>JADMIO011319545.1_pt1 | contig 34174 bp, 21 predicted proteins | sample 8958161 | NCBI WGS metagenome assembly JADMIO01 (sample SAMN16585339, study PRJNA669376) | soil metagenome | isolation source: Crop rotation soil | place: USA: Cullars Rotation, Alabama | collected 2011 | reverse complement strand
CGACAACTTGTCCACGTGGAATTCTAAGCTTAGGATCCCAATGTGCTGGAAAGGGTTTTGGGCCTTTGGGCCGTCACGGCGGTGGCCGTCCGCGGCGTGACGAGGCCCGGTCGAGCCAACTCGACCGTGGAGGCCGCCAATCCGGTGTTAACGAGCGCCGCGGTCCGCGCGCTCACGCCTCAAGCGCCGGTATCCAAGCAGGATTGGCAGCGGCCATTCGCCGAGCCTCCGGCCGCGGACGAGGGCTCCGCGGTGGATCCGGCGCTCCTCGCCGCGCCGCGCCTCCTCAATCGAGCGGGCTCGAGCGGGCACGACCCGAAGGCGCTCCTCGCCGAGGCGGAGCGCCTGGCCGCGGCCGGTGCGGACCTCACGATCCTCCGCGCGGCCGTGCCTCGCGCCGTTGTCTGGGGCGCGATTACGACCGAGGGAGCTCCTGCGCTCCTGTCGCCTGTCCGCGACGGCCACGGCCGCGTCGCAGGGGCCAGGATCGCGGGCTTTCCGGCCGACAGCTTCCCCCTCGTCGCGGGCCTCTCGAACGGCGACGTGATCACGTCCATTAATGGGTTCCCCATTTCGAGCCCCGAGCTCATCAGCGAGGCGTACCAGACCTCGCGGCGCGCCGGGATGGCCGTCGCCGAGGTCATCCGCGGCCGTCGCCGCGTCGTGCTCGCCGTGACGTGGCCTTAGGCAGAGCGCCGCAACCACGCGCCCCAGAACGCGCGACCTCGCCGCGCGGACCCCAACGGGAACGCAGGGGCGGTGAGGACGCAATAAGGTAGCGCGGAGCCGACGAGGTCGGCGTATAGTGGTGATAAGCTGTCGTGAGGGGGGCCATCTCCATCTCCATCGACGGCTCGCTCCCTTGCAATGACGAAAGCGAGGTCTCCGATGGATTATCCTAGGCTAACGCATCTTCGACGAGCATCCTGCGCGCTCGGCGTGCTGGCGCTCCTTAGCGGGTGCGGTGATAAGACGAGTTCGACCGGCTCGGGAACGTCGTCCTCGAGCGGTGACGGCGCGGGCGGGTCCGGCGGTATGGGGACGGGCGGCGCGGGCACAGGCGGCGCAGGCACAGGCGGCGCAGGCGGCGGAGCGCCCGCATGCGAGCCCGGACCGAACGATCCAGGGGCGCGCGTCGATGTCCTCTTCGATATCGATAACTCCCGATCGATGGCCGATAAACAAGAAGTCCTCGCGCTCGTCATCCCCGAGCTCATCACGTCGCTGACCAACCCCCCTTGCGTCGACGGAAGCGGCGCTCCCGCAGGGCAGCAGCCACCGAATGGGACGTGCGCCTGCCCCGCCGGGACGAGCCGCGTGTTCACGCCCGTAAGCGATATGCATATCGGCGTGATTAGCTCGAGCATAGGCGGCCACGGGTCGGACTCGTGCCCCGACGTCGACAACTTTAATTGCCTGGGAGGCGGGGTGAGCACGTCGAACAACGACAAGGGCCACCTGCTCAGCCGGAAGGATCCATGCTCGGGCCAGAGCCTACCGACGTATCAAAATAAGGGCTTTCTGGCCTGGGATCCGATGGCCGTGGACAACCCGCCCGGCGAGGCGAACCAGGCCGCCCTCGCGCAGAGCTTCAAGGATCTCGTCCTCGGCGCGGGCCAGATAGGCTGCGGGTACGAGTCGCAGCTCGAGAGCTTTTATCGGTTCCTCATCGATCCTGAGCCTTACGACTCGATCGCTGTCGTCAATAACGTGGCGACGCCGATGGGCATCGATCAGGTGCTCCTCGCGCAGCGGGCCTCGTTCCTCCGGCCGGACTCGCTCCTGGCCGTGTTCCTCCTGACCGACGAGAATGATTGCTCGACGAAGGAGTATAGCCAATTCTTCTTCGCCAACCAGCTCAAGAACGGCAATGGAACCCAGTTCCACCTGCCCAAGCCCCGCGCCGAGTGCGCCGTGGACCCAAACGATCCCTGCTGCAAATCGTGCGGCCAAGCGGCCGGCGGCTGCCCGGTCGATCCGTCGTGCACCGACGGTAATGGGAATGTCATCGGCCTGAGCTCCCTCGAAGATCCGACGAACCTCCGCTGCTTCGACCAGAAGCGCCGCTTCGGGATCGATTTCCTCTATCCGATCGACCGCTACGTGCAGGGCCTCACGAGCCCGTCGGTTCCAAACCGGGCGGGCAATCTCGTCGCGAACCCCATCTACTCGGATCTAGACCCGGCGGATGGGATCACGAAGATCCGCGACGTGGGGCATGTGCTCTTCACAGGGATCGTCGGCGTCCCCTGGCAGGCCATCGCGCGCGACCCGAAGAACCTGGCTCTGGGCCTGAAAGACTCTCAAGATCTGGTCGCCGTGGGCGCCAACGGGCAGACGGGCTGGGACGCTATCCTTGGAGATCCGGCGACGTATGTTGCCCCGAAGGATTTGCATATGATCGAGTCGATCGATCCACGCTCAGGCCTCCCGCCGCCGGGCTCGCCGAACGGCGCGGATCCGGTGAACGGTCATGAGTTCACCATTGCCTCCAAGGATGACCTTCAATACGCCTGTATCATGAAGCTCGCGACGCCGCGCGACTGCACGGATCCGGCGAACGCGAGCTGTGACTGCAAAGACCCGGCGAACGATAACCCTGTCTGCGCGCTCGACCCTGTGACCGGGAAAAGGACGTTGCAAGAGAGCGCGAAGGCCTATCCGGGGATCCGCGAGCTCAGCCTGCTGAAAGTCCTCGGAGACAGGGGCGTCACGGCATCCATCTGCGCCGCTCAGGTCACCGATCAGGCCGGCGCCGACTTCGCTTACCGGCCCGTGGTGCAGGCGTTTATCGAGCGCGCGACGCCCACCCTGAAGGCGCCGTAGCGCCTCGGCCCCCCGACCCTCGTTATCGCCGGGCGCCCTTGATTTGTGAAAGGGGCGTTGTCGTCGTGCTGGCGGAAGCGCGACGTGACTGTTTCCTCGCTGTTGCCGGCTCAGGCCAGGGCCGGCGCCTTCACCGGCTTCGCCGGCGGCCGCGTCGCCAGGAAGCGCTCGTTGATGAACCGGAGCACGTCGTCGCGGTGCAGCTCGATATTGAGCTCGTGGTGGAACACGGCCTCGATCTTCATGTCGGGCCCAACGACGAACGTCACCCGGCGCGTGAGGCCGATCAGCGGCCAGAGCACCCCAAAGGCCTGCGATATCTTCCGATCGCGATCGCCGATCATCGGGAACGGCGCGCGGAGCGACTCGGCGAAGCGACATTGCGTGTTGTTGTCGTCCGTGCTGATGCCCACGATCGCCGCCCCAGCGAGCGCGATCTCCACGTAATTATCGCGGAAGCGCTTCGTCTCGCCGGTGCAGCCCGGCGTAAACGCCTTGGGGAAGAAATAAATCACCGTGCAGAGGTTATCCTGCTCGGACAGGACGAAGCGCTTCCCGTCGCTCCCGACCGCATCGATCTCCGGCGCCTTGTCGCCCACTTTCAGCATGCTCGGGTCCTCTCCGACATCTCCCTCAAACTCGATGGGAAAGCAAAATCTTCTCGGTCGAACCCTGATGGGAAAGCAAAATCCTCTCGAGGTCAAGGCCCGGTCGCGCTCACCTCACCCGAAGATCGGCGAGGCTCAGCGGCTGGTCCCAGAACGTCCCGCCCCGCTCGTCCTTCAAGATCAGCGAGATCTCCCGGCCCGTTCGGTCGAGATCGATGTCGACGATGCCGTAGTTCGTCCGGTCGGCGACCTCCTTCACGAGGTAAGGGTCCGTGCCGACCTGCGGCTCCTTCCACGGGTCGTTGGCGAGCGGGCTCGACGTGAGCTCCCAGAGCTCAGGACCGCGCCGGCCGCCGATGTCGCGCCCAGGGACGTGGATCAGGTACCCCATATGAACGTCGCCGCTCAGGAAGACGACGCCCTGGATATCGTTCTTTTCGATGAACGAGAGCAGCCGCTCGAGCTCCGCGGGCGCGTCGAGGCGGAAGCAGTTCCACCCGTGGGGGACAGGGAACTGCGGCAAGACCTGCGACGACGAGGCGATGATCTTCACGGGCGCGTCGCTCCTCGCGAGCCGGTCCGTGAGCCAGTCGAACTGCGCCTCGCCGAGGGTCGATTTGTTGGCGTCAATCCGATAAGAGCGGGTGTCAATCCAGATAAGATCGGCCGGGCCCATGCGCGCCGCGCTGAAGATGCCGGGGAGCTCGCTCGTCCCGTAAGACGCGTTCGCCCACGATCGCTTGAACGCCGGCGCCGCCATCGTCTTGCCGGCGAACGTGCTGTCAGCGTCGTTCGGGCCGAAATCGTGGTCGTCCCAGACGCCGATCGTCGGGACATCCGCGACGAGCCTCCTCATCGCCTCGTTATTGCGGTGCCGGAGGTGCGCCAGCATCATCGTATGCTCGGTCTGCCAGTCGGGCTCGCCGAAATAGCTCGTATCTCCGAGCAAAACGAATACATCGGCCTTCTCGCGGCCCATCGAGTCGAAAATAGCGAGCTTGTTGTCCGGGAAATTCCAATAGCAGGACCCGAACACGAGCTTCAATCGGCGCGCGTCCCTGGGCGGCCCGGCGCGGAGGACGTGGCGCGCGGTCTTTCCGTTCCGGCTCCGGATCTCGTACGAGCAGCGCTCGTTCGGCTTGAGGCCCTCCACGAGGAACGACGCGCAGAGCCACTCGTCCCACGAGGGCTCGGCGTCGACGATGATCTCCGAGCCGTCGTCGCGCGACACCACGAGCGAGAGCGTCGACGTGTCGCGCCCCTGCGCCCATACCCTCGCCTCATTCTCGCCGGCCTCGCCGAGCATCGGCCCCGCGAGGAGCGGGCCTTCCGAATGGCTGTTCCATCCTCCCGGATTGCCGCCCTCCTCGGCGGAGAGGAGATCAAGCCGGACGCCGGTCCACGCGCCGCCGCCCTCGCCGCCCTTGGTGTGCGCCCACGTGCCGCTGAAGGTGTTGTTGCCGTGGTCGAGCGTGAGCGCGAGCGTGCCCTCCTTGCCGTGCTCCGGCTCGGCCCACGTGCCGCGGAGCACGTCGCCCGAGATCTCGCCGCTGATCGTGCCGCCTTTATGATCATACCGGCCACGGACGACCCCGCCTTCCTGCTCGGCGACGAGCCTCCCGAACGTGGTATGCCAGGTGCCCGTGAAGCTCGGCGCGCGGTGCGTAGCGATTGGCTGGCCCATCAAAGCCTCCTTATCGACTCGACGTCGGCCGCCCCACTCGGGCGGCTCGTCCCCCTGCCGCGTAATGGAACACGAAGCCCGGCGCGCCGTCTACCCCACGTCGAATTCTCGTCCGGCACGCTGGTATGCCCCCTGCATTGTCGAGCCCGTATGAAAGCGAAGCGTATCTTTCTTGCAACAGGTCTGGGGCTCTTGATCTTCTCCGCGGGGCACAAGGTGGGCGCCGGAGGCACAGCGGACGTGGAGGTCGACGGGTACGGCGGCCGGACGAGCGGCGGCTGGATCTGCGGCCCGATGGCCGGCGTGAAGTACGGCGGCGGGGCCGGGCAGGTGACGTTCGCGCAGCGCGACGTGCAAACGCCGGAGGGGGATCGCGAAGGGCAGGGGACGGTCGTGACGCTCGGGGCCGCGGTCGAGGTGGATGACGTTTCGTTTACAGTGACGGACCCCACCGGCACGCCGAGGGACGGGTTCATCACGGCCGCGCTCGCCGGAGGGCAGGTGAAGGCGGGCTATCGATGGCGATGGATCGGGATCGAGGGAGGGCTGGGCCTGTTCCAGGGGATTCCGAGCGTGTACGCCGAGTCGCCTGAGTTCGCGCCGTACCCGAGCGTCGAGCTCTCGTTCGGGCTTCGAGGGAAGGCGTACGGCGTGGTGGGCGGCGGGAGCCCGCTCGCGACGTCGTTCCTCCGGCCGGGCGTCTACACGGGCGGCGGCTTCGTGCTGGCGAATAAGATGGCCTTCGATCTGCGCGCCGGTATCTACCGGCAGGGCGCCTCGGTGCTGGATACGGTCGGCCCGCGGATCGATATCTCGGGCAGGGGGCCCTTGAGCGATACGCTTTCCTTGCGGCTCGGGGCGAATGTAGGGTTCCACGACCAAGGCGAGCCGCTCGATTTCGAGGGGTCGGCGGGGCTGATCTGGGGCTATTAGCGGCCGTGGAATTGGGGGCTGTCCACCACGCCCTGCATGCTGATAGGCTGCGTGGCCATGCGAAGGATTTTCGCCTCCACCGCAGCGCTTGCTCCGTCGATCCCCGCGGCTCTCCTCCTCGGCTTCGCGCTCCTCGCCGGCTCCGGCTGCGACGATCCCGCGATCACGAAGGACAAGGTCGCACCTTCGGCGTCGGCCTCGACGTCGGCGGCTCCTGCGGCGAGCTCGGTCGCGGCTCCGGCGCCCCCGCCCGCGAGCGCGAGCGCGTCGGCCGCCGCCGCGCCGCCGAAGCCGAAGAAGAACGTCGCCGACTGCCCGAAGGAGGCGACGGTCAAGTTCGACGATCCCACGATGGAGACCGCGGTGCGGCGGCAGCTCCGCAAGGACACGGGGCCGATCCAGCGCTCGGAGCTCTCGAAGGTGAAGACGCTCGACATCTCGCAGGCGCCTTCGGACGACGAGCTCGATCCGTGCATTTTCCCCGCGTTCACGGGCGTGAAGGGGCTCTATCTGGCGCCGGGGAAGCTCGATGATCTGACGCCGCTCAAGACGTTGACGCAGCTCGAGTCGCTGCGGGCCTCGGTCATCATGGTCAAGGATCTGACGCCGCTGTCAGGGCTGACGAAGCTCGATCGGCTCGACCTCGGGCGCACGCCGGTGAGCGATCTGCGCCCGCTTCAGACGCTCGTGAACCTGACGGAGCTCCAGCTCGACGACACCGAGGTGACGGACATCTCGCCGCTCGCGAAGCTCACGAAGCTCGAGGTGCTGAGCCTCAAGCGGACGCGCGTGGCCGACGTCTCGCCGCTCCGGGGGATGACGAGCTTGAAGCAGATCTATATCGAGGGGTCGCTCGTCAAGGATACGAGCCCGCTGCTCTCGATTCCGAGGTTGAAGATCCACGAGGATTGAGGGGCTCCCCGGCGGCTCCCCGGCGGCCAGCCAACGTTGGCCATGGCCGTGGCGCTGTCCTAAAAGCCTTCATTTCGGACACCCATTCAGGACAGATCGGGGACCTGACACCGATCGCGGTTATCCTCTTCGTTATCGGAGCTCGTGGTAGCCTGATCCGTACCTTCTCCTGCGAATGATCATGGGCGCCAAAACTCCGGACGGCATGCGGGCGGTTGTTGCTGCATCGATTGCGTTCCTGTGCGCGTGCGGCGCGCGGTCGGAGGTCGACGCGACGGATCCAGCGGCCACTCCCTCAAGCGGCAATCACGACTGCGACGTGGATGAATGGGTGGAGCCTCCTGGCTGCATCCTCCATGCCTACAACATCAGCGGCGCAGAGCTCGGCCCCACTACCCTCACATTCCCGGAGTCGCCCGCGGTATTCGGGGTTCCGGGATACTGGACAGACTCGGTCATCGGCGTCGTTGGCAAGGACGGCGATGGTCGCTGGTTTCAGCTCTGGGGCGACCCCGGTGATGGCCCGGTCTGCGGGAGGTCGTTGCCCCTCGTTCCCACAATGGCCGAGACGCACCCCCAAAAAGCCCTCCTGAGGTGGGCGCTGCCCGCTGCACAGTGGACTAGCACCTCGGGCACGCTCGAGGTGATCGCGAACGAGCCTGACACATACCCCGAGAAGCGACCCATCCGCTTCGAAGTCCACGGCGCACCCATGGCGCCGAGCCCCGAGCAGCCCGGTGACGCCACGGGAATGTTCACCGTCGACCTCTCGTGCCGACTCGAGACGTTCTGGTTCTACGATTGACCTAGGCGACAACGCGGCGTGAGCTCATTGCTCCGTGACCTCCGCGGACGCCTCTGGAAGCGAGCGCTCGGCCCTAAAGAAGCTCCTTAACGGTATCACGACAAGCGTGCGAGCTCATTTCACGACGGAAGAGGGTGGCTTGTAACACGCAAGGGCTCCTAAGGGCTCAAGAGCATCGGTCGTCGGACCGTCCGCTCGGACGGCCCAGCCGCGCCTGCCGGACCGTCCAGACGGGCGGTCTGAGGTGTGCCATCGGGCCGCCGCCGCCGTCCACCGCGGGATTACCGCAGTTCATCGGTAAATGGAACGTCGCGTGCTCTCCCCGCGGTCGCCACGCTGATCCGTGCGTCCGCGAGGGTTCCTACCCCGCTGGCACAAACAAACTCGGATTCACGCACCAACCGAAAGGACACTATGAAACGTCTCCTCGGGGCCATACCCCTGTCCATCGCTTTGCTCTCGAGCTCCTTCGCGTACGCCGACGAGCGTCCGAATTTCGATGCTTATTCCGAGTCGCCGGCGGCCCTTGCCGTCAAACCGTCCTCGCAGAGCCCCGCGGCGGTCATCGCGTCCGTCGATGAAAAGAGGGGCATTCCGACGTTTCTATGGGCCGCGGCCGGCGCGAACGGCCAGGACGGAGAGAATGCCCAAGCCGCGATCGCAGCTCGATCGCCGGAGCAGGCGGCCCGGCTTTTCCTGGGCGAGCACGCGGCGGCGTACGGGGTAAGCCCGGCCGCCCTGGCCACTGCGAAGGTCACCCATATCCACGACACGGGCCGAGGCGGGATCGTGGTCACGCTCCGGCAGGAGATCGGCGGCATCGAGCTCTTTCACAACGACGTTAAAGTGCTCTTGACCCGCGATAGGAAGCTCGTCGCCATCTCGGGCAACCCGCACGCGGACGGCGTCCCGGGGACGAAGGGCCGGCGCTGGAACGTCGCCGCGGCCAAGGCGCTCGCCGCGGCCTTTGCCGACCTTTACGGTATCACCGTCCCGGCCTCTGCGATGAAGGAGCTGAAGATCCCGAGGGACGGCTACAGCCATTTCGACCTCATCCCCACCAAGGAGGTCAAAGCTTCGTACCTGCGTTTCATCGAGCCTGCCCGGGTGAAGAAGGTGTTCTTCCCGCTGCCGGACCGGGTGGTGCCCGCCTATTTCGTCGAGATCGAGGCCGGCCGGACGTACGGGGCCTCGTCGGACCTCTATCATTACGTGATCGCCGCCGACGACGGTCGCCTCCTCTTCAGGCAGAACCGGACGTTCCAGGACGCCTTCGACTACAGGGTATGGGCCGATACGGCCGGCGACCACCGCCCGCTCGAGGGGACGCGGGCCGATTTCACCCCGCATCCGACGGGCATCCCGAGCGACCCGTACCCCCCGCACATCCCCCCGAACCTCGTATCCATGGAAGGGTTCAACACGAACCCGAATAAAGTCGCCGATCCCTGGCTCGCGCCCGACGCGACCGAGACGAGCGGCAACAACGTGGACGCCTATGCTGATTTCTTCAACCCGACCGGCTTTTCGCCGGGCGATCTCCGCGGGTCCACGACGAGCCCCCATACATTCGATTACACCTACAATACCGCGGTGAGGCCGACCTTTGACCAGAACCAGCTCAAGGCCTCCGCGACCCAGATCTTCTACACCACCAACTGGCTCCACGACTGGTGGTACGACTCCGGCTTCAATGAGGGCGCCGGTAACGCGCAGAAGAGCAATTTCGGCCGCGGCGGCGCCGAGGGCGACCCGCTCCTCGCCGAGACGCAGAACAACTATAAAGGGTTCGACGGGGACATCGCCGTGCCCGCCGACGGCAAATCGCCGCGCATGCAGATGTACGACTGGGGGGAGCGAACGTTCGCGGCGGACATCGTGCCGCTCAACGTCAGCCTCAACGCGGCCGAGTCCTTCTTCGGCATAAAGGACTTCGATATCACAGGAGAGGTCGTCGTCGCGGACGACGGGACGGGCACGGCCTCGGACGGCTGCGAGCCGATCATGAATGACGTGGCAGGCAAGATCGTGCTCCTGGACACCGGCGGCTGCGCGGACGTCGCAAAAGTCCAGAATGCCCAGAACCACGGGGCGATCGGCGCGCTCGTCGCGAGCGACACGCCCGGCGCCGGGGCGCCCTATCTCGGACCTTATGGCTACCCCGACATGGGCCCCACGCTGGCCCTCTCGTTCGAGGACGGGAGCACGCTGAAGACCGCTCTCATGAACGGGAGCCAGTCCGTGCACATGGCATGGCACTGGAACGACGATGCGCGCGACGGCTCGCTCGACGGTATGTTCGTCGCTCACGAGTGGTCCCACCTGATCCACGAGCGGATGGTCGCGGGCACCAGCGCGCAGTGCGCTGCCGAGAGCGAGGGCTTCGGCGATTACGCCGCCCTTCAGATGATCCTCCGCGAGGGCGACGACCTGGACGGGACGTATGCGTTCGGCGCCCACGTGGGCGAAGGAATCGGCCCCGACACGGCCTATCATGGCGTTCGGCGCCTTCCGTACTCCGTGGATTTGAGCAAGAATCCGCTGACGTTCAAGCATATAACGCAGGGCGAAGCCCTCCCGGCGAGCCCGGCGCCATACCTCGTTTATGTGCAGGGGCTATGGGGCGATGCGTCGTACAACAACAGGCCGCATAACGCCGGCGAGATCTGGGCGAGCATGCTGTTCGAGGCGCTCGTCGCGATGCTCAAAGAGACGCAGGGCCCTAACCCGCCGCGCACGTTTGACGAGGCGAAGCGCGCGATGTCGGACTACGTGGTCGCCGGCCTCCAGATGGCTCCGAGCGACCCGACCTTCAGCGAGCAGCGCGACGCGCTCCTCGCCGTCGCCGCTGCCTCGAACAAAGACGATATGCTCACCATCGCGAAGGCGTTCGCAAAGCGCGGAGCGGGCACGTGCGCCATCTCGCCTCCGAGAGGCTCATCTACGCTGGCCGGCGTCGTCGAAGACTTCGAGGTCCGACCTGCAATAAAGATCGTCTCGGTGAAGGTCGATGACAGCGTGAAATCCTGTGACTCCGACGGAACGCTCGACGCGGGCGAGACGGGCATCGTCACCGTCGAGGTCATGAACGCCGGGATGGCAGCGCTCAAGGGCACGACGGGGGCGGTCTCTTCGAGCACGCCGGGCGTCTCGTTCCCGGAGGGGCCAGCCCTTCAAATACCGGATATGGAGCCCTTCGCCACCGCGAAGGTGACGGTCAAGATCGGCCTCGATGCGTCCGTGACGTCAGCCCAGGAGCTGGGGCTCAACGTGACGGTGAGCAACGGAGCCGCGTGTGCGCCGGAGGTGACCGACACGAGCTCGCGAAATGCGAACACGGATGATAAGCCATCGAAGATCGATACCGTCGAGAGCGAGCATCCTACGTGGATGAAGACCGGCATAAGCGCGGAGGCGATCTGGGCGCGCAGCGCGGCCGGGACGAACCATTTCTGGTCCGGCATCGACTTCGGCGCCATTTCGGACACGGCGCTGGAATCGCCCGATCTCCAGGTGAGCGCCGCAGACAATTTCGTGATCACGTTCGAGCATAGCCACCAGTTCGAGACCAGCGATGGCATCTTCTGGGACGGCGGGATCATCGAGATAAGCGAGGACGGCGGGAAGAGCTGGGCTGATATAAGCAAGTATGTGGATCCGGGTTATAATGTGACGCTCGGCTTCCTGCCGACCGGCGCTCTGAACCCCCTCAATGACATGAAGGCGTTCGGCGACAAGAACCCGTCGTATCCGGCGATGGACAAGGTTACGCTCGACCTCGGCACCCAGGTCGCCGGAAAAACGGTGCGGATCCGCTTCCGTATAGGCACCGACGAGGCAACGGATGCGGAAGGCTGGAAGCTCGATAACATCGAATTTCAGGGCATTGATAATGAGCCGTTCTGGTTGCTCGTCGATGATATGACGGCATGCGACGGCGGCGCTGGCGGCGGCGCCGGCGGCGACGGGGGGAGCGGCGCTGGGGGCAGCGGCGACGGCGGTAGCGGCGGCAGCGGCGGCAGCGGCGGCGCTGTCCCTGGGCCCCAGGACGATCGAGGCTGCGGCTGCGTCGTGACGGGCGCTCCGTCGAGCACGTCGTTCGCTCCGTTCGCTGCTCTGGGCCTGCTCCTGCTCCGGCGCCGCCGGATGGTCGCGCGCGCCCGCATCTAAGCCAAAGGCCCAGATTCGCGCGCGTTAGGCGAGCCTCCGGGGATCCTGGAAGTCGCGCAGGACTTGCTATAACCTCGACTACTTGCGTGAAGTCACCGGGATCCGGGGGCAGGTCTTGGCCGGTCGATATCGCCTCATCGAGCTGCTCGGCCAAGGAGGGATGGGCTGCGTCTGGCGCGCCGAGCACCTGTCGCTCGGGACCCCGGTGGCGATCAAGCTGGTCCACCCCGCCGTGGCGAAGCGGCCCGGGATGCTGAGGCGCTTCCTCCGCGAAGCCCAGGCCGCGGCGAGGCTCCGCAGCGTCAACGTCGTGCAGATCCTCGATCATGGCGTCGACGACGGCGTGCCGTACATCGCGATGGAGTGCCTCGAGGGCGAGTCGCTCGCCCAGCGCCTCGGTCGGGAGCGCAGCCTCAGCCCCGCGGCCACAGCGATGATCATGGCCGGCGTCTGTCGCGCCCTCAGCGGCGCGCACCGAGCAGGCATCGTCCACCGCGACCTCAAGCCGGACAACATCTTCATCGCCCGCGACGAAGCAGGGCTGGTCGTGAAGGTGCTCGATTTCGGGATCGCCAAAATCGTCGAGCCGTCGACGGTCGACCCCCTCGTCGATACCGAAGTCCAGGGCGCGAACGCGACGGACACCGGCACGATGCTCGGGACGCCGCGCTACATGAGCCCAGAGCAGGCGCGCGGGCACAAGACGCTCGACGGGCGCTCGGATCTCTGGTCACTGGCGGTGATAGCGTTCCAGTGCCTCACGGGGCGGGTCCCCTTCGACGCCGAGGTGATGGGCGATCTGGTGATGCAGATCTGCTCGGATCCCGTCCCCGTGCCGTCGTCGATCGCGAAGGTCCCGCCGGGGTTCGATGCCTGGTTCGGGCGGGCCACGCAGCGCGATCCGGCCTCGCGCTTCCCGACGGTGCGCGAGCTCGCGGACGTGCTGGCCGAGATCCTCACGCCCGGGCAGCGCTGGATCGAGGCGCTCAGTGAGAGCAATCCAGCTATCGCCCACGAGCCGCCCGTCGAGCGGCCGGCGGACGCTCTCGTGAACCAGACCGACGCGTCCTTGACGACGCGGACCGGGAGCGCGCCGCCGCCGCGTGCATGGCGTCCCCTCGTCATCGGTGCGGCTGCTCTGCTCGCCATCGTGGCCGCGGCGATTGGCATCTCGACCTTGATGGCGCCCAAAAAAGTGGACAGCTCCGTCGTCGCGAGCCTCACGAGCGCGTCGCCCGCGTCCACGGGCGCCCTCGAAGCCACCGCCGCGCCGAGCGCCACGGCGGCCCCGACCCTGCCGATGCGGCGGGTGCGCGTGGTCGTCCTGCCGAGCGACGCGTCGGTGGAGGTCGACGGCGCTGCGACGCCCTCGCCTGACGGCGTGATCGAGATCGCCGGAGCGCTCGGGAGCGTGCACCGCGTTCGCGTCTTCAAGGACAAGCACGAGATCGAGGGCGACGTGTCCATCACCGAGGCGGGAGCCATGCCGCCCAAGCTCGATCTCCTCGGTCCGAAGACCGCCGCGACCGGAGCGGCGCCGCCGAGGGCCGAGGCGCGCCCGCGGAAGACCGGGGCGCAAAAGGCCGCCGATACGGCGGCGCCACGAGCGCCGGAGCCTGCGGTCGATAAGCCGACGCCGCGAGAAGGCTTCGAATGATCGGCGGAAGGGGGAGGTGGCGCCGACTCTGCGCCGCGGCGGTGGTGCTCGGAGCGCTCCTCCGGAGCCGCCCCTCAATCGCCCAGGAGCCGCCGCCGGCAGAGGATCCCCTCGTCGCTGCGCGCGCCCATTTCGAGCGGGGCAACGCGCTGTTCAAGGAGGGCGCGTGGGCCCCCGCGCTCGCCGAGCTCCTCGAGTCGCGCCGGCTCCGGCCCACCCGGAACGCCACCCGCAACGCGGCTGTATGCCTGCGCCAGCTCGGGCGCCACGCCGAGGCGCTCGACCTGTACGAGGCGCTCCTGCGCGAGTTCCCTGACGTCGCGCCGGACCTCAAGGACGAGGCCCAGCGCGCCATCGTCGAGCTCCGCGCGCGGGTGGGCACGATCGAGATCAGCGGAGCCGAGGCGGGCGCGGCCATCTCCATCGACGGCGAGAACCGAGGCGAATATCCGCCGATCGCGCCGCTCCGGATCGCGGCCGGGAGCCACACGGTGCGCATCTACAAGGAGGGCTTCGAGCCCTTCGAGACGCGGCTCGATATCGCCGGCGGAAAGACCGCGAACGTCGAGGCCGCGCTGCGCGCGCTGGTCGCCTCGGGACAGCTCGAGATCAAGGAGCAGAGCGGCCGCGCGCTCGACGTGCTCGTGGACGGCAACCTCGTCGGCAAGACCCCCTTCAACGGACGGGCGCCGGTGGGCGAGCACGTGATCGTGCTGCGCGGCGCGGGTGAGCTGGGCACTCCGCCGGTCTTGATGACCGCGGTGCGCGACCACACCACGGTGCTCGTGCTCGCCGCGGAGGAGCTCGCCGCCACCGTCCGCGTCGAGCCCGCGCCCGTGAACGCGAGCGTGGCGGTCGACGGCATCCCGGTCGGGCAAGGGATCTGGGAGGGACGGCTGCGCGTCGGTGCCCACGTGATCGAGGTGGCCGCGCCCGGCTTCGTGGCGCTGAAGCGCCCGGTGAGCCTCGAGCGCGGCCGGCGTGACGTGGTGACGGCTACGCTGGAGCGCGACGAGAGCTCGCCGTTCTGGAAGAAACCTCCGCGCCTGCCACGCTTCCTCGTCGATGCCTCGGTGGCGGTGGTCCTCGTGCCCACGTTCGGGCCTGATCTGGCGAGCGGGTGCATCAAACCCTGCGAGCAGAGCCTCGGCCTTGGCGGCCTCGTGTCGTTGCACGCCGGCTACGAGTTCGGCTCCGGGCTCGGCTTCGGGCTCACCGGCGGCTATTTCTCGGCCTCGCAGAGCCTCGAAGGCCGCGCGACCAAGGTCAAGCCGATGGGGCTACCCGAGGATGCGGTGAGCGCCGACGATCGTCTTGCGCTGCGCGGTGGCCTCGTCGGCGTGTGGATCGGTCTCACGCTGGGCGAGCGCGCGCCCATCGTGCACCTGCGGCTCGGCGCCGGCTTGCTGGCCGGCCGAATGGACGACCAGCGATCGGGCTCGTTGCAGACAGGCTCGCCGACGACGGCGGCGCTCGATCCCGTGTTCGAGGTGCAGAGCGCCGTGTTTGCCTACGCGATGCCCGAGGTGCGCGTGGCGTTGCCGCTTGGTCGCCATGTCGAGGTTAATGCGGGCCTGGCCATTCACATCCTGGGCGCGGTCAGCCGGCCGATCTGGAACGAGGCGCGCCCGGTCCTCGCCGGGGGCGACGGCTATGCCAACTTCGGCGCCGACGCGCTTGCAGGCTCGCTGCTGGTCACCCTCGCCCCGGGGCTCGGCGCCCGGTACGATTTTTAGCTCGATCGAGGAGAGCGCCCCGCCGCCCGCCTGGAGCGGCGGCGCACGGCGAGGGCGCCGAGGGCGAGGAGCGAGAGCGCCGAGGCCCGCGTCCCCGCCGACCAGGGAGCGTCGCCGGGCGCTCCGGCGGGGAGGAGGGTGCAGCTCGCGCCGGAGACCGAGGGCTCCCAGTCAACGCATTGATTCGTCGGATCACAGACCTTTTCATCAGCGCAGTCCCGGACCGAGTCGCAGCGGCTCAGGCATTGCCCTTTGTCGCACGCATACGCCCCGCAATCCCTGGGTGAGCCGCCCTCGCAAATGCCCGCCTGACAGGTATCTTGCTCGGTGCAGGCGTCGTTATCGTCACAGGAAGGCCCCGTGAGGAGCTTGCAGACGCCTGGGGTCTCCGCGCCCGTCAAGAACGAGCACCCGTCGCAGAGGCCGGCGTCGCAGGCCGTGTCGCAGCAAACCGCGTCGACGCAGAAGCCGCTCTTGCAATCGGTCGGCCTGTCGCACAGCGCTCCATTCTCGGAGACGCGGAACAGCTCGGCGGTCGCGAGCGGGATATCGCCGGCTCCGATACCGCCGACCAGGAGCACGCTGCCGTCCTCCAGCAAGGTCCCCGCGGGCGCGCTGCGCGGCGTCGTCAAGGAGCGGACGGGCGCCCACGTCTTCTGAGCGGGATCGTAGATCTCGGCCGTGGAGAGCGGGCCGTCGGCGTCGGTGCCGCCGGCGACGAGCACCTGACCGTTCGGCATCCGCTCGGCGAAGTGGCCCGTGCGGGCTTGGAGCATGGGAGCCGCGAGCATAAAGGTATTCGTCGATGGATCGAAGATCTCCACCTGGGCGAGCGGGCCATTGCTGCCCGTGCCGCCGGCGAAGAGGATACGACCGCTCTGCAAGAGCGTGGCGCTGTGGTTGGCGCGCGCGAAGCTCATCACCCCTGCCACAGGTGTCCAGGCGTTACCCGTCGGGTTGAAGACCTCGGCGTCATTGCGAGCGCCGCCGTCTCCCCAGCCCCCGGCGATCAGCGCCTTCCCATTCACCAGCGTCGCGGTGTGCTGCCAGCGGCCGCCGCTCGCCATGGTCGTGCTAGGAAGCCAGCTGTCGTCCGTTGGGTCGAAGACCTTCGCGTCATTGCGAGCGCCCGTGGCCCCCCAGCCGCCGGCGAGCAGCACCCACCCATTATCGAGCTTCAGCGCCGAATGATAGGCGCGGGCGAAGGTCATTGGTTCGGCTATGGGCGTCCAGAGGTTGTTCTTCGGGTCGAAGATCTCCGCGCTCTTCAGGTAGCCGCCGCTGTTGACCCCTCCGGCGACGAGCACGCGATGGTCGTCCAGGAGCGTCGCGGTATGATTGGCGCGTGCGCTCCCCATCGGGCCGGTATTGACGCGCGTTTGGGCCGTTGGATCGTAGCGGTCCGCGCTCGCCTGGTACCCGGCCCCGTTGGAGCCTCCGGTGATCAGGACTTGCTCATTGAAGAGCCGCGTCGCGGTGTGGCCCACACGGCCGGCGAGCATCGAGGCCGCATTGCTCCAGACTCCGGCGGGGTCGTACAGCTCCGCGCTCGGGAGCGAATGAAAGGTGTCGAATGTGCCGCCTGTGAGCAGCACCTGCCCGCTCGAAAGCTGCGTCGCCGTGCCATACGTCCGTCCTATTCCCATTGTACCCGCAGAGCGCCAGGTCCCGGTCGCGGGGTCAAAGAGCTCTGCGCTCGCTAGAGAATAGGCGTTGTGGCTGAAGCCGCCCGCGACCAGCACCTGCCCGTTCGCCAGCAGCATCGCGGCGTGACCCACGCGGCCAGCGCTCATCGAGCCGGCAGAGCGCCATGTGCGGCTCGTCGGGTCGAAGATCTCCGCGCTCGGGGTCGTGAGAATCACGAGACCACCCTTGCCTTTGGTTTGGGTCGGAGGCGTGTCGGTCGCGCCGCCCGTGACAAGCACCTGTCCGTCTGGCAGCAACGTGGCCGTATGCTGGGTGCGGGGGCTCTCCATCGGCGCCACCTCGACCCACGTCGCGCTCGTCGGATCATAGAGCTCCGCCGAGGCGAGAGCCTTGGTGTCCTCGTCGCCGCCTGCGACCAGCACCTGGCCATTCGGCAGCAGCGTGGCCGTGTGACCCGTGCGGCTCGTCGTCATCGCGGCGAGGGTGGAAAAGCTCTGGGTCTTTGGGTCATAGAGCTCTGCGCTCGAGAGGGCCACGGCCGCGTTGTCACCGCCGGCGATAAGCGTCTTCCCGTCCGCCATCAATGTGGCGGTGTGATTCCTGCGGGCGACGGACATCGAGCCGGTAGGAGCCCAGGTCTGGACCTCTGGATCATAAAGCTCCGCGCTCGCGGTCACGATATCGGGAATATCCGGGGGATCGAGGGTGAGCATGTCGGGGGGGAAGGGAGTGACCGTGCCGCCCGCGACCAGCACGAGCTTGTTCTGCAGCAGCGTCGCGGTGTGACCATAACGGATATCCGCCATTGAATCGGTGAGCCCCCAGCTCCCTCCCTTTGGGTCGTAGAGCTCTGCGCCATTCACGATCTCGACCGAGGAGTATTCGTAATCGGCCGTTCGCACCTGGTAGCCGCCCGCGACCAGCACCTGCCCGCTCGGCAGCGCCGTCGCCGTGTGATGATAGCGGAAAGCGCTCATCGAGCCGGTGAGCACCCAGGTCTGGGTCCTTGGCTCATACAGCTCTGCGCCCGCGAACGGCTCCAACCAGTTGACGCCGCCTATGATCAGCACCTGCCCGCTCGGCAGCAGCGTCGCGGCATGCATGGTATGAGGCTGGCTCATCGCGCCGGCCGGGAGAAACCCTTGGGTCTTTGGGTCATAGAGCTCTGCGCCGTAGAGGTCAAAGGGGTCGTTGACGCCGCCTGCGATCAGCACCTGCCCGCTCGGCAGCAGCGTCGCCGTGTGCTGGGAGCGCTGGTCGGCCATCGGGCCGACCGGGAGAAAGCCGTGGGTATTTGGATCATAGAGCTCCGCGCTCGCGACCTCATTGTCTCCCGTGCCCGTGGTGTGGGTACCGCCCGCGATCAGCACCTGCCCGCTCGGCAGCAGCGTCGCGGTGTGCTGATAGCGGGCGTCGCTCATCGGGTCGACCGAGAGAAAGGTCTGCGTTTGGGGGTCATACAGCTCGGCGCTCGCCAGGATCGCGCCTCCGGCGATCAGGACCTGCCCATTCTGTAGAAGCGTCGCGGAGTGACGGGCGCGCTTAAAGTTCATCGGATGGGCTATCACGGTCCAGCTATTGGTCGCGGGGTCATAGAGCTCCGCGCTCGAGAGAATGGTGTCCCCGAAGCCGTAGCCGCCCGTGACCAGCACCTGCCCATTCTGGAGCAGCGTCGCGGCGTGACCCCGGCGGGGGACGTGGAGGTTCATCGAGTCGTTATGGGAGAAGCTCTTCGTCTCCGGGTCATAGAGCTCCACGATTGCGAGAGAAGGGCCGTTGACGCCGCCTTCGGTGGGGTGCTCGCCACTCTCGGTGCCACCCACGACCAGCACCTTCCCGCTCGGCAATAGGGTCGCGGTGTGATAATTGTGGACAGAGCTCATCGTCATTGAGTTCGTATGAGAAAAGCTCTGCGTCGCCGGGTCATAGAGCTCTGCGCTCGCGAGGGCATTGGTGAAGTCGGTGCCGCCCGTGACGAGCACCTGCCCATTCTGGAGCAGCGTCACGGTATGGAGGAGGCGGGGGGTGCTCATCAAACCCGTGGCGGGTACCCACGCCGGATCCACCAGCACCGCCTCCCCGCTCGCCTCGACGTAGAGCTCGATTTGCGCCCCTCTCACCGCGAGGCGCGCCTCCACCGGCCTCCCGCCTTCGGCGTACGCCCGCGGCGCCGTCACCGCGAGCCGCGCGTCCCCGTCCCCGTCCAGCACCTGCACCGCCTCGCCCTGCTGCCGCAGCGTCGCCCCTTCCACTTCCCATATCGCGACAGGCGCATCGGGCGTGACGCTCGAAGCCTCGAGCAGCAGCCACTCCTCGGCGCCGCGTGCGCTTGCTGTCCAGTACGACCGCCCACCCGGCCGCGCATAGGTCACGGAGCTCCCGAAGGGCGCGCCGTCGCCCAACATGCCTAGCGCGCGTACCCTCAGCGCGAAGCCCCGCTGGCCCTCGAAGACCAGCGGCTCCTCGCCCTTGCCGGGCAACGTTAGCTTTATCCGCTCGCCCGCGAGCCGGAACGCTCCCGGCGCGGCCTCCTGCGGCCGCGTCGCAAACCCCTCGGCGGTGCGAAGGAAGCCCTCGCCCGCGAGCACCTCGCCCGCTTGCGCGGAAAAGCGGGCCTGAAGCGCCTCCGGCGTGGTCCAGGCCTCGGCCCCGACCCCGCATCCGGCGAGGACGATGAGAAACCCGCCGCCGAGAATGAGCAGAAGACCGGCGAGCAGCGCACGTGGGAACGAGGAAGGCATCTTCATGGATAGTCCTAATTGAAATATTAGCAACTCACATACCGACAGCCGCGAAATCGGAGCGCGGACCATCCGATTCATGGGCTCGAAGCGAGCCCAGACCCCGAGCAATGTGAGACGGGGACGGTAGACCGTCCGATTGGACGGTCCAGGCGCCTAGCGGACCGTCCAATCAGACGGTCCATGCGAGACGCAGCGGCGATTCCGCCTGTGTGCCTGGCCCTGGTCCCAGGCCCGATCGCTCCCAGAGGCCCCTCTTGAAGCCTCGCACGCCAATGGCACATCCGTTGCGATAACGTCGCCGGGGGGCCGCCTGGCCGCCTGGCCGCGGCGCTGCGAATGCCTCTCGATACCCGCAGCGCAGGCGATACCCCAAAAGGATCCACGACATCATGAAGAAGCTCTTGCTGATCTGCCCATTCCTTCTCGCCGGGTGCGCGAGCCAGCCTATCGACTCAGATTCAGACGCTGACCCCGAGAGCGCCGATATCGAGAGCGCTGCGCAAGCGCTCGCGCCGACTGGGCTCGACGTCTGTGTTTACAGCGGCCACGGGGCGGAGGCGAGCCATATCCTGGCGCTCTACCGCGCCATCCAGGCCATCGGCCACACGCCGCTCTCTTTTACCAAGGCGGACATCGATCAAGGCAGGCTCACCACGGCCACCTGCGACGTCTTTATCATCCCCGAAGGGACCGACGGCAAGCGCTGCTGCGGGGATGGCTACGCAGACGTGGACGGGCTCGACGCGGTGGACACCAAGAACGCCATGCGCGCCTATCTGAATAGCGGCGGTGGTATGGTCATGGAGGCGACCGGCGCCTATTTCAGCTCGCAGAACGGCGGCACGCTGGATGTCTATTCGGGTAACTATACCAACGTCACCAGCGCGGTCGGCAAGCACACCTTCAACGTGACCGACGCGACCTTCGGCAGCGGCTCCTTTGAGACCTGGATGACCTATGGCGGCGGCTACTTTGCGGCTCCCCCGGCGGGCGTGACCACGGTCGCCACCGAGGCGGGGAAGCCCGTCATTGTGCGGCAGGGCTATGGCGCCGGCCGCATCATTATGACCGCCTACACCCTGGAGCTGCGAGGCGACTCGGAGCTGGATTGGACCAAGTGGGACGACTGGGCGATGGGCGGCGTGCACTCCAATTCGGCCGGGACGGTCGCTGTGCTCGGGCGCATGATCAACTGGGCGTACAACGGCGATTCATCCGCCCCTTCGGTCAATTACCCGGCCAACCCCACGGGCGCTCGCGTCGCGGTGGTGGCCAGCCACAACGCGGACGGCGGGGCCTGGCCTGGAGGCCTCGGGGCCACCGCGCGCGCCACGGAGAGCGCAGGGCACCTCCCGCTGGCCGTTCGCTTCAATGAAATCAAGACGGGGCGGTTGACGCTCGCCAACTTTCACACCGTCGTCTTCCCGGGCGGATACTCGTACGGCTACAAGACCGGCCTCGCCGGCTACGAGGGGAATGTTCGCAGCTTCATCAGCGGAGGCGGGTCCTTCCTGGGTATCTGCGCCGGAGCGTTCTATGTGGCCGACACCGTGATCTGGGAGAACAAGTCGTATGCGTATCCAATGGGCCTCTTTCACAGCTCCGAGACAGGCCCCATGAACGACGTGATGGCGTGGCCCGGCTATGCGCTCACGCCCGCCAACATCAATGACCCCGTGCTCGGCAACCTCGGCGTGCGCCAGGTGATTTATTATGGCGGCGGCTACTTCACGATCCCTTCGGACGCGCAGCAAGGGGCCCACGTGAGCACCGCGGCCACCTTCGATTACGCGGGCTCGCAGCACGGTAGCCCCATGATGGTGCGCTACACCTACGGAGCGGGGCACGTGATCCTGAGCACCACCCATTTCGAATACCGCCCCGGAAGCCACACGGATTGGCAGCTATGGGACGACTTCCAGTCGGACTCCACGCTCCCGCTCAATGACCCGGACGACACCTGGGGTGTGCTGGCCTCTGCCTTCAACAACTGGCTGGTGCTCTAGCCGCGTCTTTCTCGTCGCTGCTCGCTCCGCTCAGCGGCGCCCGAGCAGGAGCGCCTGCATTCGCAGCTTGAGGCCATGCTCGGAGACACGTAGCTCGGCCGCCGCGCGCGCGACATCGCCGCCGTGGTGGCCGAGGGCCTCGTCGACCTGCTCGCGCGTCAGATCATTCGCTCGAACGAGACGCTTGTTGGCGGCGAGGAGCGCGTAGAGCGAGGAGCGCGCGATACCGAGCAAGTCGGCGGCCGCGGCGCGACGCCACCCGGTCTTCTCCAGGGCATCGACGATCTCGTCCTCGGTCAGATCCTGCGGCCTCTTGCCATGGCCGCGCGCCAGGGAGGCTACCGACCGCCCGGGCGCGGCGCTCTCGCCCTCCCGATGGCCATGGCCGGCGCCCTCCGTCGGAGCCGCGCTGTTTGGGTCTCTCAGCGTCGCCTCAATCTCGGGGCTCACCGTGAGCTCAGCCTCGCCGCGGCCGAGCACAACGAGCTGCCGCACGACGTTGCGGAGCTGGCGCACGTTGCCCGTCCACGGCGCGCGCGCGAGCCGCGCGACGACCGCAGAGGGGAGCCAGGACCGCTCGGCGGTCTCCCCGTCAAGGAGGCGCGCCTGCTCGTCGGCGTCGAGCAGCTCGCGGAGAAAGTGCACAATCAATCGGCCGATGTCGTCGCGGCGCGCGCGGAGCGGCGGGACCCTGATCGTGAGCTCTCCAAGCCGGTGCAAAAGCGGCTCGCGGAAGCGCCCCGCAGCGACGGCGGCCTCGATGTCGGCGTCGGTGGCGGAGAGCAGACGCACGTCGACCTTGCGGGCCCTTCTATCGCCCACGCGCTGCACCTCGTTCGTCTCGATCGTCCGGAGCAGCATCGCCTGCACGGCGGCGTCAGCGTCGCCGATCTCGTCGAGGAAGAGCGTCCCTCCGGCTGCCGCTTCGATGTGCCCCTCGTGATCGGCGACCGCGCCGCTGAACGCGCCGCGGACGTGCCCGAAGAGCGCGCTCGCTGCCAGCGATGGCTGCACTGCCCCCATGTTGACGGCCACGTAGGGCCCCGCCGCGCGCGGGCTAGCCGCGTGAATCGCCCGCGCGACGAGCTCCTTGCCGCTGCCGGTCTCGCCGCGGATCAGCACGCGCAGCTCTGTCGCCCCTGCGCGCACCGCATCGCGGCGGAGCCGATCCAGGGCGTCGCTGTCGCCTACAAGACCGAAGCGCGGCGGCCTTCGGCCCTGCGTAGCCTCGACGTGGTGAAGCAACACGACCGAGCGGCCGCCAAGCTCGACGACCACGCCCTCCGTGAGCTCGTTCGCCTCGATCCACCGCTCCTCCGCGAGGTCGACCCCGCCGATGCGCACCACCGCGTCGGCGCGCTCCCGCTTCACGCGCACCTGCCCGTCTCGCTGCGAGAGGGACACGAGCGCGTCGCGGCTCAGGAAGGGATCCGCGAGCGGACGCGGAGCGCCTCCCGCCGGCGGATGGAAGGTCGGCGCGACGCGGGAGACAAGGACGGACTCACCGGCCAGGAGCCCGAACAACGTGGCCCGCTCCCCGACGCGGCTCGCCCGTGCGTGGCCGAGCACCGTCAGCGCGGGCACGTGCTCGGTCGCGGCGGCGACGGCGCTCGGCGCTCGTTTGCGCGTGCGGGTATCGAGCTCATCGCGCGGAGCGGATGGAGATGGCGGCGGGCGCTGAGGCACGGGCTCCAACGTACCGGAGCGCGCGGGCCGCTGCGACGGCCCTCGAACGGACCCCTGGTCAGAGCCTCCTTCGCGGGCGAGGAGGGCCGTGGTAACGTCGCGGCTCGTATGGGGGCTGGGCGCTGGCTAGCGGGCCGCATTCTTGCCGATCGATACCAGCTCAAGGAGCTGATCGGGAGCGGCGGGATGGGCGTGGTCTGGAGCGCGGAGCACACGCGCCTCCGCTCGCCGGTGGCCGTGAAGCTGCTCCACGACTCCATCGCTGAGCAAGCCAACAGCGGGCCACGTTTCCTGCGTGAGGCTCAGGCGTGCGCTGCCATCCGGGGGCCGAACGTCGTGCAGGTGCTCGACTTCGGCGTCGAAGAGGGGACGCCCTACATCGCGATGGAGCTGCTCTCCGGCGAGACGCTCCGCGAGCGCCTACGCCGGGAAACGAAGCTCACGCCCGCGGCGACGCTCGACGTCGTGAGCCAGATGGCGAGGGCGATCGGCCGCGCCCACAAGCTCGGTATTGTCCATCGCGATCTCAAGCCGAGCAACATCCAGCTCTGCGCGGACGAGGAGGAGATCGTCAAAGTGCTCGACTTCGGCATCGCCAAGCTGATCGACGGGATGCCCCTCGACGAGCGGCTCACGATCACGGGCGAGGTCTTGGGCACGGCGGCTTATATGAGCCCAGAGCAGGCGCGGGGTCGGATGGGCCTGGATTATCGCGCCGACCTCTGGTCGCTCGCGATAATCACCTATGAGTGCCTCGTCGGAGCGCTCCCGCTCAGAGGTCGCACGCCGGCGGATCTCATCGTCGCGATCTGCACCGAGCCGATGCCCAGGCCGAGCGCCGTCGCGCCGGGGCTGCCTGCGGCGTTCGATGCGTGGTTCGCCCGCGGGACGCGGCGCGTGCCGGATGAACGCTTCGAGTCCGCCGGCGAGATGGCCGAGGCGCTGCGCGACGCGATTCATTCGATGATCGTACGAGCGTAATGGTCGTGCGGTCGCCTGGTGCGCTTCCAATAAAGCTGAAGGGTGACGCGGCTGAGCCCAAACGGGTAAGCTCGCGGCGTGTCGCCCGCGCTATCGTGGGTGGCTCCTCTTCGATCACTGGCAATCGCCGGTGATCTTCACTGCGCTCGCGGCGAACTCCGACGTCATATGAACGGCGTCCGAGCAATTCGCGTCGGCCTCCTTGTTCGTCGTGCTGCACCAGTCCCCCTTGTAATCGATCACGTTGTCCGTGCGCTTGCAGTGCACCGTTTCGATCCCCCCGTCGCCGTACATGAATGCGTTACCCGACAAAACTACGCACAACGACAAAGACTGATTCCCGTCCTTCACGATCACTCCGTCCGCCTCCGCGAGCACGATGAAGGAGTCCGCCTTCCCGGCGGTCGTGAAAGTAAGCTGGTCCGGAGACGTTGCCTTGCAGCCATCCGCAGGCAGCAGCGCATCCGCGTTATACTTCCCGATGCAGTTGTGGTCCTTTGAAAGCTTCCCCTCGAGCCTCACCTGGTGCAGCGGTATGAGCGTGTACTCCTTCGCATCCATGGTCGCATAAATCGGCAAGGTCACGTCGACGCCGGTCGTCGCCGAAAAATTCCCGTCGCCCGTCAGACCCGAATCAAAGGTGACCGGCTTGACCGGGTTGCTGCTCAGCGTCTTATTCACGAAGCAGTAGCCGTCCACAGGATTCACCGCCGGCAACGCGCCGCCCATCTTTATCATTCCCGTCTCTGTGTCCACCTCGAGCAGCCACGAGAACGTCCCGGTCCCGAACAGGTTGCACGTGTCCAGGTTCATCTGGACGCCGACGCCCACGCCGTCCGCTATGGTGCCCGTGGACAAGACTTCCGGCTTCGTCGTTGTCAGCTGCGCCACACGGAGCCCCGCCTTCTTCGCCCCGTTGTTATCCACGAGCGCGATGCACTCCGAGTCCACCTGCGTACAGACCGGATCCGTCGGCTCGCAGGAAATAGGCGCTCCCCCCGTGGCGGAGATCGTCGATCCATTCGTGATCCGATGCTCGGGATCCTCGTTTCCAAGGATGGCGTTGCACCCGAGCCCCATGAACAGCAGAAGCGCTCCGCTGAGAGCGCTCCTGACGACGTCTACAAAAGCTCCTGCTGTCATTCCGCCCTCCTGGCTCGTGCGTCGCGCCGACATTCTCACCACGTCCCATGAAGCAGAGCTCCGCGCGGTCCCAGCGTGATCGTGGCGCTCTTTACGGCTTTCGACGTCGCGGAGCTCTTCGCGGTCGCGAAAAGCACTCCCCCCACGGCCATGAGGGCACCCCCGGCGATAACCAGCCCCGTCGACACGTTCCCGGCCGCTACAGCCTGTTCTTGCAGCACAAAGCCGACGTCATCGCATTCGTTGCCATTTATGCAATGACCGTTTTCATGGCTATCGTCCCGCTTTCCCCTCGAAATTTGCCCGAAGACCAAGCCTGTCGCAGCGCCCGCGGTCCCGGCGAGCGCGACGCCTAAGCCGATCCTCCGCTGGACCGTCCAGAACGTCCGCACAGACGTATCCGGCTCAGGCGGCGGGGGCGACGATGGAGCGGCCGTTGGAATGACCGCCGGGGCCGCGATGGGTACAGGCGGTGGGGGCGATGATGGAGATGTCGTTGGAATGGCCTCCGGGGCCGCATCGGTGAGGGGCTCGATCGTGATCGTGCGTCGGTCGTCGCTGCTCGCGATGTCGATGGGCCCCTGTACGTAGGGTCGCTTCCCCGCGGCTGTGACGTGCACGTAGTACGTCCCCCCGTCCACCGGAACCGCGGCGCCCCAATCCTCGCTCTTCACGACAATGCCCTGGCGTTTTATTGTGAGCCCCGGCAGCGAACGCAACGTGTCGGGGACAACGATCGTCATTGTCGAGAGCTTCGGAGAGAGCGCCGCCGCTGCCTCGCGAGCCTCGTTCAAACGCTTCGAATTCCCCGCCTTTTCGGCCGCGGCCTCGGCCTCTTTATACGCGTTCCACGAGCTCGCGTAGAGCCCCTGGCCCTTATAACAGGTGCCTAAGGCCACCCTCGCTCCCAGAGCGTCCGGCTTCAGCTCAATGGTCCAAACGAGCTTAGGACATGCGTCGGCGAATCGCCCCTGGCCCATCAACGCGACAGCCTCGTTGTAGGAAAGCTGCGCCGCCTCCTCAGAGCTCTTGGGCTGCGCTCGAGCCTCTCCGCTCACGAACGGTGACAGCATTACGGCGACGACGGCCATTCGGATTCGGGGTTTTAACGGCATGACACACCGGCGCAAGAAATACGGAGCTGCGATTCTAGTCCAATCCATCGAGACCAGGACCCAGCTCGGGACGGGGCTTGGCCTTCGTCGGCTTGGGCGTGGAAGCCGGATCGGTCGTGACGATCGGCTTTCCTGGTACAGATGGCTTCGCCGCCGGAGTCCCCCCTGCCTTGCTCGGCGGATCCATCGTCGCGATCGGCTTCCCCCCTGCTGCGATCGCGGACGCCGAGGACAGCGGCGCGGCGAAGGCCGCGGACGGCGCCGAAGACGCTGCAGGTAGCTCGCTCGCGGCGGCCAGAGTGACCGTAGGGACCATTGAAGGAGAGACGGTCACCCCGCTCGGCTTCGATTCCTGGCTCGTCGCCTCCTCAGGCTTAGGAGGCAACGAAGGCGGCGCCGAGGTCAGCGTCCTCACCGCCACCACCACCGCCAGCACCAGCCCAAAGGCCACGCCGGCACCAACGATCCCGACGGGCAACGCACCGCGGGAGCGCAGGGTACGCCCTTGGTTGTCCGGCAAGACGGGCCCTGTCGTGCCCGTGCCTGGTCCGGTCGTCGCGGCGCCGTCGCTCGCTGTCGCCGGGGAATCAGGTGGGGCGGAGGCCTCCGTCTGGGGCAACGCCTCGGGCCCCGGGGGCGGAATGGCCGGCGCGCGCCTCGACAACGGAGCCGTCGCCGCAAAGGCCAGCGCGGGATGAGCCACGTCCACCGGCGATGTCCTGGTTGGCGGCTCGCTTCCTTGAAACGACGACCGTGCTGCCTGCACACCGAGGGCGATCCCCAACTCTGCCACGGCTCCCGACGCGCTCGAAAACCGATCTTTCGCGACCAAGGCAGTGGCCTTCGAGAACCACGAATCAACCTCGCGCGGGAGCACGACGCGGCGTCTCCGCAGCGCGCGTTCGCTCGCCCGCTCCGGCGACCCCGTCTGGATGCTCGTTAACAGCCCGTAGAGCGCCTTGCTGTCCGCCTCCTCTGCCCAATAAGGCTCTCCGGTCAGCAGCGTGTAAGCGATGTGCCCGAGCGCGTGGATGTCCGTCGCGGGTCCGAGCGCCGCGTCCCCTCGGATCTGCTCGGGGGTCATATAGAGCGGTGTCCCCATCGGCTTCGACGCTCGCGCCGCCTGGTTGCTCTCATCCACGACCTTCGCGATCCCGAAGTCGAGGATCTTCACGCACGGCGTTCCATCGTCGCGCCGTGTAACGAACATGTTCTCAGGCTTCAGATCGCGATGGATGATGCCTTTTGCATGCGTCTTGTCGAGAGCCAACGCGGCCTGGCTCAGGTACAGCATGACCTCTGCAGCTCCAAGCGCTCCGCGCCTCGCCACGAGGGATCCCAGCTCTTCACCGAGCAAAAAGTCCATCACGAGGAAGGGCATTTGGGTGGGCTCGTCGATCCCCGCGTCCGACACGCGCACGATGTGATCGCTGTGGAGGCTCCCCGTAACCTTTGCCTCACGCTCGAATCGGCTACGCAGGTCGGCGTCTTCGACGAGGCTCGGTAGCATCACCTTGAGCGCGCGCTGGCTCTCGGTCTTCGTGTCCAGCACCTCGTAGACCGCCCCCATGCTTCCGGCGCCGATGCATCGCGCGACGCGGTAGCGCCCATGGAACACAGCTCCAATCGCCAGAACAGCAACGGTCGGCTCAGCCACGCAGCACCCTTGGAAGGAGAGTACCTGAAGATTGTAACAGGACAGCGTTCGAAAAGCTCCGCATCCTGATCGAGCGGGATAGCTGTGACGTCCAGCTACGGCGAGGCGGCGCGCGCTGTATCGGGCTTCGCCGGATCCTTGCAGCACCGGAACCCCGTCGAATAATCGTGGTACGCGGGCTCGTGCGCGATGGTCGTGTAATAGCAGCCGGCGCCGAGCTCGTTGGTCGTGCTGAAGAAGCCGCCCATGAAGATGCCGTTTCCCACGGCCCACGGCTGCTCCCTGCGCTCGACCTTCTCCGTCGCGAGCTTCTCCTCGATATCCTCTCCAACCGAATCGCTCACCCATTCGTGCAGATTGCCTACGAGATCGAGGACGCCCGCGGAGCTCGCGCAATCGGCGTACGCGCCCGTTTTTGCGAGGTAGCCGGGCTCCTGGTCGAGGAGGGGGCTATTGAAGGTCTCGTCGTACTTCCAGGCGCGCGGGTTATTGCCGAAGAGCTGCGGGAGGAGGTGCAACTTGCCGCTGTTACAGCGCTTCGCAATGGCGTCGTTCCCATAAGGATAGAGGTAATGGTTCGGCCCTTCGCAGGCGCGGATCCACTCGTCGCGAGAGCATAGGCGCTTGCCGGCATTCTTGCAGGCCGCGGCGGACTCGACGCGGCTAATATACGCCTGCGGGAACGCGCCGGCCGAGCTCCGGGCCTCGTAACGGACACCCTTCTCGGGGCGCTGATAATGAGGGTAGGGGACCTCCACGCCGTTGTCCGCGATCGAGACGAGGTGCGCCTCATAGATATCGACGCAGGTGCGCCCGCTCTGGACCATATCGGCGGGGCAGGGGCCCGTGGCCTTCGCGGGGGCGGAGGCGGGAATGACGGCGGACGCCGGCGCGGATACGGCGGCGGGCGCGGACACGGACGCGGACACGGGCGCGGACACGGACACGGGCGCGGACACGGACACGGGCGCGGACACGGATACGGGCGCGGATACGGCCGCGGATGCGGACGCGGACGCGGATGCCCCCGGCGCCGCCTCGAGCCGGCCGCAGCCCGCCGCGAGCACCGCGATTACTGAGAAGAGGATGGCGTCGCGCCCGCGCTTCGAAGGGTTCATGCGAGTGATATGGGACCAAGTTACACGAGCGCCGCCGCGCGCGCGAGAGGAAGACGCGCGCCCGCGCTCCTTGTATAGATCACGAGGGGAGTGCCCTATGGTGAGCGTCGAGCACAGGGGAGGTCGGCTGATCGCGCTTCGTATCGAGACGCCCGTCTCGATGGACGAGCTCCAGGCCGCGCTCATCCAGTTCGGCGGGTTCGCCGCGAAGGTCGAGGGCAAGTTCATCCCCGTCGCGGATTGCAGGGGCGCAACCATCCTCTCGCCCGACGTCTCCGAGCGCTTCACGGCGCTCATGCGCAGCGATAACCCGCGCATCGAGCGGGCCGCGATCCTCCTCGGCGCCTCGGCCGCGTTCAGCCTGCAGCTCGAGCGCATGGTGCGCGAGGCCGGAAACCCAAGGCGAAAGACCTTCCGCGCCGCCGCCGAGCTCTGCGAATGGATGGCCGAGATCATGCTGCCCCGCGAGCATCTCAGCCTCGAAGCGTTCTTCCGCTGAGCCCCCGGGCCCGCGCCCCTCACGACTCGTCGCGCGTCGTCGCCTCGAGATAAGCTTTCCGCACGTCGGCCTCGTCCAGGAAGCCGACGATATGCGAGCCCTCGTCGCTGACGGGCACCTCGCGCAGGCCGTTCTCGAGCATCACCTCGGTCGCGATGCGGAGGTCGTCGTCCGGACGCACCGTGATCGGCGGCTGCATCGCGTCCGCCGCGATCGCCCAGGGCTCGAGATCCCGCTCCGTCGCGAGGATCCGCACCATGTCGGACGTGATGACGCCGACCATCTTCCCCTGCGCGTCGAGGACAGGGAAGACGTCCTGCCAGCTCGTATCCGAGGCCTTGCGGATCAAATCCGTCGCGCGCTCGCCGACGCGGAAGCTCACGTACGAGCGGCCCTGCATCATGATGTCCTTGACCCGGATCGAGCTGAAGACATCGAGCATATTCGAGCGATGCGCCGGAGACTCGCGCTGCGTCGGGAGCTGCGCCGGATAGAGCGATTGCTTGCGGAGCGCGACGAAGGCGATGCCCTGCGCGAGCATCATCGGGACCAGCAGATCATAGCTGCCGGCCAGCTCGCAGATGATCACGAGCGCCGAGAGAGGGACGTGCGCGATCCCACCGTAAAGCGTGCCCATCCCGACCAGCGCGAACGCGCCCGGATCGATGCGGCTGTCGCCGACGAGGAGCTGCACCGCGCGGCCGAACGCGCCGCCGAAGAGGCCGCCGATCGCGAGCACCGGGGCAAAATCGCCCGCGCTCCCGCCGGTGCCGACCGTCAGCGAGGTGGCGACGATCTTCCCGGCGCAGAGGGCGAGGAGGATCTGCACGCCGAACCAGCCCTCCGGGAGCGAAGGCGAGCCCGTTATCGCCGCCTGCGCCGCGCCGTAGCCGCCGCCGAGCATGCCGAGGCCGTGACCCGGGACCGTGACGTACTTGCCGGCGAGGATGATCAGCGGCGTGGCGAAGAGCCCGAGCGCGAGCCCGCCGAGCGCGGGCCTCGCCCAGAGCGGGAGGTGATGATTGCGCATGAAGGCCTGGACGCCGTGCAGCGTCTTGAGGAAGGCCGTGCCGACCAGCGCGAGGAGCAGCGCGAGGACGCCGTAGAGCGGCAAATGCGCGGGGACGAAGGGGTAGCGCGGCGAGTGGGCGAAGAGCGTGTGCTCGCCGAAGAAATAAATGAAGACCGAATACGAGACGACGCTCGCGAGGAGCGCGGGGATGAGCGCGTCGGACTCGAAGTCGTCGCGGTAGAGGACCTCGGTCGCGAGCAGGGCGGCGCCGAGGGGCGTGCGGAAGATCGCCGAGATGCCCGCGGCGACGCCGGCGATCATCAGGATGCGCCGCTCGCGCGTGCTGACGCGGAGGGTGCGGCCGACGAACGAGCCGAGCGCGCCGCCGATCTGCATCGTGGGGCCCTCGCGGCCGCCCGCGCCGCCCGTGCCGAGCGTGAGGATCGACGCGAGGCCTTTGACCCACATCACGCGCGGGCGGATGTTGCCGGCCTGGTGGTGGAAGGCCTCGATCATCGCGTCGCCGCCGCCGCCCCGGGCCTCGGGCGCGACCTTCGCCGTCAGCAGGCCGCCGAGAGCCGCGCCGGCGGCGGGCAGGAGGAGGAGCACCCACGGGCGGAAGGCCCCGGGCTCGAAGCCCTCGAGGAAGGTCTCGCCGCGGGCGCGCGCCGGGAGGTAGCCGGCGAGGCCGCTGAGGAGGAGGCGCTCGAGGATCTCGAGCGCGGCGAAGAAGATGGCGGAGATGACGCCCGCGCCCGCGCCGACGAGCGCCGCGTGGAGGAGAGTGCGCCCGACGATGCGAAGATCGATGGGCGTGGCGTTCGCGAGGAGCGCCGAGAGGAGCCGGCGATCGGGCGGCCGCCGCGAGCTCTCTACGGCCGATGGGGGAGCATCCATTCGAGGGGGCGAAGCATGCTCCGGAACGCGCGCGATCGCCATGATTCTCAGGGCAGCCTCGCGAAGACCTCGGAATCCGCAGCGTTATGGGCTCTCAGGGGCGCTCTCGGCCGGGCCGGCGCGGCGCCATTCATCGTTCGCGTAATCAATATTCGCCGCCGCCGGCGGATAGAGCGATAATTTATTGCCTTCGCATAGGGCGAAGGCGGCGGCGCTGCTAAGGCTCTCCCGGCGCTCCGAAGGCAGCGGCCCCCGCGCGCCCGTCCGCGAGCGTCGCGCCGCGGCTCGACCACGCGCGGATGACCTCGAAATCCTCCTCGCAGAGGAACGCGCCGAGCTCATCCAGCGATCCGGCGCGGCTATGCGGCGCGCCGAGGCGGAGGGCGGCGGCCTTCGCGAAGGCCGCGACGAGCGGGTGAGGAGAGCTGACGAGCCGGAGCAGATCCGGCACGAGCTCCGCGGCGCCGAGGAGACCGGCCACGATCGACGCGAGCGGGCGAGGGTCGGCGAGGGCGCCGTCGAGGTTCGTATCGAGCGCCTCGTGGAGCTCGGCGAGCGTCTCGGGCGGCGCCCTCCTCGACGCGACGGCGCGGTATCCGCCGGCCGGGAGCGCGAGGCGAGCCGCGCCTTTCCCGCTCGCGCAGAGCTCCTCCGCGTGCCGGATCAGCGCGCCGGCCACGGGCTCGGTCGCGTCGTCGCCCGCGGCCTCGCGCCCGTCGAGATCGCGCGCGGGCGGCCTCGCGGCCTCCTCGGCGTACGCTTCGAGGTTCGCGACGAGGCGCTCCAAATTCACGGCCCCGGGCGAGCGCCCGGCGAGGATCTCGCGATCCGTGTGCACCGCGACGAGGCTCGAAACGATCGCCGGCGTGCCGCCGCGCATGGTGTGCATCACGTCGACATCGACCTTGCGGACCGCGGGCCACCGGAGCACGCGGTGCTCGCTGTCGGGGGCGACGATCACGCCCCACGGAACGATGGCCATCGCGACCTCGCGCACAGAGCGCGCCCGGGGGGTTTGGGGCGGTAGCCCGTCGGTTATCGTTTGGGGGTCCGCGCGGCGAGCCGCGCTACCCCGCAAACCCCCGCCGGGCGAGCCCCCCATCGATAGGAGCGCCGAGATTCGCCGCTCGCCGCGGGTCAGGGCGAAGGCCGTGAGCGCGCTCGCGCCGATCGTAATCCCGATCGAGAGCGGCGCCGCGACCGAGCTCCACAGCGTGAAGGCGGCGCAGGCGGTGCCCACCGTGCCCACGGCGAGCGTGACGGCGGCGGACGAGGGCCCCGGAACGAGCCATACGTAGCGAAAATCCGGAGGCTGGACCCTGCGCGTCACGACCACCCACCTTCGAGCGTTCAGCCATTCAGCGTAGGCCTGTACGCGGCGGGACGCTACAGGCTCCTATGGGCCTGGGTCCGGATGTGCTCGGCAGCGCGGCGATGCATCGCCGGTCGACAATCCTTTGGGCTCGTTCGAGGCGATGCTAGCATCGCCCTCCGCGTTTCTTGATACGAGGCTTTTGACGGAAGAGGGCGCGCCGCGGCTTGCTGGGGCGCCCGACGAGAGGAGCATTCCATGCAGATTCGAGTGCCAGCGTTCACGGCTCTATTGGTCGCGCTCTTCGCGGCGGCGGGCTGCGGCGGCGACGAGACCGGCACGACGTCGACAGCGGCGACGACCACGTCTTCGAGCTCGGGCGGCGGGGATACGATCAACGGATGCACGGCCGGAGCCGCCGAGGACGACACGGGCAAGGCGGCCTTCACCATTACATTCACCGATTTCAAATACACGCCTCCGTGCGTGAAGGTCAGCAAGGGCACGAACGTCACGTTCTCAGGCGACTTCGGCCTGCATCCGCTCGCGGGCGGCGAGGTCATGGGCACCATGGGCACCGTCGACGCCTCGAGCCCCATCAAGGAGACGACCACGGGGATGATGGCGAGCTTCACGCTCGCCAACGCCGGCACGTTCCCGTTTTACTGCGAGGCTCATGCCTCTCTGAAAATGTACGGCACCATTTACGTGGAATAACCTCAGCGGCTCGATTGTAGCTCATCGACGAGGTGACTCATCATGAGAATGAACTTTCCGATTCTTGTAATGGGCTCGTTTGTTTCCCTCTTCGCGGTGGCGGTCGGGTGCAGCGGCGGCGAGACCGGCTCCGGCTCGACGACGACCACCAGCTCCACCACATCGAGCTCGGACGCGAGCACTGGGAGCGCCGGTGGCGGCGGCGGCGGCGGCTCGACGAGCAGCACCACCGGCGGCGGCGGTCAGGGCGGCGCCGGTCAGGGCGGCGCCGGTCAGGGCGGCGCGGGCGTGGGCGGCGCGGGCGTGGGC
>JADMIO010828268.1_pt1 | contig 34178 bp, 27 predicted proteins | sample 8958161 | NCBI WGS metagenome assembly JADMIO01 (sample SAMN16585339, study PRJNA669376) | soil metagenome | isolation source: Crop rotation soil | place: USA: Cullars Rotation, Alabama | collected 2011 | reverse complement strand
CTTTCCCCGGCTCCTGGGCCGCGGCGCGCCCGAGCCCGAGCCGGGCGCCACGACCGCGCTCGCGCTCATCAGCGACGTGCGCTCGCCGGCCGCCGAGGCTTACCGCCACCTGCGGACTTCGCTCCTGCTCTCCAGCGCGGGCCAGCCGCCGAAGACCGTGCTCGTCACTTCGAGCCAGCCCTCCGAGGGCAAGACCACCACGGCCGTCAACCTCGCGACCATGCTCGCGCAGACCGGCGCCGAGGTGCTCGTCCTCGACTGCGACCTGCGCCGCCCCCGCGTCCACGCGCACTTCGGCATCGCGAACTCGAAGGGCGTGACGAACTTCCTCTCGGGCGAGTCGAACGTGGCCTCGCTCATCCAGACCTACGACAAGCTGCCGAACCTCAAGATACTGCCCTCGGGGCCGGTGCCGCCCAACGCGGCCGAGCTGCTCGGGTCGGACGAGATGCGGAAGCTCCTCTACGTGCTCTCGGAGAACTTCACGCACATCGTCATCGACTCGCCGCCGGCCATCTCGTTCACCGACGCGTCGATCCTCTCGACGATGGTGGACGGCGTGATGCTCGTCGTCCACGGCGGGCAGACCTCGCGCTCGGTGGCGCGCCGCGCCAAGCAGCAGTTGCAGGACGTGGGCGCGCACCTCTTCGGCATCGTGCTCAACAACGTGAAGCTCGAAGGGACGGACTACTACTACTCGGGCTACTACGCGGGCTACTACTCGAACGAGGAGGAGGACGCGCCCGAGGGCGCCGAGGCCGCCGGCGGCGGGGCGCGTTGATGGCGGCCGAGTTCTGCCGCGTCGCCTCGGACGTCGAACTCGGGCGCGACGTTAAGCTCTACGCCTTCGTCAACCTCTACGGCTGCCGGGTCGGCGACGAGACGCGCATCGGCACCTTCGTCGAGATACAGAAGGGCGCACGGGTCGGCGCGCGCTGCAAGATTTCGAGCCACACCTTCATCTGCGAAGGCGTCACGCTCGAAGACGAGGTCTTCGTCGGCCACGGCGTGATGTTCACGAACGACCGCTGGCCGCGCGCCACGCGCCCCGACGGGACGCCGCAGACCGAGGAGGACTGGACGCTCGAAGCGACAATCGTCCGCCGCGGCGCCTCCATCGGCAGCAACGCCACCATCCTCTGCGGCCTTGAGATCGGCGAGCGCGCCGTCGTCGGCGCCGGCTCGGTCGTCACCAGGAGCGTCCCCCCCGGCGCCGTCGTCGCCGGCAACCCGGCGCGTGTCATCAGAAACGCTGAACCGGGAACGCCGAACGATGAACCGTAAGACGAGATGCTTACGGTTCATCGTTCGGCGTTCCCGGTTCAGCGTTCATACTTTATGCCAGTTCCATTCGTAGACCTACAGGCGCAGTACCGTTCGATCAAGGCCGAGGTTGACGAGGCCGTCCAGAGGGTGCTCGACACGTCGGCCTTCATCCTGGGGCGCGAGGTCGAGGCGTTCGAGCGCGCGTTCGGCGAGTACGTCGGCGCGAGCGAGTGCGTCGGCGTCTCGAACGGCACGGCGGCCATCCAACTCGCGCTGCAAGCCTGCGGCGTCGGCCACGGCGACGAGGTCATCGTCCCGGCCAACACCTTCTTCGCCACGGCCGAGGCCGTCTCGACCGCGGGCGCCACGCCCGTCTTCGTTGACTGCGACCCCGTCACCTACAACATCGACGCGGCGCGGATTGAGGAAGTCGTCACGGAGCGGACGCGCGCCGTCATCCCCGTCCACCTCTACGGCCAGCCCGCAGACCTCGACGCCGTGTTCGAGGTCGCCGAACGTCACAACCTCCTCGTCATCGAGGACGCGGCGCAGGCGCACGGCGCGCGCTACAAGGGCGGCCGCGTCGGCGCGCGCGGGGCCGCGGGCTGCTTCAGCTTCTACCCGGGCAAGAACCTCGGCGCGTACGGCGAGGGCGGCGCGGTCGTCACGAACGACGCCGGCGTAGCGCGCCGACTGCGGATGCTGCGCGACCACGGCTCCGAGCAGAAGTACCGGCACGAGCTGGTCGGCTACAACATGCGCCTCGAAGGCATCCAGGGCGCGGTGCTGAACGTCAAGCTGAAGTACCTCGACGACTGGAACGCCCTCCGTCGCGGGCACGCGGCGCGCTACCGCGAGCTGCTCGCGCCGCTCGCCGACTCGCTCGTGCTGCCCTCCGAGGCCGACTACGCCGAGCACGTCTACCACCTCTTCGTCGTCCAGACGGACGCGCGCGACAGCCTGCAACGCTACCTCTCCGCGGCGGGCGTGCAGACCGGCATACACTACCCCGTGCCCGTCCACCTGCAACCCGCCTACGCCCCGCTCGGCCACAAGGAAGGAGACTTCCCCAACGCCGAGTCTCAGTCTCGCAGGGCGCTCTCGCTCCCGATGTTCGCGGAGCTGACCGAGCACCAGCTCAAGTACGTCGCCGACGCCCTCGCAGACTTCTGCGCCGAAACTTCGGCCGCCGCCGGTTGAACCACCGCCCTCGCGCGTTTATTGTATCGGGAGCCCGCGGGGGCTCTCTTCTTTCGCCATGACCATTTCCGTCGGTGTCGTCGGCTGCGGCTACTGGGGGCCGAACCTGATTCGCAACTTCGCCGAGAACGAGTCGGCGGCGCTGCGCTGGGTCTGCGACAAGGACGCGCGCCACCTCTCGAAGGTCGCGCGCCGCTACCCCGTAGCGCGCCCCACGCACGACTACGAAGAGCTGCTCTCGGACTCTCGCCTCGACGCCGTCGCCGTCGCCACGCCCGTCGCCACGCACTACGAGTTCGCGCGCCGCGCGCTCGAAGCGGGCAAGCACGTCCTCGTCGAAAAGCCCTTCACCGCGAGCGCGCGCGAGGCCGAGGAGTTGATCGCGCTGGCCGAGCGGCGCGGCCTCACCCTGATGGTCGATCACACCTTCATCTACACGGGGGCGGTCAGGAAGATTAAGGAGTCGGTGGACGCGGGCGAGCTGGGCGACCTGCTCTACTTCGACTCGGTGCGCGTCAACCTCGGGCTCTTCCAGCGCGACATCAACGTCGTGTGGGATTTGGCGCCGCACGACTTCTCCATCATGGACTACGTGGTCGGCCGCGAGCCGACGGCGCTTCTGGCGACGGGGAGTTCGCACATCGAGCCGGGCATCGAGAACATCGCCTACGTGCAGCTGCGCTTCGGCGACTCGCTCATCGCCAACTTCCACTTCAACTGGCTCTCGCCCGTCAAGATTCGGCGGACGCTCATCGCGGGCAGCCGCCGCATGATCGTCTACGACGACATCGAGCCGACCGAGAAGATCCGCGTCTACGACAAGGGCGTCACGCGCAACGACGCGGGGGCCGACGAGGAGGAGGCGTACAAGACGCTCGTCAGCTACCGCACCGGCGACGTGTGGGTGCCGAAGCTCGACCCGACCGAGGCGCTGCACTACGTCTGCGCGGAGTTCCTCGACTCGATCCGCGACGCGCGCCCCTCGGCCTCCGACGGCCGCGCGGGCCTGCGCGTCGTCCGCCTCCTCGAAGCCGCCCAACAGTCGATCAACGACGGCGGCAAATGGATTAAACTTTAAGAGTGATGTCTACGACTGCGCCGAAGATGCAAGTGCCCCTGCTCGACCTGAAGCGGCAACACGCCGGCCTGCGTGGGGAGCTGCGCGCGGCCCTTGAGCGCGTGCTCGACTCGCAGCAGTTCATCCTCGGCGAGGACGTGCGGCTGCTCGAAACGGAGCTGGCGCGTTACACGCGCGCGCGTCACGCGGTCGGGTGCGGGTCGGGTTCGGACGCGCTGCTTCTCGCCTTGCTCGCGCTCGACGTGGGCGCGGGCGCGGAGGTCGTGACGACGCCCTTCACCTTCTTCGCCACCGCGGGCGCGGTCGTGCGCGCGGGCGCGCGCCCCGTCTTCGTGGACATCGAGCCGCGCACCTACAACATCGACCCGGACAGGATTGACGAAGCCGTCACGGAGCGGACGCGCGCCGTCATCCCCGTCCACCTCTACGGCCAGATGGCGGAGATGGACGAGGTTCTGCGCGTCGCCGAAAAGAGAGACGTGCGCGTCATCGAGGACGCCGCGCAGGCCATCGGGGCCGAGGACGGCGAGGGGCGTGCGGCCGGCGCGGTCGGCGACGCGGGCTGCTTCAGCTTCTACCCGACGAAGAACCTCGGCGCGGCGGGTGAGGCGGGGCTGGTGACGACGAACGACGAGGCGACGGCCGAGCGCCTGCGCCGCCTCCGCGTCCACGGCGGCGCGACCGAGTATCATCACGACGAGGTCGGCTTCAACAGCCGCCTCGACACCTTCCAGGCCGCCGTGCTCCGCGTCAAGCTCCCGCACCTCGACGGCTGGTCTGACGCGCGGAGAGAGAGGGCCGCAGTCTACACGCGCTTGATCGACGAAGCCGGGCTCGCGGAGTTCATCACACCTCCGCACGTCACCGGCGGCGCGCGCCACATCTTCCACCAGTACGTCATCCGCGTGCCCGAAGCGCGCCGCGACGCGCTGCTCGAACACCTCAAGGCGAACGGCGTCGGCACGAAGGTCTACTACCCCGTCCCGCTCCACCTGCAACCCTGCTTCGCCGACCTCGGCTACAGAGAGGGCGACTTCCCCGAGTCCGAGCGCGCCGCACGCTCCACGCTCGCGCTCCCGATGTTCCCCGAGCTGACGCGCGCGCAGCAGGAGTACGTCGTCGAGACGCTCCAACGATTCTTCGCTTGAGGCCGTGATGATGATGAGGCTGACGACGTTTCTCCTCGCGCTCTCAACCCTGCTCATCCCTTCGTTATCTTTCGCCAGGACTCAGCGTGAGCGCGGGGTGAACCGGCACGAGTTGGCGGCGCGCGTGCGCGCGGAGTTTTTGCACGCGTGGCGCGGGTACGAGCGTTACGCGTGGGGGCACGACGAGCTGAAGCCACTGTCGAAGACGGCGCGCGACTGGTACGACGAGCCGCTCTACATGACGCAGGTGGACGCGCTCGACACGCTCTTCCTCATGGGCCTTCGCGAGGAGGAGAAGCGCACGCGCGAGTTCGTCGTCGGTCATCTCAACTTCGACAAGGACATCTACGTCCAGAACTTCGAGATCACCATCCGCCACCTCGGCGGGCTCCTCTCGGCCTACCAGTTGACGGGCGACCGGCGGCTCTTACGCCTGGCCGAAGACTTGGGCAACCGCCTGCTCCCCGCGTTCGACTCGCCCACGGGCATCCCCTACCGCTTCGTCAACCTCCGCACCGGCAAGGTGCGCGGCGAGGTGACGAACCCGGCCGAGGCCGGCACGCTCCTGATAGAGTTCGGCGCGCTCTCGAAGCTCACGCGCAGGCCCGTCTTCTACGACAGGGCGAAGCGCGCTCTCGTCGAGACTTTCAAGCGGCGCTCCGCGCTCGGCCTCGTCGGCAGCCGCATCAACGTCGAGACCGGCGAGTGGGTCGGCAAGACCTCCCACATCAGCGGCGGCATCGACTCCTACTATGAATACCTTTTGAAGTGCTGGCGGCTCTTCGGCGATGAGGAGTGCCGACGGATGTGGCTCGAATCCATCGCCGCCGTCAACAACCACCTGGCCGACGAGGCGGACGGCGAACTCTGGTACGGCCAGGCGGACATGACGACGGGCCGCCGCACCGGCACGAGCTACGGCGCGCTCGACGCCTTCTTCCCCGCGGTGCTCGCCCTCTCCGGCGACACGCGCCGCGCCGCGCGCCTGCAAGAGTCTTCGTTCAAGATGTGGCGCGCGCACGGCATCGAGCCCGAGAGCCTGAACTACCGCACGATGAAGGTCGAGGCCCCCGGCTACCCCCTGCGCCCCGAGATCGTCGAATCGACCTACTACCTCCACCGCCTCACCGGCGACAACTACTACCTGCTCGCGGGCTCGCACCTCTTCGAAGACTTCGTCCGCCACTGCCGCACGGACGCCGCCTACGCCGCGCTCAAGAGCGTCGAGACCAAGGAGCAGGAGGACAACATGGAGAGCTTCCTCTTCGCCGAGACCTTCAAATACTTCTACCTCCTCTTCGCCCCGCCGAAGACGCTCGACTTCGACCGCGTCGTCTTCAACACCGAGGCGCACCCGATTAGAAAGACGTGGGGTAGACAGTAGTCAGTAGCCGGTAGCCGGTAGGCGCCCCGCGTCGCAGCCGTTGAAGATGACAGCCGCAGGGTTCGGGCGGCGACCGTCTGTCTACTGTCTACTGTCTACTCTTCCCCGTTTGCCGCGCGCGCGCGCCCGCGTCTATGCTCGGCGGATGAACAACGTCGCACGCGGGGCCGCCAACTTCCTGTTGGTCGCGCTCGGGATACTCTCGGCCGCCTTCGGGCTCAAAGGCTTTCTCCTTTCGAGCCGCTTCATCGACGGCGGGGTGACGGGCATCTCGATGCTCCTGTCGGACGTTTTGGGCGCGCCGCTCGCGGTTCTGATCCCCGTCATCAACCTGCCGTTCATCGCGCTCGGCTACAAGCAGGTCGGCGCGAAGTTCGCCGCCAAGAGCGCGGCGGCCATCGCGGGGCTCTCGCTCTGCCTCGCCCTCGTCCACTTCCCCGACGTGACGCCCGACAAGCTGCTCACGTCCGTCTTCGGCGGCTTCTTCATCGGCGCAGGGATAGGGCTCGCCATCCGCGGCGGCGCGGTGCTCGACGGCACGGAGGTCGCGGCGCTCCTGGTGAGCAAGCGCAGCGCGCTCCTGCGCGTCGGCGACGTGATCCTCATCCTCAACGTCTTCATCTTCTCGGCCGCCGCCTTCTTCCTCGGCGTCGAGTCGGCCCTCTACTCGATCCTCACCTACTTCGCCGCCTCGAAGACCGTGGACTTCCTGCTCCACGGCATCGAGCAGTACACGGCGGTCGTCATCGTCTCGGAGCGGAGCGAGGAGATCAGGCAGTCCATCATCCGCGACCTCGCGCGCGGCGTGACGATCTACACGGGCCGGCGCGGCTGGACGGACGCCGAGCAGGACATCCTCTTCTGCGTCGTCACGCGCCTTGAGATCGGCCGCGTCCGCTCGCTCGTCGAGGAGTACGACCCCGCGGCCTTCGTCGTCGTCCACCCTCTTTCGGACGTGCACGGGGGCGTCGTCAAGAAGCCCGCCCTCCACTGAAGCGCACGCGCTCGCGGCTTTACCCCGCCCGCGCGCGGTAGTAATTTATAAGTACATTGCCCGGACACGACGAACGAACGGAGCGCCGTTAAAGAGCCGCGGGTGCGGTCGGGGCCGAAGTGTGTCCGCGGGACTTTGCGAACCATTGACACGAGAAGAGGGGGAGCCTGATGAGCGATAAGGCCGAGAGAGTTGAAGACCGTCTGGCAGATTTTACGAGGGACAAGCGCATCCTGCTTCTTTCGCTGTTCGCGCTCGTCATCGGGTGCGTCAGCGCCTTCGTCGCGTGGGTGCTGGTGTGGCTCATCTCGGTCATCACGGGGTTCGCCTTCTACGGGCGCTACTCGACCGAACTCCTCTCGCCCGGGCAGAACCACCTCGGCCTCTTCGTCATCCTCGTCCCCGCCATCGGCGGGCTCGTCATCGGCCTGTTGGCGCGCTACGGGTCGGAGAAGATACGCGGCCACGGCATCCCCGAGGCGCTGGAAGCGATCCTCTTCGGGCGCAGCCGCATGTCCGCGAAGGTCGCGGTCTTGAAGCCGCTCTCGTCGGCCCTCTCCATCGGCACGGGCGGGCCGTTCGGCGCGGAAGGGCCGATCATCATGACGGGCGGCGCGGTCGGCTCGCTCTTCGCGCAGTTGTTCCACCTCTCGGCCGCCGAGCGCCGCACGCTCCTCGTCGCGGGCGCGGCCGGCGGCATGGCGGCCATCTTCGACGCGCCGGTCTCGGCCGTGCTGCTCGCGGTCGAGCTGCTGCTCTTCGAGTGGCGACCGCGCTCCTTCATCCCGGTCACGGTGGCGGCGGCCGTCGCCGCGACTCTGCGCGTGCCGCTGATGGGGCAGGGGCCGATCTTCCCCGTGCGCGCGCACGCGCCGCTCGGGGCCGAGGCTTTGATGATCACGCTGCTCGTCGGCGTCGCCGCGGGCCTCGCGTCCGGGCTTTTGACGACGCTCGTCTACGCCTTCGAAGACCTGTTCGAGCGTCTGCCGATTCACTGGATGTGGTGGCCGGCCATCGGCGGGCTGCTCGTCGGCGTCGGCGGCTACTTCGACCCGCGCGTGCTCGGCGTCGGCTACGACACGATCCACTCGCTCCTGCGCGGCGAGGTGGTGGCCGCGGCCGTGATCGGGCTGCTCATAGGCAAGTCGCTCGTCTGGTCGGTCGCGCTCGGTTCGGGGACTTCGGGCGGCGTGCTCGCGCCGCTGTTGATGATGGGCGGGGCATTGGGCGCGCTCGCCGCGGGGTTCCTGCCCGTGGGCGACGCGGGGCTGTGGGCGACCGTCGGGATGGCGGCGATGATGGGCGGGACGATGCGCTCGCCGCTGACGGCGATGGTCTTCACGCTGGAGCTGACGAACGACTTCAACCTCTTCGCGGCGCTGCTCGTCGCCTGCGTCGCGTCCTACGCCGTGACGGTGCTGCTGCTCCGGCGCTCGATCCTGACCGAGAAGGTCGCGCGGCGCGGCTACCACATCACGCGCGAGTACAGCGTAGACCCTCTGGCCGTGCTGCGCGTCGGCGAGGTGATGGACTCGAACCCGCCGACGGTGCCGGCCTCGATGAAGGTCACACAGCTCTCAGACCTCATCGCGCACCGCGACCCGCAGCTCACGCGGCGGCAGGGCATCCCGATCGTTGACGACGAAGGGCGGCTCGCGGGCATCATCACCCGCGGCGACGTGCTGCGCGCGATAGAGCAGGGCGCAGGCGCGAACGGCGACACGACCGTCCTCGACGCGGGCTCGCGCCGCCTCGTCGTCGCCTACCCGGACGAGTTGCTGCACGAGGCCGTCACGAAGATGCTCCGCAACGACCTCGGCCGCCTGCCCGTCGTCACCCGCGAAGACCCGCGCCGGCTCGTCGGCTACCTCGGCCGTGCGAGCGTCATGGCCGCGCGCCTGCGCCGCCACGACGAGGAGCACGTCCGCGAGCAGGGGCTCACCTTCAACGCGACATAGTAGGCAGCAGGCAGTTCGCAGTTGAAGGCCAGAGGGCTTTTAAGGAACAGGCCCCGGCGAACGAGGGGCGGTGAGTCAGCAATCTCGCCGCCCCCGACTTCTTTAACCTCTTTCCCCTCCGGCGAACTGCCCGCTGCCATCTGCCTGCCGCCTGCTATGCTATACTCGCGCCTTACTCACGCCGTGGGTTTTCGTTCACGCTTATCGTCCGAAGCGCCGACACAATGAAAGAAGAGAACCAGACAGACGCCCTGACCGGAACCGTCAAGGGGCCGGGCGAGCGGCCGCACGAGTACCTGTTCATCACGGCCGACAACGCGCGGGCGCGCACCGGTGAGTTCGTCTACTACACCGCGCGCGACGGGCAGGCGGAGCGGCGCATCATCGGCAACGTCACCGAGCGGCGGCTGGTGCGCAACCTGCCGGACACCTTCCTCTCAGACCCGGAGACGCCGCCGTCGGTCGTCTCTTCGCTCATCGGGCTGGACGGCGAGGGCTGCGAGCTGTACGAGATTACGGTCGAGACCATCGGCTACTTCCACCCGGGGCTCGGCGACTTCGTCAACCCGCGCATCCCGCCGCGGCCGGGCGACCCGGTCTTCCTCGCCTCGTCCGAGACGCTCGCGCAGTGTCTCAGCCCAAAGCGCGCGGGCGAAGTCGGCTCGGCGCACGTCGGAAGCCTCCTCACGCGCGAGGCGGGCGAAGTGCCGGTCGTGCTTTCGATTAAAGATGTCGTCTCGACGCACCTCGCCATCCTCGCTTCGACCGGCTCGGGCAAGTCCTACACGGCGGGCGTATTGGTTGAAGAACTGATGCGGCCTTACAACCGCGCGGCCGTCCTCATCGTAGACCCGCACGGCGAGTACGACACGCTGCGCTCCATCGAAGACGACGCGCGCTTCCGCAACGACGGCGACGGCTACAAGCCGGAGGTCAAGGTCTACACGCACGAGCGCGTCAAGGTGCGCTTCTCTTCCCTGACCGAGGCGGACGTGAAGTACCTCCTGCCCGAGGGCACTTCGGAGAAGATGCTGCACTTCCTCTCGCAGGCATTTCGTCAACTGACGGCCACGCGGCGCGGGGAGCTCTGGGGCTACCACGACCTGCGCGACGAGGTGAAGGCGCAGAAGTACGAAGGCTCAGACCGCGGCGACTCCGGCAACGCGAGCTCGATTGAGGGTCTGCTCTGGCGTCTCGACTCGCGCTTCGACAAGCCGAACTCCATCTTCTCAGACCACGACCACATCCCGCTCGCCGAGATGTTCAAGCCCGGCCGCTGCACCGTCCTCCAACTCTCCGACATCGAGCAGAACGAGCAGCAGGTCGTCGTCGCCACGCTCCTGCGCCGCGTCAACAAGGCGCGCATGGCGACCGTCCGCGGCGAGGCGCAGGAGGGCACCGACACACACCTGCCCTACCCCGTCTTCACGCTCCTCGAAGAGGCGCACCGCTTCGCGCCCGCGGGCCAGACGGTCGTCTCGACGAACATCCTCAAACAGATTCTCTCCGAGGGGCGCAAGTTCGGCGTCGGCATCGGCCTCATCACGCAGCGCCCCGGCAAGCTCGACCAGGACGTGCTCTCGCAGTGCATGACGCAGGTCATCATGCGCATCGTCAACCCCGTCGACCAGGACACCGTCGCCAAGTCGGTCGAGGGCGCCGGCCGCCAACTCTTAGACGAACTGCCCGCTCTCACCAAAGGCCAGGCCGTCATCTCCGGCGTCGGCGTCAACACCCCCGTCATGTGCCGCGTCCGCGAGCGCATCACCAAGCACGGCGGCGAGACCTTCGACGCCCCCACCGAATGGGCGCGCTGGCACGCCCCGGAAGAACGCGAGCACCGCGACCAGGACTCGGCCGTCCTCGCCGCCCCACCCGCCAAACCAAAGAAGCCCGAGCGCGTCCGCGGCTTCCAAATCTGACGGGCACCTATGCCATCCTCACCAACAACGGCAACGCCCGTGGCCTTTGTTTGCGACTCCGCCGCGTGGACGCGCACTGCCTGCAAATCGTTCCCATTCTTTAAAGAGCATGCAGGCAAGCGTTACTGCGTGCTCCACTATCCCGGCGGTAATAAGTCCGAACCCTTTGAGGAGGCGTTAAAGGCCAAGCTCGACGCCAAAGACTTTGACTTCCGCGGTGTCTGGTTCCCGGGCAGCGTGGATTTCAGCAAGTTTAGATTCGACGCGCCCGCTTACTTCACCTCGGCCATTTTCAGTGCCCTGGCGAACTTCACCTCCGCCACGTTCGATGAGGTGGCCTACTTCCGCTCGGCCGCGTTCGCCGCCGGCGCTTACTTCGACGCCGCCGTATTCCGCGACGAGGCGTACTTTGAGAACGCCACGTTCGACGCGGAGACGTACTTTAACGGCACCACATTTCGCGCGGGGGCGTATTTCAAACTCGCCACGTTCCGCGCGACGGTAAACTTCCTATCCGCCGAGTTCGGCGCGGAGGTCGGCTTCGACTATGCCGAGTTCGCCGCCGGGGCGAACTTCCAGTCGGCTATTTTCAAGGATCACGTCAGTTTTGTCGGAAGCGAGCAGAGAAAGGTCTTTGGGGATAACTCGTCCTTGAATCTACAGTTCGCCAGAGTTGAAAAACCTGAGCGAGTCGCTTTTCACACACTCAAGCTCCGCCCTCACTGGTTCGTCAACGTGGACGCGCGAAAGTTCGAGTTCACTTACGTAGATTGGCACTGGTATGGCCGCAAAATCAGGTGGAAGCTCAAAAGGCAGTTGCGCGAGAAGGCCATTCCGTCATACGTGCTGCTAGCGATAGCCTGCCGGCGGCTTGCGGTCAACGCCGAAGAGAGCAACATCTACTGGCGGGCGTCGAGCTTCCGTTACCTAGCGATGAACGTGGAGCGGTTGGACACGGGGCGCGGGTTCGCGTTCTGGACGGTGGACTGGTGGTACTGGCTCGCCAGCGGCTTCGGCGAGCGCATATCCCGCGCACTCGTCGCCTTCCTCGTCATATGGCTCAGCTTCGCTTTCATCTTCCGGCTTCCGAGTCCCGTCCGCTGCCCCGACAATAGTCCGGGGATTTATTGTCTCCGCTGGGAAGAGAGTGACAAGACGCGCGACTATTTCGACCGGTTCTCCAACTCGGCCGTGTATGCCATCGAGGCGATGACGCTACAGAAGCCAGAGCCAAAGCCTGCGTCCCCGGCCGCGCACCTCGCCGTCTTGCTCTGCACCCTACTCGGCCCCGTGCAGGCCGCGCTGCTGGCGCTGGCGATCCGGCGGAAGGTCATGCGCTGAGCCGCTGCCGCGGCCGGGTAGAGTCATTCAGATATGAGGCGCTGTTGCCCGTAGGTTCGGGCGGCGGCGCTTTCGTTTTTTTGCGCGGCTTTTGCGCGTGGCCTGTGGGAAAGTTTGTGCCCGCCTGATCCTTCCGGGGGCGTCTGTACGCGTATGTCAGTGGGGACAAACACAAAACGCGTAGAAGGGCGCGTGTCCCCCCGCCGGGTCATCCCGGGGGATAGAAGGGACAATCATCTCGGAGTAATCATATGTTTAGAAGGGCACATCTGCTTTCTGCGGTCATCTCTCTGTCTCTGCTCGGCGGCCAGGCCGTCGCGCAATCCATTCAGCAGGGCGCGACGCCGCCGCCGGCGCCGCCCGTGACGGCGTCCGCTTCGGACGCGGGCGCGCGCTTCACAGCCCCCGAGGGCGTGTCGCAGGTGCGCCTCGAAATCTACGCACAGTCCGGCGAGCGCGTCTTCGACACCGGCATGCGCCCCGGCAGCGTCCTCGACTGGAAGGCCGCCGACGCCCAACTGGCCGACGGCTCCTACCTCGCCATCCTGACGGTCAAAGACCTCCGCGGGAAGCTGAGCCAGCGGGTCGGCTCGCTCTCCTTGCAGGGCGGGCAGGTCTCGCTCTCGCGCGCCGTCGCGGCGAACGCGGCGCAGTCGCAGGCGCTGTCGGCCGAGAAGCAGGCGAGGAAGATCGAGCAGGCCAACGCGGACGACACGTTCACGGTCGTGACCGAGGGTAAAGAGCGCGCCCTGACGCTTTCGACGCACGACGGGCGCGACGGCCAGGTCACCTCGACCTCCGGCGCTCTGACCTTCGGCACGGGCGACGTTCTGACCGGCGCGAGCAGGGAGCAGATGCGCGTCACGCCCGAGGGGCGCGTCGGCATCGGCACCGCGAGCCCTGAGGACACGCTCGACGTTAACGGCACCATCCGCGCGCGCGGCGGCATCCGCTTCGACGACGGCACGGTGCTGACCTCGGCCTCCGGCCTGAAGTCTTCCACCAAGCTCTTCGCGACGAGCAGCACCGCCACCGTCGCCTCCGACGGCCAGACGGCCTCCGCGCTGGCCGGGGCGGGCACGGCGAACAAGTTCTCGAAGTGGCTCGACGGCGCGGGCACGCTCGGCGACTCCTCGGTCAGCGAGCTCGCCAACGGCTTCGTCGGCATCGGCACCACGGCCCCCGCGCAGAAGCTGCACATCTTCAGCACGGACATGAACGGCGCGCACATCCTGCAAGAGACCAGCGCGGCGAACGGCAACGCCTACTTCGTCCAGGGCAACAGCCAGCAGCAGTGGCTCTTCGGCATCTCGGGCGACGGCACGCAGGCGCCGAGCTCGCCCTTCATCATCCACGACAACAAGCTTCACCTGACGCGGATGCTCATCAACAGCGCGGGCAACGTCGGGGTCGGCACCAACGCGCCGACGCAGCGGCTGGACGTGGCGGGCAACCTCAAGGTCTCGGGCGCGGGCAACGGCATCATCTTCCCCGACGGCACGAAGCAGACGACGGCCGCCGCGGGCGGCACGATGACCGGCACGCAGGTCGTCTCGGCCATCAACGACGCGGCCACCGCGGGCGTCATCAGCGAGGCGCGCCTGTCGCCGAACGTCGCGAAGCTCAACGCGCAGAACGCGTGGACGGGTCAGAACACCTTCGTCAACGGCCTGTCGTCCAACGGCGTGGCGATCACGAACGTCGGCAACCCCGTCAGCGCGACCGACGCGACGAACAAGGCTTACGTTGACGCCAACACAGTCAAGTTCGTCCCCGGCGCCGAGCAGCTCTCGGTGGGCGACGCCAACGGCACGGCCGCGATGATCAACCTGCGCGGCGGCTCGACCTGCTGCTCGGGCCCCGGCGGCCACACGCCCGCCTGGTTCAAGGTCTTCCAGAACGGCAGCTTCGTCGCCACGGGCAACCTCGGCATCGGCGTGAGCCCCATGCAGGGCAAGGGCTACCGCACCTCCTGGGACTCCTACAAGGGCGCGTTCCGTTCGGGCTACGCGGATAACGAGTGGGACGACGCGAACGTCGGCTTCTTCTCGTGGGCGGGCGGCAGCAACTCGACCGCCATCGGCCTCTACGCGCTGGCCTTCGGCGACACGAACTCGGCCGAGAGCACTTCGAGCATCGTCTTCGGCAGCGGCAACCAGGTGAAGGGCGCCGCGGGCTTCTCGGCGGGCGCGGGCAACCGCGTGTGCGACACCTACGGCGTCGCGCTCGGCAACAACGCCAAGTCGGGCGGCCCGCTCATCAACGGCAAGTGCGACCCCGACACCTTCAACATCCGCGGACTCGCCGCGGTCGCCATCGGCTACAACGTGACGGCCGACCAGGATCACACGACGGCGATGGGCAAGTTCGCCTCGAACAACGGCTTCACCGGCACGTTCGTCTGGTCGGACGGCTCGGCCCAGCAATCGGCCGACACGTTCCGCAACACGGCGAACAACGAGTTCGCGGCTCGTGCGACGGGCGGCTTCCGCTTCCGCACGAACCTCGCGGGCACGACGGGCTGCAACCTGCCCGCGGGCTCGGGCGTCTTCAACTGCACCTCGACCCGCACGACGAAGGAGAACTTCTCGCTCGTCAACGGCGACGACGTGCTCGCCTCCTTGCGCAAGGTGCCGGTCTCGACCTGGAACTACATCGCCGAGGGCACGCAGTCGCGCCACCTCGGGCCGATGGCCGAAGACTTCTACGGCGCCTTCCAGCTCGGCACGAGCGACAAGAGCATCGGCATCCAGGACGCGGTCGGCGTCAGCTTGGCGGCCGTCAAGGCGCTCGACGCCCGCACGCTTGAGCTTCAGCAGAAGACCGAAGAGGTCGAGCAGCTCCGCTCGAAGGTGAACACGCTCGAACAGCGCCTCGCCGCGCTCGAAGCGCTCATCCAGAAGCAGGGCGCGGGGCGGGAGAAGTAAGACTCCCCGACTCCCCTTAACGCGCGGAGGCCGCGGCGACTGACTCTCAGTCGCCGCGGCCTCCGCCTTTTGGGTACGTCAGGGTGTTGACTTAGTACGTAAATTTGGAATATCGTCCCGTGCCACAGGCAAGCGAGGCTGGGCCGCAGTAGAGTTTTAGACGAGCCCTCGTCTCTTACCCGCCCGGCCGCGTCCTTTTTCCTACAGGTCGGATTCGCACACCTTTCTAGAGGAGGGTCTGTCCCAATGTTCCACGCACGCACCCCGGCGCCCGCCAAGTTCGCGCTCCTCCTGCTCGCCGCCTTCGCGCTCCTCCCGACGGCGCTCGCGCAGACGGCCCGCAAGCCCGCGCCCGCCCCCGCCGCCGAACCGGCGCAGGTCGAGCCGCCCTTCCACGAGTACAAAGGCGTCCGCATCGGCATGTCGGCCGACGAGGCGCGCAAGCTTCTCGGCAGCCCAGCCGACAAGGACGACAAGCAGGATGTCTACATGTTCGGCGAGAGCGAGTCCTGCCAGGTCTACTACGACGCGGCCAAGAAGGTCTCGGCCGTCTCGGTCACCTACTTCAGCAACAAGGCCGTCCCCGGGCCGAAGTCCGTGTTGGGCGAAGAGCCCGAGGCCCGGCAGGACGGCTCGCTCTACAAGCTCATCCGCTTCCCGAAGGCCGGCTTCTGGGTCTCCTACACGCGCACGTCCGGCGACTCGCCGATGACCATCATCGCGATGCAGAAGATCGACCAGCAGTGAGCCGAAGCGAGCCGCGCGCCGCCACGTCGCGGCCGTTCGCGCGACGACGCGCCGGAGGGCAGAAGACGCCCTCCGGCGCGTTGTTGCTTTTGTCCCGCCGGGTGCTAAGATAAGCCCGACTTAAAAACGCCCCTTTCAAACGAAGCGCGCCGCAGTTCGTCCCCCTCCCACGCCGGGGGACTATTCCGGCGCGCACACGCCGGGGCCTTACCGTTTGACGGAAGCGCGCGCGGGCGGCCGCGCCCGTGTAAGAGGACTTTTCATGGCGGACCAGAACGATTCGGCGCAGGCGGGCGAGCGGCGCATCGCGAGCCTCCTCGCCAACCGGCGCGACGAGATTCTCAACCTCTGGATCAAGGAGCGTCTGGAGAACGACGAGTTCCGCGACGAGCTGATCTCGAAGAAGGACTTGCGCCAGCAGTCGCGACAAGTCCTCGACATGCTCGTGCAGGGCGTGCAGGACTCGGGCGGCGGCGACTTCGAGCACCCGGCCTTCGACGACCTGCGCCACTACCTCAACGAAATCTCGCATCTGCGCGCCGTCAAGGGCTACACGCCGATGGAGAACGCGACCTACATCCTGAGCTTGCGCAACGTGGTCAGCCCGCTCCTCGCCGAAGAGCTGGAAGGCGACGCCGCCTCGCTCGTCCCCGAGATGAACTACTTCACGCGCCTGCTCGACAAGCTCGGCCTCGTCATGGTCGAGAACTTCATCCGCTCGCGCGAGGAGATCATCCGCCAGCAGCGCGCCGACATGCTCGAACTCTCGACGCCGGTCATCAAGGTCTGGGACAAGATACTGACGCTCCCCATCATCGGCACGCTCGACTCGCGCCGCGCGCAGATGATGATGGAGGCGCTCCTGCAGAAGGTGGTCGAGACCGGCTCGATCATCGCCATCCTCGACATCACCGGCGTGCGGACGATGGACACGCTGGTCGCCAACCACCTCATCAAGACCGTCACGGCCGCGCGCCTGATGGGCGCCCGCTGCATCCTGACCGGAGTCTCCCCCGCCATCGCGCAGACGATGGTGCAGCTCGGCATCGACCTCACGCAGATCACGACCCGCGCCCAGATGTCCGACGGCATCAAGTTGGCGCTTGAGATGATCGGCCGCACGGTCGTCCCCACCCGCGCGCTCGCCAAGCTCCAGAACGGCGCCAACGGCGACCAGCTCCAGAAGGTCGTCAAGCAGACCGAGACCATCACGACGGGCGGAGAGAAGAAACAGGAGGGGTGAGTGACGGGTGACGAGTGACGAGTGGTAAGAAAATACAACGGGCCTTGTCTTTTTCTTACCACTCGTCACTCGTCACCCGTCACTCCGACACACATGGACGGACAGACACGCATTCCCATCCTGAAGGTCGGCCGGGTTCTGATCGTGCCGATTCAGGTGGACATGGACGACCAGACGGTCATCCACTTGCAGGAGCGCATCCTCTCGGAGCTTGAGCGGACGGGCGCGCGCGGGGTGCTCATCGACATCTCTCTGCTGGAGATGGTGGACTCCTTCATCGGGCGGGTGCTCTCGGACATCGCGGCGATGGCGCGCATCATGGACGCGCGCACCGTGGTCGTCGGGATGCAGCCGGCCGTCGCCATCACGCTCGTCGAGCTGGGGCTGGAGCTGCGCGGCGTGGACACCGTCCTGAACGTGGACGAGGGCATCAGGCTCCTGCGGAGCGAGTTCGCCATGGACGAGGACGAAGAAGAGACGGGACTCGGGGGGGCGGGGAGCTTTGCAGAGCAGGTCAATCGCCCTTGAGACCGAGCACGACATCGCCGTCGCGCGCGGCGAGGTGCGGAGTTTGGCCGCCGGCCTCGGCTTCCGCATCATCGACGTGACGCGGCTCGCCACCGTCACCTCGGAGCTGGCGCGCAACGTCGTCAAGTACGCCAAGCGCGGCCGCATGATCGCGCAGCCCTTAGACGCCGCGCAGGGGCGGCCCGGCCTGCGCCTCATCTTCGAAGACACGGGCCCCGGCATCCCCGACATCGGCGCCGCCATGCGTGACGGCTTCTCCACGGGCCGGGGCCTCGGCAAAGGGCTCCCCGGCTCTAAACGATTGGTTGACGTTTTCGAGATTGAATCGACGGTCGGCGTCGGCACGCGCGTGACCGTCGTTCGCTGGCTGTGAAACGCAGATGTTAGGTGTCGGATGTGAGATGTTAGTAAAACTTTACTGACATCTGGCGTCTAGCATCTAACATCTTCTTTTATGCGAGAGTTCCACACGCAGGAGATCAAGGAGGAACCGCAGGTCGGCGCGGCGCGGCGCGGCGTGCGGCGGTTCGCGTCCCAGTTGGGCTTCTCGGAAGACCAGCTTGAGGAGATAGCCATCGTCGTGCAGGAGATCGGCACGAACGCCGTGCGCTACGCGACGGGCGGCGGCTGCCTCAACTGGGCCGAGACGCTGGGCGAGGAGCCGGGGCTTGAGCTGTTCTACTTCGACAAGGGGCCGGGCGTCTACGACCTCGAACGCGCCCTGCGCGACGGCGTCTCTTCGGGCGGGAGTCTCGGCACCGGCTTCGGCGCGATGCGGCGCCTGCTCGACGAGTTCGACGCCATCTCGAACGTCAAGGGCACGACGCGCAAACTGACCACCCAGCGCCGCTCGACCTACGGCACGGCGCTGCACGGGCGGAAGTGGGTCACGCCCCTGACGACCGAAGAGCAGCGCGAGCGGGCGCGCCGCGTGACGCGACACGTCGGCGCGTGGAGCCGCCCGCGCCCCGGCGAGGAGATGAACGGCGACGCCTACTTCATCAAGGAGCACGACGGCGAGACGCTGCTCGCCGTCGTGGACGGGCTCGGCCACGGCCGCGGCGCGCGCGAGGCGGCGCAGGTCGCGCTCGACACCCTTGAGCAGTGGGAGGGCGAGCCGCTCGACGAGCTGATCCTCTCGACGCACGACGCTCTGCGCGCGACGCGCGGCGCCGTGATGGGCGCGGTCGTGCTCGACCACGCGCGCGGGGCTTTCGCCTACGCGGGCGTCGGCAACATCGAGGTGCGCGTGCTCGGCGCGACCGACCCGGCGCGACCGATCCCCTCGAACGGCACGCTCGGCGCGCGCCTCTCGCAGGTGCGCGTCTGGCCGCACCGCTGGGAGGAGGGCGCCACGCTCGTCATCGCCTCCGACGGCATCAGCGCGACCTGGGACGCCTCGGCCTACCCCGGCCTCCTGACGAAAAGCCCCCAGCTCCTCGCCGGAGTCCTGCTGCGCGACTTCGCCCGCAACTCCGACGACGCCACCGTGCTCGTGTATAGATGAACAGAACCGCTCGCGGTTCTGTTCAAGCCCGACTCTGCCGGGTTTTGAACTTCGGGCTTCAAATCCTGTACTCTAAATCGGTATGCAGGGCATCACCTCGACACGGCTCGGCGACATCTACGTGCGGCGCGAGGCCGACATCGTCAAGGTGCGCGAGCGCGTCCGGCGGCTCGCGCGCGAGATGGGCTTCGACTCGACGACGCAGATCAAGATCACGACGGCGGTCTCGGAGCTGACGCGCAACATCTACGAGTACGCGCGCTCGGGCGCCATCACGCTCTCGCTCGCCACGCGCGGCGCGGCCGCCGCCGGCCTCCAGATCACCGCGCGCGACGACGGGCCCGGCATCGACGAGGCCAAGCTGCGCTCCATCGTCCGCGGCACCTACCGCTCGCCCTCCGGATTGGGCGTCGGCCTCATCGGCACGCGCCGCCTGATGGACGAGTTCGACATCCAGTCGAAGGAGGGCGAGGGCACGCGCGTCTCCGTCGTCAAGTGGCTCCCGCCGCAGGAGGCCGAAGACGTTCGCGGGCGCGGCGACTTCCTGCGCGACTTCCTCAACACGGAGGAGGACGACTCGGCGCTCGAAGAACTGGCGCGGCAGAACCGCGACCTCGTGCAGGTCTTGGGAGAGCTCGAAGAGAAGCGCGAGCAGATGGAGCGGCTGAACACGAAGCTCGAAGAGTCGAACCGCGAGCTGAACCAGGCCAACGCGCAGCTGCGCGAAGTCTCCGCGATGAAGGAGGAGTTCCTCGCGCTCACCACGCACGACCTGCGCTCGCCCCTGACGGTCATCAGCGGCGTCATCAACTTCTTCACCTCGGGCCGCCTCGGCGACATGACGCCCGAGCAGAAGAACATGGTCGCCATGATGGAGCGCAACACGCAGAACCTCATCGAGCTGGTCAACGACCTGCTCGACGCCTCGAAGCTCGAATCGGGCACGATGCGGCTCGACCTCTCGACCATCGACCTGCGCGGCCTCATCGACGAGCTGCGCCAGCAGATGCAGCCGCTCGCCGCCGAGAAGGAGATCGCGCTCGAAGTGGAGGTGCCCGAGGGCCTGCCGACCCTGCGCGCCGACCGTGCCAAGCTCCGCCGCGTGCTGGTCAACCTCGTCTCGAACGCTTTGAAGTTCACGCCGCGCGGCGGCCGCGTAAACTTAAGCGCCGCGCCCGAAGGGCCGCAGGTGCGCGTCTCGGTCACCGACACCGGCGTCGGCATCCCCGAAGAAGACCTCCGCGACATCTTCGACAAGTACGCGCAGGCCCGCTCGCGCGCCACCCGCAGCGAGAAGGGCACCGGGCTCGGCCTCTACATCACGCGCCAGCTCGTCGAACTCCACGGCGGCAAGATCGAGGTTCACTCCGAGGTGGGTAAGGGCTCGACGTTCTCGTTCACCATTCCAGTGGCAGAATCAGGTCAGAACCACCCGCGGTAGCGGGTGGCCCTCTGTGATACGAACCATCCGGTTAACGACGGGCCACCCGCTACCGCGGGTGGTTCTGACCCGGCCGTCAATCGCTCATCACCTATGCACTATCACTTAATCGGAATCTGCGGGACGGCGATGGCGTCGCTCGCCGGGATGTTGCAGGCGCGCGGGCACAGGGTCACGGGGTCGGACGAGAACGTCTACCCGCCGATGTCCACGATGCTCGAAGCCCTGGGCATCCCCGTCATGCAGGGGTACGGGCCGGAGCACCTGCCGGCGCCCGACCGCGACTGCGTCGTTGTGGTCGGCAACGCGATGTCGCGCGGCAACCCGGAGGTCGAGGAGACTCTGAACCGGCGGCTCGTCTACCGCTCGCAGGCCGAGGTCGTCAAGGAGGAGTTCATCCGCGGCCGCCGCTCGCTCGTCGTCGCGGGCACGCACGGCAAGACGACGACCACCAGCATCGCGACGTGGGTCATGGAGCGCGGGGGCTTGAACCCTTCGTTCCTCGTCGGCGGCGTCGTCCAGAACTTCGGCGCGAGCTTCCGCGTGACCGACGGCGAGTACTTCATCATCGAGGGCGACGAGTACGACACGGCCTACTTCGACAAGGGGCCGAAGTTCATGCACTACCTCCCCGAGATCGCCGTCGTCGGCAACATCGAGTTCGACCACGCCGACATCTACAAAGACCTCGACGCGGTCAAACTCGCCTTCCGCCGCCTGATGAACCTCGTCCCCTCGCGCGGCCGCCTCGTCGCCGGGTGGGACAGCCCCGCCGTGCGCGAGGTCGTCGAGTCGTTCGGAGACAAACTCCACACGCAGCTCGAAACCTTCGGCACGAGCGAGGACGCGCGCTGGCGCGCCGTGGACGTTGACTACTCGGGCGCGCTCACGCGCTTCAGAGTGTCGCGCGAGGGCGAGCCGTGGGGCGAGTTCGAGACGCCGCTCATCGGCGACTTCAACGTGCTCAACTGCCTCTCCGTCATCATCGCCGCCGACGCGTGGGGGATTTCCAAAGAGACCATCGGCGACGCGCTCAAGACCTTCCAGAGCGTCAAGCGCCGGATGCAGGTGCGCGGGCTTGAGCGCGGCGTCACCGTCATCGACGACTTCGCGCACCACCCGACCGCCGTGCGCGAGACGCTGCGCGCGCTCGGCGAGAAGTACAGGGGCCGCCGCCTCGTCGCGGTCTTCGAGCCGCGCTCGGCCACCTCGCGCCTCGCGGTCTTTCAGGAGGAGTACGCCTCCGCCTTCGACCGCGCCGACTACGTCGTCCTCTCTTCGGTCTTCGCCCGCGAGAAGGGCAGCGCCTACGGCCGCCTCCTCGACACGGACGAGCTGACCGCCGACATCGCCGCGCGCCGCGCCCGCCCCGCCCTCTGCCTCGACGGCGCCGACCGGATAGTCGAACACCTCACGCCGCTCTTACGGGAAGGCGACGTGGTCGCCGTCATGTCCAACGGCGGCTTCGGCGGCATCCACGACAAACTACTTCAGGCGCTCAAGGGCTGAGGGCGCGCCTTCAGCGCCAGATCGAGTGCCAGATGTTGTTGGAGCTCTGCCCCTTGTGCACCATGTGGAGGCCGTCCGCGGCAGAGGCCAGCGCGGGCGTCTCGCCGCTGTAGTGGTTGGGGATGCGCTCGTTCTCCGTCCACCGCCCGTTGACGAACATCGTGTGCCAGATGTCGTCCGAGCTCGCGCCGAGGTGCACCATGTGCAGCACGCCCTTGTGGTAGGCCGCGGCCGGCGTGGCCTTGGTCGACTGGCCCGAAATCGGCCGGCTGCCGTGCCAGAGGTCTTTGCTCCCCTTGTACGTGTAGATCACGTCGAAGCTGTACCCGTTGGAGGCCAGCGCGGGCGGCTTCGCGCTGTAGACGGTGAGCACCCCGCTGTCGATGAAGTGTACGCCGCCGGGGCCGACGCCGTAGTTCGAGTTGGACATCAGGTAGTCCTGATGCGGCACCTGCCTGACGACCACCGTGCTCGTCGAGGTCGCCACGGCCGCGGGCGCGTCGTCGGTGGTGATCTTGTCGGGCAGCGGCCCCGACCGCGTCCAAGCGCCCTGCACGCCGAGCGAGACGCTCTGGACGAGCCCGTACGAGCCGTCGGGCTCGGCGTAGCGGCTGCGGTAGACGAGCAGGCCGCTGTTGGTGAGCGCCACCCTCCCGTTACTCTCCTGCCCGATTTGAGTGTTGTCGCTCCACTTCAGCCCGTTCCAGACCGACTGCCAGAGTTGGTTGGAAGAGTTGCCGAGGTGAATCAGGTTGAGGTGCCCGTTGATGAGGGCGAGCGCCGAGCCGGTTTTGCTGGTCTGGTTCTGGATTGCGACGGGTGTTGACCACTGTTCCATGTTCTCCTCCTGTGCCGCACTGTCCGCGCCCCGCGGGCGGACGTGTGCTCGAAGTGGGCGGCTTGCGCCGTGCGTGTCGAAGGGTTGTGAGAGACGCTGTCTTCGTTCTTTCCGCGTCCGAACATTTACGCGGGAGCGCGAGGTGAAATCCGGCGCCGCGGGCTGAAAATATTTCGCGCGGCGGCGCCGCACGTGAGAGCGCGCCGCCGTGCAGGCCCGCGGGGCGGCCTCCCTGTGGCGACCCGAAGGCGGGGCGAGCAACCGTCATGCCGACGCGCGGCCGACGTTTTCCGCCGTCCGCCGACGCCCGGTGTGCATTTTTGCTGACACCCGACGGCGACGTGTGCACAGACCGCGACAGCCGCCCGACCTTTGACAGTTTCACGAGACATTCGCGACGCGGGCGAAGAGTTGAGTTAATACAAAAGGTGCGGGCGCGCCGCTGCCCCGCGGAAGCGCCCGCACCTTGCCATGAGAGAGTTTTCGATGTTCGACCAGGCTTTGGCCTTCGCCGGCGAGGCGGTCGAAGACCTCGGCACGGTCGCGCACGTCTCGCGGCGCGACTTCGACGAGCGCGCGACCTTCCGCTTCCGCGCGCAGGTGCCCGCCCTCGAATACCTCTCGCTGCTCATCGAGAACGCCGTCCTGCTGCGCACGCACCGCGGCGGGAGGCTCTACGCGGGCTTCGAAAAGCTCTCGCGGATGGAGCCGGTCGTCGACCGCTACATGCGCATCGCCGACGTGTCGGAGCGCGTCTACGTCTTCGGCGAGCCGGACTGGAAGCCGCCGCGCCACCCCAACATGCGCGTCATCAAGCTGGAGGACGCGCCGCGGCTCGCGCGCGAGTGGTTCGTCGTCGCCGACTCGCCCGCCCTGCGCGTCGCGCTCGTCGGCTTCGACGAAGAAGGCTTCGACGCCCACGCCGTCCCCGAAGAGCGCGTCCTCGCCGCCCTCAAGACGCACGACGCAACCATCGTCCGCCGCCTCGCCGCCGCCGCCGAGGGCCTCGTGGACGACTCCCTCAACAGCTAACGCGGAGTGAAAGCTTCGTGCTAAATTGACAGCCGCTCAACGAACAAATCGGGACAGCACGGGACGGGCGAAGGACGAGAGGCAGCGTGCTTCTCGTCATCCGTCACCCAACACTTCCTTCTTATGTCGATACTCGAACGCATACGTCAGCGCGCGGCCGCAGACCCGCAGCACATCGTCCTGCCGGAGGGCGACGACCCGCGCACGGTCGTCGCCGCCTCGATAGTCACGCGCGCCTCGCTCGCGCGCGTCACGGTGCTCGGCGACGAGGAGAAGGTGCGCGCACACGCGCGCGCGGCCGGCGCAGACCTCGGCGGCGTCAACGTCCTCGACCACACGAAAGCCTCCGACTTCGAGCGCGTCGCCGCCTTCTACCACGAGCTGCGCAAGGCCAAGGGCATGATGCCCGACGAGGCGCGCATCGCCGTCCGCGACCCGCTCTACTACGGCAACCTGCTCGTGCGCGAGGGCAAGGCCGACGGCTCGGTCGCGGGCGCGACGAACACGACCGCGCACACGGTGCGCGCCGCGCTCCAATGCATCGGCATCCGGCCGGGCTTTAAGATCGTCAGCAGCTTCTTCGTGATGGTTCTGCCCGACCCCGCGTTCGGCGCGAACGGCGCGCTCATCTACGCCGACTGCGGCGTCGTCATCGAGCCCTCGGCGGCGGAGCTGGCCGAGATCGCCATCGCCTCGGCCGACTCGTGCCGCGCGCTCCTTGAGGCGGAGCCGCGCGTCGCCATGCTCTCCTTCTCGACCAAGGGCAGCGCGAAGCACCAACTGATAGACAAGGTCGTCGAGGCGACGCGCACCGTGCGCGCGCGCCAGCCCGAGCTTGAGATCGACGGCGAGCTACAGGCCGACGCCGCGCTCGTGCCGAAGGTCGGCGAGTCCAAGGCGCCCGGCTCAAGCGTGGCGGGGCGCGCCAACGTGCTCATCTTCCCAGACCTCCAGGCCGGCAACATCGCTTATAAATTGACCGAGCGGCTCGGCGGCGCGACCGCCATCGGGCCGATTCTGCAAGGACTGGACAAGCCTGCCAACGACCTCTCCCGCGGCTGCAAGGCCGAAGACATCGTGGACGCCGTCGCAATAACTGCCGTGCAAGCGCAGGCGAGAAAGGGGAAGTGATGTCGGACGAACAGAAACAACTCTTCGGTGGGCTACCACGGAGGAGGCGCGGGCCGCAGACGTTCAGGCTGGGAGGGACGGTGCGCGTGCTGTCAGGGCCGTTCGCTTCGTTCCCGGGAAAGGTTGAAGGCATCAACCAGTCGAAGCGTCTGCTGAAGGTGCGCATCGAAATCTTCGGCCGCGTGCACGACTTGAAGCTCGGCTACGACGACGTCGAGACGGTTTCGTTCAGTGATTGAAGACCTGTTCAAGACGCGTAAGCCGGTCGTCGCCGTCATCCACGTCGGCGCGCTGCCGGGCACGCCCGCGTCCGCGCTCGCGGTCGATGAGTTGATTGAACTCGCCGTGCGCGAGGCCGCCCTGTACCGCGACGGCGGCGCGGACGGGCTGATGGTCGAGAACATGCACGACGTGCCTTACCTGCGCGGGGCCGTCGGGCCGGAGGTGGTCGCGTCGATGGCGGTCGTCGCGCGCGCGGTGAAGGCCGAAGTACGTCTGCCGGTCGGCGTGCAGATACTCGCGGGCGCGAACATCGAATCGGTCGCGGTCGCGCACGCCGCCGGGCTCGACTACGTGCGCGTCGAGGCTTACGCGTTCGCGCACGTGGCCGACGAAGGGTTGATTCAGTCTTCGGCCGCGGAGCTTCTGCGCTTCCGTCGAAAGATTGGCGCGGAGCGCGTGCGCGTCTGGGCCGACGTGAAGAAGAAGCACTCGGCGCACGCCATCACGGCGGACGTTTCCCTGGGCGAGACGTGCGCCACGGTCGAGTTCATGCGCGGCGACGCGGTCATCGTCTCGGGCTCCGCCACGGGCGAGCCGCCGCGTGCGTCGGACGTAACGGAGGCCAGGTCGCACTGCCGCATCCCCGTGCTCCTCGGCTCGGGCGTCACGCCTGAGAATGTCGCGGAGTTCTACGACGCGGCCGACGGCTTCATCGTCGGCTCGTACTTCAAGGAGGGCGGCCTCTGGTCGAACACGGTTGAGAGCGCGCGGGTCGAACGTCTGGTCGAGGCCGTGCGGCGCTGCGCTACGGGCGAACGTGCGGGGGCTCGCGGAGCATCAGAACCGGCGGGTACCGAAATTTAGTCCTGCCGAGGAGTCACAATGTCCTTACGCCGCCTGCCGAACCTTTTAGCGAGCGCGCTCTTCGTGCTCCTGCTCGCCGCGCCGCTGTGCGCGCAGAGCGGGGTGCGACCGCGCCCGATGCCGAAGCCCGACGACGAGGAGGAGGCCGAGAGCATCTTCACCGAAGAGGTGCGCATCCCCGTCTTCGCCTTCGACGAGAAGGGGAACTTCGACGCCGCGCTCGCCGTCGAAGACGTGCTCGTCGTCGAGGACGACGTGCCGCAGCAGGTCAAGAGCGTGCGGCGCACGCCCGCGAGCGTCGTGCTCCTGCTCGGCACCGGCTGGGACTTAGACCCCATCGTGCGCGTCAACACGACGCGCGACGTGGCGCTCTCGGTGATTCGGAATCTGCGCGACGGAGACAGCCTCGCCGTCGTCCAGTTCAACGGCAAGGTGGACACGCTGCAAGGCTGGACGGGCGACAAGCTCGAAGCCGTGCGCGCCGTGCGTTCGAAGCTCGCCTCGGGCGAGGGCTCGAACCTCTCGCGCGGCATCCGGCGCGCCTCCGAGCTGCTGGCCGAGCGCCCCGTCGGCAACCGCCACCTCGTCATCGTCACCGACGGCATCGACATGGCGAGCTCGAAAGATTACGAGGACGCCAGGAATCGCCTCATCGCTTCGCAGACGACGCTGCACGTCCTCAGCTACACGGAGGTGGCGCGCGAGGGGATGAAGCAGCCCTGGTGGAAGACGCCGCCCGAGAAGCCGGGCGCGGCGCAGACCGCCGCGGATCAGGCGACCGTCGGCATCGACCCGACGCGCCCGCCCGGCATGCGCGGCACCGGCGTCAACCCGCACGACGTGAACACCGGCGTCACCTTCGACCCGGCGTTGCGCCGCCGTCGCAAGGAGGCCGAGCGCGAGATGGAGCGCGGCCGGGCGCGCCTGAAGACTCTGACCGAAGAGACCGGCGGGCTCCTGCGCCAGCCCGACTCGGAGGAGGGCATGTCGCTCGAAGCCGCCGCCGCCGCGCGCGAGATAGACTCGCAGTACGTCATCACCTACAGCCCCAAGCGCCCGCTGCGCAAAGCCTCGCCGACCGAGTACCGCCGCATCCACGTCGGCCCGCGCCGCCAGGGGTTGACGCTGCGCGCCCGCCGCGGCTACATCGTCGGGACAATGAGACAACCGGAAGGAAAGAAGTAGTCAGTAGCCGGTAGAAAAACAGAGAGCGCGGCTTTCATCATCAACCGATGAGAGCCGCGCTGCTTTATCTTTTCCCTACTGCCTACGTTCTTTCAATGCGCCAACGCGCCGGAGCCCGTGTAGAGGTGCTGTGCGACCTGTTCGACGCGGCGGGTGGTGGCGATGCGCTCGCGGGCGGCGAGCGAGCGGCGGCGGATGGCGTCCCACTCCTCGCGCGGGACGCGGCGGAAGGCTTCGACGACGCGCGGGTCGAACTGGCGGCCGGCGTAGGCGTCAAGCTCCGCGAGCGCCTCGTCGTAAGAACGGCCGGCGCGGTAGACGCGGTCTGAGGTGATGGCGTCGAAGGCGTCTGCGACGGCGAAGATGCGCGCGTTGAGGTCGATCTGCGCGCCCCGCAGGCCCAGAGGGTATCCGCTGCCGTCCCACTTCTCGTGGTGCTGCGCGACGACCTTGGCCGCGCCCTCTAAGAACTCAATCCCGCGCAGAATCTTCTGCCCGTGCAGAGGGTGCTCGCGCATCCGCACCCACTCCTCCTCGGTCAGCTTCGCGGGCTTGCGAAGTATGGCGTCCGGGACGCCGATCTTGCCGATGTCGTGGAGCAGCGAGCCGAACTCCAGAGAGCGCATCTGCTCGGCGTCGAGCCCCAGCTCCTGACCCAGGCGCAGGCTGAAGTTGACCACGCGCTCCGAGTGCCCGTGCGTCTCCAAGTCCCTCGTCTCAAGCGCCGCCGTGAGTGCCTTGAGCGTCGTGCGGTAGGCGTCGCCGAGCGAGTGCAGGGCGTTGTCGAGTTCCTCCGTCCGCTGCGCCACCATCTCTTCGAGGTAGGTCTCGTAGCGGCGCTTCTCGACGCGGAGGAAGTGGTGTTCGAGCGCGCGGCTCACGGCCGCCTCGACGTGGTGCAGGTCGAACGGCTTCATCACGTAGTCGAAGGCGCCCGCGCGCAGGGCGTTGATGGCGCTCTCGACCGTCTGGACGCCGCTGATCATGATGACGACCGTGTCGGGCGAGAGCTCTTTCACGCGCGGGATCAGCTCCAGCCCGCTCATGCCGCCCATCATGATGTCGCTGATGACGAGGTCGTAGGCGCCGGCGTGCAGCCGTTCGAGCGCCTCCTCGGCCGACCCGACCGCCTCGCAATCATAAAGGGGGCTCAACAAGTCTGACAGGACGTGCCTGATCTCGGGCTCGTCGTCGGCGACGAGGATGCGCGCCCTTTCGCCCAGAGTCTTATCCATAGACAAACGTCTCCACAGACCGACGGGGAACCTTCTGTTGAAACTTCGGGTTGGGAGAGGACGTTTTCCGCCAAGCCCCTACGCATGGCGGTGACGCCGAAGAGGCGATTTATATTAACGCCGTCCGATATTTTAAACAAGCGGTTATCCGTGTGAATTCATACGAAGCACGCCGCTCGGTCTCACGCCGCGCGCGCTGCCGCGCGGCCCGCCCTTGTCTGCCGCGGGGCTTTCTTCTACCATGCCGGGCGCGACTTCCCGCCTCGCCTCTTTACAACCGAGCCGCCGAAAGGGGGTCGAAGCAGATGAGCCTGCCGGCGAGCACCGTCACCGTCGAGCGAGCGGGCACCTCCTGCACGGTCGTCTGCGGCGACAGCCGCGAGGAGCTGAAGGCTTACCGCGGGCAGGTAGACCTCATCGTCACCTCACCCCCTTACGCCGACGCGCGCCGCAGGCACTACGACTCAGTCCACCCCGACGACTTCGCCGCCTGGTTCATGACCTTCAACGAATCCTTCCGGGGCGCGCTGAAGACTTCGGGCAGCCTCGTCATCAACATCAAGGACAAGGTCGTGGGCGGCGTGCGCCACCGCTACGTCTGGCACACGATCGAGGCGCTGGCCGGGGCGGGCTGGTACTGCATCGAAGACTACCTCTGGCACAAGACGAACCCGATGCCCGGCTACTGGCCGACGCGCCTGAGGGACGGCTGGGAGTACTGCTTCCACCTCTCGAAGTCGAAGCGGCCTTACATGAATCAGGACGCGGTGCGCAGGCCCGTGGGCGGATGGGTCGAGTCGAGGCTGGCGCGGCTGGGCGAGCACGACCGCTGCCGGCAGAACTCGGCGAACGCGAGCGGGTTCGGCCGCGACATCTCGCGCTGGCTGAACAAGCGGACGGTGCTGCCGCCGAACGTCCTGAGTCTGCCCCTGGTGGGGAAGAACGTGGGCCACCCGGCGGTCTTCCCCATCGATCTGCCGCTCTTCTTCATACGCCTGCTCTGCCCCGAAGGCGGGCTGGTCTGCGACCCCTTCGGCGGGAGCGGCACGACCGGCCTGGCCGCGCTCGCCGCCGGGCGCCGCTCCGTGCTCATCGACAACAACGGGGAGTATTGTGAGGCCGCGCTCAAGCGCCTCCGCGAGGAGACGCCCGCCCACCGCCAACCAGAGCACGGCTGAAAGGCCCTCAGTAGTAGACGATCACGCGGTACTCGGCCCAGTAGGGTTCGGCCCTCTCCGCGCCCGCAGGCTTGAGGAGGAAAGTCCTGCGCGTCCAGTTGCCACGCTCGTCGTAGGCCACCTCGGCGGTCGGCGTGCCGCTCAGCGTCCCCACCAGCACGTCCTTGTCGTACCAGTAAAGCTCTTTGCTCTTGACCGAGCCGTCGGCGTTCAACTCCGTCGCCCCCCCGTCGTTCAACGTCTCGTCCAGAGAGTAGAGCAGCCTGCTCTTCAAAGTGCCGTGCTCGTCGTAGGCGGCGACCTCCTTCGTCCCCTTCTCCTCGTCATACGTGTAGACGACCCGGCCCGGCTCCGGCGCGTGCGAGGCGCGGAGGTTGGCGACGGCGTTGAACTCGCGCGTCTCCGCCTCCCTCTGCCTCCCCTTCGCGTCGTACTTGTAGAAGAACCTGTACCTCAGCTTGTCGCCTGAGTACTGCGCCGACTCGGTCTTCCGCCCCTCGGCGTCGTAGACGTTGACGTTCTTCCAACTCACGGAGTCGTCCCGGTTGTAAGAGGTCTGCGTGAGCACGTGCCCGCGCGCGTCGTACTCGTAGACGAGCCGGCCCGTGCGCACGCCCTGCCAACTGTAGAACGCCTCCTCAAGCTTGTTGCCCGCGGCGTCGTAAGCGTAAGTGAACCTGCTCGCCGCGGAGCCGTCCGACTCGTAGACGGTGTACTCGACCGTCCGCCCCGCGCCGTCGAGCGCGTAGACGTGACGGCGCGGCCGCGTGGCGTTCTTGCCCGACACGCTCGCGTACTCCTCGTAGCCCGTGTTCCGCCCCTCCGCGTCGTAAGTGTAGACGAGCCTCTGCGTCACGGAGCCCGTCTGGTCGTGCGTGACCTCCTCGACCCTCCGCCCCTGTTCGTCGTAGACCGTCTTCCGGAAGGGGACGCGCCGGGCCTCGATGCTCCTCCCGTCCTTCAACGTGTACTCGACCCTCGACACCTCCACCGACTTCACGCGCCCCTTGAGGCCCGCCCTCTCCACATCGCTCTTCCCCTCCCCGCCCCGCGCGCCGGAAGAGAACGCAACAAACAACAGAAGGCCGAGCGCCAGCGACTTCATATAACTCCCCTCCCCTCTTCGACGCGAAAATATTTTACCCGGTTGACTCGCCCTCGCCCCAACACCTATCATCCATCCCGAGCCGGAGTGGCGAAATCGGTATACGCACCAGACTCAAAATCTGGCGAGGTTAACTCCTCATGTCGGTTCGAGTCCGACCTCCGGCATTCTCACTTCCCATTCAATAAATCGATCAGTGGACGAGGGCGTGGCCTGTTCAGAACTCGCTCGGGGCGGCGGTGCCGGGGAGTTTGGCGACGGCGTCGATGAGGGCGTCGGGCTTGACGGGCTTGGGGAGGTGCGCCTGGAAGCCGGAGCGGAAGGCGCGCGCGCGGTCGGCCTCGCCCGCGTAGGCGGTGAGGGCGACGGCCGGGGTGAGGCCGCCGCGCTCGGGCGGGAGCGCGCGGACGCGGCGCAAAAGCTCGTAGCCGTCCACCTCGGGCATCCCGATGTCGGCCACGAGCACGTCCGGGCGGAAGCGCTCTATGGTTTCGAGCGCGGCGGCGGCGGACTCGACGGGCGCGACCTCGGCGCCGGCGCGGCGGAGGAGGAGCAGGAGCATCTCAAGCGTGTCCCTGTCGTCGTCCACGACGAGCACGCGCATGCCGACGAGCGGGGGCAGGGTCTCTTCCGCGCCCTCGCGCGCGGCGGGCGGAGCTTGAGAGTCGCCGGGCCTCAACGTCCCTTGCGCCTGCGCGGCCGGCGCTTCGGCGCGCGGCACGGGCGACTCGGCCTCGGCGGGCAGAGGCATGTCAACGGTGAAGGTCGCGCCCAGGCCCTCGCCCGCGCTGTAGGCGTGCACGTTCCCGCCGTGCGCCTCGACCAGGTGGCGCACGATGGAGAGGCCGAGGCCCAGTCCGCCGTGCTGGCGGGTCGTGCCCATGTCGGCCTGCCGGAAGCGGTCGAAGGCGTAAGGCAGGAACTCCGGCAGGATGCCCTGCCCCGTGTCGCTCACCTCGATGCGGACGTGCGTGAGCAGGCGTTCGACGCTGGCGCGCACCTCGCCGCCCGCGGGCGTGAACTTGACGGCGTTGGCGAGCAGGTTCCAGACGACCTGCTGGAGCCGCGCCGCGTCGCCCGTGACCGCGGCCTCCGGGTCGAGCGAGGAGCGCAGTCTCAAGCTCTTCGCCTCGGCCGCGGGCGCGATGGTGTCGAGCGCGGCCTGCACGACCGGCGTCAGCTCGACCCGCTCCGACGCGAGACGGAACTTGCCCGTGATGATGCTCGACACGTCGAGGATGTCTTCGACGATCTGCTTCTGCTGAAGCGCGTTGCGCTGGATGACGGCGACGGCGTGGCGCGCGGGCTTCCCTTCGAGGTCGCCCGTTTCGAGCATGTGCGCCCAGCCGAGGATCGCCGTCAGGGGCGTTCTTAGCTCGTGCGAGACCGTCGCTAGAAATTCGTCCTTCAGGCGGTTCGCCTTCTCGGCCTCGGCGCGCAGCGTCTTCTCGCGCACGAGCATCTGGTCGCGCTCGGCCTCGGCGCGCTTGCGCTCGGTCACGTCCTCGATGACCGTCAGCGCGCAGGGCTCGCCCGCGATCTCGATCTGCTCGGCCGAGAGCATCCCGACCAGCTCCCGGCCGTCCTTCATGCGGAAGCGGTACTCCACGTCGCGGACGCGGCCGCGCTGCGCCACGACGGCCAGCTCCGCCTCGCGGTCGGAGGGCGCGGCCCACAGGCCCAGCTCAAGCGTCGTGCGCCCGACCGCCTCCTCGCGCGCGTAGCCCGACAGGCGCGTGAAGGTCTCGTTGACTTCGAGCAGGCGGCCCGTCTTCAAAGACGTGATGGTGAGGGCGAGCGGGCTCGACTCGAAGGCTTTGGCGAAGCGCTCCTCCGACTCGCGCAGGCGCTGCTCGGCGCGCTTGCGCTCGGTGATGTCGAGGATGGCGCTGACGAAGCCGGTGACGCGCCCCTCTTCGCCGAACTCCGGCGCGTAGGCGAACCACATGTGGCGTGAGCCGAGCTGCTCGTAAGGCACCTCGACCTCGTACTCCACGCGCTCGCCGCGCAGCACCGCGTCCACGTAAGGCTCGATGGCAGCGTAAGCCTCGGGCCCGAGGGACTCCTCGACGGAGCGGCCGACCAACTGCGACGGGCGCAGGCCGAAGCGCTCGGCGTAGGGCTCGTTGACGAACCTGTAGGTGCGGTCGGCGCCGCAGTAGGTGATGAGGACGGGCGCGTGGTCTGCGACGAGTTGCAGGCGCGCCTCCGATTCGCGCAGGTTCCGGAGCAGCCCCTCCTGCGCGCGGCGCGCCTCCTCGGCCTCGGCGCGCGCGGCCGTGGCGCGCGCCAGTTGTTCGTTGCGCTCCTGCTCGTGCTGCGCGAGCAGCGCGGCCGAACCGTCGAGCGCGCGCCCGAGCTGCGCCACCTCCTTGACGTTCGAGGTCAGGGGCGCGGGCCGCCCGCCCCGCGACATCGTCTCGGCCGCCTCGGCCGCGGCCAGCAGCCCGCGCCGCACGTGGCGCGAGATGACGAAGGCCCCGAGCGTGCTCAGCGCGAGCAGCCCTAAGCCCAGCCCGAGGACGGCGACCGTCTTGCTGCGCGCGGAGGATTCGGCCACCGCGGCGGGCACGGCGACCACCGTCGTCCAGCCCGTCGAAGGCTCGCGGCTGTAGGCGACGTAGACCGGCGTCCCGTCGCGCGCCACGTCGGAGAAGAGCCCTTCGTCCGACCCGCGCATGCGCTGGAGGAAAGAGTCTTTCACGCCCGTGCCGACGAACTTCTCCTGCTCGCGGCTGCGCGCGACGATCACGCCCTGGTTGTCTACGACCGCGCGCGCCCACTCCTCGTTCGGCTGGCCGCGCAGGCCGACGACGCCCGCCAGCGCGTCCGGCGTGATGACGGCCGTCAGCACGTAGCGCACCTCGCCGCCGCGCAGGACGGGGACGCGCACCGCGAAGGCGAACCCCGGCCGCCGCTTCCCGGCAATGAGCGCGCCGACGGCCGGCCGCTTCTGCTCGACGGCGCGCCGCAGGCTGTCCTCTTCGAGCACGGTCGGCAGGGGCATGCCCCACTCCATGTCTGTGTTCGACATCTGCTGCCCGCCCGGCGTCAGCAGGATTAAGTCCTGCCACGCCGGCTGCGTCTTGAGCACGCGCTTCGACTCGGCGTGGAACGCGCGGAGGTCTTCGGAGTCGAGGTCTTTCCAGCACATTGGGATCCTAAGCTTAGAATTCCACGTGGACAAGTTGTCGC
>JADMIO011411888.1_pt1 | contig 34184 bp, 28 predicted proteins | sample 8958161 | NCBI WGS metagenome assembly JADMIO01 (sample SAMN16585339, study PRJNA669376) | soil metagenome | isolation source: Crop rotation soil | place: USA: Cullars Rotation, Alabama | collected 2011 | reverse complement strand
CGCGACTTCAAGTCACGTGAATTCCAAGCTTCGGATCCCACTGTGCTGGAAAGACCTGTTCGCGAAAGTCGTCGAGTATCTGAGAGGCGTCGCGCTCTTTGGCGTTGTCGCTGTCGTCGTCCTTTCCCTTGCCACCGTGCGCGGCAGCAAGCTTTTGCATGGCCGCGTCGGCAGGGTTGGGCGGCTCCATCGGCGCGAATGCGCTAAGGCCGCCGCGTCCCATTGGGTTCCAACGCACGCGTTCGATGGCGCGGCGGAGGATGTTCTTGTCGGAGGTGAACTGTTGCAGCGCGCCCATCCCCGCGCTCGTGCGCATGATTGCGACGAGATCGCCCTCCTGCATCTGTTCTTCTACAAATTTCTTCAGAGCCTGTCGAACGTATGCGATGTCCTCGAAGGATGTGCCGAGGTCGTCAACGACGAGCGCGATTGTGCGCCGCACGTCCGAGGGCTTTACGCGCGCGGGCGGAATGTAGGGCGCGTTCTTGTTGTTTGCGCGCGATGCAGGAGTCGCGCCCGCCGCGACTCCCGCACCTGCTTCGGCGACGACGTATGAGAAGTTCGTTATCGCTTGCCGCCTGCCGTTGACGCTTACCTCAAAGTCCTCCGGCCGCAGGTCTGTCACCTGCTGCCCCTTCTTGTCTGTGACAACGGCGTCGAACTGCACGAGGTTCGTTGTTATGCGAACCACGTCTCCGTCATCATCCTCCTTTGGCGTCGGCGTGGGCGTCGCCTGCGCGTTCGTCTGCGTCTGTTGCTTCGCCGCTTCAGTCTCCGGCGTCTGCGCGTGCGCCCGCGCAGGATGGACGAGAGTGGACGTGAGTAGAGCGAAGGTCAACAGAGTCGCTGTGAAGGGTACGCGTTTTCTCATGTGCTGATTCCCGTGAGTTAACTTTTGAGGCACGTCTTGAATGACATTTACTTGACCACCTCAAAGTCTATCCACTGCGCGACCGTGCGCCGCTTCTCCGGCGCGAGCGTGTCCGTGACCAAGACTTGCAGGACGTACTCGCCGGGGTCGAGCGTGTTTAGGCGTATACGCGCGCCCTGATGGAGCATCTTCATGTCGGTCTGCTTGCCCAAGTCGAACTCGGTTAAAGAGCCCGCGTAGACCTGCTCACGGTCGCGGAAGAGACGCATCTGTGTCTGAAGATGCGGACGGCCCGCAGTCTTGTCCAGCTCCGCGTTGTAGATGTTGTAGAAGTATTCGACCACATCGCCCGTGTGAAAACGCCGCACGGCCGGGCCGCCTTGCGGGTTCGGTTCATTACGTGCGCCCTCCGCGTCGCCCGCGCCCGCACTCGTCCCCGCCGTCTGCATGACTATGCCTGAGAGCGCGAGCCTGTCTTTCTTCAGGTCAGGGACTTCGATGAACTGGCTCGCCGATCCGAGCTTTTCGGTCGTTGCGTCGCGCACGGCCATGCGCAGTTGGTACGCGCCCGGCTTGACGGGCACGCGCATCGTGTAGACGAGCCCGTCGCGCTGTGCGCGTTGGAGCGTTTCGCCACGCGCGCGGATAGTCTCCGTGCGATTTATCTCATCAATGACCGTCCCCTCATCGCCAAAGGTGAGCGCGACAACGTCCAAGACGGCCTTGTGCCAGCCGTCCGCCTCTTCGATGAACTTAACGTTGCTCATATCTATGTGTAAGAGCGAAGTGACGACCGCGCCGCCCGCTTGGTCGCCGCCGACGAGCGAAGTCAGGCGCAGGCGCACGTCGCCCGAAGAGAAGGGCGATGTGAGCGCGCTGACAAGCTGTTGCAAACGTGTCGTGCGCGGAGGCTTGGCCTCTGCGTCGGTCATGCCGACGAAGCCCGAGCGCGAGCGGACGCGTAGGCCCGAACGCTTCACCTTAACGTCCAAGTCGTTGAAGCGGCGGCGGCCCTTCACGGGCTCGAAGACGTTCTCTTCGGGGCGGAATCCGATGAGGTAGTAGCCCCTCTGGTCGTCGAGCACTTTGCGCGCTGCGCCGCTGAGGTCGTTCGTGTTGTGCATGAAGAGCCCGCCCGTCTCCGCCGCGAGGTAGTTGAGCCCGTCCTGCGTGTCTAGGTATTGGAGCGCACGGTCGTTGAGCGCGTCGCGAATCTGCGCGGGCGAACGCCCGAAAGTGTTGTCGGCGGCGGTGAGGTTGAGCACCGGCAGGCCGCGCCCGTCAACCGTGTAGATGACGACCGAGGCGCGGTTCGCCAAGTCAACCAAGCGGCGCAGGCTTTCAAGGACTCGCTGAGCGTTTGTGTTGTCTTTGCGGCTGTATATCCTAAAACCGTCGGAGAACATCAAGACAGACTTGCGCCCCGGCAGATCCTCCATCCCGCGCACGATAAAGTTCATGGCGCCGAGAGTGCCGGCGGAGAAGATATCCCCCATTTCATCGTTCGCCGACTCCAAAGGATTGCCGCCGCCCACGGCCGAACGGCTCCCGCCCATGGCCGCGAAGTTATCAGCCTCCATCGCCGCGAACGGGCTTATGCCGCCGCGCCCGGGATACCACTTCACGCCATCAATCGCGCGGCGGAGGATGTTCTTGTCGGAGGTGAACTGTTGCAGCGCGCCCATCCCCGCGCTCGTGCGCATGATTGCGACGAGATCGCCCTCCTGCATCTGCTCGTCAACGAACTTCTTGAGCGCGCCGCGCACCTGCGTCATGGACTGGAAAGAGAGGCCGAGGTCGTCAACGACGAGCGCGACGGTGCGACGAACGTCGCCGGGTTTGATACGCGCGGGCGGCAGAGGCGGCGCGTACTTATCCGTGGCGCGCGGCGCTGGATGCGGCGTCGCGGGCGCAGTCGCGACGCCCGCGCCTGCTTCGGCAACGACGTATGAGAAGTTCGTTATCGCTTGCCGCCTGCCGTTGACGCTTACCTCAAAGTCCTCCGGCCGCAGGTCTGTCACCTGCTGCCCCTTCTTGTCTGTGACAACGGCGTCGAACTGCACGAGGTTGGTCGTGATGCGAACCACGTCGCCGTCGTCCGAGTCGTCTTGCGGCGTCTGCGTCGGCGTCGCTTGCGTCTGTGCGGGCGACGGTTGAGGTTGAGTCTGTTGCGGCAGCGTCTGTGCGCGCGTCCGCGTGAAGGGTGATAGCGCGTTGGTCAAGAAGGAGATGGTTAGAAGAGTCGCGGCGAAGGTTACATGTTTTCTCATGTGCGGACTCCAGCAGGTTTGGGTGTGTAGATCTGCGCGTCAGAAGGCTCCGAAGGGTTTGAGGGTTGCCTATTTATTTATTCGACAATCTCGAAGTCTATCCACTACGTCGCGGTGCGCGGTTTCTCGCCTGCGAGCGCGCCCCTGTGCGCGACGGGGCACGCGAGGGGCAAGCGTGAGCCTTTTCTTCATCTTCAAAACTTCCGTTGTCGGCGGCCTATTGTCGTGCGGCTGGCCTTTGCAAACGTGATGTGCGATGCTTCCTTCAAAAGTCGGGCCGGAGGGAGATTATGACAGAGCAGGCAAAAAACGGCGACCGGGTGCGCGTACACTACACAGGCCGTCTCGAAGGCGGCGAGGTCTTCGACTCTTCGAGAGACGGCGAGCCTTTGGAGTTCACGGTCGGCGCGGGCGATGTCATCCCCGGCTTCGACGAGGCGGTGCGCGGCATGCAGGTCGGCGAGACGAAGACGATAGAGATAGAGCCGGAGGACGCCTACGGCCCACGTCGCGAGCAGCTCGTCACGCAGGTCTCGCGCGAGGCCGCGCAGTTTCCGGTAGAGCCGCAGGTCGGAATGCACTTCGGCCTTCCGCTTCAGGACGGCAACCAGATCGAAGTCGTCGTCACCGAAGTCACGGACACACACGTCACAATCGACGGCAACCATCCGCTCGCCGGCCAGAAGTTGATATTTGATGTTGAGCTGATGGATAAGAGCTGAAGGCAAAAGGCAAAGTTCAAAAGGCAAAAGTTAAGGACGGAAGCCATGGCGGCCTTCGTCCTTAAATTTTTGCCTCTTGCCTTTTGAAGTTTGCCTTTTGCCTTACTCATCGTCTTCCGGCGCGACGCCGAAGTAGTACATCCACTCGTCCATCTCCGACTCCTTTACGCCGCCGCGCCCCTTCTCATCTTTCGCGGGCGCGTCCACAGACGCATCCAGACGCTTCCGAAACTCGCCCGACCTTATCACCTCGACGCCGCAACGACGCACGTAGTCCGCCAAAGCCCTGTCAGACGTGACGACCTTCAAAGTCCTACGCTCGCGCGACCGTTCGACCACATCCTTTATGCGCGAGTCCGCGTCGCTCCCACGCTCCGCATAGAACACACGCACGCCCATAAAGTAAGACCCGTCCGGAAAGAACTCGTCGGGCGCGCCATCAAACACGACCTCAACGCTCACGCCCGCCTCACGCGCGAACTTCGACAACTCCGTCAACAGACGACGCCGCGCGCCCGGCTTATCCCTATGCCAACCCACGCGCTGCGCCATCACGTTGTTGCCGTCAACAAGGTAAGACATAAACCACCAAGGTAAGACTTAATCCCCCGCGCGCGCTCACTTCTCTTCCTCCGCGCCCAACTCCATCAAAAACGCCTCCGCCTCATCCAGCGCGACCCTGTAACAATAGGGCGGCCCGTCGCACCAAGCCCTCTCTTTGGCTATCTCCGCATGCTCTCTCGCCGTCTCACGCTCGCCCGCTTCTAACGCTACCCGCGCCAAAAAATTACGAATCTCCGCCTGCTTCAAACGATACTCACACCTGTCAGCAATCGCGAGCGCCTCTTCTGCTTGCGTCTGTGCTTCCTCCGCATTACCTCGCGCTCGATGCCAACGCGCCCACGCGAGCAAAATATCCGGTTCCATTTCTACGAGATTGATGCGGCGACACGTGGCAAGAGCCGCGTCAAGACTGGAAGCGGCCTCTTGCGATGATTCCGCTGCCAAGATGTAGGCCAGCCCAAGAAGCCACTCTGCTCGGACGAGATCACGCTGACGCCCCTCGTTTGACGCCAGCCGGCGGGCATGTTTCGCCGATTTCAAAGCCTCCTTAAAATGCCCTTGCAAGACTTTTGTTAACGTGTCGAAGGCCCATGAGACTCCCTCATAACGTGCTTCTTTTTGGAGCGACAGCCAAGTAATCGTGTCTTTCAATTGATTAGCGGCTTCCTCAAACTCACCCCGATAAGCCAATGACAAACCGTAATCTTGGCGGCCCGCCATTTCTTTGAATTTATCGCCTGCCTGCTCGGAGATATCTATCTTGCGTTGTAGTATCTCCGTAGCCTCCTTTAGCCGTCCCATCCGAACGAGCACTTCGGACAGATTACCTAACCCAACTGCGGCTCCGGTAAGGGAGCCCATCTTCTCTCGTATACGAATCTGCTCTCTGAACGCTGATTCAGCATCAAGGGACTTACCCACGCGGTTGTAGCACAAGCCTAACTTGTTCAGTAGGGTGGAACGCGCATAAGAAATGCCGCCGAATGCGCTTGTCCCGCAGGTGGATAACAGACCACTGACCAGTTCGATGCATAGATCGTACCGCCCGCCGACTAGATAAAGTGGGCGGTTAAGTCTAGCTTCAAAAACTGATAACGCTTCAGCGCAATAGCCTGCCCGCACACAATGATGGAACAGTTCAATTACCGGATAGAGTTCCTCCTCCGTTTTTGCCTCTTCCAAGACCGGCACTGTCGCAAAGTAGTCGCGCAGTTTTGTGTGTACCCCCAGCTTGTCGGTTAGGCGGTCGTATGAATAGTGGCGCACGATGGGGTGGAGGTCGTAACGGTTATGTGTGATGTCGCGCTGCAACAGTCCACGCTCCCGCAACTCTTCGAGCGCGGCTTCAAACTTAGCCTCATCACCGAATTCGTTGAAGACGTGGAGAGCGTCATAGGTCATCGGGTTGCGGAAGGCTGCGATGCGTGAGAGGAGGGCCTGCTCGCGTGTGGAGAGCGCGTTGTAGGACTGTTCGAGGACGTGGTGCTGGCGTTGTATGAGGTCTGCGTGTACGTCGTGGCGCGGGGCGGCGTTAATGTCGCCGGGAATACGCGTGTCGCGTGCGATGAGGCCGGAGAGAAGGCGTAGGCTGAGCGGGTGATAACCGTATGCGGCGCAGGCGACGGCGATCTCGGCGTCCGTCCCTTTGGTCACACCTTGAGCGCGCATGAAGGGGAGGGCGTCATCGGGCGGAAGTTGTTTTAGTTCTCTCTTGAGCGCGCCCGCTAGCGAGTCGCCCGCGCGGTCTTCAAGGTCGCTCGGCATGAGGCGCGTGGTAAGGAGGAGTTTGGCGCGGGTCGTGCCCGCGACAATGGCCTTGAGGAAGCGCATTGCCTCCGGGTCAACGCAGGAGCGCGCGTCGCGCGACTCTTCGGCGGCGGCGTCCTGTTTGTAGGCTGCGTCGAGGCTTGCGTAGACGCGTAGCTGTCGCTCGAAGCCGTCGAGGACGAAGAGGATGCGCTTGGACTGCAAGAGTTGTCGAAGCTCCTGCGCGCGGTCGTAGGTCGTCGGGAAGACCGACGCGTCAATCGCGCGACCACCGACGTAGCGGAGCGCCTCGTCTATGAACCTCGCGAACGAAGACTCGCCCTCGTAGAAAGACCACCACATGACGCCGTCAACAATCGGAGCCGTGTCGGGGCGCGCGTCGCCTAGAACGTCCGTTTTAACCCAGACCCAAGCGAGGGCCGACTTACCCATGCCGCCCATCGCGACGAGCGCGCAGAGGGGACGCGCGTCGTCCGCGAGCCACTCGTTCAACTCTTTGCACTCGCGCTCGCGGCCCGTGAAGTTCGCTTGAATCGGATATGGGTGGACTAGGTTCTGCGTCGGCGCGTTGCTCTCGACGCGCGCCTGCTCGGGTAACAGTTCGGGCTTGATGGTTTTGACGAGGCGGGCGAATTCCGTCTCCCAACTGTCTGCGTCTCTGAAGTCGGCGTAGGTCAGAATCCGCAAGCGCATGGACAGGTCGCAGTCCTTCAGCATCAGAGGTAGGAGTCGGCCGCCTTTGCCGATGGGGTCTATCGTCTGCGTCACGAGAGCTTCAAACTGGCTGAACTCGCTCACAGTCCAGTTCGGCGTCATCACAAAGAGCGTCTTGCGGCTATGCATGGCCGCGTCAGCCATATTGTCCAGACTTGGGACGCCGATTTTGAAGTCGCGAAAGTCTATGCAGACGCGCAGGCCCGCTGCTTCGAGTCGAGGAAGAAGCCAATCGCGCACCCACTCAATGTCGCGGTGGCTGTAACTTATGAAAACGTCGAAGGTGGAGTTCGACATACGGTTTCGCCTTTCAAGGCTGCGAGTTCAGCGGCACTTGACGACGCGCGCCTCGCGGCCGCGTGTGAGTGTGTATGTGCCGATTTTGGTTCTGCCGCGTGTGATGGTGAGCGTCATGAGGCTCCCGCCGACGCGCCCCGTTAGCGTAACGCGCTCGCCGCGCGCCTCCTCCTCTTCGCGCACGGGGCCGCCGTGCTCCTGCTGGTAGAAGGCCGTGGCGTTGAAGCGGCCCGCGCCGTCAACGAAAATCTTTCCATCGAGAGAGCCGTGCGCGCAGTCAAGGTCTATCCTCGCGCCGTCGTCCGTCACCTCAAAGCGTATGTGTTGGCCGCCCCAGACGCCGGGCAGAAGCTCGTCCGCCTTACGCAGACGGCGTGTGCGTCTGCGACGTTGAGTGCTCGAAGCGTTTGAAGTTCTCGCGTCGAATGATGCGGAACGGGACGCGACCGTCGCGCGCGTCGTTTGAGAGCCAGCGGCCGATACCGCAAACGCGAGCGCGGCAAAGATTTCAAGCGCGGCGAGCGCCGTCGAGCGCTTTCGTTTCATGTGATAGTTCCCCCTTTGAGAAGAGTATACCGCTGCGCGGAAGGCAAAAGGCAAAGTTCAAAAGGTAAAAGTTAAGAGGGAGCGCGGCTCTCATCGTTTAGTGATGAGAGCCGCGCTCCCTCTTAACTTCCTACTTTTTCCTTCTGCCTTCCAGTTCTACTGGCAGGTGCTGAGCTTGAAGGAGTAGATGTAGGTCGCCCAGTTGAATGTGCCGTTGGCCGGCAGGTACTCGGTCGTGAAGACCATCGTGCAGCCGTCAACGGGGTCAACGCTCACGGTGCTGTAGTCGCCCCAACGCGCGAGGCCCGTCGTCTGCGAGCCGGAGCCGACGAGTATGCTCGTCTCGTTGCCGAGCGCGCCCGCAGGGTCACTGGGGCCTCGGTACGCGTAGCGTATGCTCGGGACGACCGAAGAGCTTGAGACGTTGTAGCCGATTGCGATGCCGCCCGTCTTGTCCATCGCGGCCGAGCCCATCCAGCGATAGGTCGAGTCGGGCGAGAAGGTGCCTTGCTGGAAGACTACGGGGTTCGCGCTCGCGAGCGTCTGCCCCGAAGCGTTGCGTAGCTCGTACCAACGCACGCCGCTCGTGCCGCCCGTCGCGACCGAGTGGTTGATGACCAGAGACTCGTGCGCGCCCGTGCCCGTGAAGTTGCGGTAACTGAGACGGTACATCAGGCGGTCTGCCAGAGAGTCGAGCTGCTGCGACGTTCCGGGTTGCGGGATGCACGTGCCGCCGCCGCACGCGCGGCTGAAGGCGGATACACCCGAGACCGTTATCGGCCCGGTCAAGGTCGAAGTCCCCGCAGTCCAGTTGACGCTGTAACGCCAGAACTGTAGCGCCGAGGAGGTGATGCTCAAGAGAAGGTTCGGGCTACCTGCGGGCGGAAGGGTCGAGCCCTCTATGTCGGCAGGCTCAAGGCTCGCGCCGCTCGCCGTCAGTTTGCAAATCTGTCGAGCCGATGCGCCGATGAGCATCTTGTCGCGCTCAAGCGCGCAGACGTTCGAGCCCGAGAACGTGCGCCCGTTTTTGAACATGTTGTAGGTGATGTAGTAGCCGTCACTCCATACGCCGAGCTTTGGATAGTCGTTGAAGTCTCGGCTAAAGGAGTAGGAATAGCGATAGTAGCTTCCGGTCGGGTCTGGACCGGTCGAGACAGCGACGCACTGCGTGTAGGGCTGAGCCGAGACAGCGAACTGCGTCAGAATCCAGCGGTCCGCGAACTGGTCGTACTGGACGATGGGGTCGCCGTCGTTGTCAGACCCGCAGCGCCCGCCGAAGCCCGACCAGATTGTGCTGCCCTGTTTGGGGAAGCCCGCCACGGGGCTAAAGCCCGTTATCTGGTTGTTCGCGTCACGCGTCAGAGTGTAGACAGAATAGCGAAGGTTGACCCATTGGACGTAGTGGTTCGGGCCTACGTCGCCCGTCGTGTCGGGCGGCGCGACACGGTTCGCCGGGTCAACGCCCGTGCCCGTCGTTGCGGCCTTAGGCTGCGCGAATGCCGTAAAGGCTACGTTGTTAAGCTCGGTCAATTTATCCACGACGCCTGCGGGGTTCGTGTTGCCAACGGGCTCTGGGCGGCCGGGCTCGAACTCGCGTCCGCCGCGCGCGGGCTCCGGCTTATCGCCACGGTCGAACATCTCGCGTAAGGGTCTTGGGGTCTTGTCGAAGTGGTCGGGCAGAATAACCTGTGAGCGGCCTTCCTGACCAAATACTATGGCCGGTAGTAGGAAGAGACAGAGGACTATCGAAGCGAACAGGGTAAAGCTTTTTGTCATTGAATCCCTCCGAAGGCAGTTATGTCCCCCAACTCATGTGCGTATGAGCCGAAGACTGTCCAGACGTGAGGTTACGTCGGTCAAAGTTCGTGCGGGGCACGTTCGCTTAAGGATTAAGCCGCGAAGCCAATTAAAATAATTAAGCCGAAGGGAGGACTCCCCAAGGAGTCTCGGCGAGAAACTTTTCAGAGTCTGCGCCGAAGATACTAAGCGCACACACGCACGTGCGTCAACCCTTCGCGCGTGAGTAAAGGCCGGTCGCCGACTCAGATTCTTTCGCGGCCGTAGTCGCAGTATTCGACGATGGGGCAGCGTTCACAGAGAGGGTCGCGCGGGCGGCAGAGTGCGCGGCCGTGGCGTATGAGGTTGACGTGGAGGGAGTAGAACTTGCCCCTTGGGACGAGGCGATTCATTACGGCATGCGCGAACTCGTCCGTGCACTTCTGCGGGATGAGTCCGACTCGCCGGAGCACGCGGAAGATGTGCGTATCGAGCGGAAAAATCTCTTGGTCGCACGCGAAGAGTAGAGTGCAGGCTACGGTCTTCGGGCCGATGCCTCGAAACTGTGAAAGATACTTTGCGGCCTCTTCTGGCGCTTTGTCGCGAAGAAACGAAAGGTCGAGCGAGACGTTGCGCTCCTTTATCTGCTTGAGAAGGTTCTTTATGACGGCGGCCTTCTGGTTTGCGAGGCCGCCCATGCGTATCGTTTCGGCGATTGTTGATTCACGCGCGCGCAGAACCGCCTCCCAAGTCGGGAAACGCTTCTTCAAAGCGTCGTAGGTTCGGTCGCTGTTAACGTCACTCGTCGCCTGCGAGAGTATGACCGAGACGAGCATGTCGAGCACGTCCCAGCCCGTCCACTTGTTGAAGGGCACGCCGTACGCGCGCTCCAAGTTCTGCACGATGTAGCCGACGGGCTTCTCTTCGAGGACGGACGCGACCCAAGTCTCCACGGCCTGAGACTTACGCGACGAAGGCGGGCCTTCATGTTGAGGCGACGCGGGCGCGACTTCATCTCTCGTTTCAGACGAAGCCGCGCCTTTAGCCGTTCGGGCTCTCTTTTGACGAGGCGATGACGCGCTCATAAAACTCTATGTACTGAGGTATGACGAGGTCCGTGCTGTAACGACTGACGGCAGACTCGCGCGCGCGTCGCCCCATCTCAAGGCGCGCTGGCTCATCCGAGAGAAGGCGCGCGGCGTCCTCGCTCATCCTCTCCACGTCGCCCACTTCCGCGAGACAGCCCGTGACGCCATCGTCAACCACTTCGGGTATGCCGCCGACGCGAGAGGCTATGACGGGGACTTCGCACGCGAGAGCTTCGAGCGCGGCGAGCCCGAAAGACTCCTGCTCGGAAGGAAGCAGCAGCAGGTCCGAAACGGAGAGATAGTCCGCGATGCGCGGCTGTTTGCCTACGAAAGAGCAGAAGGCGTCAACGCCAAGACAGCGAGCCCGGTGCTCTGCGCGGCTGCGCTCCGAGCCGTCGCCGACCATCACGAGCCGCGCGCCGACTCCCTTCTCGCGCACGCGCGCCAAAATCTCCACGCAGTCAACGGGCCGCTTCACTGGACGGAAGTTCGAGACGTGCGCGATGAGCGGCTCGCCTGCGGGCGCAAGCTCTCTCAAAAGCTCTTCGCGTGGGCGGCGCTTGTAGTCCGACGCGCAGATGAAGTTCGGTATGACCGCGATGTGGTCGAAGTGGAAAAGCTCCGCCGTCGCTTGCTTCAGATAGTTAGAGACGGCCGTGACCCCGTCCGACTGCGCGATGCCGTAGCGCGTGATCGGAAGATAAGAACGGTCGGCTCCGACGAGCGTGATGTCCGTGCCGTGAAGCGTCGTGACGACTGGGAGCGTGCGGCGCGGCCTCAAGGACTCGCGCGCGAGTATGGCGCTAATGGAGTGCGGGATCGCGTAGTGTACGTGGAGCAGGTCTAAGTTCTCGGTCTCTGCCACGTCGGCCATCTTGGTCGCGAGCGCGAGCGTGTACGGCTGATGCTCAAACAGCGGGTAGGACATCATCTCGACTTCGTGGAAGCGGACGCGCTCGCCCAACTGCGTGAGCCTCGTCGGCAAAGCCGAAGAGATGAAGTGAACCGTGTGGCCGCGCTCGGCCAACTCCTTGCCCAGCTCCGAGCCGACGATGCCGCTCCCGCCGTAGGTCGGATAGACGGTTATGCCTATGTTCATAATGAAAGCGGTCAGCAGTCAGCTTTTAGCCTCAGCTTTTTCCGTCGCCTGCCGGCCGAGATTTAATACTAATCTCGCATCATGCTTGGGCGCAAAAGCTGAAAGCTGAGTGCTGAATGCCGACCGCTGAAAAAAGCAAGAGGCAGAAAGCCCTCGCTACCTTCTGCCTCTCGTCTCAACTTGTCTCACCTGCAAAAGGGGGACAAGCGAGAGCCTTGACTATACGCTTCCTAACACCTTTTGACAAATTAATTCTGGCGCGCCCCGTGTTAAATTTCGCCTGTCCGAGACCGCGCAATTGGTACTATCCGCGCGACGTGTAAAAGGTGGGTGACAGCCTACGCGTTCTGCACGATTTTGGCCGCGAAATCGGCCTTCCGCTCGGCCTTAGCGCGCGACTGCGCTCACAACCGAAACTCTGTATAATCAATGCAGTCTAAACCGACTGACGCACATCTAAAGTGTTGGCCCGCGCGGGCCTTGATAGTTTAACGTTTGATAGCGGAGATAAGGACTAATGCCAAAGATTGATAACATCGAAGAGACGCCGAACCCCAACGCCGTCAAGTTCATACTAAAGGAGCCGGTCACCTCCGGCACGACGCGCTCTTTCCACAGCGCGGACGAGGCCGCCGGAGACACGCTCGCGCGCTCGCTGTTCGAGGTCGGCGAGGTCGTCTCGGTCTTCTACATGGACAAGATGATTACGGTTGAGAAGGAGGACGCGGCCGACTGGGACGACCTTCTGCCGCGACTCGCCGTGCCCATACGCGCGGCCGAGTCCGTCGCGGCTGGCGACGGCGCGAGGGCGGCCGCCGTGGCCGCGGGAGTCGGCGGCCCGCTCGGCGCGATTATGAGCGACGACCCGCGTCTCGTGCGCGTCAACGAGATTCTTGATGAGAAGATACGGCCTTACCTAGCGTCTGACGGCGGTTGGCTCGAAGTGCTCTCGCTCGAAGAGAAAAGGCTTACGATACACTATCAGGGCGCATGCGGTAGCTGCCCAAGCTCTCTGAGCGGAACGCTCATGGCTATCGAGCGCTTGATGCAGGAAGAGATAGACCCTGAGATTGAAGTCGTCGCGGTCTGAAGAGGGTTCTGGGTTTTGGTCTTAACCAGCACCCAAAACCCTTCTTCATCCTTCCGCCTTCATCCTTTATCTTTCTGGAACCCCGCCGCCCCGACAGGCGTTTACAACTCCAACTCTGTGAGAGTCCGGGCCGTGCTCTATCCGTCGCGCCCGCGCGCTCAAACCTTACGACGACAACGACGGGAAACACACTTCCCGCAATCGAGGACGAGACGATGAACAGACCGCCCGCGCGCATCCTCGCGACCGTGCTCTGCCTTTGCTCCGTCGCGCACGCTGCCGTCCCGCAACAGCCCGCGACGCAGCAACCGAAGAAGACTCAACCCAAGAAGACGGCCGACGCCGACCCGATGGCCGAAGTTAGGCGCGCGTCCGCCGTCACTCTCATCACTTCGCTCGCCGAAGAAGCACGCACGTACCGTAGCACTTCGCTCGCAGCGCGCGTTCAGGCGCGTGCAGCCGACGCGCTCTGGGACTCGGAGCAAGAGCGTGCGCGCGCGCTCTTCCGTCGCGCTTGGGATGCAGCGGAGGCTGCGGACAAAGAGGCGGGCGCGGAGCGTTCGAGCGCGCGGCGCGAAGTCGTAGGGCTCGCGGCAAAGCACGACCGCGCGCTCGGCGAAGAGTTCTTGACGAAGCTGGACGAGGCGCGCAAGGCGGAAGACTCAAACTCGACGGCGACGCCCGCGGCATCCGCGACGCCGACGACGCCCGCAGGCCCGCGCTTCAATCCGGACGAGCCGCCGCCCGCGTTGGCGCAAAGACTCTCGCTCGCCCAACAGCTTCTCGAAGACGGAGACACGGAACGCGCCATACAGTTCGCAGGGCCTGCGCTCTACCCCGTCAACACGTTCGGCATGGTCTTCCTAAACACACTGCGCGAGAAGAACCCGACGGAGGCCGACAGGAGTTTTCTCTCGCTCGTGTTGACGGCCGTCACGGATCCTTCGGCGGACGCGAACTCGATCTCGCTGCTCGGCTCATACGTCTTCACGCCGTTTCTATACGTCACCGTCCGTCCCGACGGCGCAAGCCACACGCGGCGTCGGCGCGAGAACAACTCGCCGCCCGAAGACATGTCGCCCAAGCTCCGCGCAGACTTCCTGAACACGGCGGCGCAGATTCTTCTTCGGCCGCTGCCGCCGATAGATCAGGACAGAACCTCTTCGGGGCGCGCGGGCGCGTACGTCATCGTGACGCGGCTACTTCCATTCTTCGACCGCTACGCGCCCGACAAGGCCGCGGCCCTGCGCGCGCGACAGTCTCTGCTCGCGCAGGACACGCCCGAGCAGAACAAGCGACCCGACGACCCCGTGCTCACGCGCGGCGTCGTGCCCGAAGACCCGAGCCGCGACCGCGTCCAGGAGTCGCTCGACCGCCTCGGCTCTGCGAAGTCGTCGGGCGAGCGCGACCTGATCTACTTCCGCGCGGCGATGGCCGCGCTCGACAAAGACCCTGAGCGTGCGCGCGAGCTTGCGGAGAAGATTGAGGACGCGGACACGCGCTCGCAGCTCATAGCATTCATGGCCTTCCAGAGCGTGCAAGACGCCGTGCGCGCGAAGAAGACGGAAGAGGCGCTCCGTCTAGCGCACAGCGAACAGCTAACGGCCACGCAACGCATCTGGGGACTGACAGAGGTCGCGCGGCTTCTGTCGAAGTCAGAGCCGGGACGCGCCATAGAGGCGCTTGATGAGGCCGCGGCAGAGGCGCGGCGCATGGACGAGGACTCGCCCGAACGCGTGCGTGCGCTCGTGGCGGTCGCGACGCAGTTGGTCGCGCTAGATCGAACGCGCGTGTGGGAGTTGATGAACGAGGTTGTGAAGTCAGTCAACGCGCTGCCCGACTTCACGGGCGAGGGCGCGGAGATGACCATACGCGTGCAGTTCAAGGGCGGGGGCGCGATGACGCAGAACATAAACATCGCGTCGTTTGACCTGACCGGGCTCTTCGACTCGCTCGCGCGCGAAGATTTCGACCGCGCCTCGGCACTCGCGCGCACGCTCAAGGGCGAGTCGCCGCGCTCGGTCGCGTCGCTCGCCATCGCGCGCTCAGTCCTCGTCAAACGCGGCAAGGGCGCGGGCGCCGCCAACTGATTCTGGAACCTTTGGAAACGTCAGAGGGAATTAACATGGATAGGAAGAGATGACGAACGCGGAGTGGTGAATGATGAATTGAAAGCAGCTTGCCTCTCTTCATTCATCATTTCGTACTTCTGCCCATCCGAGTTCAAATCTTTTCCGGCTTAAATGTCAGTGTAGGAGTGGAACGATGTTGAAGCGAGTTTCGATGTTGACGTTCGCGCTGTTTGTCGTCGCGGGCGTGCGTGCGCAGCAGCCGACGCCGACGCCTGCGGCGAAGCAGGTGAAGACATCCGCGAAGAAATCCGGCGCGGAAGAGTCAGACCCTCTTGCCGAAGTTCGGCGCATCACTGCCGTGTCGCTCGTCAACACGCTCGCGGACGACGCGCGAATGTTCCACGACCCGCTGCTTCGCGCGCGTGTGCAGGCGCGCGCGGCCGACGCGCTCTGGGACACAGACCACGACCGCGCAGTGCTTCTCTTCCGTCGCGCTTGGGACGAGGCCGAGGCTGCCGACGCGGAGACCGACCGCAAGCTGGAAGAGGAGAAGCAGCGGCAGATACGCGAGCACGGCTTCGCTTCGATTCAACTCCCGCCGAGCATACGCACGGAAGTCCTCCGCCTCGCGGCCAAACGCGATCGCGCGCTCGGCGAAGAGTTCCTTTCAAAGCTTGAGGATGCGCGCAAGCGTGACGCAGATAACGCCGCAACCTCGAACGACCGTCCGACCGCACCGACGCAGAACAACGGGCGGCGCGACCCGACCGAAGCGCCGCCCGCCGTCGCGAAGCGTCTGCGGCTCGCCGTGCAGCTCTTGCAAGACGGCGACACGCAGCGCGCGATACAGTTTGCAGACCCCGCGCTCGGCACGGTCAACATACCCGCGCTCGAATTCCTCGCGCGCCTCCGCGCAAAGGACGCGAAGGCCGCCGACGAACGCTTCGCCGCGCTCGTCGCCCGCGCGGCCATTGATCCCGCGTCCGACCCGAACACAATCTCTCTGCTCTCTTCATACATCTTCACGCCCTCGCTCTACATCACGTTCGAGGCGGGCGGCGGCTCTAGCTCAAACTCTTGGGGGCGCGACTTCCCCGCACCCGTAGACCTGTCGCCGCAGTTGCGCGCGGCCTTCTTCAACGCGGCGGCGACCGTGCTTCTGCGCCCAACGCCTACGGCAGACCAAGACCGAACCTCCACGGGCCGCGACGGTTGGTACATGGTCATCGCGCGTTTGCTTCCGCTCTTCGACCAGTACGCTGCGGACAGGTCTGCGGCGCTTCGCGCGAAGATGGCCTCGCTCTCTCCCGACACGCCCGAAGCTCAGCGACAGGGCAACAACGCTCTGACCGAAGGGCTCGTGCCTGACGATCCGAATCGCGACCCGGTGCAGGACACTCTCCGGCGGCTCGACAACGCGAAGAGTTCGGACGAGCGCGACGAGATCTACGCCGACGCCGTGCTCAACGCGATGCGCAAGAAAGACCCGCGCGTCGAAGAGTTCTTGAACAAGATTGAGGATACGGACTTGCGCAAGCGCGTGCGCGCGTTCGTTGACTACGAGGCCGTGCGGGACGCTATCGGCGAAAAGGACACGGCGACAGCTTTGAAGTTCGCGCGCGGCGACACATTATCACCGATTCAGCGCGCGTGGACTTTGACGGAGGTCGCGCGCCTTCTCTCGAAGTCGGAGCCGGGGCGCGCCGCCGAGATTCTTGACGAAGCTCTCGTAGACGCGCGTGAACACATAGACCCCGCATCACCTGAGCGCGTGCGCGCTCTCGTCGCCGTCGCGACGCAGATGATACAGCTCGACCGTGCGCGCGCTTGGGAGGTGATGCTCGAAATCGTGAAGGCTTCAAACGCCGCGAAGGATTTCACGGGCGAGGACGCGCGCGTGGGCGCGCGACTCCAGACGAAGAACGGCGTGATGTCTACGAGCACAACCGTCTCGTCGTTTGATCTAAACGACCTCTTCGCAAAGCTCGCGGCGGAAGACCTCTCGCGCGCGGTTGAGCTTGCGAAAGCGTTTGATGGAGAGTCGCCGCGCGCGGTCGCGACGCTCGCCGTCGCTCGCTACGTGCTCTCGAAGAACGGGAAGCTCTGAGGCGCGGCGGCCCAAAACTTCCGCGCGCCGCGCGTCGTAAGATAAGGCGTCCCTTTTCAATGGACGCCTTATCTTTTATCTTTCGGAACCCTTGCGCGAGGACGTTGACTTATGAAGAGGACGAAGTGGTTTGAGCGTAAGTTCGATTTCAGCCTGCCCGTAGGCGTCTTCCCTTGCGTGCTCGAACGTTTGCGCGGGACGCCCGCACGGCTCGAAGAGTTGGTGCGCGGCATCCGGCCTGAGATTTTGACCGAGCGACGCGAAGGCAAGTGGTCTGCGCAGGAGCACGTCGGCCACCTGTATGATCTGGACGAGCTGCACGAAGGGCGGCTCGAAGATTACGCGCGCGGTCTCGAAGCGCTTCGCGCGGCTGATTTGACGAACCGCAAGACTGAAGAGGCGCGGCACAACGACGCGCGGCTCGAAGACCTGCTCGCGCAATTCCGCGACGCGCGCGCAAGCTTCGTGCGGCGTCTGGAGTCGCTGACCGAAGCGGAGGTCGCGCGCACGGCCCTGCACCCTCGTCTCGGCGTGCAGATGCGCGTGATAGACATGGCGCTCTTCGTCGCGGAGCACGACGACCATCACCTTGCATCCATCACAGAATTGTCGAGGGCTTGAGTAGACTTTAGACGCGAACTTTTGAGGACGAAAACGAGAATGCCTTTTGAACTCCAACCAACTTTGAAGGGCGAGCTGATTGAGCTACGACCGCTTGGCGAAGACGACTTTGAAGAGCTTTTCGCGGCGGCCTCAGACCCGCTCATTTGGGAGCAGCACCCGCAGAGCGACCGCTACAAGGAAGAGGTCTTTCGAGATTTCTTTCGTGGAGCTTTGGAGTCGGGCGGCGCTTTCGCCGTGGTTGATTTGAAGACGGGCCGCATCGTCGGCTCGTCGCGCTTCCACGCGTACGACGAAGAGAAGAGCGAGATAGAGATTGGCTGGACGTTTCTCGCTCGCACGCACTGGGGCGGGCTCTACAACGGCGAGATGAAGCGGCTCATGCTCACTCACGCCTTCCGATTCGTCGAGTCGGTCGTCTTCCTCGTCGGTCCAGAGAACGTGCGCTCGCGGCGTGCGGTCGAGAAGATCGGCGGAGTGCTGGACGGCACGCGCCCAAACGCTGTCGGGCGCGACAGCGTCGTCTATCGCATCAAGGCCGACGCCTTCGCGCAAAGTGAGAGCGCCTGAGCGGCGCGCAAGCCTACGCAGCCCGCAGCCGTTCTCTTCCGGCTTTCCGCACAAAAAAAGCCGCCCGGCGTTTCGTCCAACGCCGGGCGGTAACCACAGGAGAACCATCCAATGTTTACCCGCCGCCCGCGTTCCCCGCGCGGCCTTTGGGTAATCGCTATGCTGTCTCTTCGGATGCCCTCGCGCCTACGGTTAGTTGCTTGAAAAGCTTTCAGCCAAACCTTCTTCGCGATTTTCGCGCCTGCTTCGCGTTCTTTGCGCTTGAGCCCTGAGACTTTCCCCGACAAGAATGCGAAGATTTAAGCTGAAGCTTCCTTATCTCTCATAGCGTAGGACGAGCCCGTCGCCGCCGACGGCCCAGCCGAGCTTCTTATCGAAGTGTAGCGCGTAGAGGTTCTGGCGCGTGTTGCTCTCCTGCTGCTTCCAAGTCTGCCCGCCGTCGTCCGAGCGGAGTATGACGCCGCCGCGACCGACAACCCAGCCCTCGTCGTTGTTGACGAACTTGACGCTCAGAAGCGTCGAGCGGACGGGCGCGGCGACGGGCCGCCAAGTCGCGCCGCCGTCGGTCGTGCGCAAGATAGTTCCCTTCTCGCCGACGGCCCAGCCGTTATCTTCACCCTGAAAGTCTACGTGATAGAGCGCCGCGCGCGTGCCCGAAGCTTGCAGAGTCCAAGTGTCGCCGCCGTCCGTAGTGTGAAGTATCCGGCCGCCGCTTCCGACAATCCAGCCGCGCTTGTCGCCGTCAAAGTCCAGATGGATGAGCTCATCTGGAACGGGCACGCGCTGGCGCTGCCAAGAGGTGCCGCCGTCCGTCGTGTAGAGCACGAGGCTGTCAACAATGTCGTCGCCACGGCTGAGGCTTCCGACAATCCAGCCGCGCTTCTTGCTGGTGAAGCGCACGCTATAAAGTTCGGGCGACGCGCCGCCGAATGTCTGCGCGAGAAAACGGTTCGAGAGATTCCAAGTCTGCCCGGAGTCCTCGGTCGTGTAAATCTGGTTGACGACGAGTAGGTAGCCGTCCTCTTTGTCGCGAAAGTATATGTCGTTGACGCTATCCTTCGTCGCGAGCGTCTGGCGCGTCCAAGTGCGCCCGCCGTCTTCCGTGTGGAGCACGAGTCCGCCGTCGCCGCCGACCCACCCGCGCTTTGAGTCCGTGAAGTAGACCGCGTTCAGGTCGCTGCCCTGCAAGCCCTGACGGCCGCCGACCCACCCTGCGTTCTGCGCGCGCGCGGCGGTCGCGGCAGACACAAACAAAAGAAAGGCCGCGCATGAAGCGAGCGCGGCCCGACGACTCGAATCTCTTAAACTCATCTGCTACTCAACTCTCCCGAAAGAGTCCGCGAAGCTCAAAGCCCCCTTGAAAGTGTCTGCCCTTTTTACATGAACAGGCGCGGGCGAGACAAGGGCAGAACATTGCGGAAAGCGGAATGCGGATTTCGGATTGAAGGAGGACGGGAGCCACGCCCGCTCTCATCCGTCTTCCAACCCAAAATCCGCATTCCGCTTTCCGCAATCCGAAATTACTTGACGTTCACCTTGTAGACTCTCCCCTTGTAGACGACTAGGACGCGCTCGCCGAGTGCGAAGAAGCGTGCGAGCTGCGGTTCGCGGTTGATGAGCGCGAAGTATTCGTCGCTGCCGAACGCAACCACGGTCTCGGGCAGCTTCGCGTCCGCCTTGAACTCCGAGTCAACCCAGACGCCTTCGCGCATGTAGAAGGTCTTGTCGCCGACCTTGCTCACAGCGGGCGACGCCATGCGGTCGTCCTCGTCCGCACGCAGGGCCTCTTGCTGCGCGCGAGCGCGCTTGCTCTCACGTACTGCGTACTCGCCGGTCGTTGCCTTCGCGGCCTCCTTCGGCGCGGGTGGCGGCGGCGGAGCCATGCCGCCGCCCGAAGAGTCAGCGTTGACCGCTCCGGCCACGCTGCGGCGATTCATCGGAAGGTCGCGCACGCCACGGCCGCTCGTGACGGGGCGCGCCGCGTCCGCCGCGACCGCCGACTCTTCGAGCGCGAGGTAAGAGGTGTAGGGCGTGACGATGCCGTAGCGCGTGCCTAGGTCAACAATCTCGTCGGTCAACTCCTTCTGCTCGCCGTTCGTGCGTATCTGCTCCATCAGCCAACCGACGCGTCGCGTCGCCCAAAGACGCGGGAGAAAGTCGTTGCGCTCCTCATTCAAGGGGAAGTTTACGTTTGAGTAGTCGAACGTGCGCGTCTGGTTTCCGGTGCGCCCCGTCAGGCGCAAAGTCACGTTGCGAAGCTCCGCGCGGTTCGTGTAGCGGCCGATGAGCGTGACCTGCGAGCCGCGGAAGATGTCGGGCATCTCGCGCGGGTAGATCAAATCTGTCTCGACGCCGCCCATGTCGAGCTTTAGGTCTGTAAGCACGGGCGAGTTAATCTTCGTGAAGAAGTTCGAGACTTTAACTTCCAAATCCTCTTTCGGCTCGACGTACTCCGCGACGCCGCCGTTCTCCGACGCGAGCTTGTCGAGTAGAGCCGTGTTCACGTCGTAGCCGACGCCGAAGGTAAATAGACGCACGCCGGGTATGCGCGCCTCGCGCGCGTTGTCAACGATGCGCTGGACGTTTGTCTCGCCGACCGTCGGCAACCCGTCGGTTAAGAAGACGAGTATGCGCGGACGCTCGGAGCGGTCGAACTGGCTCATCGCGGCCTGCATCGCGCCGTTGATGTTCGTGCCGCCGACGGGCTTGAGCTTTGAGATGAACTCTTCGCCCATCGCGCGCCCCGAGGCGTCCGCCTGCAAGAGTCCCGAAGTCATCAAGTGCTCTTCGCCCGCGAAGTTTATGACGTTGAAGCGGTCTGCGGGTCGAAGCGCGCGTACGCCGAACAGAAGCGCCGCGCGGGCCTTCTCCATCTTGCCCGCCTCGGCCATCGAGCCCGAAGTGTCAAGGACGAAGACGACATCCTTCGCCGCGTACTCCTGCTCGGAGATGTCGTCCTTTGGCGAGATTGTCAGAAGAAAGTAGCCCTGCTTGCCCGGCTCGCGGTAGGTCAAAAGCGTCATGCCGAAGTCGGAGTCGGAGAGCGTGTAGAAGAGTTGGAAGTCCTGAGGCGCTTGGCCCGCCTTCGACTCGAAAGAGACGCGCGCGTTGCGCTCGCCCTTGCGTGAGACCTCTATCTCGTGACTCGGCGAATAGATGTTGCGAACGGGCTCGCGCCCCTCTATCTCTACGCGGCCTGAGACTTCGCCCACGACCTGCGAGACGTTGCGCCCGGTGCCGAGCGGATAACGATACGAGACCGTGCCGCCTTCGGCTTTGAGGACTTGCGTGTAGGTCAGCTCAAGCTTCTTGTCCGAGTGCGGCGCGATTGGAAAGATGCTAGCTTGAAAGAGGTCGCGCCCCGCGTATTCGAGAAGGCCGGGGTCGCGCTGTCGGCGAACTATCTCGTCGTAGATGCGTCGGGCCTCTTCGCGCGAGCGAACTTCGCCGACCAGACGACGGTCGCCGTCCCAGATTGCGAACTCCGCGACCGAAGCCGACTCGGGTATCGGGAAGAGGTACGTGCCTTCCATCACGGCGTCTGTGTCGTTTCGGAAGACCTGCTCGACGTGCGTCGTCGCGACCTGCGCGCTTATCTTTGTGTCAATCTTGATTGACTTGACGGGGAGCGAGCGCGGGAGCGTGATGGGTCGCGGCGGGCCGGGGCAGCGCGTGCATGGGCCGGGGACGATGACGCCCTGCGCGTTGGCCGTGGCGGTCACGAATGCAAAAACTAATAGTCCGACGACGAGGAAAAGCAGGTCTCTAAAGGTGCGCATACGTTTGGTTCCTCAAAAGCTCTTCGCAGTTTCGACGCGCCCGAGCGCGTCCTCCCTTAGAACGGGCCGCGCCGTCTTTCTTGCGCCGGAACAAATGGGCGGCGTGCGGTGTCGAAATGGCGGGGAGATAACCACGGAGGCATAGAGACACGGTCTAAAGCGCTATCCGCCGTGCCTCTGTGTCTCCGTGGCGAACGTCTATTCACCCGCTAACAACCACAGGTGCGCAACGTGGAGGGAGCGCGATGCAGAATTCTTTTCAGCCGAACCTTCGGAAGCCTTGGCTTCTGCTCTGCACGACGCTTCTGGTCGTCTACACGATCATGCCCGGCCATTACGAGACGATCTTCTTTCACTACGCCCCGAGCGTCTTTCTTGAGACGCTGATGTTCCTGCTCGCGTTCCCGCTCGGCGATGCCGTGGCGTTCCTCGCCCACTCGCCCTATTACGGCTCTACGCAACGCTTCGTCTTCTGGGCTGTCGCAATGGGGCTCGGTTACGCGCAGTGGTTCCACCTCTTCCCCGCGCTCCTTCGGCGCGCAAAGCAGAGACGCACAACAACTCTGAATCTCGCTGGCGGCGAAAGCGTTGCCCCGCACGCGCGCACGCCGCTCGGACTCGCCTCGGCCGAAACCAATCCCCTAAACGAAGCACAACGCCCGCCCGTCCCCGAGTTCAACGAGCGCGGCCTCACGCCGCTCGAAAGAATCCTTCGCGACGATTCGGAACGCTGACGCCACACGCGCGCGCGCACGCTCACACGCTCGAACCGGCTCGCTCTAACCATTGACACAAGCCGCGAGCGGGCATATCTTTCCACCCACGTCACTACCGAAATCCAACTTGAGGCCGGCTTCCAGCCGTTGAGAAGTAAACGGCGATTCACTCCGAAAGATGCGGAACCCAACCTGCCTTTGAATGAGAAATCATCCCGCGCACTCTTCCCGACAGCGCGCGTCCACTCTGACCCGCCATACGAGAGGAAAAAGGAGACCCGAAATGAGATCACACAAACCCCTTTCACCCCGCGCGACAAGAAAGACTAAAGGCACGCGACGCCGTATAAATCGCCTGACGGCCTTCGCGCTTGCGCTTGCGCTTCCCCTCGCACTTCTGCTCTTGCCGAATGCCTCGGCCGCGTCCTGCAACTATCTTTCGACGCTAGCGAGCAGCGGCTCCGCCGACGGGCAGGTCTTAGGCCCCAGAGGCATCGCGACCGATAGCGCGGGCAACGTCTACGTCTCCGACCAGAACGACCGCGTGCAGAAGTTCAACTCGGCGGGCGTCTTCCAGTTCAAGTTCGCGACGGGCGGCAGCGGCACGGGCGCGGTCGTCGCCCCCTTCGGCCTCGCCGTATCCGCGTCGGGCGACATATACCTGACCGACGGCTTCACCGAGCGAACCAGCGGCATCGTGCAGAAGTTCAACTCGGCGGGCGTCTTCCAATTGAGTTGGGGCACGCAAGGCTCCGGCAGCGGCCAGTTCGTCGCGGGCGCGGGCGGCGTCGGCGTAGACTCTTCGGGCAACGTATATGTCGCAGACCCAGGCAATCACCGCGTACAGAAGTTCACCTCCGGCGGCTCGTTCATATCGTCTTGGGGCAGCAACGGCACGGGCAACGGGCAGTTTGCCCGCCCGATGGGTTTGGCCGTGGACTCCTCGAATAACATCTATGTCGCGGACACCGAAAATAACCGCGTGCAGGTCTTTACATCGACGGGCACGTTCGTGAGGAAGTTTGGGAGCGTAGGCACGGGCGACGGGCAGTTCACCCTCCCCACCGCGCTGGCGGTCGATGCTTCGGGCAACGTCTACGTCGCCGACACGGGGAACAACCGCATACAGAAGTTCGACTCCTCTGGGGCATTCGTCTCCGCCTGCGGCACCGTCGCTTCAGGCACAGGCAACGAGGAGTTCTCCGGGCCTCAGGGCATAGCCGTTGACGCCTCCGGCAACACTTACGTTTCGGACTCTGGCAACGACCGCGTGCAGAAGTTCGGCCCCGCGTCCGCTACGCCGCCCACAGCCAACGCAGGCCCGAACCAGACCGTTGAGTGCGCGGGCGCGACGACGCCCGTCTCGCTCGACGGCACGGCCTCGACCGCGGGCAGCGGCAGCATCAACTCATACTCTTGGAGCGAGGGCGCGACGGCGCTCGGCACGGGCGCGACGCTTTCGGTCTCTTTGCCTGCGGGCTCGCACACCATCACGCTCACGGTCACGGACACGGGCGGAGGCTCCGACACTGACGAAGTTATAGTCAACATCAATGACACAATCGCGCCCGTCATCAACCTAAACGGCTCGAACCCGATGACTGTCGAGTGTCACACGACGTTTGTAGACCCCGGCGCGACCGCGACGGACGCGTGCGCGGGCAGCGTGCCCGTCAACTCTTCGGGCACGGTTGACGCGAACACGCCGGGCACATACGAGATTCACTACTCGGCAACGGACGGCACGCACACGGCCAACGCGACGCGGACCGTCAACGTGGTTGACACGACGCCGCCAGTCATTTCATGTCCTGCTGATGTTGTCGTCACCTTGCCACCAAACTCGAACGCAACTTCGATGGTCGTGAACTATCCTTCGGTGACGGCGAGCGATAGCTGCTCTTCGAGCGTGTCGGTCGTGAGCAGTCCGCCTTCGGGCTCTGTCTTCCCCGTCGGCACGACGACGGTCAACGCAACGGCCGACGACGGGAACGGACACACGGCTTCGTGCAGCTTCCACGTCAGCGTGCTCTACAACTTCACGGGCTTCTTCGCGCCCGTCGCGAACCCGCCCACATTTAACATCGTCAACGCGGGTCGCGCCGTTCCCATCAAGTTCTCTCTGAGCGGCAACAAGGGGCTCAACATCTTCGCCCCCGGCTCGCCCTCTTCGGGGCCTGTCGCATGCAACTCGTCCGACGACGCGAGCGTTTTGACGGACACGGTGACGGCGGGCGGCAGCAGTCTCAGCTACGACGCAAGTTCGGACCAGTACGTCTACGTCTGGAAGACCGACCCGTCTTGGGCCGGGACTTGCCGCCAACTCGTCGTGACTCTGAATGACGGCAGCGTCCACACCGCGTACTTCAAGTTCAAGTGAGGAGCTAGCCGACCGTCGAACCTTTCCAAGCCGAGAGGGCCGCGCCGAAGTCGTGCGCGGCCCTCTCTCATTCCGTCGAAATCCACAGGCGCGACTCTTTCCCTAAGTCTCTACGCAAACAGCCTTCGCACGCGAACCGCATCGCCCGCGCGATGTGCGTGGCGTCTTACGTCCTTCAAACTCTTTTGCTTCACGGAGGCTTTTGAACACCATGAAGAAAATCTCCCTGATACTAAGTGATATAGATTAAGCGCAAAGACACGGAGCCTTTAATCTCAAATCTGAGATTAAAGGCTCCGTGTCTTTGCGCTTAATCGCTCCGCTTCAAATCTCGCGCAGGCTCGGATTGCGCGAGGCGATGGTGAGGGTGAAGAAAAGTATGACGAGGCCGCACGCTACGAGCGTCGGGCGCGGGCCAAAGCGGTCGGCCGACGCGCCCGCGAGAACGCTCGACAGAGGCATCGTGCCGATAAAGGTCAGAAGCCATATGCTCATCACGCGCCCGCGCATCTCGTCGCGCACGAGTTGTTGAAGCATGGTGTTGCCGAGCGCGAAGAAGCAGACCAACGAGCCGCCGATTCCGTAGAGCAGAGGCACCGCCGCCCAAGCGCCCGCCGTGAGCCCGAACGCGACGATGCAAGAGCCTCCGCCAAAGAGCGTCCCAAGCAGGAAGACGCCTTTGCGTTTGAAGTCGCCTAGGTACGCGAGCGCAAGCGCACCCGATAGCGCGCCCGCGCCCGCCGTGCCCATCAACAGCGAAAGCCCCGACTCGCCCCAACCGTAGACGTTCTTCGCGAACATCGGCATCAGAACCATGTAGGGTGTGCCGAACAGGCACACAACCGTCGAGCACAAGAGGATGATTCGCACGCGCGGACGCCCGCGCACGTAACGAATCCCTTCGGCAAACTCCGCCCACATCGAACGCCCCGCGCGCACCTCCGCGGCGGCGTCGCCGTCCGGGTTCACGTCAACGACCGTCATCGCCGACTCCGACCGCTTGAACTTTACGAGCGAGAGCGCGACGACAATCGCGACGTACGAGAGCCCGTTTGCAAGGAAGCAGCCCGTCAGGCCAAACAACTCTATCGTGACTGCCGCGAGCAACGGCCCGATGACGCGCGCGAGTTGGAACTGCGACGAATGGAGCGCGATTGCGTTCGCCAAATCTTCACGCTCGACCAAGTCAACCGTTATCGCCTGATATGAAGGCCCCGAGATGGCCCAACAACAGCCCGTCACGAACGTAAGCGCCAAGACCATCCAAACGTCCGAGACCATCCGCACGTCGCCGCGCCAGTGAATCGTGTCAGTCCAAAGCAGCGCCGAGAGCACGAGCGCAGAGAGGCCCGCGCACGCCTGCGTGTATATGAGCAGGCGCTTGCGGTCTATCTTGTCGGCGATGACGCCGCCGAGGAGTGTCAGCGGCACGCCCGGCGCTGTCGCCATGAATGTGTCCACGCCGAGCCAAGTGCCCAAGCCGGTCAGATGAAACACAAGCCAAGACTGCGCAATCGACTGCATCCATGTGCCCGCGTTTGAGAGAAACGCGCCCGCGAGGAAGAGCCGGAAGTTTCTGTGTGAGAGCGCGCGGAACATGGCCGCGACGCGCGTCGTTTGAGGTGGCGTCGTTTGAGGTGTCCGTGTCGTCGTCGTCGCCATGAGTCTTGCCGCGAGAGTGCCGAACGTGAATAATGCCCGACGCGCGCCTAACGCGCATATAAGAAAGCCTTACGCGGCTTTCTTCAAATTCGTTTCGTCTTAAAATGCCTACGTCCCACCGAAACGGCAAGGAGGCTTGAGTGATACGCGAGACACTTTCAAAGCGAGAGTCGGAGGTGCAGAACGGCTTCCGCCTGCGAGGACTCGGCGAAGTCTCGCGCATCGAGGCTTTGTCGGACGGCGTCATCGCCTTTGCAATCACGCTTCTCGTCGTCTCGCTCGAAGTGCCGCGCACGTTCGACGAGTTGTTGGTGACGATGCGCGGCTTTCTAGCTTTCGCGATAACCTTCGCGATGCTCTTCCACGTCTGGCACACGCAGTATCGCTTCTTCCGCCGCTACGGACTCAACGACAACTTTACGATCTGGCTGACGGCGCTTCTGCTCTTCGTCGTGCTCTTCTACGTCTACCCGCTCAAGTTTGTCTGGACGTTCATAGTCAACGCGCTGCTCGGCCTCGGCACGAAAGTTCAGACCGCGAGCGGGCAGGTCGAGGCGGTCGTGCGCGGCGAGCAGATTCCTTTGATGCTCTTGGTCTACGGCGCGGGCTTCGCGGCTGTCTTTGCGATATTCGCGCTGCTCTATCTTCACGCATACCGGAAGCGTGGGGACTTGAACCTGAGCGAGCTTGAAGTCTTCGACACGCGCTCTTGGTTTCAGGAGAACGCTTTGATGTCGCTCGTCGGCGTCGTCTCGATAGCCTTCGCGCTCACGCGCAACCCGCGCTACATGACCATCTCCGGAATGTCCTACTGGCTCATCGCGCCCGTGCTCTTCCTGCACGGCCACGTGCGCGGGCGTCGCCGTCGAAGTATCGAGTCGCGGCTTTCAGATGGAAGCGGCGAGGTCGTGGGCCTTAACGAATCCGCAAGCTAAACAAAGCCGCCCGACATGAGAATCACACTCGAACCGCTCTCAACCGCGCTCTTCGCATTCGTAGTCCTCTGTTGGCTCTCTTTCGCGGCGGCCTTCGTGTTCAAGAAATCGCCGCCCGAAGAAGCGGGGGCGAGTGAGCGCAAACGCGAGCGCGCATCAATCCTCGGCATCGCTTTGCAGGCGGCTGCCTATGCCGTCGCTTGGGGCTTCCACCGGCAGTACTTCACGCCGCCATCCAACAACGACACGCTCAACGCCGTGCTCGCCATAGTCGCGGCCGTGCTCGCCATCTTCTCCGTCTGGTTCGTTGTCTCCGCGGCGCGCACGCTCGGCAAACAGTGGAGCCTCGCGGCGCGCGTCGTAGAAGGGCACAAGCTCGTCACGGAAGGGCCGTACAAGGTCGTCCGCCATCTGATCTACACAGGGATGCTCGGCATGCTTCTGGCGACCTGCGCGGCGACGACCATCCCGCCCGCCGTTCCCTTCGCAGTCCTAGTCTTCCTCGTCGGCACGCTCATACGCGTCCGAAGCGAAGAGAAGCTCCTACGCGAGACCTTCGGCGCGGACTTCGACGACTACTCGCGCCGCGTGCGCGGATTCATACCCGGACTGCTTTAGAAGGCTTTCTACTTCTCCGGCTCTAAATTGAGGATGACTATCTCCGGCGGGACGCGGAAGCGCGCGGGGATGATGCTTGTGCCGATGCCGCCGCTGACGTATAGGTGTCTGCCACCCTCAACGACGCGGCCGAAGGCGTAGCGTTGTCCGAAGTTTGAAGGGACGACGGGGCGGCCGACGATTGGCAGGTTCACCTGCCCGCCGTGCGTGTGGCCCGCGAGCGTTAGGCTCACGCGCGGCGGAACGTCTGGAAAGATGTCCGGATTATGTGTGAAGAGAAGAACGGGCTCTTCGTCCGTGACCTGCTTGAGCGTGCCTTCGATGTCGGGCTTGCGTGTCCACAAGTCCGCGACGCCCGCAAGCCAGAAGGCGCGCCCGCCGCTCTCGACACGCACAGCTCTGTTCTCAAGCACTACTAGCCCGACGCTTTCAAAGGCGCGCGTGATGCGCACGCCGTCGAACCACCAATCATGATTGCCGAGCACCGCGTAGACGCCGAGCGGCGCGCGCAGGTTCTTCAACTCCGCCGCAATCGGTTCGGGCTCGACGAACGTTCCGCCCAAGACTCCGCCCGACGTGCCGCCTTCCGTTTTCTTGCCGCCGATGACGAAGTCGCCGAGCAGAAGGATTAAGTCGGGCCGCTCTTCGTTCGTGCGTTCGACGACGCGGCGCAGTTTGTCGAGCCCCATGTAGGGCGAGCCGACGTGCAGGTCTGTGAGCACTGCAAGCTTTAGCCCGCGATGCTCATCGTGCCAGCGCGGCACGGACAAACTCACGTGCTGCACCGTCAGAGAAGACGGCTCCAACCAGAACGCCCACACCAAGAGCGCCGCAACCACGAAGAGCGCGGCGATGAGCGTCGCTCTCAACTTTGATTTAAATAGTCTCGACACTTAGAGCGGCCTTCACTTATTCAACGCCCGTTTAGAGGCGAGCTATGCCCGACTCTAAACGGGCGTCGGTGTTCTTGCCGTCCTTCAACTACTCGCGCCGCCAGGCGGAGAGCGACGCTCCCTTGCCGCCGCGTCGCTCCGAGACTATCTCCGCGAGTATCGAGAGCGCGACCTCTTCGGGCGAGACCGCGCCGATGTCGAGCCCTACGGGCGCGCGCACTTCTTTCAGAACATCTTCGCCAAAGCCAGACTCGCGCAGGCGCGCGAGCACGATGTTTGTGCGCCGCCGGCTCCCGATCATCCCGACATAATCGGGACGCGCGGCGAGCACTGCACGCATACACTCTTCGTCTTCGTTGTGGCCACGCGTGACGACCGCAACGTAGACGCCTCGCCCCTTGCCGATTGCTTCGCGGATGGGCGCGGCCCACTCGCGCGCGGCCAAGAGTTCTATCTCCTCTTCGGGGAAACGCGAGCGCGCGACGAACTCTTCGCGGTCGTCTATGAGCGTGACGCGGTAGCCGACCCTAGCGGCGAGACGCGCGAGCGCGGCACCGACGTGGCCCGCGCCGCAGACGACGACGCGCGGCTCCGGCTCGACGCGCTCGAACATCACGCGCGCACCGCGCCAAGCCGCCAACTCGGGCGCGAACTCTTCGACGCGCGTAGTGCGCGCTTCCGCGCGCGAAGCGAGAAAGGTGCGCGCGTGCTCGGCCAAAGCGTCGTCGAGCGCTGCGTCGCCGGTCGTGCCCGTGCGTGCGCCCGTAAGTTCTAAGAGTAGTTTCGCGCCGACGCCGGACGCAGCTTCGACGATTGTTGCGAGCGCGGCGGTCGAGCCCTCTTCAAGCAGGGCCGCGATGCGCCGCGTTATCTGTGCGGAAGCGTTTGACTCGCCTGCGCCGTCCATCACGAAAGGTTGGCGCGCTCGGTCGTCGTGGCCGTCGTCTCGGCCTTGCGCGTCTCTTTGAGAATGCCGACGGAGGCGAGCGCGCGTTTGACGAGCCAGATGGGGCCGACGATTAGGTAGAGGGGATTACGAAAGAAGGCTGGGCTGTTGCCCTCGATTGCGTGGCCGATGAACTGGAAGACCCAGCCCACGATGAAGAGCCCAAGCGCCCAACGCCAGTAAAAGAAGAAGAGCGGCAGGCTTATGACAATCATCGGAATGCCGATTGAATGACTCAGCCTATTTAGAGGATGCTGATGCTTCGCCTTGTAGTTCTCAACGAATGAAGTCGGCATGGCTCACTCCTTAAAGCTGTCAGCAATCAGCTTTCAGCTCTCAGCTTAAAACTCGCTAAAGGCGGATGGCATTCATTAACTCAACCGTCGCGCGTCGGGGTTTGGCTGAAAGCTGAATGCTGATTGCTGACAGCTATCTCATCACTTATCACTTTATCTCCCCAAACGTCTAGGAAAATCTCCATCGTGCCGCCGCAGACCATTCCCTCTTCGGCTGCGTCATCGGCCGTGAGGCTAAAGCGTTGGAGCGAGGCGCGGCCGGTGCGCAAGGCTTCGCGCGCTTCGGCCCAGACTTCCGCCTCGACGCAGCCGCCGCCGACCGTGCCCGCCGTTGCGCCGCCCTCAAAGAAGAGCATCTTCGCGCCGCGCCGCTGCGGCGTCGAGCCGCGCGTGTGCGCGACCGTAGCGACAACCACACGCTCGCCGCGCGCCGCCGCCTCTTCAATCAGACGATAGAGTTCGAGCTTGGGTATCGTGCTCACTTTTCACTTGCGCCGCCGTTCCGTTTTGGCGCGTGACGCCTTCTCCTCTTTAATACCTTCCAAGTCCGACTCGGCGGCCTCGTACCGGAAGCCGCTCTTACGCGCCTTCTCCAACGCCTGCGTAACGAAGAACTCGGCGGCGTCCAAGTCGCCGCGTAGCCAGTAGACGTTACCCAAGCCGTTCTTCGCGGAGGCGTCGTCAGGCTCAATGCCGAGCGCGGCGTTGAATAGACGCTCTGCCTCTTCGAGCATGGCGTCGGGCGGATGGACGCCTCTCGATACCTCATCCCAGTATTTAATGACGTACGCGTTCTTCAGGTGATAGCCGCCCAAGTTCAAAACCACATCGTCCGCACGCCAGCGACGCACAGCGTCTTTCATCAAAGAGTCGAGCTTCGCCTGCAAACGCTTTGCGCGCGGAAGGTCGTTGTCAGTGTAGATCGCCGCGAGGACTTCGCCCTGTCCACGGTAGAGACGGTCTATCACGTCATCCTTCTTGTCGAGCGCGCCCCCGCGCTTGGGCTTTGCTTTCTTCGGCGCGGTTCGCCCGAGCGCTTCGAGTATCTGAGGCAAAGCCTCGGTGTAAGACTCTCCACTGACATCGTAAAAGATGAAGCGCCGAAGGAAGAGCGGCAGCGGCGTTGCGTCGAGCAGACAAGGAATGATGACTTTGCCGAGGTCGTATGCGGCCTGCCACTCCGCGCTTACGTAGCGCGACTCCGATGCGGGCTTCGACCAGAGAAGTATCAGGTGCGTGCTCGACGTGAGCGCTTCTTGCAACTCGTCAATGAGCGGGTCGCCGCCGCGCAATTCATCGCGGTCGAGCCAAGTCTTTATCTTCTCTTTAGCGAGGTCGTCGCAGAGACGCGCGGCCTCATCTCTGTTCTTTGAAGAGTGGCTGATGAAGACTTTCATCTAGGTCTTGCGCTCGACGGCGCGCAACGTCTCACTCGGGCGGCTGCGCTGCGGGGGTCGGCGTCGGCTGTGGCGTGACCGCTGTGTTCGTGCCCGCGGCATTGTCCGTGGGCGGCGTCGGGTTAGCCTGTTGGTCTGCCGCGTCCACGCGCGCGCGCAGGCGTTCGACTTCCGCGTCCGCCGAGGCGACCGCCGCTTCGAGCCGCGTGTGGCTTGCGCCCAAGAGTTCGAGCTGCTTCTGTATGCGCGCCTTCTCGCGCTCAAGCTGCGCTGCGATGGCGTTGCGCACGGCGGAAGGGTCGAGCGAGCCTATGAGCGCGGAGCGGCGCTGAATCGAATCGGGCTGCAACTCGTAGTCAATCTCCGCGAGACGCTCTTGAGCCTGAAACTCTTTGTCGGTTATGTCGCGCAACTGCGTTCGCAAGTCTTCGGCGCGCTGCTCCGCGCGCGTTAGACGCTCAAGGTCGTACATCGCGCGCTGGTCGTTCTTTATCTGATTGAGTTGGCTGTTCAACTGCTCAACCTGCGTCGTGAGCGCGCGCACGCGCTCGCTGTCGGCCTGCGTGCTCGAAGTGTTCGACTGCGTGCGGCGCGAAGTCGTGCGGCGCGGCGTCTCCTCGTCGTCCGCTGTGCTGACGACGCTCGGCTCGCCGGATGTTGAGTCGGGAGTCGGGCTCGTGCGCACGCGCACGGGATTTGTCACGCGGCGCGAGGTGCGCTTGCGCTGCGAGAGCGCGTCCGTGCCAAACGTCACTAAGAGAAGAAGCGCCGTGAGCGCGCCTGCGAAAATCCGAGCCGACCTTGTTCTCATTACAACCTCCGATTCAAAACCCACACGGACAAACTTACACGCCCCGCGCCGAGCGTTGTTCCGGTCTTTAGGCCGGTTGAATCTTGAAACTTATATCAACCGCGCGCGCGGAGTGCGTGAGCGCGCCGACGCTTATCAAGTCAACGCCCGCCAACGCATACTCGCGCACGTTCTCCAAAGTTATCCCGCCCGACGATTCGAGCAGTACGTCTGGTTTCAAACTACGCGCAATCTCGACAAGCCTGCGCGTCTCTTCGGGCGTCTGGTTGTCGAGTAGAAGTATGTCCGCGCCGGCCTCTACGGCGTCTCGAAGATCGCGCTCGCGCGAGACTTCGACTTCGACTTTGTGTAGATGCCCGACGGCCTTTCGCGCACGCTCGACCGCAGTCGCCACACCGCCCGCAAGCGCGATGTGGTTGTCTTTGATGAGCACGCCGTCGTCTAGGCCGAAGCGATGATTGCGCGCGCCGCCCGTCGCGACCGCGTACTTCTCAAGCATGCGAAGGCCCGGCGTTGTCTTGCGCGTGTCAACAATCTGAGCGTTCGTTCCTTCGACGGCCTCGACAAAGCGGCGCGTGTGCGTCGCGATGCCCGAGAGACGCTGCATCAAGTTTAAGGCGAGACGCTCGCCCGCGAGCAGAACGTCCGCAAAACCCGTCGTGCGCGCGATGACCTTGCCCGCTTCAACCTCGTCGCCGTCTGAGACAAACGCCTCGATCTGCTGCTGCGAGTCGAGCGTTGAGAAGACAGCCTCCGCTGCTTCTAATCCGGCGACGACCATCGCCTCCTTCGCAATGAAGCGCCCTTTGGCGGACTGGCTGCGCATCACGGTCGCTTGAGTCGTGATGTCGCCACGGCCTATGTCTTCATTTAGGAACGCGCCGATCTGCGAGAAGAGCGCGCCCTCGTCAAGCCAGCTCATTCGCCTAGGGCCTCCAGCATCTGTTCGAGCGCTTGGGTTCGTTGCCTGAGATCGGCCGCGCGTTGCCGCAACTCTTCAACCTTCTCCGCGGGCGCGCGCTCGACGAAGTTCGGATTCGACAACTGCGTCTCGGTCTTCTGCAACTCCTTCTCTACTTTCTCGCGCTCGCGCGTGATTCTCGCGCGCTCCTGCGCGAAGTCGATAAGACCTTCGAGCGGTACGGCGACCTCCGCGCCGCCCGCAAGAACGGCACGCGCCGACGCACGCGGAATTCCCTCGCCCTCCGTGTCCGACGCGAAGCTTTCGAGACTTTCGGCGACGAGAATCTTCGAGGCGCGCGCGAGCCGCGCAATCTGCTCCGCACTGTCCGTGAAAACTCTACGCGTGTCGCTCTCAGGCGCGCCGACAAAGAGACGCGGAAGATACTCGCCGGGCTTGACGCTCAACTCCGTGCGGATGTTTCTGACGCGCGAGACTAGCTCGATGACCGCCTGCATCTCGCCTTCTGCGCGCTCGTCAATAAGCGTGTCGTTTGCGCGTGGGAACTCCGCGAGCATGACCGTGGGGGTCACGTCCGTACCTCTGTAAGCCGCGTGCATCGAGTCGCGGCCAACGCCCGGAAGCCTCTGCCAAAGCTCTTCCGTTATGAACGGCA
>JADMIO011721455.1_pt1 | contig 34187 bp, 27 predicted proteins | sample 8958161 | NCBI WGS metagenome assembly JADMIO01 (sample SAMN16585339, study PRJNA669376) | soil metagenome | isolation source: Crop rotation soil | place: USA: Cullars Rotation, Alabama | collected 2011 | reverse complement strand
CGGCCACCACGCCGGCCGCACCGGCTGCCGCACCGGCGCCGGCGCTGCCTGCCGCGCCGATCGCCGCGGCGCCCGCGGCCCCGGCCGGCTCGGCCGAGCTGCCGATCCTGCCGTCGGCCGTGCTGCAGTTCGACGCGCCGGGCGCGCGGCGCAAGGTGCGCAGCGCCTCGCTGCCGCAGATCGAACGCAAGATCGCGCTGGTGGTCGGCGTCGACCGCTACGACGATGCCTCGATCCCCGCGCTCGGCAATGCCGTGCGCGACGCCCGCGCGGTCGCCCAGGTGTTCGAGAGCAAGCTCGGCTACGAGACCGTGGTGATCGAGAACGCCACCAAGCCCGCGCTCGTCGCGGCGCTGAACCGGCTGGCGCTCACGGTCGGCCCGCACGATTCGGTGGTGGTCTACTACGCCGGCCACGGCGAGCTGGTGGAGTCCACCAAGCTGGGCTACTGGCTGCTGTCGGACAGCATCGCCAAGCAGCCCGAGACCTGGTTGTCCAACACCGACATCAGCCGCCTGGTCGCGCAGATCGGCGCCTCGCAGATCGCGCTGGTGTCCGACAGCTGCTACTCGGGCTCGCTGGCGTCGGAGGAACGCATCCGCCCGCAGCCGGGCGCACCCGACCCGGGCACCATCCTCGACCGCAAGTCGGTGGTGATCATGTCCTCGGGCGGCAACGAGCCGGTGTTCGACGAAGGCAAGGACGGCCACTCGCCGTTCGCCTACAACCTGATGAACGTGCTGGGCCAGCTGTCGAACTGGCAGGTCGGCGGCAACGTGTTCGAGCGGGTGCGCTTCGCGGTCGCGCGCACGCTGCCGCAGCGCCCGCAGTACAGTGCCTCGCGCGCCGCCGGTCACCAGCCCGGCGGCGACTACCTGTTCGAGCGACGGGAGCTCACTCGCTGAGGCGGGCGCCGGACCGGACGGCCGGCACTGCGGCCGTCGCACACTCGCGCCGATGCCGATCGCCCCGCCCTCGCCGTCTTCGCCGCCTTCGCCGCAGGCCGAGCTGTTCCCGCCGGCCGACGCAGCGGCCGCGCCGCCCGAGCCGCCGCGCCGGCGCGACGTGCTGGTCGGCACCTGCAGCTGGACCGACCCGTCGCTGATCCGCAGCAAGCGCTTCTACCCGCGCGGCTGCAGCTCGGCCGAGCAGCGGCTGGCGTACTACGCGTCGCAGTTCCCGATCGTCGAGGTCGACTCGAGCTTCTTCGCGATGCCGCAGCCCGCCTATGCGGCCTTGTGGGCCGCGCGCACGCCCGCCGACTTCCTGTTCAACGTCAAGGCCTTCCGGCTGCTCACCGGGCACCAGACGCCACCGGCCGCCCTGCCGCCGGACATCGCCGCGGCGCTGCCGCCGCTGCCGCCGGGCAAGCGCAACTGGTACTACGACGACGTGCCCGAGGAGCTCCGCAGCGAGCTGTGGCGCCGTTTCATCGAGGCGCTGGCGCCGCTGAGGCAGCAGGGCAAGCTGCGCCTGGCGCACTTCCAGTTCGCGCCGTGGATGGCCAACAACCGCGCCGGCCGCTCGCATGTCGAGCTGTGCGTCGAGCGCATGGCCGGCCACCGGCTGGCGGTCGAGTTCCGCAACCAGACCTGGCTGTCCGAGACCCGGGCCGCGCGCACGCTGGCCTGGGAGCGCGAGCTGGGGGTGGTGCACGTGATCGTCGACGAGCCGCAGGGCGTGGGCAACTACGCGCAAGGCGTGTGGGAGACGACCGCGGCGGACTACGCCGTCGTGCGCCTGCACGGGCGCAATGCCGGCACCTGGAACAAGAAGGGGCTGGTGGCGTCGTCCGAGCGCTTCGACTACGTCTACAGCGACGCCGAGCTGGACGACCTGGCCGGCCGCATCGACGCGCTGACCGCCCGGGCCTACGAGGTGCAGGTACTGGTCAACGTGAACTACGAAGACCAGGGCGTGCAGGCCGCGTGGCGGCTGCAGCGGCTGCTGCAGCGGCTGGCGCCGGCCGCGTAGAGCCTATTCCGGAGCTCGCCGCAGCGTGTCCATCACCGGCCGGCGCAGCACTTCACGCAGGCCCCACCAGCCGGCCGCCAGCGCGAGCAGCGCGCCCACCAGCGTGCCGGCCAGCGGCACCCACGGCGACGGCGCCCAGCTGAACTCGAACACCCGGCGCGCCATCAGCCCGCCGACCGTCATCGCGGCGATCGACGCCAGCAGCCCGGCCAGGGCCCCGATGCCCAGCAGCTCGGCGCGCTGCATCTGCCGCAGCAGGGCCGAACCGGCCCCGACCGCGCGCATCACGGCGTACTCGCGCGAACGGCTCTCGCGCGTGGCGGAGACTGCGGCGAACAGCACCACCAGGCCGGCCGCGAGCGTGAAGCCGAACAGGAACTCGACCGCGCGGCTGACCTGGTCGAGCACACGCTGCACCTCGGCCAGCGAGACCGAGACGTCGACGTTGGTGATGTTCGGGAAGCGCCGCGACAGCGCCTTGTCGAAGCCGGGCGTCGCCGGCGCCCGGAAGGCGCTGATGTAGCTGACCGGCACGTCGTCCAGACGCGCCACCGGGAACATCACGAAGAAGTTGACCCGCATCGAGCCCCAGTCGACCTTGCGCAGGCTCGTGATGCGGCCTTCCTTGCGCAGCCCGCCGATGTCGAAGCGCAGCGTGTCGCCGAGCTTGAGCTGCAGCGTCTGCGCCAGCCCTTCCTCGACGCTCAGGCCGTCGGCCTCGTCGGCGCTCCAGCGGCCGGCACTCACCGTGTTGTGGCCCGGCAGCACCGCGCTGTGCGACAGGTTGAACTCGCGCTCGACCAGCCGGCGTGCGCGGTCCTCGGCGTACGAGGCCGGCATCACCTCGGTGCCGTTCACCGCCACCAGGCGACCGCGGATCATCGGGTACCAGTCATAACGCTCGATGCCCGCGTCCTTCAAGGCGGCGCGGAAGGCATCACCCTGTTCGGGCTGCAGGTTGATCACGAAGCGGTTCGGCGCGTCCTTCGGCGTCGCCTGGCGCCAGGCGTTGATCAGGTCGGTGCGCAGCAGCACCAGCAGCACCAGCGCCAGCAGGCCCACCGACAGGGCCGACACCTGCAGCACCGCGAACGCCGGGCGCGCCGCCAGCTGGCGCGTCGCCAGCACCAGCCAGCGCGGCGCGCGTGTCTCGGGCACCGCGCGCTTGAGCAGCGCCACCGCGACCCAGGCCAGCAGCGCGAACACCGCGATCGCGCCGGCGAATCCGCCGACCGCGATCAGCCCGAGCGTCAGGTCCGACGACGCGGCCAGCAGCAGCCCGACGAAGCCGGCGCTGCCGGCCAGCAGCACACCGAGCGACGCCGCCTTGAAGCCGCCAACGTCGCGCCGGATCACGCGCAGCGGCGGCACCCGCGCCAGCTGCAGCACCGGCGGCAGGCCGAACGCGACCAATAGCGTCAGCCCGACGCCGATGCCGAAGGCGGCGGGCCCCAGCGTGGGCGCCGGCAGCGCGGTCTCCATCAGGCCGGACAGCAGCTGCACGAAGACGAAATGCACCGCGAAGCCGAGCAGCACCCCGCCGAGGCTGGCGATCAGCCCGATCGCGCCGAACTCCAGCGTGTAGGCGCCGGCGATCGCGCGCTGCGGCGCGCCCAGCACGCGCAGCATGGCGCAGTCGTCGAGATGGCGCTGCGCGAAGTCGCGCGCCGCGATCGCCACCGCCACCGCCGCCAGCAGCGCCGCCAGCAGCGCAACGAGGTTGAGGAAGCGCTGCGCGCGGTCGAGCGTCTGGCGCATCTCGGGCCGGCCCTGCTCGAACGATTCGGTGCGCATCCCGCGCAGGTGAGCATCGGCGATGTGCTGCTCGGCCCAGCGCACGAACTCGGCCACGCGCGGGCTGCGGCTGTCGGCCGCGGCCACCGCCAGCCGGTAGGTGACGCGGCTGGCGGGCTGGATCAGGCCGGTGGCGCCCAGGTCGTCGGCATGCAGCATCACGCGCGGCGCGAAGCTCATGAAGCCGGCGCCGCGGTCGGGCTCGAGCACGATGATGCGGTCGATGAGCAGCCTCGCGTCGCCGAGGAACAGGCCGTCGCCGACCTTCAGCTGCAAGGCGTCGAGCAGCGCGGCGTCGACCCACACGCTGCCGCGCGGCGGGCCGGCGGCGACGCTCTGCTCCGGCGCCGCCGGGCCCGCCTTCAGGCGCAGCGTGCCGCGCAGCGGGTAGCCGGGCGTGACGGCCTTCAGCGCCGCCAGCCGGGTCTCGCCGCCGCGCTCGTCGGGTGCGCGCGCCATGCTCGGGAAGGTGGCGCTGGTCACCGTCTGCAGGCCCATCTCGCGTGCCTTGGCGGCGAATTCCGGCGGCGCCGGCTGGTCGCTGGCGATCACCGCGTCGCCGCCGAGCAGCTGGCGCGCATCGCGCACCAGCGCGGCCTGCAGCCGGTCGGCGAAGAAGCCGACCGCGCACAGCGCCGCCACCGCCAGCATCACCGCCACCATCAGCAGGCGCAACTCGCCGGCGCGGAAGTCGCGCCAGCCCTGGCGCCAGGCGAGCCCGAAGGCCGAGACCGGCAGGCGCGACGGCGCGTCCGTCGACACGGGTTGTCTCATGCCGACGACGGTACACCAAGCGCGCTGAACCTGCGGGCAGGGGCTTCCGGAGACGACGGGCACACGCGCTGCTCCAATGCGGCATGGACACCCCCACGCTGCTGCCGCCCGTCTTCGTTTCGCACGGTTCGCCGATGACGGCGCTCGAACCCGGCGCGACCGGCCCGTTCTGGCGCCGCCTCGGCAGCGCGCTGGACGCGCTGGCCGGCCGCCCTCATGCCATCGTCGCGGTCTCCGCCCACTCGCTGGCACCGGCGCCTCCGCGGGCGGCCGCGGGCAGCGTGCCGGGCGGGCGTGCTCCGTCGACCCGAGGGCCGGTGCTGCTGGCCGCCGCGCGCCATCCGACGGTGCACGACTTCGGCGGTTTCCCCGACGCGCTGTACCGGCTGCGCTACGACACGGCCGGCGCGCCGAAGCTCGCCGGCCGCATCGGCCAGCTGATGGCCGCGGCCGAGCTGCCGCTGCAGCGCGTCGACGAGGGCGGCCTCGACCACGGCATCTGGACCCCGCTGCGCTTCATCTACCCGGACGCCGACGTGCCCGTGCTGCCGCTGGCCTTCCCGGCCGACTGGACGCCGGCGCGGCTGTTCCAGCTCGGCGAGGCGCTGGCGCCGCTGGCGGCCGAGGGCGTCTGGATCCTCGGCACCGGCAGCATCACGCACAACCTGGGCCTGCTGTTCGGCGCGCGCCGGCCGGCGCTGGACGCGCCCGAGCTTCCGCCCAGCGCCGCGTTCAGGCGCTGGTTCGTCGAGCGCGGCAGCGCGCGCGACTGGGCCGCGCTGCTGGACTACCGGACGCAGGCGCCGCACGCGGCGCTGATGCACCCGACCGACGAGCACCTGCTGCCCTGGTTCGTCGCCGCCGGGGCGGGCGGGCGCGCGGCAGCGCCGCTGCGCCTGCACGACGCGCTGACCTACGGCTGCCTGGGCATGGACGCCTATGCCTTCGGCCCGGCGGCGCCGGCGCTGGCCGGGCTGCTGGCGGCCGCGCCGGCCGGGGCCTAGGCGCCTGCGGTGCGCAGCGCCGGCCACCGATGGCCCTAGACTCGCGCCGAATGACGATGGCGCGAACTTCGATCACCACCGAACGGCTCGAGCTGTGTGCCGCCGACCCCGCGCTGGCCGAGGCGGTGGCCGCCTTCTATCGCCGCAACACCGCTCACTTCGCGCGTTGGGACCCGCCGCTGCCGCCCGACCACGGCAGCCTGCCGCAGGTGCGCGAGACGCTCGCCGACGGCCGGCTCGCCTTCGAGGGCGGGCGCGCGCTGCGCTGGTGGCTCAAGCCGGCCGCCAAGCCGCGCTGGGTGATCGGCTCGGTGCACCTGTCGAACATCGTGCGCGGTGCCTTCCAGAGCTGCACCCTCGGCTACGCGCTCGACCTGCAGCACACCGGCCGCGGGCTGATGCACGAAGCGCTGCAGGCGGCGATCGGCGAGGCCTTCTCGCCGGCGGTCAACCTGCACCGCATCCAGGCCGCGATCCGGCCCGAGAATGCTCCCAGCCTGGCCGTCGTGCGCCGCCTCGGCTTCGCGGAGGAGGGCCTGGCGCGCGACTACCTCTACATCGACGGCGCCTGGCGCGACCACCTGATCTTCACGCTGCTGAACCCCGGCTTCGTGCGGCCGGAGAGCTGGCCGCGCGCCGCCGCCTGAGACCCCGGCCTTTCCGCGCGTGCCGTCACCGGGCCGCGGGCACGCTGCCCGTCACGCCCTGCACCAGCCAGTCCATGGCGGCGATCTGCGCGTCGTCGAGCGTACCCTGCGCCAGCCGCTCGTGGCCCTGGTTGTCGACCAGCCGCCCGCTGAAGGGCTTGAACCGGCCGGCGACGAGCGCCTGCCGGCGCGCCTCGAGATCGGCCTTGAGCGGCGCGGGCAGCGCCGGATGCACGGCCGACAGTTGCACCAGCCCGTCCTTCATGCCGCCCCAGACCGGCTGCGGCTTCCAGCGGCCGGCCAGCACAGCCTTCGCCACCTGGGTGTAGTAGCCGCCCCAATGGTGCGTGACCGCAGCGAGCTGCGCGTTGGGCGCGAACTTCGCCATGTCGCTCTGGTAGGACAGCACCGCCACGCCCTTCTCCTCGGCCGTCTGCGGCACCGCCGGCGAGCCGCTGTGATTGGTCAGCACGTCGGCCCCCTGGTTGATCAGCGCCAGCGCCGCCTCGCGTTCGCGCGCCGGATCGAACCAGGTGTTCAGCCACAGCAGCTTCACCTCGGCCTTCGGGTTGGCGGCGCGCATGCCGAGCGCGAACGCGTTGATGCCCTGCACCACCTCGGGCACCGGGAAGCCGGCGACATAGCCGGCGATGCCCGAACGGCTGTGCCTGCCCGCCAGGTAGCCGGCGAGCCAGCGCGCCTCGTAGTAGCGCGCGTTGTAGGTGTTCAGGTTGGGCGCGGTCTTGTAGCCCCCGGCATGCTCGAACTTCACCGCCGGGAATTCGGCCGCCACGCGCAGCGCGGGATCGAGGTAGCCGAAGCTGGTGGCGAAGATCAGCCCGCAGCCGTCGCGCGCCAGCTCGCGCATCACGCGCTCGCTGTCGGGGCCCTCGGCCACCGCCTCGACGAAACGTGTCTTCACCTCGGCGCCGAGCGCCTTCTCCAGCGCCTGGCGCCCCAGGTCGTGCTGGTAGCTCCAGCCCGCCTGCCCGACCGGGCTGACATAGACGAAACACGCCTGCAGCGGCGCCGCGTATGCCGCCTGCAACGACCAAGTTAGGGGGATTCCGACAAACGCCGCCAGGGCGGCGCGCCTGAGGTTTTTGAGCATGGTTGTCCTCGACATGGCCCCTTGACTAGACAAGCCGGCACGGCGGGGGCACGCTGCGACGGCGAAAAGCCCGTGATTGTCGCAGACGCGTCAGGCCTACCCGGGGAAAGTCCGGGGGCGGCGCCCGCGGGCCGGGACACGTTGGCGCCTTAGCATTCGGCCCTTGCCAGGAGGACCCCATGCAACCATCCAAGTCCCGCCCCCGCGCCCGCGCCGCCACGATCGGCGCCGTGCTCGCCGGCGCCTTGATCACGCTCGCCCCGCTCGCCGCCGTCGCCAAGACCTTCGTCTACTGCTCGGAAGGCTCGCCCGAGAACTTCACCCCCGCGCTCAACACCACCGGCACCAGCTTCGATGCGGCGCGCCCGGTGTACGACAAGCTCACCCACTTCGCGCGCGGCTCGACGCAGGTCGAGCCGGGCCTGGCCGAGAGCTGGACCGTCTCGGCCGACGGCAAGGTGTTCACCTTCAAGCTGCGCAAGGGCGTGAAGTTCCATTCCGGCGTCGCCGGCTTCAAGCCGACGCGCGACTTCAACGCCGACGACGTGCTGTTCTCGTTCGAGCGCCAGTGGAAGGCCGACCACCCGTACCACAAGATCTCGGGCGGGAAGTACGACTACTTCGCCGACATGGGCCTGCCCGACGACCTGCAGGCGATCGAGAAGCTCGATCCGCAGACAGTGCGCATGACGCTCAAGCGCGCCAACGTCACGATGCTGGCCAACCTGGCGATGGACTTCGCCGCCATCCACTCGGCCGAGTACGCCGACTTCCTGTCCAAGCAGAACAAGAAGGAGCAGTTCGACCAGCAGCCGGTCGGCACGGGCGCGTTCTCCTTCGTCGCCTACCAGAAGGATGCGGTGATCCGCTACAAGAAGAACCCCGACTACTGGGGCGAGAAGGCGCTGGTCGACGACCTGGTCTACGCGATCACGCCCGATCCGACCGCGCGTTATTCGAAGCTGAAGGCCGGCGAATGCCACTTCGTGATCGCGCCGCGGCCGGCCGACCTGCCCGAGATGCAGAAGGACCCGAAGCTCACGGTGATCAACCAGCCGGGCCTGAACATCGCCTACTGGTCGTTCAACACGCAGAAACCGCCGTTCGACAAGAAGGAGGTGCGGCAGGCGTTCACGATGGCGATCGACCAGGCCGCGATCATCCGCGACGTGTACCTGGGCGCCGGCCAGGCGGCCAAGAACCTGATCCCGCCGACGCTGTGGTCGTACAACGACAACATCAAGCCCTATCCGCACGACCCGGCGAAGGCCAAGGACATGCTCGCCAAGGCGGGCGTCAAGACGCCGCTCGAGGTCGACCTCTGGTACATGCCGGTGCAGCGGCCGTACAACCCGAACGCCAAGCGCATCGCCGAGATGATGCAGGCCGACCTGGCCAAGATCGGCGTCAACGCCAAGCTCGTCACCTACGAATGGGGCGAGTACCGCAAGCGCATGCAGCAGGGCGAGCACATGACCGGCCTGCTCGGCTGGACCGGCGACAACGGCGACCCCGACAACTTCTTCTTCCTGCGCGGCTGCGACGCCGCACGCCCGGGCGGGCAGAACCTGTCGAAGTGGTGCAACAAGGAATTCGACGCCCGGCTGGAGAAGGCGCGCTCGATCGCCGACGCCAAGGAGCGCACCAAGCTGTACCAGGAGATGCAGCAGATCGAGCACGACGACGCGCCCGACATGAAGATCGCGCACTCGATCGTCTACGAGGTGATGCGCAAGGAGGTGACGGGCTACAAGCAGAGCCCGTTCGGCTCGCACGAGTTCATCGGCGTGGATGTGAAGTAGCCCCGACCTCGACGATGCAGTGCATTGCACTACAATGCACTACATCATGGCGAGGGCGAGTTCATGAGCACCCCCACCCCCAAGGACAGCCAGGTCAGCATGCGCCTGCCCGGCGAGCTGAAGGCGAAGATCGAAACCTACGCCCAGCTCACCGGCCGCAGCAAGAGCCACGTGGCGATGGAAGCGCTCGCCGAGTACCTCGACTGGCGCATGCCGCAGGTCGCCGACCTGGAAGAAGCCGTTGCGGCCGCCGATCGCGGCGAATTCGCCACTGACGACGAAGTGCAGGCGGTGCTCGACCGCTTGCGCGGTGCGAAAGCCGGGGCGGGCAAGCGGGGCAAGTGAAGCTGCGATGGACACGGCGGGCGCTGGCGGACCTGCAGCGCCTGGCCGATCGCATCGCGGCGGATGACAAGCCGATGGCCGCCCGGGCCTTCACCGAAGCACTCGCCGAAAAGGTCGCGCGGCTCGAAGAATTTCCGCTGCTCGGACGAACCGGCTCCTACCAAGACACGCGCGAGTTGATCGTGCATCGCAACTACCTCGTGACCTATCGCCTGCGCGCCCTCGAAGTGCAGATCCTGCAGATCTGGCACGTCGCACGCGATCGCCGGCGCTGAACCGCGGCCGGACGAGCCAACACATGTTCCGCTTCCTCCTCCGCCGCCTGGCGCTCACCGTGCCGACGTTCATCGCGCTGATGTTCGTCACCTTCGTCGCGATCCGGCTGGTGCCGGGCGATCCAGTGGAGGTGCGCGTCGGCGAGCGCGGCATCTCGCCCGAGCGGCTGGCGATGTTCCGCCATGAGCTGGGGCTGGACCAGCCGGTGTGGAAGCAGTTCGTCGACTACGCCTGGCAGCTGCTGCACGGCGACTTCGGAACATCGCTGGCGACCAACCAGAAGGTGCTGACCGAGTTCGCGGCGCTGTTTCCCGCCACCATCGAGCTGTCGCTGGCCGGCATGCTGTTCGCGGTGGTGCTCGGCCTCCCGGCCGGCACGATCGCCGCCGCGCGCCGCGGCACGCTGTTCGACCAGGCCTTGATGGGCCTGTCGGTCACCGGCTACTCGATGCCGATCTTCTGGTGGGGGCTGCTGCTGATCATGTTCGTCGCCGAGGCCTGGGGCCTGACGCCAGTGTCGGGCCGCATCGACCTGATCAAGTACTACTTCGAGCCGACCACCGGCTTCATGGTGGTGGATGCGGCGCTGTCGGGCCAGCCCGGCGCGGTGAAGGACGCGCTTCACCACCTGGTGCTGCCGGCAATCGTGCTCGGCACGATCCCGCTGGCGGTGATCGCGCGCATGACCCGCTCGGCGATGCTCGAGGTGCTGAGCGAGGACTACGTGCGCACCGCGCGCGCCAAGGGCCTGCCGCCGTGGCGCGTGATCGGCCTGCACGCGCTGCGCAACGCGATGATCCCGGTGATCACGATCATCGGGCTGCAGGTCGGCACGCTGATGGCGGGCGCGGTGCTCACCGAGACCATCTTCTCGTGGCCGGGCGTCGGCAAGTGGCTGATCGAATCGATCTCGCGCCGCGACTACCCGGCGCTGCAAGGCGGCGTGATGCTGATCTCCTCGATCGTGATCCTCGTGAACCTGCTGGTCGACCTGACCTACGGGCTCATCAACCCGCGCATCCGCCATGGCTGAGCTGGATCCCCAGGCCGCGCTGCCGGCGTCCGCCGCGCTGCCCGCGGCGCCGATCCCGGCCGACCTGACGCCGCTGCGCGCGTTCTGGTCGGCGTTCCGCGAGAACCGCGGCGCGCTGGCCGGCTTCATCGTGGTGATGATCATCGTCGCGATCGCGCTGCTGGCCGACGTGATCGCGCCGCATTCGCCAACCGAGCAGTTCCGCGACGCGGTGCGCGCCGCGCCGATGTGGGCCGAAGGCGGCTCGCCGCGCTTCGTGCTCGGCACCGACAGCCTCGGCCGCGACATGCTGTCGCGGCTGATCCACGGCGCGCGCATCTCGCTGTTCATCGGGCTGGCGGTGATGGGCGTGTCGTTCATCATCGGCGTGCTGATGGGGCTGGCCTGCGTCTCGCTCGGCAACGCGGTCGACGTGATGATCACGCGGCTGATGGACCTGATCATGGCGGTGCCGAGCCTGGTGCTGGCGATCCTGGTGGTGGCGGTGCTGGGGCCGTCGCTCACCAACACCATCGTCGCGGTCACCATCGTCTACCTGCCGCGCTACGTGCGGCTGGTGCGCGCCTCGGCGCTGGCCGAGCTGGGCAAGGACTACGTGATCGCCGCGCGCATCGCCGGCGTCGGCCCGCTGCGGCTGATGTTCGCCACGGTGCTGCCGAACTGCCTGTCGCCGCTGATCGTGCAGGCCGCGCTCGGTGTGTCCGACGCCATCCTCGAGGCGGCCGCGCTCGGCTTCCTCGGCCTGGGCGCGCAGCCGCCGACCGCTGAGTGGGGCACGATGCTGGCCGATGCGCGCGAGTTCATCCGCTCCAACCCGTGGCTGGTGACGCTGCCGGGCCTGGCGATCCTGGTCACCGTGGTGTCGATCAACCTGGCCGGCGACGGCCTGCGCGACGCGCTCGACCCGAAGATGCGACGTTCATGAGCACGCGTCCTTTGCTCGATATCCGCGGCCTCACGGTGCGCTTCGCCACGCGCCACGGCGCCTTCACCGCGGTCGACGGGATCGACCTGTCGGTGCAGCGCGACGAGGTGCTCGCGATCGTCGGCGAGTCCGGCTCCGGCAAGTCGGTCGCGATGCTCGCGATCATGGGCCTGCTGCCGTGGACCGCCACCGTCACCGCCGAGCGCATGGCCTTCGACGGCCAGGAGCTGCAGGTGCTGACGCCGAAGCAGCGCCGCGGCCTCATCGGCAAGGACATCGCGATGGTGTTCCAGGAGCCGATGTCGTCGCTGAACCCCTGCTTCACCGTCGGCTACCAGGTCGGCGAGGCGCTGAAGATCCACCTGCAGCTCGACCGCCGGCGCCGCGTGATCGAGCTGCTCGAGCAGGTCGGCATCCCCGACGCGGCACGCCGCGCCAGCGCGTTTCCGCACCAGCTCTCGGGCGGCATGTGCCAGCGCGTGATGATCGCGATGGCGCTGGCCTGCAAGCCGCGCCTGCTGATCGCCGACGAGCCGACCACCGCGCTCGACGTGACGATCCAGGCCCAGATCCTCGACCTGCTGCTGGCATTGAAGCGCGACACCGGCATGGCGCTGGTGCTGATCACGCACGACCTCGGCGTCGTCGCCGAGACCGCTGACCGCGTCGTCGTGCAGTACGCCGGGCGCCAGGTCGAGTCGGCCAGCGCCGCCGACCTGTTCCGCGACCCGCACCATCCGTACACCGCGGCGCTGCTCGCCGCGCTGCCCGAGCATGCGCAGGGCCGGCGCCTGGCGGCCATCCCGGGCCTGGTGCCGGGTGCGCACGACCGGCCGCCGGGCTGCCTGTTCGCGCCGCGCTGCGCCTTCGTCACCGACGCCTGTCGCGCCGCGCCGCCGCCGCCTGCCGACGAGCGCTTCGGCCGCGCGCTGTGCATCCGCCCGCTGGTGCACGGCGAGCCGGTGGAACTGCTGGAGACGGCGCGATGAGCGCCCTGCCCGCACCCGCCCCGGCCACCCCGGTGCTGCAGGCCGACGACCTGCAGCGCCATTACGCCGTGCGGCGCGGCCTGTTCGCGGCGCCGGCGACCGTGCGCGCGCTGGCCGGCGTGTCGTTCGCCGTCGAGGCCGGCCGCACGCTGGCGATCGTCGGCGAATCCGGCTGCGGCAAGAGCACGCTGGCGCGGCTGCTGACGATGGTCGAGCTGCCCACCGCGGGCCGCCTGCTGATCGACGGCGCCGACGTCACCGCCGCGGACCACGCGCTGCGGCGGCGCCTGCGCCGCGCGGTGCAGATCGTGTTCCAGAACCCCTACGGCTCGCTGAACCCGCGCCAGACCGTCGGCGCCGCGCTGATGGAGCCGCTGCTCGTCAACGGCGAAGGCGATCCGGCCGGGCGCGAGGAGGCCGCGCGCGCGATGCTGCGCCGCGTCGGCCTGCGTGACGAGCACTTCGCGCGTTATCCGCACATGTTCTCCGGCGGCCAGCGCCAGCGCATCGCGATCGCCCGCGCGCTGATGCTGAATCCGCGCGTGCTGGTGCTCGACGAGCCGGTGTCGGCGCTCGACGTCTCGATCCGCGCGCAGGTGCTGAACCTGCTGGTCGAGCTGCAGCAGGCCTTCGGCGTGGCCTACGTCTTCATCTCGCACGACCTCGGCGTGGTGCGCCACGTGGCCGACGAGGTGGCGGTGATGTACCTCGGGCGCATCGTCGAGCAGGGCCCGCGCGACGCGGTCTTCGGCAGCCCGCAGCATCCGTACACCCAGGCGCTGCTGTCGGCCACGCCCTCGGTGGACGCCGCGAAGAAGCGCCGGCGCATCATCCTGCAGGGCGAGCTGCCCTCGCCGATCAACCCGCCGACCGGCTGCGCCTTCCACACCCGCTGCCCGGAGGCGATCGACGTGTGCAAGGTGCAGCACCCGCAGCTCGCGCCGCTGGTGGCGAATCCGGTGCAGGTGGTGGCGTGCCTGCGGCGCGAGACCCGCCCGGGCAGGCCGGCATAATTCGCCGCCTTTGCTTGGGGCCGAGCCCCGACGCGCCCTGCCCGCGCCCGCGATGACGATTCCCATGGCTCCGCCCTCGACCCTGGCGCGTGCGCGCAACGCCGCGCGCCGTCTCCTGACCTACCGGCAACGGTTCGGCTGGCGCGCGACCGTCGATCGCCTGCTGCTGGAGTGGCAGCGCCGGCGCGCCGGCATCCCGGCAACGGCTGCCGCGGCAACGGCGGCCCTGGAGTCGCCGGCACCGGCTGTGCCGGTCGCGCGCACCGCAGCGCCGCCGCAGGGCAACGAACAACTGGTCGAGGCCCAGGCCGCGCTGCGCATCTACCGCATCCCGGCCGGCCGCCCGCGTGTCACGCTGGTCATCGACACCATCGCCAGCGGCAGCCTGTTCGGCGGCGCCGGCACGGCGCTGATCCTCGCGGCCCTGCTGGCCAACCGTCGCGGCGCCGACCTGCGCATCGTCACCCGCACGGCGCCGCCGGTGCCGGCCAACGTCGACCACCTGTGGCAGCTCAACGGCATCGCGCTCGAAGGCGAGAGCCAGTTCGTGTTCGCGCCGCGGCAGGACCTGCGCAAGGAGATCGATCTGGCGCCCGACGAGCTGGTCGTGACCACGTCGTGGTGGACCACGGCGGCGGCGCTGGCCGCGGTCCCGGCCGAGCAGATCGTCTACCTGCTGCAGGAAGACGAGCGCATGTTCTACCTGTACGGCGACGTGCGCCTGCGCTGCGAGCACGTGTTCCGCCACACCGGCATCCGCTTCGTCGTCAATACCGGCCTGCTGAAGCAGCATCTGGTGAACGACGGCTTCGCGCATTTCGCCGAACGCGCCATCAGCTTCGAGCCGGCCTTTCCGAGCGCGGTCTTCCACCCGCGCGACAAGCCCGCGGGGGCCAAGCGGCGCTTCGTCTTCTACGCCCGGCCGCTGAATCCGCGCAACCTGTTCTTCCTGGGCCAGGAAGTGATCGCCGCGGCGGTGGCCGGCGGGGTGCTGGACCCGGCGCAGTGGGAGCTGGTCTTCGTCGGGCGCGACATCCCGGACCTGCAGTTCGGTGCCGGCTGCGTGCCGATCCGGCGCGAGAACCTGAGCTGGGGCGAGTATGCCGAGCTGATCGGCGGCGCCGATCTCGGCCTGAGCCTGATGTACACGCCGCATCCGAGTTATCCGCCGCTCGACCTGGCCGCCAGCGGCGCGGTGGTCGTGACCAACCGGCACGGGCTGAAGCAGGACCTGAGCCCGTGGTGCGCCAACATCCTGTGCTGCGAGCCGGAGCGCGACGCGCTCGTCGACGGCCTGCGGCGCGGCGTCGCGCTGGCGCTCGATGCGCCGCGCCGCGCCGCGAACCACCGCGCGCGCACGCTGCCGCAGGACTGGTCGGCCAGCCTGGCGGAGGTGGTCGAGCGCCTCGCCGGAACGCGCTGATGCACCGGCTCGAGACGCCCGGCGTCGACTACGCCGATCCGTGGCTGCAACCGCTCGACGAACGGCTGCGCCGGCTGGCGAACGGGCGGCGGCGCGTGGCCTACTACTACGAGGCGGCGAACAACAGCACCTTCCGCTACCGCAGCTACAACATGGTGCAGGTGCTCACCGCCGACGCCGAGGCCCAGGTCGGCGCGAGCTACTTCTTCCAGGCGGACCGCGAGCACTTCGACGAGATCGCCGCGCTGGCCGACGTGCTCGTCATCTGCCGCTCCGGCTACGACGACACGCTGGCCGCGCTGCTGGCGCGCTTCCGCGCCCGGCACCGGCCGGTCGTCTTCGACATCGACGACTTCGTCTTCGACAGCGACTACGCCCACCTCATCATGAACACGCTGGCCGTGCCGACGCACGACAGCGCGGCCTGGGTGCACTGGTTCCACTACCTCGGCAGCCTGGGCGCCGCCTGGCGCCAGTGCGATGCCGGGATCACGACGAACGAGTACCTCGCGCGCCGCATGGCCGACTACGCCGGCAAGCCGGTGTCGGTGGTGCCGAACTTCATGAACCGCGAGCAGCTCGCGTTGTCGGCGCAGGTGTTCGACGAGAAGCGGCGGCGTCGCTTCGCCGGCGACGGCAGCATCGTGCTCGGCTATTTCAGCGGCTCACCGTCGCACACGCACGACTACGCGATCATCGAGCCGGCACTCGCCGCGCTGCTCGAGTCCGACGAGCGGGTGAAGGTGATGGTCGTGGGCTACATCGACGCCGGGCCCGCGCTGGCCGGGTTCGGCAGCCGCGTGATCCGCCAACCCTTCCACGACTACGTCAACCTGCAGCGGCTGGTCGGCAGCGTCGAGTTCAGCCTGGCACCGCTGCAGCGCAACGTCTTCACCGACTGCAAGTCGCCGCTGAAGGTGTTCGAGGCGGCGGCGGTCGGCACGCTGAGCATCGCCTCGCCGAGCTGGAACTATGCCGGCGTGGTGCACGACGGCGAGAACGGCTACCTGGCGCGCGCCCACGAATGGGAACGCAAGCTGCGCCAGGCCATCGACGGCCTCGACCGCTACGAGGCGATGGCCCTCCGTGCGCACGAGGACGCGCTGCGCCGCTACGCCTGGCAGCACCAGCGCGGCCTGATCGAACGCGCGCTCGGCTGGGCCTGAGCGCTAGGGCCTGGCCGGGCGCATGGCGGCGTTGCGCTCCTGGGCCGGAACCCGCTGCGCGACCATCTCGAGCAGGCGATCACCGAGCCGGTCGATCGTGAAGTGCTCGAAGAAGCGCTGCCGCGCGGACGCGCCCATCGCGGCGCGCAGCGACGCGTCGGCGGCCAGTCGCTCGATCGCGGCGGCGAGCGCCGCGCCGTCTTCCGAAGGAACCACCAGCCCGTCGACGCCGTCGCGCAGCATCTCGGGAACACCGCCGACCGCCGTCGCGATCACCGGCTTCCCGAGAGACATCGCCTCGAGGATCGTGACCGGGAAGACCTCGTCGCGCGACGACGAGACGAACAGGTCCGCCGCGGCGAGGTGACCAGCGATCTCGGCGTGCGGCACCTGCCCGAGGTAGCGCACCATGCCCAGCGCCTCCAGCGCGGGCCGCAGCCCCTCCAGGAACGCCGGCCGCAGCGGGCGGCCGATCATCACCACCTCGACCCGTTCGCGCACCGCCGCCGGCAGCCGCGCCAGGCCGTCGAGGAAGATGTCCTGGCCCTTGCGGCGCTCGACGCTGCCGATGTGCACGATGCGCATCCGGTCGCCGCCGCGCGGCTCGGCCGCCGCGGCAGCCAAGGGCCGCGCCCCGTACGGCATCACCCGGAAATTGCCCGAGCGGTCGAGGCCCGCGTACAGCGAGCGGGTGAAGTCGCAGGCGAACACCACGTCGTCGGCGGCGGCCAGCGCGTCGGCCACGCGGGGCTGCTCGTCGACCAGCCGGCGCCCGTCGTGCGATTCGTGCAGCACCCACAGCACCGGGGTGCCGTTCGACTTCGCGGCCAGCACCGCCGGCCAGGAGGCGATGGTGTTGGCGACCACCAGGTCGAAGGCTGCCATCAGCTTGATCGTCAGCGGATCGGGTTCCTCGGCCAGCGTCGCGTCGACGATCACCGGGATGTTGCGCGCCCGCAAGGTCTCGGCCAGCTCGCCGTCCAGCGGCGACATCACGGTGACGAAATGGCCGGCCTGCCGGAAATGCTGCGCCAGCTCCACCAGCAGGATCGGCGCACCGCTCAGCGTCAGGTCGTGGCTGACCAGCAGCAGGTCGCTGCGATCCGGCCGCTCGCCGGCCTGCCGGGCGGCCTGCATGCGGTACGGCACGTCGCCGCGGTGGTAGAGCAGCTCGCTCATGTTGGGCGGGTGGTAGGGGTCGCGGGCCAGGTAGTCGCCCCAGCGCTTCAGCAGGTGCAGGTCGGCCTTGTCCTTGCGCCGCTCGGGATGGTCGTCGCTGTCCTTCAGCGACAGGTGGCCGATGTGCCGCAGCGCCGCGTAGGGCGTGTACACGAGCGCGTAGCCGCGGTCGCGGATGCGGCAGCACAGGTCGGCGTCGGAATGCATGATCGGCGTGGCGACGGCATCGAAGCCGCCGACTTCGTCGAACACCCGCTTCGGCATCAGCAGGCAGGCCCCCGACAGCAGCGACACCTCGCGCTCGGACTGGATCAGGTTGAAGTAGGCGCCGCTGTCCTTCGGCGCGGTGTGGAAGGCGGTGCCGATCATGCCGCGCACGCCGGTGATCATGCCGGCGAACTGGATCGTGTCGTTCTCGTAGAACAGCTTCGGCGAGACCCCGCCGACGCCGCCCGCGCCGAACGCATTCATCATGTCGGCGAGCCAGCGGGCGTCGATCGCCTCGACGTCGTCGTTGTAGAACAGCAGGTACTCGCCGCTGGCCGCGGCCGCGCCTTCGTTGCACTTCAGCGAGAAGTTGAACGCGAGGTCGTAGCGCACGACCCGGACCCGCGCGTCGCCGGCATGGCGCGCCAGCACCTCGTCGGCCAGTGCGCTGTGGGTGACGACGAGGATCTCGAACGCGGGATAGTCGGTGTGCCGCAGCAGCAGGTCGATGCCGTTGAAGACGTTGCGCCGGCTGTCGGTGGGAACGATGATCGAGACCTGCGGCGCGGTGCCCGGCGGATCGAACAGCACCCGGTTGGCATGCGGCAGGGCCACGGCTTTCGCGTGATAGCCGCGGCGGTCGCAGGCGCTCTGCAAGGCGGCGACGTTCGAGACGCGCGCGAAGTCCTTGCCGCCGCCGGCCGCCGATTCCGGCAGCGTGCGCCAGTGGTACAGCACCTTCGGCAGGTGGCGGATGCGGTCAGTGCGCTCGGTCGCGCGCAGCGCCAGGTCGTAGTCCTGCGAGAAGTCGAACTCGCTGCGGAAGCCGCCGAGCGCGTCGACCAGCGACTTGCGGTAGACACTCAGGTGCCCGGTGTACATGCAGTTGAACAGCAGCCGCGGGCTCCATTCGGGCTTGAAGAACGGATCGTGCCGCACCGTCCGGCCGTCGGCCGCCACGCTGATGCGGTCCTCGTCGCTGTACACGAGGTCGGTGTCGGGATGGCGGTCGAGCAGCGCCGCCACCTCGAGCAGCGCATCGCCGCTCAGCTCGTCGTCGTGGTCGAGCAGCGCGATGTACTCGCCCTCGGCCCGGCGCAGGGCGGCGTTCGAGGCGGCCGAGATGCCCTGGTTCGCCGCCCCCATCGACACGACGATGCGCGGATCGACGCCGCTCCAGCGCTGCAGCGCCGCCCGGGTGTCCGCGCGCGTCGAGGCGTCGTCGTGCAGGCACAGCTGCCAGTGCGGGTAATGCTGCGCCCGCACCGACTCGACGCAGCGGTCGAGCCAGCGCGGATCGACGTTGTAGACCGGCGTGACGATCGAGATCAGCGGCCGCCGCTGCAGCCCCTCCAGGGTCGCGCGCAGCGCCGCGCCATCGACCGCTTCATGGCGCTCCATCCAGCGCCGGTAGCGCTCGCTGGTGACGCCGCCGGCCGCGCGTGCCGGCATCAGGTCTTCGGCAACGGCCGGCGCGCCGCCGCGGGCGACGAAGGCCAGCGTGCGGCTCAGCACCGCGCGCGAACCCTGCTCGCGCTGAACGGTGCGCGCCGCCTTTGCGAGCTGCGCCGCGCGCCGGCCCAGCCGCGCCAGCTTGCGGCCGGCGCGTCGGAACGCGCTGCGCCAGCCCTCGTGCCGTACCACCATCACGGTGCCGAGCGCGAGGTCGAAGGCGCGCCGGCGCCGGCTGCCGCCCGGCAGCCAGCGTTCGCGGGTGCGGCGGATCTTCTCCAGCGCGCGCCAGCCCAGCGTCGCCCGCATCGCGTCGATCGTGCCGGCGAGCTCGGCGATCCGGCTTTGCCGGTCCTGCAGCTCGCCCTGGAACTGCACGTGCGCCTCGCGCAGCGCACGGTCGATCTCGCGCACGCGCGCTTCACGCTCGCCGGCCAGCGCCTCGAACTGCCGCGCGCGCTCGGCCTGCTGCGCCGCGAGCGTTTCGCTCTGCGCCAGCTGCCCGGTGCGCTGCGCCAGGGCCGCGCCGGTCTCGGCCAGCCGCGTCTCGAGTTGGCCGGCCTGCTGCGCCGCGCGCGCGATCCGGTCGCGCAGTTCGGCGTCGTGCGCATCGCGCAGCCCGCGGTACTGCAGGATCCGCTCGGGCGTGATCAGCCCGCGATGCTTGGCGACGATGCGCAGCGACGCAGTCTGCATCCGCGCCGGATCCGAGCGGTTGATCTGCTGCGCATCGCTCCACTGGTGGTAGCGCGCGGTGACCTGGTTCAGGTGCGCGAACTTGTGGTCGCGCGCGACGCGGATCAGCAGGTCCCAGTCCTCGTAGAGCTCGAACGACTCGTCCAGCCCCTGCGCCGCCCTCAGCACGTCGACATCGAACAGCAGCGCATTGAACGGGATGAAGTTGGCGATCAGCAGGTGGGCGTAGCAGAACTCGGTGTCGAACACCGAGCGGTGCAGATCGACGAAGGTCTGCGTCGCCTCGTCGTAGGCTTGCGTGACCATCTCGACGTCGGCATAGGCCACGCGGGCGTCCTCGCGCGCCAGCAGCGCCAGCAGCGCGGCCACGTGGTCGGCGTGCAGCGTGTCGTCGTCGTCGAGGAAGCCGACGTAACGGCCGCGGGCATGCGTGATGCCGACGTTGCCGGCATGCGCCCGGCCGCGGTTGACGTCGAGCCGGTGGTGCTGCAGCGCCAGGTCCTCGACCGCCGCCGCCAGCAGGCCGTCGTCGAGCGGCGCGCCGCCATCGTTGACGAGCACCACCTCCAGCGGTCGATGGGTCTGGGCGGCGATGCTGCGCAGCGCGCGCAGCAGCAGGGTCGGCCGGTCCTTCGTTCGCACGACGAGCGAAACGAGCGGCGCGGGGATGTCGGACTCCATCGGAAACGGGCTGGGCCTGGGCCTGCAATCGGGGGCCGAGAGTATGGCCCAAGCGACCCGCCGGCCGGCCGCGCGACCCGGCCGGCACAATCGCCGCCGATGAACTCGAGCGCCGGAACCGACGTGCGGGCGCGCGGCGACGCGGCCGGGCGTGGCGCATCGGTGGTCGCGGTCATCGTGACCTACCAGCCGGATCCGGCCCGGCTGCAGCGCCTGGTCGACGCGGTGCAATCGCAGGTCGCCGGCATCGTCGTGGTCGACAACGCCAGCGCGGTCCTGCCGCCGCTGCCGTCGCCGGCGATCCGGCTGCTGAAGCTGGCGCGCAACACGGGCGTCGGCGCGGCCCAGAACGCCGGCATCCGGGCCGCGCTGGCGGACCACGCCGCCCACGTCCTGCTGCTCGACCAGGACAGCATGCCCGAGCCGGACCTGGTCGAGCGACTGCTCGAAGCCGGCGCCGCCGCCTCGGCCGGCGGGTGCGCGGTCGCCGCCGTCGGCCCGCTGATCGTCGACCCCGAGGGCCGCAGCGAGGGCTTCGTCCGCTTCCGCGCGGGCCGCTACGAACCGGTCGCGACGAGCGGCGGCGAGCCCTGGATCGACTGCGACCTGCTGATCGCCTCCGGCATGCTCATCCCGCTGGCCGCGCTCGGCGCGATCGGCGGCATGGACGAGACGCTGTTCATCGACAAGGTCGACACCGAGTGGTGCCTGCGCGCGGCGGCGCGCGGCTTCCGGCTGGTCGGCGCCCCGCGCGCGCGGCTGCATCACAGCCTGGGCGAACACGCCGTGCGAATCTGGCTCGGGCGCTGGCGCGAGCTGCGCCAGCACCAGCCCTTCCGCTACTACTACATGGTGCGCAACGGCCTGCTGCTGCGCCACTCGCCGCACCGGACCGCGGCCTGGTGCCGCGCCGATCGCCGGCAGCTGGTCTCGCTGTTCGTCTACTTCGGGCTGCTGCGCTTTCGCGGCGGCGCGCCGCTGCGCATGATGCTGCGCGGGCTGGTCGACGGGCTGCGGCGGATCAGCGGCCCGTTGCGCTGAGGCCGCGCCACGCCAATGGCACGCCCAGCAGCGCCAGCCCCATCGCGACCGCGCCGGCGGCGGGCCAGCCGGCGCGCTCGGCGGCCGCGGCCATCAGCGGCGGGCCGATCAGCGCACCGCCGGCGCCGAACTGCGCCAGCAGCCCGTTGGCGCGCACCATTCCCGCGGCGCTGCCGGCAGCCGCCGGCAGCGCCGCGAAAGCCAGGCTGAAGAACAGCCCCCAGATCGCATTCGCGACGATCGCCAGCCCGGCGCTGCGCGCCAGCGATGGCGCGCCGGCGAAGACGCCGAAACACAGCAGCGCCGGCGCCAGCACGCCCACCAGCACCGGCCCTCGCGGCTCGACGCCGCGCCGCAGCAGCAGCGCCGCCACCACGCTGCCCGCCACCGCGGCGATCGACGCCACGCCGGTCCAATGCCCGGCCAGCGCCGGCGGCGTCCCCGCCTGGCCGACCAGGAAGCTCGGCAGCAGCGCCAGCAGGCCCACTTCGCCCAGCGTGCAGCAGCCGAACGCCGCCGCGAGGCACCACACGGCGGCGCTGCCGCCGCGGTCTGCGGCACGGCCTCGGTCGCCGCGGTCTGCGTCGCCGCCGCTGCGCTCGGCGGCACGGCCTCGGTCCGCACCGGTGCCCGGCGCCGCCGCGGACGCCAGCCGCGGCGTGCGCGCCAGCAGCGCCGCGCTGGCCAGGCCGGCCAGCGCCACCGCGACGCCGCCGCCGACCACGGCGCTGCGCCAGCCCAGCACCGCCGCTGCACCGCCCCAGACCCAGGCGCCCAGCGCCAGCCCGACCGGCACGAAGCTGCTCCACAGCGCCAGCGCGATGCCCGCCGCCGGTCCGGCAACGGCGGCGATCAGCACCGGCGCGCTGACGATCACGCCGAGGAAACCCGCCGCTTCCAGCACGCGCCAGGCCAGCAGCGACAGCGCGCCCTGCGCCAGCCCGCCGCCCGCGCCGCCGGCGGCCAGGCAGGCCAGCCCGGCCAGGAGCGTGCGCTTCAACCCGGCACGCTGCGCCAGCAGCCCGGCCACCGCGCCCAGCGTCGCGCCGCCCAGCTCGAGCAGCGACACTGCGGCGGCCGCGCTGGTCAGCGACAGGTCGAGCTCGGCCGCGATCAGCGGCACCAGCGCCGACAGCTTGCCCATCTGCGCCGCAGCCAGCACACCCAGCCCGTAGTAACCGAGAATCGCGCCCCAGGCCGGCGTCAGCATCGGCCGACTCCGATCCGACCCCGGCCATGGAACCGACGATCCTCTGCGGCGATGCACGCCAGCTCGGCCGCTCGCTGCGGCGCTGGCGCATGCTGCGCCGCATCAAGCAGCAGCACGCCGGCGAGCTGATGGGCGTCTCGCAGGCCACCGTGTCGCGCTGGGAGAACGGCCAGCTCGCGCCCGACCCCGACGAGCAGCGCCGGCTGCGCCGGCTGATGCAGGCGCGCCTGGACAGCGCCGCCGACCGCGAGCTGGCCCGGCTGGTCGAGTACTCGCGGCGGCCGGTGCACCTGGTGTGCGACTTCACGCACCGCCTGCTCGCGCTGTCGCCGGCGCGCGAGCGGCAGTGCCGGCTGCCGCGCAGCGCGCTGCTGGGGCGCTCGCTGTGGCCGTACGCCAGCGCCGAGATCGTCGCCGCCGAGGGCCGGCTGGCGGCGCTCGACTGGTATGGACCGGCCGCGCCCGAGCTCGAGATCGTCACCGGCGCCAACCCGGCCGGCGCGGCGGTCGAGATCGTGCCGGGCCGCTGCCGCTGGGTGCGCTTCCAGCTCGGCGACGGCAGCTGCGTGCGGCTGGTCGAGACGCTCGACGACACGCTGCCTCACGACGCCAGCGCGTCGAACCACGGCACCAGCTCGGCCAGCGTCTCGCACTGAACGAAGCGCGGGTGGCCGTGCGGCACCTCGGCCGCCTCGTGCACCCACACCAGCGGGTACGGGATCAGCGCGGCGCGGCTGCCGGCCTCGAGCGCCGGCAGGATGTCCGAGCGCACCGAATTGCCCACCATCAATGCCTCGTCGGGCGGCGTGGCGTGGCGGCGGAAGGCCCGGCGGTAGGTCTCGGCGGTCTTCTCGCTGACGATCTCGACGCCCGCGAACAGGTCGCCCAGGCCCGACGCGGCCAGCTTCGATTCCTGGTGGAACAGGTCGCCCTTGGTGATCAGCACCAGCGGCGCCCGTGCGGCCAGCAGCTCGAGCGCGGCGCGTACGCCGGGCAGCGGCTCGATCGGGTGCGTCATCAGCTCGCGGCCGGCGGCGATGATCTCGCCCAGCACGCCCGCCGGCGCGTTGCCCCGGCTCAACTCGAGCGCGGTCTCGAGCATCGACAGCGTGAAGCCCTTGGCGCCGTAGCCGTAGACCTTGAGGTTGCGCCGCTCGACCTCGGCCAGGTGGCGTTCCACCTGCTGCGCATCGGCGTAGGCCGCCAGCAGGTCGTTGAAGCGCTGGTGGGTCAGCCGGAACAGCGACTCGTTGTGCCAGAGGGTGTCGTCGGCATCCAGGCCGATCAGCGTGGGACGGGTCATGGAACGGGCAGCGAAGCGGTCGGCCAGCATAGCGGCGCGGCCGCGGCCGGTGCCCGAATGATTTATTCCGCCGCCTCGCCGCCCGGGGGTGCGCTCTGCGGTGCCAGCAGCCGGATGCGCACGCCGGTGAGCGCCACCACCTGGCCGGCGCGAAGCTTGGCGGTCTTGCGCAGCTCGTCGCGGCCGTCGACCTGCACCCGCCCCTCGGCCACCAGGGCCTTGGCCAGGCCGCCGCTGCCGGCGACGCCGGTGGCCTTCAACAAGTGGTCGAGCGTGATGAACTCACCGCGCAGGACGAAGTCGATCTGCTGCATGGGATGATGGCGTCGGGCCTGCGATTGTGCGCGTACCGCCTGCCCCGACTGGTATTGTCGGTGTTAACCCCGTAAATATACCGAGTGCGTTGATTCGCTGGTCTGGTGTGGTACTATATTGGTATTGTCTTTGCCCACCATGCGCTACCAGCACCTGCCCCAGCCGGACCTGCAGTACCTCATCGGCGTCGATGGCGGCGGCAGCGGCACGCGGGTGCGCGTGCAGGATTGCGCCGGCGCGCCGGTCGGCGCCGGTGAAGCCGGTCCGTCCGCGCTCGGCCAGGGCATCGAGCAGGCCTGGACCCACGTGCAGCTGGCGATCCGCCGCGCCTTCGAGTCGGCCGGCCGCCCGCTGCCGGAACCGGCCCGCTGCGCGATCGGCCTCGGCCTCGCCGGCGCGCACACGCCGGCCCGCTGCGACGCCTTCCTCGCCAGCGCCCCGCCGTTCGGCCGGCTGGCGCTCGACACCGATGCCGGCACGGCGCTGCGCGGTGCCCACGGCGGCGCGCCGGGCGCGATCGTCGCCGCCGGCACCGGCAGCGTCGGCGAGGCGCTGCGCCGCGACGGCCAGCGGGTCTCGGTCGGCGGCTGGGGCTTCGGCATCGGCGACGAAGGTTCCGGCGGCTGGCTTGGCCTGGCGGCGATGAGAATCGCCCACCGCGCCGTCGACGGCCGCGCGCCCGCCGGGCCCCTGGCACGGGCGGTCTGGCGCGTCGCCGGCGGGCAGCGCGATGCGCTGCTGGACTGGTGCGCGCGTGCCGGCCAGCACGGTTTCGCGCGGCTGGCCCCGCTGGTGTTCGACAACGCCGCCGCCGACACCGCGGCCCGCCGGCTGCTCGACGAGGCCGCGCAGGCGCTGGCGGAGATGGCCGATGCGCTCGACCCGGCGCGCGAATTGCCCGTGGTGCTCATCGGCAGCATCGCGCTGCACCTGAAGCCGATGCTGCCGGCGGCGCTGCTGCAGCGTTGCGTCGAACCCCGGGGCGACGCGATCGCCGGCGCGCTGCTGCTGGCGCGCGAACAACCGGTGATCGACTGATGCTCACGTCCACCCAACGGCCCCCCGAAGCCGCCGGCCGGGCGCCCGGCGTGCGCTCGGTCGACGGCCATGTGCTGACGCCGCGCGGCTTCGTGCGCGGCCGCGTCACCATCGCCGATGGCCGCATCGCCGCGGTCGACGGCGAGCCGCGCCCGGAGTACGCGGTGCGCACCGAGGGCCTGCCCATCGTGCTGCCGGGTTTCATCGACCTGCACGTGCACGGCGGCGGCGGCGCCGACACGATGCAGGGCGGCGACGCCGCCGCCCGCATCGCGCGCCTTCATGCCCGCCACGGCACCACGGCGCTGCTGGCGACGACGATGACGGCACCGCACGCCGAGCTGGTGAGCGCCCTGTCGGCGATGGGCGGCATCTGCCGCCAGCGCGTCGACGGCGGCGCGCGCGTGCTCGGGGTGCACCTCGAGGGCCCGTACATCAACGCCGGCAAGCTCGGCGCCCAGCCCGACTTCGTGCGCGCGGTGTCGGTCGACGAGCTGCGCCAGCTGCACGCGCTGGCGCCGATCCGGCTGATCACGCTGGCGCCGGAGATCCCGGGCAACATCGACTTCATCGAGCCGCTGATCGCTGCCGGCTTCCGGGTGCAGCTGGGCCACACCGCCGGCACCTACGAGGACGGCGTCGCCGCGCTGCAGCGCGGCGCATCGGGCTTCACCCACCTCTTCAACGCGATGACCGGGCTGCACCACCGCGAGCCCGGCATGGCGGGCGCGGCGCTGGCGCACGCCCGCTACGCCGAGATCATTCCCGACCTGCTGCACGTGCACCCGGGGGCGATCCGCGCCGCGCTGCGCGCGATCCCGTGCCTGTACTGCGTCACCGACTCCACCGCCGCCGCCGGCATGCCCGACGGCGACTACAAGCTCGGCAGCCTGACCGTCACCAAGTGCCTGGGCGGCGTGCGGCTCGAGGACGGCACGCTCGCCGGCAGCACGCTGACGATGGACCAGGCGCTGCGCAACCTGGTCGACCTGGGCCTCGAGCTGGAGGACGCCTCGCGCCGCACCGCGACGCACGCGGCCGATTTCCTGGGCCTGCACGACCGCGGCCGCATCGAGGTCGGCGCCTGGGCCGACCTGGTGGTGATGGATGCCGAGCTGAACCTGCACCAGGTGATCGTCGAAGGAGAAGCGATTGAGCTCGCGCATGCTGAGTGAGGCGCGCGAAGCGCCGGCCGCGGTGGCCCGCGCGCTGGCGGCCGACCGCGAGACGCTGGCCGCGCTGGGCCGGGCGCTGCGCGCCGAGCCGCCCGCGGCGGTGCTGACGGTGGCGCGCGGCAGCTCCGACCATGCCGCTCACTTCATGGCTTATCTGGTGATGGCCCGCCTGGGGCGCCTGGTCACCTCGCTGCCGATGTCGCTGGTCACGCTGTACTCGTCGCGCCTGCAGTGCGCGGGCCTGCTGTCGCTGGCTTTCTCGCAGTCGGGCCAGAGCCCGGACCTGGTGGCGCCGCAGCGCTTCTTCCGCGCCGGCGGCGCGCGCACCGTTGCCGTCGTCAACGACCCGGCGTCGCCGCTGGCCGAGGCCGCGCAATGGGTGCTGCCGCTGCACGCCGGCGCCGAGCGCAGCGTCGCGGCGACCAAGAGCTACATCGCGCAGCTGGTCGCCGGGGCGCGCTTCGTCGCCGAATGGCAGGGTGACGAATCGCTGCAGCAGGCGCTGCAGGCGCTGCCCGAGGAACTGCAGCGCGCCGTCGATGCCGACTGGTCGCCGCTGGCCGAGGCGCTGGTCGGCGCCGACCGGCTGTTCGTGATCGGCCGGGGCTTGAGCCTGGCGGTGGCGATGGAAGCCGCACTGAAGTTCAAGGAGGTCTGCGGCATCCAGGCCGAGGCTTTCTCGGGCGCCGAGGTCAAGCACGGCCCGATGGCGCTGATCGATGAGGGATACCCGCTGCTGGTGTTCGCGCCGCGCGGGCCGGCGCAGGCCGGGCTGCTGGCGCTGGCCGACGACATGCGCCGGCGCGGCGCGCGCGTGCTGGTGGCGGCGCCGGCCGGCACGCGCGGCGCCGAGCTGCCGCTGGTGGCCACCGGCAGCGAGGACCTCGATTCGATCGCCGCGATCCAGAGCTTCTACCCGGCGGTCGAGACGCTGGCACGCAACCGCGGGCTCGATCCCGATGCGCCGCGGCACCTCAGCAAAGTGACGCGCACGCACTGATGAACGCCCCGTTCCATCCCGGCCACCTGGTGATGGTCGACGTCCCCGGCCGCACGCTGGCGGCCGACACCGCCGCCTTCCTGCGGCGCCACCAGATCCACGCGGTGTGCCTGTTCCGCAAGAACCTCGGCGACGAGCCCGCGGTGCGCCAGCTGGTCGACGAGCTGTGCGAAGTGCTCGGCCCGCAGGCGCTGATCGGCATGGACCAGGAAGGCGGCTCGGTGGTGCGCGCCACCTTCCTGCCGCAGCCGCCGGCGGCGATGTGCCTGGGTGCGGCCGGCGACGAGCAGCTGGCCGAGGACGTCGGCGCGGCGGTCGCGCGCGGGCTCGCGAGCCTGGGCGTGAACTGGAACTTCGCGCCGGTGCTCGACGTCAACAACAACCCGGCCAACCCGGTGATCGCCGAACGCAGCTTCGGCGCCGACCCCGAGCTCGTGACGCGGCTCGCGCGCGCCTGGATGCGCGGCTCGCTGCGCGAAGGCGTGGCCTGCTGCGTCAAGCATTTCCCCGGCCACGGCGACACCCACGTCGATTCGCACCACGCACTGCCCACCGTCGACAAGTCGCTGCAGCAGCTGGAGGCGCTCGAGCTGCGGCCCTTCCGCGCGCTGGCGCACGGCCCGGATGCGGCGCCGGCGCTGATGACCGCGCACATCGTCTACCCGCAGATCGACCCCGAGCATCCCGCCACGCTGTCGCGGGCGCTGCTGACCGGCCTGCTGCGCGGCACCATCGGCTATGCGGGCGTGGTGATCACCGACGCGCTGTTCATGAAAGCGATCCACGAGCGTTACGGCCATGCCCGCGGTGCGGTGATGGCGCTGCATGCCGGCGCCGACATGCCGCTCGCGCAGGGCAGCGCCGCGGAACAGGCCGACGCGGTGCAGGCGATCGAGGAGGCGCTGCGCGAAGGCGACCTGCTGCCGCAGCAGGTGCTCGAATCGGCGGCGCGCCTGGCCGCTCTGGCGGCGCGTTATCCCTCGTCGCCGCGAGCGTACGACGCGGCCCGCCGCGCCGCCGACGAAACGCTGATGCAGCGCGCGTGGGCGCGTGGCCTGAGCGCGATCGGCGGCGCCGCGCCGCCGCCGCCGGGTGCAGCGCTGCGCGTGCTGACGCAGGACAGCGTCGACAGCGACGGCGTCTCCGAGGCCGGGCTGCCGGCCGAGCGGGTGGCGGCGCTCTTCGCCGGCTTCGCCGACGTCGAGCTGGTGCGCGTGGCCGACCTGGGCAGCGTCGACGCGACGAGCTTCCCGCGCGACGGCCGCTTCAACGTGCTGGCGTCGAACCACCGCACCCGCTATCCCGCCACCGCCCAGGCCGCGCGGCCCGATCTGCACCTGGCGCTGTGGAACCCGTTCCAGGTGCTCGACATCGCGGCGCCGGCGCTGGTGAGCTGGGGCTACGCCGACGGCGCGCTGGCCGCGGCGCGGGCTTGGCTCGAAGGCCGTGCGTCGGCCCCCGGCGTCCCGCCGGTGCCGCTGGCGCCCGCGCCGCGTTGATCCCCATCGATCCGTCGCCCCGGAGGCCGCCCGCCATGACCCCGACCAGCACCGAGGCCCTGACCGCCGCCGCGCCCGCCCCGGCCGGCGGCGGTTCGCCGATCCGCTGGGTGCCCAGCCTGTACTTCGTGCAGGGCCTGCAGTTCTTCGTGGTGATGCTGATCGCCGGGCTGATGTTCAAGAAGATGGGCGTCGCCAACGACCAGATCGCGCGCTGGACCGGCGTGCTCGGCCTGGCCTGGGCCTTCAAGCCGCTGTGGAGCCCGTTCCTCGAGATGGCGCGCAGCAAGAAGCTGCTGGTGGTGGTGTTCCAGTTCACCGGTGCCTTCAGCCTCGCGCTGCTGGCGCTGGCGATCCAGCTGCCGATGTTCTTCGCCGCCAGCATCGCGGTGCTGTTCCTGCTGGCGTACTCGTCGGCGACGCACGACATCGCCTGCGACGGGCTGTACATGGCCTCGTTGAGCTCGAAGCTGCAGGCCGCCTACGCCGGCTGGCAGGGGGCGTTCTTCAATGCGTCGAAGTTCCTCACGCTGGGCGGGCTGCTGGTGCTGGCCGGGCACCTCGAGAAGGGCCTGGGCGTGCACCACGCCTGGTCGCTGATCTTCGCGCTGCTGGCCCTGCTGCTGGCCGCGCTGGCGGCGTACAACGCCTGGGCGCTGCCCGGCACGCTGAATGCGCAGGCGCTGCCGCTCACCGCCGCGAGCGTGTGGCGCACGCTGCGCGAGGTGATCGCCGATTTCCTGCGCAAGCCGGGCATCGGGCTGGCGATCGTGTTCATCGTGCTGTTCCGCCTGGCCGAGGGCCAGGTCCAGACGATCGGGCCGCTGTTCCTGATCGAGCCGCGCGACAAGGGCGGCCTCGGGCTGACGACCGAGCAGGTCGGCGGCATCTACGGCACCGCCGGCACCGCGGCCTTCCTCGCCGGCAGCATCCTCGGCGGCTACTTCACGTCATGGCTCGGTCTGAAGCGCGCGATGCTGGTGCTGATCCTCGCGATGGCGGTGCCCAACCTCGTGTTCTGGTACCTGAGCATCGTGCTGCCGACCGACCTGGTCCACACCGGCATCGCCGTCTCGGTCGAGATGTTCGGCTATGGTTTCGGCTTCGTCGGCATGATCCTGTACATCATGCAGGCGGTGGCGCCGGGCAACTTCCAGACCGCGCACTACGCGCTGGGCACCGGCGTGATGCAGCTCGGCTTCATCCTGTCGAAGACGATCAGCGGCGACATCCAGGTGGCGCTGGGCTACCGCAGCTTCTTCCTGTGGACGATCGCCTGCGGCGTGCCGGCGCTGGTGCTGATGTTCTTCGTGCGCATCCCGTCGAGCAACGAGACGTCCGCGGCTGCATGAGCGGCTATCGCGTGATCGCAGCGGCCACGCGGCTGGTTGCGGCGGCCGCGGCCACGGTCTCGACGGCCGCCGCAGCGGCCGCGCCCGCGCCGCTGTTCTTCGACGACTTCAGCGATGCCGACACGTCCGGCCTCGAAGCCGGCGGCTGGCTGCTGCGCAGCGCGGCCGGCCATCCGGGCGTGCCGGGCGCGGCCTGGAGCCCGCGGGCGATCGACCTGGTCGACGACCCCGAACGGCGCGGCAACCGCCTGCTGCGCCTGACCGCCCGCACCGACGGCAGCGGCCCCGGCACGGTGCAGGCGCAGCTGTGCCAGCAGCGCAAGTTCCTCTACGGCACCTACGCCGCGCGCGTGCGCTTCGCCGACAGCCCGCTCGAGGGCGTCGACGGCGACCCGGTGATCCAGACCTTCTACGCGGTGAGCCCGCTGAAGCACGCCTACGACCCCGAATTCAGCGAGGTCGACTGGGAATACCTGCCGAACGGCGGCTGGGGCAGCCCGCAGACGCGGCTGTACGGCATCTCGTGGCAGACGGTGCAGGTCGAGCCCTGGGCGTCGCACAACAGCGCGCACGAGGAGTTCCGCTCGTTCGACGGCTGGCACGAGCTGCTGATGCAGGTCGAGCCGCAGCAGGTGAAGCTCTTCGTCGACGGCAGGCCGGTGGCGCGCCACGCCGGCCGCAACGTGCCGGTGGTGCCGATGGCGATCAGCTTCAACCTCTGGTTCTCGCCCACCGGGCTGCTGCCGCAGAGCATCGAGCCGCGCGTCTACCGGCAGGACGTCGACTGGGTCTTCCATGCCGCCGGCCGCACGCTGAGCCCGGCGCAGGTGACGGCCCACGTGGCGCGGCTGCGTCGCGCGGGCACCGCGCGCCTCGACACCGTCGCGCCCCCGCAGCCGGCGCTCGAGAGCCGCTGCGACTTCTAGCCGCCGCGTCCAAACGGACCCGGCCCGAGGCGCTGGCTAGATCGCATTCAGCTCGGCCACGAAGTCGTAGGTGTCGCCGCGGTAGATCGACTGCGACAGCTCGATCGCGCGCCCGTCGCGCAGGTAGCCCAGGCGCTCGACCAGCAGACCGGCGTCGCGCGGCTTGGCCTCGAGCAGCTTGGCCTGCTCGTCGTTCAGCAGCAGCGCGTGCAGCCGCTGCAGCGCGCGCACCGGGCGGTGGCCGGCGCGGTCCAGCGCCTCGTACAGCGAGGTGTCCACCGCCTCCAGCGACGGCAGCGCGAAGGCGGCGATCGTCGCGGTCTCGATCGACATCGGCGCGTCGTCGGCGTAGCGCAGCCGGTGGAAGCGGTAGACGGTTGTGCCGGGGCTCATCGCGAGCTTCAGTGCCTCTTCCGGCGTCACCGTGCCCTCGGCCTTCTTCAGCCAGACGCTGCGCGGGTTGCGGCCGCGCGAGCGCATGTCCTCGGAGAACGAGGTCAGCTTCGAGAAGTTCTTGTCGATGCGGGTGCAGACGAAGTTGCCGGCCCCCTGGCGGCGCTCGAGCAGGCCCTCGTCGGCCAGGCCGTCGATCGCCTTGCGCACGGTGATGCGGGAGACGTTCAGGTCGGCGGCCAGCTGGCGCTCGGAGGGCAGCGCCTCGTCCGGGCTGAGGATGCGCTTCTCGATCGCCTCGCGCAGCGCCTGCTGCAGCTGCAGGTACAGCGGCTGGTTGGTGCTCGGATCGAGCGTGCGCAGGATCTGCGTCAGCGCGCCCGTGCGGTGAGCTTCGCTCCTCATCCGCGTAGTCCGCAGAATGCCGTTGTTTCAGTACCACTATCGTACCAGAACAACCCGACGTGGCTCTTCGCGCTTCTACCAGGATGATGAAACAGTCCAGCCGGCGCGGCAGCATCCACCCGAACCCTGGTCGTCCCGCATTCGGGTAAACGGCTAGACCGACCTCTGTAAGTGGTAGTACAGTGGTACGCATCGACTGAGACCAAAGCGGCACCCTGGCCCGCGCCAACGCAACCACCTTCGACGAGGAGCACATGAAGGCAACTTTGACACCCATCGCATCGGCGGTCGTTTTCGCGCTGATCGGCACGGCCGTGCAGGCGCAGCCCGCGGCCAAGGCGGACGAAGAGAAGAAGGCACAGCCGCAGCAGGTGGCCCAGCCGGCCGAGCCGGCGGCGCCGGCCAAGGAAGCCCCGGCCAAGGAAGCCCCCGCCAAGGATGCGCCGGTGCAGGTGGCCCAGGCCGCCACGCCCGCGCCGCCGGCGCCGGCGGCGCAGGCCGCTGCCGGCCAGGCCGCCGCGGCCAACCCCGACAACGTCATCGTCGTCACCGGCATCCGCGGCTCGCTGCAGCAGTCGCTGACGCAGAAGCGCAATGCCGACGGCCACACCGAGGTCATCACTGCCGAGGACATCGGCAAGATGCCCGACAAGAACGTGGCCGACTCGCTGCAGCGCGTGCCCGGCGTGACGATCAGCTCCGCCGGCGCCACCGAAGGCGGCTTCGACGAGAACGACCGCGTCTCGATGCGCGGCACCAACCCCAGCCTGACGCTGACGCTGATCAACGGCCACCCGGTGTCGTCGGGCGACTGGTTCGTGCTGAACCAGAGCGACAACGCCGGCCGCAGCGTCAGCTACACGCTGCTGCCGTCCGAACTGGTCAGCCGCATCGTCGTGCACAAGACCTCCGAGGCCAGCCTGGTCGAAGGCGGGGTCGCCGGCTCGGTCGACATCATCACCCGCAAGCCGCTGGAGTTCCGCGACAAGCTCACCCTCGAAGGCTCGCTCGGTGCCGTGCACGCCACGCTGCCGAAGAAGACCGACGGCCAGTTCAACGCGCTGGTCAACTTCAAGAACGACCCGGGCACGATGGGCGTGCTGCTGCAGGTGTTCTCCGAGAAGCGTCACCTGCGCCGCGACGGCCAGGAGATCCTGGGCTACAACCAGATCGCCCCCGGCAGCCCGATCGCGCTGGCGCACCCGGACCTCGCCAACGTGTACTACCCGCGTTCGATGGGCGCCGCGCTCTTCGAACAGGTGCGCGAGCGCACCGGCGGCCTGCTCGAGGTGCAGCTCAAGCCGATGCAGAACCTCAGCCTCGACCTCTCGGCCTACACGTCGAAGATGAAGGCCGACAACTACAACCGCAACTACCTGCTGCACGGACCGTTCTTCATCAACGAAGGCAAGGGCCAGTCGCCCGACCCGGGCTACGTCGTGCGCAACGGCACCCTGGTGCAGGCCAATTTCACCGGCGTCGCCGGCACCACCTACGGCGTCTACGACCAGATCGCGCGCCCCGGTGAAGCCGCGGAGACCAACTTCTTCGCCTTCGAGGGCAACTACCGCGCGAGCGACGCGCTGAGCCTGAACTTCAAGGCCGGCACGTCCACCGGCAAGGGCAAGACGCCGACGCAGAACGTCGCCGAGTGGGACATCGGCCGCGGCACCGGCGCGTCGTGGAAGCTCAATGGCGTCGACAGCGCGGCCGACTTCTCGCTGAAGTCGCCGTCGAACGTGCCGGGCAACCACACCCTCGACTGGATCTTCGGCTACCAGAACGTCAACATCAAGGACAAGGACGACTGGGCGCAGATCGACGGCGAATACGCGCTCGACGCCGGCATGCTGACGACGCTGAAGTTCGGCGTGCGCGCGGCCAAGCACACCCGCGACGCGCTGGGCATCATCGCGCAGGGCCCGAGCTTCGCCGCCGGCCACGACGCGTTCGACCTCGCCAACTGGCCGAGCACCTTCGCGAACTTTCCAGCACATTGGGATCCTAAGCTTAGAATTCCACGTGGACAAGTTGTCGCG
>JADMIO010930471.1_pt1 | contig 34192 bp, 37 predicted proteins | sample 8958161 | NCBI WGS metagenome assembly JADMIO01 (sample SAMN16585339, study PRJNA669376) | soil metagenome | isolation source: Crop rotation soil | place: USA: Cullars Rotation, Alabama | collected 2011 | reverse complement strand
TTGTCTGCGACATACTCCCCAATTGTGTTTCCAGCCACAGTGAAACTTTTTCGGCCCAGCGCATTCCATGTTCGCGAAGTCCTCTGCCACTGAAGTGAACGCCTTTGCCACCCCTTTCCCGAAACTCACCAGTCAGAGCGTCCGTGTCTGGGCCTTCGAGTGCGATTCCGGATTTCCACAACGCTTGTTGCGCCGCGCGGATTTCTGGCGAACCTGTGTCGTCGGGTGTGTGATAACTCGCCTGCGCCACAAACCATGGCGCCTCCCATTTCGCTTCGCGGCGCGAGTCGCGAATCAATTCGGCCACAAACTTTTGATAAAGCCCGCCCGGCAGTGTGCGGCTTGGGTCCGCCTGATTCGCATCGGATTCTCCCTGATGCCACAGCACCGCGCGGAACCCGTGCGGCCCGGTTGCTTTCATCCGGGTGATGAGATTCTTAAACAACAGTCCCGTGCTCTGCCATTCACCTGAAGCAAGTTGGTTGACGTTTCCGGTCAGCGTTGGTGGATTGGGGAATCGTGTTCCCTGCCGCATCCATTCACGGATGCTCGTGCCTCCGGCGCCTGTGGCGATGATCCCAACCGGAACCTTGAATCGTTCCGCCATGGCATCGCCAAACGACGGTATGAAACTGCCGCCACCGCCGCCCGCACCCGGCTGCGGGTCATTCGCCAGTTGCCACTTGCCGCCGCCTAATGCGGCTACTAATCCCGATTGAGGCTGTTGCCTCTCTTCACCAAAATTGGCCGAATTTGACTGGCCTGCGATTACAAATACCTCTCCGATGCCTACGTGCTCAATCGCCATTTCGGCAACGATTTGGTTCCCTTGCCGAACCCGCGTTTCCAACCGATACCAACCACCTGCGGGGGCTTTCAATTCCGCATGAAAATTTGTCATCCCTGAATTAATGCTGGCAAGCTTCTGCCAATTTCTGCTCAGACCGGCGCCCACAAGCCGCGCTTCCAGCACCCCGCTACTGCCGTTGTCTCTGTCCCAAGACCCGGCAACAATGATGGTCCCTTCCGCGCGGCTGACACGCTGATGAACCTGATAATCGAGTGGCCGGCTCAACTGCAGTGGCGGTTGGGAATTGGTTTCCTCAGCTCGGAGTTTGAGTGAGAAAAGGAGAGTCGTCAGGGTTGCGAAGCCGATGACCAACTGTCGAATTGAATCCATGATTAAGACGCTTGCCCCACACCTTAATCAATTCATGGCAAGTAATCCCGAATTTTTTCCGCCCCCTCCTCGCCCGCGAGCAGGAACGTTTTGTCGCCCACGCTCCAACTGATTGTTTGCAGTTTATTTTCGCGAACCATTTCCGGAGTTTCCAACGGCGCTCCCCGGGCTGCCTTTCGCTGGATCACGAACAGGAAAACCATTCGTTTGTTGCCGCGATCGAAACAAGCCATCGAAACTGGATTGCTTCGCCAGGTCAGAACGCAGCCACCAGTCAACGGCGTGCGCTCCAAGGCCTTGCCGACCGGATATTCGGCTGGCGCGCCTTTACTGGAAAAATACTGGCGCAGCTTGCTCATATCCGGCGTGTTCACATCCATGCCGTAACCGCGCAAAGCCGTCTCCACCATGCGGGCCCGGTAATCACTGAAGCGATCAGGCCTCCGAGGTTGAAACAGGTACACCCCCAGGCCCAGCAAAATTACAAAACATGCGGCGGCGGCAAGCCAGGCAGGCTGCCGCCAGAGATGAGTGGGACGAATGATTTTGTTCTTCCTCTGCGCATCGAGAATTTGCTCTTTCAATCCGCTTGGAACAGGAATTTCACGAAGCCGGCTGCGCAATTCGGACTGCGACGCCAGATGCCTTTCAAACCATCGCTGCAACTCGGCATCCTGCCGGATTACCTCCAATGCTTGAGCGGCTTCCAGATCATGCACCTCGTCGCCAAGACGATAGCGGAGCAGAATCGATTGCGCCTCCTGCCGGGTCATGGATGTCCTTTCTGAACACCCCCGGCATGCGTGGGCTTTCTGAGAAGCAGGCTCTGCAATTGGACCAGTCCCCGTGAGATGCGGGACTTCACCGTGCCGAGCGGAATGTCCAGAATCTCGGCAATATCCTTGTACGCATAATCCTCAAGATAGAAGAGCGCCAGCACAGCCTGGTATTGCGGATCGACTCTGGCCAAAAGTTGAGTGGCCTCCTTGGCGTCGATTATCCGGGCAAATTCCGATTCCAGTGTCGGCAATTCCGCGCTGACATCCTCCAGTTCAAAATGGGGAAAACGCTGGCCGCGCCGGTGCGTTTCGAGAAACTCACGATAGAGTGTCGTGAACAGCCAGGATTTCACTTTCGTAACATCTTTCAGTTGATGCCCTTTGGCTGCCCACACCAGAAATGTTTGTTGCGTGAGGTCGCCAGCATCGCTCTCCTGACGCGTCAGGCTGAAGGCGAATTGATACAAGGGGGCATAATAGCGGCTGACCAGCCCCTCAAAGTCCAAATCCGCCGTCATATGCGTCCCATCAATTCTAAGAGGCACGAACCCGGAAAAAGTTCCCGCTCCGGCTGGAGTCGCGATAGTCGCATCACGGGCAAAGCATGCCCCAGCCGCCATTCTCCCGCCAGCGTCAAAGTTTCCAAATTCTCCGGGAACATTTCGCCGTCGCCGGGCATCTTAGCGTTGTGAAGCGCGCCAGACTGCCAGGCCAGCGGAAGTTACAGTCGCTCCCCATCGCCAGTTGGGTTTCGGTCGAATACCCTGTCTCCGCAAAATTTCACCACATTCCGCTCCTGAAGATCACGCGCCAGCTGCGACTCTCCGCATTCTCCTCGAAATTTCCGTCACTCAAGTCGCGGTTTGCCAATTGAATTTTCCCGCCCCCATGGCAGCTTAAAGGCCAGTGAAATTCGCTTTCTTCCTTCTCGCCCTTGCGTTCGGTCTTGCCGCTTGCAGCGATCGCAATTCTGCCGGAGGCCAATCGGCCCAGACCTACCAAGTCAAAGGCGTCGTCCGGGAAGTCAAAGCGAGCGATAAAATCTTGATCATCCGCCATGAAAAGGTTCCCGGCTACATGGAGGCGATGACCATGCCATTCAAGATTCGTGATCTAAGCATTCTCACGAATGTCAGCGCCGGCGATGAAATCAATTTCGTGCTTCATGTCACCAGCGACGAAAGTTGGATCGATCAAGTGACCAGGACGGGCACACGTGTTCCAGTTCCAAGAGGTGCCGCCATCGAATCCACCAATGCGCCGACCGTAAAAGCGGGGCGTCATCCGCTGCTCGATTACGCTTTCACCAACGAATTTGGCCAGCCAATGCGGCTCAGCCAGTTTGAAGGGCAGGCTCTTGGCATCACCTTTTTCTTCACGCGCTGTCCAGTGCCGGATTTTTGTCCGAGGCTTTCAAAAAACTTCGAGGAAGCTTCACAAAAGCTTTTGGCACTCACGAATGGCCCAACCAATTGGCATTTTCTCTCGATCACATTTGATGCCGGATTCGATACACCGGCCGCGCTGCTGGAGTATGGCAAGCGTTACCATTACGATTCGAACCATTGGTCTTTCCTGACCGGCCCGGAGAAAGAATTGAATGAACTGGCGAAGTTGTCCGGCGTCTCGGTGGAGAAGGATGGCGGGCTTTTCAATCACGGCTTCAGCACGATGATCATCGATGCGAACGGCACTCTGCAAATGCGCTTTCCCGTCAGTGGAAATTTGTCTGACGCCATCGTCTCCGAAATGTTGAAGGCGGCAAAGCCATCGACCAACCGCCCGGCCGGTTAAAGCTTGTCCGGAACGTTCTTCCGAAGCTCCTCAATCCAAACTGTCGCCTCGGAATCGCTCGGTGCCCGCCAGTCACCTCTGGGCGAAAGTGAACCGCCGGAGCCGACCTTCGGCCCATTGGGAATGGCCGAGCGCTTGAACTGGCTCGTCTTGAAGAACCGCCACAGGAAAACCTCCAGCCACTTTTTCAGTGTAAACAAATCGTATTCATTGCGCTTTTCCAGCGGCAACAACTCGGGCCATGCGCCGCGCTTTTTGTCGCTCCAGGCATGGTGCGCCAGAAAAGCGACCTTGCTCGGGCACAGTCCGTAACGGCTGATGTAGTAAAGATTGAAATCTTGCAACTCGTATGGCCCGATTTTTTCGGCGGTGCTTTGAGCAGGCTTTGTGGCGTCACCGTCTGCGTGCGGAACCAATTCGGGTGATATTTCTGTCTCCAGGATCGATTTGAGTATCACGCCGCTGGCCTTGTCGAACTGCCCGGAGGTAATGACCCATCGTATCAAATGCTGAATGAGCGTCTTCGGCACCGAGACGTTCACATTGTAATGCGACATGTGATCGCCCACTCCGTAAGTCATCCAGCCGAGCGCGAGTTCGCTCAAGTCTCCAGTGCCGAGCACCATGGCGTTGTGCAGGTTGGCCAGCCGGAACAAATGCGACGTCCTTTCTCCTGCTTGAACGTTCTCAAACGTAACATCATATACCTGTTTGCCTGAAGCGTAGGGATGCCCAATGTCCCGAAACATCTGCAGGCAGGCCGGCTTGATATCGATTTCGCCGGCCGTAACACCCAATGCCTGCATCAACTGCCGGGCATTGGCGAGCGTCAAATCGCTCGTGGCAAACCCTGGCATTGTGTAAGCCAGAATATTCTTACGGGACACGTTCAAACGGTCCATCGTCTTCGCCGCAACGATCAGTGCCTGCGTGGAATCGAGCCCGCCTGAAACGCCAATGACCAGCCGATTCAATCCGCTGCTCGACAGCCGCTTCAAAAGCCCGTGCACCTGGATGCTGTAGGCCTCGTAACACCTTTGATCGCGGACGGCTGGATCACTCGGCACATATGGAAAACGCGCCATTTCCCGCTTCAGAGCAACCGCGCCATGCGGAACCTTGAACTCGAATGGCACGGGACGAATGGCCTTCACCTTTTCCCGGCATTCGGAAATCGAATCGCTAAAACTGGTGATGCGCATGCGGTCCTGGAGCAAACGTTCGACGTCGATGTCTCCGGTTATGATTTGCTCCGAGTCGCCGAAGCGCTCAGATTCAGCCAGCTTCTCGTTGTTCTCGTAAATGAGCGCGTGACCGTCCCAAGCCAGGTCCGTGGTCGATTCACCAGGACCGGCCGCCGAATAAAGATAAGCCGAGATGCATTTGCCCGATTGCCCGGCGCAGAGGTCACGCCGGTATTCCGCCTTGCCAATAGTGATGTTGCTGGCGGAAAGGTTGGTCAGAATCGTTGCGCCCGCCAGCGCGGCATACGTGCTCGGCGGAATGGGCGTCCAGACATCTTCGCAAATCTCGACATGCAACTTAAACCCCTCGTAATTGCTCGCGCCAAATACGAGGTCGCTCCCAAATGCAACAGTTTCTCCGAGAAAACTTACCTCCGATTGAAGCGCATAACGTCCCGAAGTGAACTGCCGCTTTTCGTAAAATTCCCGGTAGTTCGGAAGATACGATTTGGGAACGAGGCCAAGCACCTTGCCCCGATAAATCACCACCGCACAGTTGAAAAGCTTTCCGTCGAATTTCAATGGTGCGCCGACCAGCAGCACGGGTGACAGATGCTTGCTCTCGCTAATGACTTGCTCCAAGGCCGTTTTGGTTGCATTCAGCAACGCGTCCTGGTGAAACAAATCCTCGTTCGAGTAAGCCGAGATTCCCAGTTCAGGGAACAGCGCCACCGCTGCGTGCAGTTCGGAAGCTCTCTGGGCCAGCGCGAGGGTCTTGTCAGCGTTGTAGGCCGGGTCAGCGACCCGCAAGGAGGGCACGCAAACGGCCGCGCGGATGAATCCGTGGGAGTAAATGGAATCGAACCGTTGCATCTCCACCATGAGGTATAGGATCGCCTAGGCGCTTTCAAACCAGAACTTGGCCGCAATCATGCCCGAAGCCATACTTCCTTGAAATTCGAGGAGCGCAAGGACGGTTTAAGGATTACCCCGCCCTCCCCTTTGTAGGGCTAATCCAATGTCGGCCTAAAGCTCCTTCGGCAAATCCTGTCGCCAGGCCTTCTTGATGCCGAGCCATTCGTGGGTATCCGGGTGATTCGGATTTTCCTCTTCGAGCGGCTTCATCATCGTACAAATCTCTTTGTAGTATTCCACCTCGGCGTCTGCGGCATCGGCACAGGCATGGAGGTATTGGTTCTCGAGCGAGTCGGCTTCCTCGGCGGCTTTCGCGACCGCGGCATATTTTGCTTCCAGGTCAGCAATGACACCAGAAACGTCCATGCCTTTTGTTTCCAGCCCCTTTTCGTTCTGCTTCAGCAGATTAATAAATTCATCCAGATCCTTCCGAATTTCTCTCAGATCATCATCCGGTTCAAACATGCACGCATCGAAAAGCTTTCTTCATGCCATGAGTGAAATTCCGGAGCGTTGCCGCGCACAAAAATATTTCGGCATTGCGCGGTGAAAAATCGTGGGAGGACACTTAAATCATCGGCAGACGCAAGTGAAGTTTTTAGAAAATAATTTTGCGCCCCACTGAACCAAGATCGCCATCATTGTCGGCGGACAGTTTGGCATCCAAACAACGACGGACTTTCGCGTTGCTTGTCGGTCCTCGGCACGAGCCGACCTACTGCTTTAAGCCAGTTTCCGCACGATGCCGTCTTTGTCGAGAGCGACCGGGAAAGAAACGGTATCCCGTTGAGCACAAACGGAAACATCTTCCCTTAATTCCGGTATGGAGAGCAAACGGCGTCCGTTGCGGGAACTCTTTACCGCTTCCAGCAGGTTGCTGCGGACCGGCTCAAAGAGTCGGCGGACCGCCTCGGCACTGTCAGCCACGTGTCCCTCCGCAAAATCTGCCCAGAGGCGTTCGCAAAGCCCACCGGCCGCCAGAAGGTCTTCGAAAGCCGGTTCGTCGAAAGTGCCGCTGCAAACCAGGATCAAGTGTGCAGGCTTTTCCTTCTCCAGAAGGGCCGCCGTTGCCGCCATGTTTAAGAACGATCCGACCAGTACCGTGCGGGCACCTGCGCAGGCGCGCAATGCACGCGTTCCATTCGTCGTGGTAATGGCAATGCGCCGTCCCTTGACCCTGGCGGCAGTAAATTCCCTCGGCGAATTGCCAAAATCGAAATCGATACCGCCCGTCAGATTCGCCCCAATGCGCAATCCCTCCCGTTCGCCTGCGAGCAGCAGTTCGGGTTGGTGTCGGCGCAAAGCCAGCGCCTCGGTAATTTCAGCCACCGGGATGATCGCCTCTGCCCCATTGGCCAGGGCTGTCACGATGGAGGTCGTGGCCCGAAGAATATCGAACACCACGCACGTACTTTGGCTAAGGTCGCGCTGGGGCAGCGTACCGAAATCCGCTGGCGAAAGCATCACTTCCAACCTCGTATTCATGAGTTCTTATCCATCTTCGCGAAATCCTTTGCCCGGCGAACTTGCGTCCTGTCCTTCATGCGCATGTAATGAAAAAGATACTGCTGCGCGTAACCGGCGTACTCACCAAAATAAGTGGCCGCAAATCGGGCGAGACGTTCGGGAGACGGATTGCGTTTCGGAAAATAAAGCTGGTGCAAAGCTTTCTTCACCCAAACGTCCACCGGGAATGCTTCCTGAAATCCAAATGCAAACAGGAGGACGCAATTTGCTATCTTGGGGCCGACGCCTGGAAATTCCATCAACTGTTCTCGCGCCTCCTCCGCCGTTCGATGCTTCAGCCCGGGAAGATCGATTTTGCCCTCTGCCACCATCCGCGCCGTGGCGAGCAAGTTGGGAGCGCGAAAGCCCATTTTGCAGGCGCGCAAATCGGATTCGCGCGCCCGTGCCAGCCGGTCGGCGGTTGGAAATGAAAAAGCAGCCTCACGACCTGCTGGAACCGCGACGCGTTCGCCAAAGCGCAAGCAAAGTTGATGGACGATTTGCTCGATCTGCACGATCTGTTTGGTTGAGGAGAGAATGAACGAAGCAAGGCATTCCCAGGGATCTTGCCGCAACAACCGAAGCCCGCGGCACGCGGAAACGCTCAACCGCATCGGTTCATCGTCCGGAAATCGAAGCAAGATCGTTCCAAGATCAACCTCGCTCTGCAGATAGTCCGTAAGCCACGACCAGCCAGCGACCTCCTCGACCGTACTGGCGGAGATAGTATCGTTCGATGCGGCCAATCGAACCCACCGCTGCCCTATTATTCCCTCCCAATCGTTGCCTCTTTGACGCCAGCGAAACGACTGGCCGGAAGTGAGTGTCCCGGCGAGATCGTAATCCCGCACTGGGATCGAATGATTGCGATTTGAATCGACCGATTGGACTCTGGGTCCAGGGAGTGTTTGTTGGCTGTGGGGAACCACGGTTTCCTCCACCTGTGAAACCGGGTCAGGCCGCGAATGCGGAGGCCGTGATAAGTCGATGCGTTTCGTGCCACTGCCGGATGGCGAGGCGCAGGTTCTCGGCTGCCCGCTCGAACTCATGCTTCAATTCCAGCAACTTTTCGCGGGAAGCTTCAATGCGTTTCTCTGTTGCCTTCGCGTATTCCGCCTTGCGCTGCTCCCAGGTCGCAGCCGCCGCCTGCAATCGTTCTTGGGCTCGTTGTAACAAGGTGCGGCTCGATACGGGAATCAAACCCGCTTGCAACTGGCCTTCGAGATTGCGCTGCCGCTCGGCGATCTCAGCCAACTGGATTCGCTCGGCTGGAACGCGTCTCAGTCCATGGGCCAGGCCGCACCTGCTCAACAACCAGATGGCCCACTTTGTTGGATCAAATTGCCAGGCCTTCACGCCATTCCGATAATCATGCTGAAATTCGTGATGGTAATTGTGGTAACCTTCGCCAAACGTGAATATCGCCATGAGCCAGCTATCCCGCGCCGTGCAACGCGTCGAATAAGGCCTGCGCCCGATCGTGTGACAGAGGGAGTTTATGAAGAAGGTCGAGTGCTGGACGCACACAACTCTCAGGACCCCGCCGAAAAGCAAACCACCCACCGCGCCGCGCACGCCGTTCCAGGCAAATCCGAGCAAGGCTGGCAGGATAAATCCCATAAACACGGCCAGGGGAACAAAAAACTTATGCTGCCAGGCCACGAGACGATCCGCTTTCAAGTCGTTCACGTTGTCCATGGGTGGCTCCGGACGCAGCTTGAACAACAGCCAGCCAACGTGAGCGTGAAAAAAGCCTTTGGTGATGTCGTATGGATCGTCGTCGTGATCGACGTGCTTATGATGCCGGCGATGATCCGACGCCCAATCCATGGCTGAGCCTTCGAATGAGCCTGCGCCAAAAACGAGCGTAAAGAGGCGCACCGGCCACTTGGCGCGAAACGCAAAGTGGGCGAAGAGGCGGTGATACCCAAGGGTGATGCTCATGGACGAGCATATAAAAAGGACAACAAATAGCGCGATTTCAAACCAATCCACACCATATTGCCAAAGGTAAAGCGGCACTGCGGTCAGCGCCAACAGCATGGTGAAACAGAGAAAGAGACTGGTCGGCCAGTTGATTCGATGAAATGGAACGCGCAACATTTTTTTGCTCACGCCGAAAGCTTGGCTTTACGGCACGCGTAAACTGACTCCATATTCACTCCAAACGCAAACAGAATCGAAAATATTCGCATATTCCTGGCGAATGCCATGTTTTCCTCGTCAAGCAGCTTGCGCCGCAAGCGCAAGATGTTTCTCGATGACTTCGATGACACTCTGGACGTTAAGCGGTTTCGCGATGTAAGGAAATCCACCGATCAAGCCATCCCGCAAATTGACCTCTTCCTTCTTCACCACGGCGGTGAGAAAGATGATGGGCACATTGCGTAACACGGGTGTGCTTCGGATCAGCGCGGCGACGTCGCCGCCGTCCATTTCCGGCATCATCACGTCCAAAAGCACCAGATCAGGCCGGAACTCGCGCGCGGCGCCCAGCGCTTTCGAGGCCTGGTTTTCGGTGCGCACGGCGAAGGAGCCGGTCCGTTCGAGGTTGAGTTTGAGCAACCGGGTGATGGTCGTTTCGTCATCGACGATAAGTATTTTCCTGGGATTCATACGGGTTTAAGAGTTTTGTGAGCTTTGAAGGCGATGGTATACTTGGAGCCGATGTCCTGGCGCGCGACCTGGATGATGCCCCCATAAAGTTCGATGATTTTTTTCAGCACGGCCAATCCGAGGGCGGAATCTTGCTTGGTCGCCTGTGGGTCCGAATTGCCTCCAAGGCAATCGAGTCCGGGCGCCGAATCTTCAACCTCAGCTACAACGACGGTTTCGCCCTCCTTGAAATAGGCAGAGGGCCGTCCGTTAACCAGATAACTGGTCTTTAATTCCTCGGCGAATGTCCGCACCCGCAACGTGCCGCCTTTCGCAGACATGGCCCGCATGCAATACATGAGCAGATTGATGAAGACGTGCTTCATAGTTTTCAGATCGAGCCGGAGCAAAGGCAAATCGAGTCGCAGATTCTTCTCGAGTTGGATGGGCGCGCTGGCGAGTTCGGTTTCCAGCGAATGGAGGGCCTGTTCGATGATGGCGCTCAGGTCCTCATTTTGCACCGCCTTCTTCTTGTAAGCCGAAAATTCCAGCAATCCTTTAATGATTCCGTCGGCGCGCTGGACGGCGCTGCCCATGTCACCCAAAACCATCGCTGCGGTTTCATCACTCGCGAAATGGCTGGTCAAATAATCCACTCCCAGAATGATGGTCTGCAGCGGATTTTTGACCTCGTGCGCGACCCCGGCGGCGAAGGTGCTGACGGCTTCGAGCTTCTCCGCCTGGATGAGACGCATCTGCGTCGCTTTGAGTTGCTCGTGCGACTGCTTCACATCAGTCAGCGCCCTTTGCAGCACTTCCATTGACTCCTTCTGCTCGGTTATGTCGCGTGAAACCACAACCACCTTGCAAATGCGGCCGGAGGATTCGCGCATCGGGCTGCCCTGCGATTCGATGTGGCGAATTTCTCCATTCCCGAGGCGCATGCGGTACTGACAACGGTGCCCGACTCCAGTCGCCACAGTGCGCCGAAAGACGTCCTGCACCGCAGCACGGTCATCTGGATGAATTTCGGCAAACGAATCAGTGCCCGGCAGCCGGGAGGGGTCTCCCAGCAAACTCCGGTAGGACGGACTATTGTAAAGCCTGCGTCCTTCGCAATCAAGAACCGCAATCAAATCGGTGACACTCTCGGAAATCAGGCGGAAGAATTCCTCGCTATGGCGCATGGCTTCTGCTGCCCGTTTCCGCTCGATGGCATATCGGATAATCCGTGCCAGCATCTTGCCGTCGGCCTGGCCCTTCACCACAAAATCCTGAGCTCCTTCCCGCACGGCTTGCAACGCCAGTTCCTGATCGTCAAGGCCCGTCAAAACGATAATGGGTGTTACGGGAGCAGCGGCCTGTGCATCTTCATAACTTGCAATGCCGCTCCGATCGGGCAGGGTCAAATCAAGCAGGATGACATCGTAGGTCGACTGTCCAAGTTTCTCGATCGCTTCCTTCAGGCAACTCGCGTGGGTTGGAGAAAAGCGAGGCGCTATGCCTTCCTTGAGGATCATCCCAAGCAAGGTGGCGTAGGAAGGTTCATCTTCCACCAGCAAAACTTTGATCGTTTGCTCATTCATCCGGTCATTGCCTGACGCGCGTCACTGTTTTCGTACGGACTTGCTTTGCGTCTGCAACACGGGATTGAAGCGCAATTACCATCAAAACAGTGGTAAAGAGGCTTCCATAAGCCTCTCAACTTCTTTCATCGGTCACTTGCGGTTGGAAGTGTAATCCTGGCCTTTGACCGGCTTGGAAAACCGGGGAATTATTCCAATCCGCCGCGAAAGCTCCGCAAAGAACCTTGTTGCCGATGAAGGAAGGCGAGCCGGCTGAGATTTGCCGCTACTACCGTGCAGGCGAATTGCAGATGCAACATCCCGCCTTCGATGGTTTCATGGGCGTGCAGGGCCGATTCCTTGTCGGAAATATTAGTGGAAAACACCACTCGAAAGGCTCCACGTTGGAGATTCGCCCCAGCCAGAACGAGTTTGTTTTCCCTCTCCAATTCCACCGCCAGACTGCAGCCGTCAAACAATGGAAATCCATTCAGTTCGAGTGCGGCCATTTGCCAGATGGTTCCCAAATGGTGCTGAAATTCCTGCGAAAGATCCTCCCGGACCGGACTCCGTGAATCGGCATTTAGGAAGGCCAATTCCCGCATCCTTTCCAGATGCGTCTCGATCTTTTCTACTAACTTCTCCTGAGTTTCTGCGAGGTAAATTGCCTCGGCAAGTGTAGGTGTTCTCTCGCCCGCCTTGGCCTGGCTGGAGGGGGCCGCCAGCGACATGGTCGGATTCGATGGCTGAGCTTTGGATTTGCCGGTGACGGAGGAACCTCGGGTGGAAGGTAACGAAACCCCTAACCCCTTTCGGCCTGACTGATAATCGCTAAACATTCCGCTAATTCATCGGATCAAGCCGTTTACGCATTAAGGAAAACCACCTCCAGAATGTGAATCTGTGTTAGATTTTGAGTCAAATGGCCCGACGGCCCGTCTATCAATCGATGCCAAAGCGAAAAACTGCTGTCCTAGCCCGCCAAATGATGGCACACTAAAACCAAACATGAGACTCACGATTTTTCTTCCTCTCTGGCTCACCGCCTCCATCCTCTGCGCCGCCGAGAGTGGGACCAATGATCATATCGTTAATCGCTCACTGAGCAACGCCGTCCCCCTGGTGATGGGCGGCAACGACAGTAATATTGCCAAGGTCGTCGCCACTATCCTCGAGAAGGGCCATTATTTGCGCCAGCCGTTCAACGACGAAATTTCTTCACGCTTCCTTGATCGGTATCTGGACGAGCTCGATAACCTTCATATCTATTTCACGGAAGAGGATGTGAAGGAGTTCGATGTATATCGCACGTCGTTGGATGATTTGATTCTCAAGGAAGGCGACACTGAACCAGGCATCGTCATCTTCAAACGCTTCCGTGAGCGCATCCAACAACAGTCCGATTACGTGACGTATTTGCTCAAGAATGAAAACTTCACCTTCACCAACGAGGATCGTTTTCCCATCAGCCGTCGGGGCGCGCCGCGTCCGAAGAATCTGGATGAAGCCAAAAAGCTTTGGCGCGATCGGCTTCGCTATGAGTATCTGGAGCAGAAGCTGGACAAGAAGAAACCGGCGGAAATCCTCGATCTCATTTCCCGTCGTTACAGCCGGATCCTCCGGCTCTTCATGGAGTATGATGCCGACGATGTGCTTCAAAGATTTCTCTCCTCCCTGGCGCGGGTTTACGATCCGCACTCTGAGTACATGGGAAAACCTGAACTCGATAACTTCTCCATCAATATGAAGCTGCGCCTCTTTGGCATTGGTGCACTTCTGAGTTCCGAGGATGGCTACTGCAAAATCAAGGAGCTCAAACCTGGCCCGGCATTTCAGAGCAAGAAATTGAAGGTCGATGATCGCATTGTCGCCGTGGCGCAGGGTGATGAACCTCCAGTCGATGTGGTTGACATGAAGCTGAACAAGGTCGTGGAGCTTATTCGTGGACAAAAGGGAACAGAAGTTCGCTTGACCGTTATTCCGGCGGACGCGCCCGATCCTTCCGTTCGCAAGGTCGTCTCCTTGATTCGGGCCGAAATCAAACTCGAGGATCAGGAAGCCAAGGCCAAACTTTTCGAAGAGGACTTGGGCAACGGCAAGACGACCCGCTGGGGCGTCATCGATTTGCCCTCTTTTTATTCGGCTTTCGAATTGGCCGGACAGAAAACCGATGGTGAGTCGAAGAGCACCACTACCGATGTCGCAAAGCTATTGAAGAAACTCATGGACGAGCATGTCGATGGTGTCATTCTTGATTTGCGCCGCAATGGCGGCGGAGCATTGGATGAAGCGATTAATTTGACCGGTTTGTTCATTCCCGAAGGTCCGGTCGTGCAGGTGCGTGATTACAACGGCACGCCAAAAATTGAGAGCGATACCAACCCCGAAATGCTTTACAAAGGGCCGCTCATCGTCTTGACCAGCCGGTTCAGCGCTTCTGCTTCTGAAATTCTGGCGGGTGCACTGCAGGATTATGGTCGCGCGGTCATTGTGGGTGATTCCTCCACGCACGGAAAAGGCACGGTGCAGATCCTGCATCAACTCGCGCCGTTTATGCGCCAGTTGGGAGCTGGACCGGATGCAAGCAACGCCGGGGCGTTCAAAGTCACCATCCGCAAATTCTATCGTGCCAGTGGTTCTTCCACCCAATTGAAAGGCGTTACCCCGGACGTAGTCTTGCCGTCCGTGAACAATTTTCTTGAGACGGGCGAGTCCTCCCTCACAAACCGTTTGGAATGGGATACCATTAAGAGCGCCAAATACACCAAGCTGGATATGGTGCAGCAATATTTGGAAGAGCTTCGAAAGCGCTCTGAAAAGCGAACTCTCACCGATCAGGATTTCCTCTATATTCGTGATGACATCGAACGCTACAAAAAGAGCCTGGCCGAGAACAGCGTTTCACTGAATGAACAAGTGCGCCTCAAGGAAAAGCAGGAGGCAGAAGCGCGCGCCAAAGCTCGCAAAAAGGAAATCGCGTCCCGGGCACCGCTCAAGGAAAAGGTCTGGGACCTCACGTTGAAACTGGCCGCGGAACCGGGTTTGCCAGCTCCAAACAGCCGCACGAATCTCGTCAAGAAAGTGGAGACGATTCATCCTGAGTTGAATCCAGGTAAGACAAATTCTGTGGTGGCAAGTCCCAACAAACCTAAAGACGATGAGGAAGCCGAGGAAGCGGGAACTCCTCCGGTCGACGCAACTTTGGTTGAGGCTGGCCACATTCTTTTCGACCTGATCCAACTCTCCGAAAAGGACGGGCATCTGGCGGGTTCGGCGGCGGCGAACACAACCGCCAAATAAGCCGTTTGGTTTGCGGGGGCTTCCTCATGGAGGCTCTCGCTCAAATGAAGGCCGGCTCGGTAACGGAATACCATGAAGGGAAAGCTCACCCTCTTTCTGGCACTCCTTTTTTGCGCACTGACTCTGCCTGCAACCTTCGCGGCTTCAAAGCCGATCCTGCTTCTCAATGTCTCCTACGACCCGACACGCGAACTCTACGCAGCGATTAACAAAGCCTTCGCGGAGGATTGGCTCAAGGAAACGGGCCAGGAGGTGGTCATAAAAATGTCTCATGGCGGTTCGGGCAAGCAGGCGCGGGCCGTCATGGATGGCCTGCAGGCGGACGTCATCACACTCGCGCTAGCATATGACATTGATGCCGTGGCCTCCAGCGGCAATCTATTGCCGGCGGACTGGCAAAAGCGGCTTCCCCACAACAGCTCTCCCTTCACGTCCACCATTGTCTTCATGGTCCGGAAGGGAAACCCAAAGGGAATTAAGGACTGGGACGATCTGATCAAGCCCGGCGTTTCGGTCGTTTCTCCAAATCCCAAGACATCCGGCGGTGCCCGTTGGAACTACCTTGCCGCTTATGGTTATGCGCTCAAACACAATAACGGGGATGACGCGAAGGCGCGGGAATTTATCGCCGCGCTTTTCAAGAACGTTCCAATTCTCGATACGGGAGCCCGAGGGTCCAGCACCACATTCATTCAGCGGGGCATCGGCGACGTGCTGATTTGCTGGGAGAACGAGGCGATCCTGGCGCTGAAGGAATCGGGCCAGGACAAGTTTGAACGTATCACCCCATCCGTGAGTATTCGGGCTGAACCTCCAGTGGCGGTCGTTGACCGCGTCGTCAAACGCAAAAAGACTGAAGCCGTGGCCAAAGCCTATCTTGAATTTCTCTACAAGGATTCTGGCCAGGAGATCGGCGCGCAGAAATTCTTCCGGCCAACTTCAGAAACAATCGCCAAAAAGTACGAATCTCAATTTGCGAAAGTGCCTGTTTTCACGGTCGATGAAATGTTTGGCGGCTGGCAAAAGGCCCACAAAACGCACTTCGCCGACCATGGTGTTTTCGACCAGATTTACCATCGCAAGTAGGCTCCCTGATTCCTGTCCTCGCTTGGCGGTTCCTTCACTATCGTAGAATTCCCTGCCCCATTTCCGGGGGTAGTACGATTGTTGGCTTCGCGCCATCTAAGGATAATGGGATAGTGAAAAACTTCTCCTTTGCGCGTTGCGGATACTTCGCAATCATGACTTTTTGCGCGGCCTATTTGTCCATCTATGTTGGGCAGCGGACCCAGTGGTACAAGGATCATCTCTACCGTAAACTCGTCAAAGGAGACTCTCTGGAGCAAATCCGCGCCGCCAGCGCCCTGGTGCAATTCGGCGGCGAAGAGCAATTGCTCCAGGCTGTCAAATGTCCTGAACCCGGTGCGCGCTCGGCCGCGCGAAAAGCGCTCGAATTTCTCTGGTTCAACTCGGCTGGAAGCGATGCCCTTCACAATCTGGAGGATGCCATCAAGGCGGCCGATGAAGCCAATTACGATCGTGCCCTTGCCATTCTAGATCGTATCATCGCGAAACATCCGGACTATGCCGAAGCCTACAACCGTCGCGCTTCGGTTTATTGGGAAAAGGAGGATTTTGAACAATCGATTTCAGACTCCGAACAGGCGTTGAAACTGAACCCCAACCACTACGGGGCCTGGCAGGGCATTGGTGTTTGCCGGCTCAAACAGGGTGAAGTTGCCGAAGCCTGCCGCTGTCTCCGAAAGGCGTTGAAAATCGTCCCTTACGATGAAACCACGCGCCGCTCCCTCAAGCGTTGCGAGGAACTCCTGCGAGTCTATCCCGCGCCGGGCGCACGGGTGCGCCAGTTCGACATGGCCTGAGAGCCTTTGACCGAAATCGGAAATTTTCCGATTTCGCACATTCTGCGGAATCCATGCTTGGCAGATTCCCTGATTTTTCCTAGCGTGTCCGCGTGATCGTGGTCTTGCGATTTATCGGGGTGATGAACGCTGCCGTCTGGTTTGGAGCTGCGATCTTTTTCGTCTTCGGGATTTCCCCGGCTTTTTCCACTCCTGCCATCAAACAGCTTTTGCAGGGCGATATTTACCCTGCCGCAGTTTCCATCCTCGCCAGCGAACGCTTTTATTCCTTCCACTATTGGTGCGGCTCCATCGCCATCATTCACCAATTAGCCGAGTGGGTCTACTTGAGCCGGCCCTTGCAGAGGGTGACAATGGGAGTCCTCATTGGAACTTTCATTTTGGCGCTGTTCGGCGGCCTCTGGGTCCAGCCAAAACTCCTGAAGAATCATCAAACGGCATATTTTCGCTCACCTTCTCCCATTTCGCCTGAGGATCGTCGGAATGCGGAAAAGACCTACTTCACCTGGCGTAAAACCTCCGACATCATCACGTATTTGATGGTGGCCGGGCTGGCAGTTTTTTCCTGGCGGGTTTTTTACTCGGGGAACACCACCACGACGCGTTTTGCGCCGACGAACAAATTCCGCAGTTGACAAAATGCGGACATCGTCAACCTTGTAATTGTGCCAGTAAGTTAGTTAGCCAGGTTGGCCACCAATAGGGAAATTGCGTATGAGTCCGAACGATCCAAGTGCTTCACCAGGGTATGCCCCTTATCAGGCTGGACCGAAGGCCAGCGCCAACGAGGAGACGCTCAAGACCGACAAGATTCAGATTGAACGGAAAACTTTTGTCTTCGCTCTCAAGGAGAATCCCCGCGGTCGATTCCTTCGCATCACCGAAGATGTCAGTGGCCGGCGGGATACCATCATTATTCCTGCGCCGGGGTTGGAAGAGTTTCGAAAAGTATTGGATGCGATGGTCAAGGCTTCTGCCGATACCCCGCCTCCGGCTGGCTAAATCCTACCGGTTCTTCCGAGCCTGCGCTTGACGCAGCATTTCCGCGCGCAATCCCTCCTCTAAGTCCGCTTTCTCCAGCCATGTGCGGGCAGCGGCCAAATCTCGTTCAGCCCAGCGCGTCCATGTACTTGCCGTCCGGTCTTCACGCTCCTTCTGATTCTCGATCACCATCGCCCAGGCGGTGGCCAGCGCCGGATCGTATCCATCCATTGTCACCACAAATGCGCGAATCGCTGCATCGCGCGGTTCACCGGATTGAAGTGTGGCCAGCCATTGCGAAGTTGCCGCCGAATCGACAAATGCCCACTGCCGCGCCAGCGCATGATGGCCTCGCACTTGTGCGTCCGCATCAGGCAACTGGGTCAACCATTGCGCCGCCGCCGAACCATCGGTGCGCGCCCATCGACCCGTAATGTCTTCGACGATTTGCTGGCGCACGCCGGAGTTCTGCACCAGCGCCAGCCAGGCTGTCGCTTGGGCCGGCTCAAGATCGCGCAGGCTTCGCGCGGCTTCCGCGGCGATTTGTTCGCGCTCCAAGCCAGCGGGCAACTGACGTGTCCACGCCATGGCCGCTTCTTGATCCTGCATGGCCCAGCTTCCAACCGCGCGGCGCAAAAGCTCGGTCCGGGTCTGGCCAGCGGGAAGCGCGGATGCGTAAGCAATGGCCTGCGCTGGCTCGGTCCGTGACCACGCGTCCAGCACTGGTCGCATCGCTTGTTCACGCGCCGCGCCCTCCGGCAATCGTTCGATCCAAGCTATCGCTGCTTGCGGATTTTCTTCTGCCAGCGCAGCAGCCATTCGCGACGCGATCTGAGCCTGCCGCTGTTCCGACTTGATGGATTTCAGCAAATCCAACGCAGCCTCTGCGCCAAGCTTGCGGACGTCCGGCTGAAACCAATCCCAAGCCGACTCCCGATCTTCGGAACGCGGCAAATTCTCGATCCATTTCATGGCCGCAACAGGATCGAGTTTGCCCCAACTCTGTCCCAAAATTCTGAAGACATCCCGATCGAAACGCATATCCGGAAGACGCGCGATTTCTGCGGCGACCGCGCCTGGATCGCGTTCCCCCCAAGTCACCCAAATTGCTTTCAGTGCTTCCTGGCGGCCGCGCCCGGCGGACAGCGCATTGGCCCAAACCAGCGCGGCTTGTGGATTCTGCTGAGCCCAATGAAAACCGACTGCGCCAAAGATGTCATCCAACTGGCCAAATTCGCGCTGCGCTGCAAGGAACGCTGCCGCGCGCGCTGGATCTTTCGCAGCCAGCGCGGTGATGATTGCCTTGCCCACCAACAAACGTTCCATTGTTGATGTGATTTTTTGCAGCCTCGCCAGAGCTTGAGCTGGATCGCGCGACACCAATTCGTGCGCGGCTGCTTCGGTCAGGGCGCGACGCGTCTCTGAATCCCGGCTTCGTAGTCCCTTCTGCAATGCGCTTTCCACATCCAATGCAGCCCAGCGCCGGGCGATCGCGCGCTGGAGTACCCCGCGTTCCTCCGGTGGCAAACGGCGTATTAACTCAAACGCTGCATCACAATCCTGCACCGACAAACCACTGACCACGTTCAAGCAAGCCAAAAGATTCGCCGAATCCCAAGGCTCCGTAAGTTCTCGAAGTTTGGCGAGACCGCCAGGCACAACCGGCATGGGATGAAGCTTCGCACTACGAGTGGATTGGCCGCTTTGACCAGATTTCGAAGAATCGTGGTCAGTTGAGTTGGCTCCCGACCTGAAACCCTGGACCATCGACCCTCCATAAAAAGCCCGGTCTGCCACCACTCCAACCCCAATCCCGATGCCCAGGCAAAGGATCGCCAGGAATCGAGGTCGTATTGCGTCAGGCATATTAGAAAATCGTTACCCCTATGCGACTATGTGAACGGAGATTCTGTTCAAAGCTGAACAAATTCATCCGGGCCAAAAAATCTCACGCCCGGCATTCATGCCGCTCTACGAACCTCCAATCCGTAGTCGGCCAGCCGCTCAGCTTTTCTTGGTTCGGGCAGGCGCTTTTCGACGGGCCTTTGCGGGCTTGATTTGCGGTACATCCCCCCAAAGCCCTTCCAGATCATACCGCTCACGAACCTCCGGCTTCATGATGTGGACAATCACATCGAAAAAATCGAGCACCAGCCACGCTGTGTGCACGCTGCCATCCACCGAGCGAGGCCGGACATCATAATTCTCGCGCAAAGTGTCGGTTATCTCATCGGTAATCGCGCGCAGATGCGGCTCGCTCGTGCCGGAGGCAATTACGAAATAGTCCGTGATTGAAGACACTGCATGCACATCGAGCACGGCAATGTTTTCAGCCTTCTTGTTGTCTGCGAGGTCGCGGCAAAGCAGCGCCAGTTTCTTTGAATCCATCTAAGTAATACGTTGAACGAACCAGATTAATGGTAAAGCCGATTGTTGTAAATGCTCTCTGCAACGGCCGGAGGAACTAGGTTATGAATGGGAAGTCCGGCCTGCACCCGCTTGCGGATTTGCGAGGAGGACAGGTCCAGCGGCCAGCCGCGCAGGAATCGATGACGCAGCTTTGGTGGAGTAACCACTTCCCCCGGCCGGGTGAAAATTACGAACTCGGCCAACTTCGCCAGTTCCTCGACCTCCCGCCATTGGGGCAATTGAGCAACGTGATCCGCACCAATCAGGTAAAACAATTCCGCGTTCGGAAATCGTTTCGCGTAATCCCGGACGGTATGGATGGTGTAGGAAGGCGCAGGCCGGTTGATTTCCTGTTCATCCACCTCGTACCGCGTTTCGCCCGCAAGGGCCAGGCGCACCAGCCGCAACCGGTCCGCAGCGGGCGCCGGATTGATTTCGGGCTTGAATGGCGACTGCGCCGCAACCACAAAAAAAAGCCGGTCCAATGCCAGTTCCTCAAAGGCCGATTGTGCCACCAGCAAATGCCCGAGATGAATCGGATCAAATGAACCGCCGAATAGGCCAATGTTCATGCGTAAAGTCTATCTGGACTCATTCCTCGCCGAATCAGCAACATTTGTTGATCCCCTTGTAGCGTTCTTCTGTGACCTGTGTGTAAACCTGCTGGCGGAGTTTTCGTTCCGCGTCGGAATCTGCGCGATCCTGATGCGCCGCGCCATGGTTACACTCGCACAAGGCGGCGTGTTGTTGCGCGCGATCCACTTGTCCCTGGCCTGAAAGTTCACGGAGCAATGCAAACAAAACCGCGAGCAGTGTGAAAACTTTCATGGGCTGCGATTCCGCGATCGCGTAATCAGGCAGCCAGACGGGCGGAGATTCGCGCAATTCCACTGCCTTCCACCGGGCGACGAGCAGGATCCATTCACGAACGCTGATGAGAAAAACCAGCGCCACCAATACCAGGAAAAGCCCGGCCACCGCCACATCGAGCATGTTGTTGAAATGAACACTGCGATTTGTCTGTATCGCCTTTTGAGCAGTGTCCAAAACTACCTTATCTCCCGTTGCTTGAGCTGCGACCAGGGCTTGTTCCAAACCAGGCAACTCCTGTCGCAACTGGGCCGCTTTTGAAAGAAATCCTAGCCTGGGATCGGGGCTCCAAATCTTTTGCACGCCAGCGGTCATCGTGACCGTCAACAGCCAGAGCAGCGGGATCAAAGTGACCAGCGCGAACCAAGGTTTTCCGGAAATGCTGTTTCCTCCGGTGGACTCAGGAGAGGATGGTGCCTCAACTCGCTTGAGTTGCATTTTCAGAATGACCGTGGTCGCGAGGCAAAGCGCAATCGCGGCCAAAAGTTGATTGGCAATGCCGAACAGCGGCCAGAGTGAATTAATTCCGCCGAGCGGATCGCGCACGCCTTGAATCAAAAAGTAACCCCAACCTGAAACCACCAGCAGACTGGCCAGCAGGTTGCCCGAGATATTCTTCGTCTCGGCCAGCGGCTTCCACAACTTACCGAGAACATCCTGCAACAAGTACCGCCCCACCCGCGTGCCCGCATCGAGCGTAGTAAGGATGAACAAAGCCTCAAACATAATCGCAAAGTGGTACCAAAGACTCAACCAACGGTCGCCAAACGCCTTGGAGAAGATTTGGGCCATCCCGACTGCCAGCGTCGCCGCGCCCCCGGCCCGCCCGAATAGAGACTTCTCACCCACTTTTTCCGTCAGGGTATTCATTTGATCGACCGAGACCGGGAATCCGAGGTCGGTTATTTTCGCCACAGTGCCGGCCGGATCGCCTTTGACGTTCATGCTCAAATAAACGCCCGGGTCGAGCGTGCAGGCCGCAATGAGTGCCATGATCGCGACCATCGATTCCAGGCACATCGCGCCATAGCCAATGGGTCGTGCGTAAGTCTCGCGCGTGATAATCTTGGGCGTGGTGCCGCTCGCGATCAGGGTGTGAAAACCGGAGATTGCGCCGCAAGCTATCGTGATGAAACAAAATGGAAAAAGCTTCCCCGCAAAAACCAGCCCTGAACCATCGACGAACCGGCTGATGGCGGGCATCTTCAAGCTGGGCAACACGCAAAACACCCCCACAGCCAGGGCGAAAATAGTCCCCAACTTCATGAAGGTGCTCAGGTAATCGCGCGGTGCGAGCAGAAGCCAGACCGGCAGGATGCTCGCGGCCAATCCATAGCAAATGATGCCCCAAGCCAAGGGCTCCGCCTTGAAGGTGAATACCTTCGCCCAATCCGGACTCGCATGAACGAATTGACCTCCCCAAACCGCCAGCAACAGTAACACCACACCAATGATGGAAGCCTCCAGCACTTTGCCGATTCGAATGCCGCGCAAATAACTTCCCATGATCATCGCTATTGGAATGGTCGCGCCAACCGTGAACACACCCCAGGGACTCTCTGCCAGGACGTTGACCACCACCAATGCCAGCACCGCCAGCAGGATGATCATGATCGAGAGGATTGCGACTAGTCCAATTGCGCCCGCGACTGAGTTCAATTCATCCTTCACCATCTGGCCGAGCGATTTGCCATTGCGTCGCATCGAGCAAAAGAGAATGACGAAGTCCTGCACCGCGCCGCCCAGAACCACGCCGATCAAAATCCAAAGAGTTCCCGGTAGATAACCAAACTGCGCCGCGAGCACTGGACCCACCAGCGGACCCGGTCCGGAGATGGCCGCAAAGTGGTGTCCGAACACGATCCATTTATTCGTGCGCACGAAGTCCTTGCCGTCATCCTTAACCTCGCAAGGCGTGGCCCGCTTGTCCGTGAGCATCAGGACGCGCGCAGCAATCCATTTGGAATAAAAACGGTAACCGATGGCATAGGAACACAAGGCCGCGATCAGAATGAAGACCGAATTAATCTTCTCGCCCCGATGCAAAGCCAGCGTTAGATAAGCCCACGCGCCGAGGAGCGCTACGATTACCCAGATGAATTTTGAGGCAAAGGTCTTCAAGTATTGTGCGGATGAAAGGTGCGCGGGACCACTTGCCAGGACTGACCTGGAGGAAAGTTGGCCGAAGCCAGCGCTTTCGGCGCGCGGCATTCATGCCGCTTAAGCAACCGCTTCTTCCGGCTGAGCTCGAAGTATCTAGGCGCGCTCATTTTCAACCAATCATTTTTCCGCAGCCGCCTCCAATTCATAAATCCTCCCATTAACGATGCCTTCGAACACCAGGACGTACAACTCGCCCTTGGCATCTTCACCAAAGCTGGAAATGTTGCGCAACGGAATGAGTCCCTTCGGTTGAGTAAACAGCACTCCACTCTCCACAGTTTTGTCTCCTTCGCGTTTCACAGCGAAGATTGTCCCCGTCGTAAAATCGGCGCACAAGTACAACCCGCGCAGCGCCGGGCTTTTTTGGCCGCGATAAACGAAACCGCCGGTCATGCTGTTTCCCTTCGTGCGGTCGTATTCGAAAACGGGGTCGATGTATTTGGTCTCGCTCGGCGGTGCGTTGGTATCGAACACGTGCAACCCTTCACGGATGCGCCAGCCGTAGTTTCCACCTTTGACAATAACATCCACTTCCTCCCATTTGTTTTGGCCCACGTCGCCCGCCCAAAGTTCGCCGGTCTGCCGGTCAAAACTCATTCGCCAGACGTTGCGCAAGCCGTAGGCCCAAATCTCTTCGCGCACACCATTCCCCTGCCCCACGAAAGGATTGTCCTTGGGTATCCCATATTCCAACCCAGCCGATTTGGAATCCACGTCGATGCGCAGAATTTTGCCCAGGATCGCGGTGAGGCTCTGCCCGTTGTTGTGCGGGTCATTCGCGCTTCCGCCATCGCCCAGGCTGACGTATAGAAATCCATCGCGCCCAAACATTAGTGTCGATCCATTATGATTCGGATACGGCTTTTTCACCTCAAGCAGTATTCTTTCCGACGCCATGTCCGCGCTGTTTGGGTCTGTCTTCGAAACGTGCCATTCGCTCAGCAAATTGCGCGCGGGCTTTTGCTGCGTGTAAAAGGTGTAGAACTTTCCATTGCTCTTGAATTGAGGATGAAACGCGAGCGCCAGCAAACCTTCCTCATTGCTTGCGTGCGGCTTGCGCTCCGAAATGTCGAGGAACACTGACGCCTCGCGACCACTGCGATCCTTCGGCAGAATCTTGATTTTGCCCGTCTGCTCAACCACAAAGATTCGACCCGAATTATCGGGTGCTTCGCTCAGCCAGATTGGCCGGTTGAACGTCAACTCGGGATAGGCCAGTTTGAAATCGACTCTGGGAAGCGCGGCATTTGCGACCGCGCCGACGCACAACCAAAGCAAAAGACACCAGCGAGCAAATTTGTTCATGGTCGCGAATTATTAAGCGCTTTCGGTGCAAACGTCAAAACCTCACCGAACCGCGAAGGGCTATATTTCGGAGCGACGATTGCCCCCGAAAACGCCCGTTTTCGCTGCGTCAACCACTGCGAAAGGGTGCGAAAAGGTGCGAATGAGCCAAAATGCCTGGTGTCGTAGCGCAGGTTTGCGATCCCCTGCTTCATCTGCGGATTGATTGGCCAGTTCCGCAATTCGCATTCCGCAATCTGCAATTGAGTGCATCCTCATTGTTCGAACCTCCGTTCCCGCCACCCTTTGTTCACTTTGTTACCTTACGTAAGATTCTCTTTTCCTTGGAACTTGGATTTTGGTTCTTGGAATTTTCCAGTTGCTCCTTCCATACGCGGCGCACCCTACCACAGATTTTTCCAAACGCACGCAAAAGTTATTGCAAACTTTCGACACGCATTTCGAATTCGAGAGACCGCCTAAACCTCGACAGGATCACCGGAAAGAGCGCACCTTTGAGTCGCCACTTGAATTACCAGGTTACGCCCTCGAATCAGCGCATGAACCAACAACGTCACTCCGGCAGAACCGAGGGAGACGAGGCAAAACCGGCCAGCCCGCGGCGGGCGGCTAATGTCCTCCTCTCCCCGCCAAGCGGGGAGAGGAAAAGAGGTGAGGGGTCTTATCCTTCGTCCTTCCACTCAACCGCGAACCTGGTTTATTAATTTCGCATTCATTCGGCGCTATGGTGTCGCGATCTCCCTTCACCCAAAAGTCTTCTTCAAATACTCAAGGCTGCGCGTTGCGATGGCTTCCGGGCCTTCGTCAAACTTGAAAACCTCCACCGACACATACCCATCATAGCCAACCTCCTTGAGCGCTTTCGCAATCGGAACAAAATCCACGTCGCCAAAACCGGGCCCCTTCAAATTCTTGTCGTTCGCGTGGAAGTAGGCGAACGACGGCCAGGATTCGCGGATGATTTGCGGAATCGATATTGACTCCGACGACATGGCCTTCACGTCGAGGATGATTTTGAAATTCGGGTTGTCGAACTGCCGGATAAACCGGATGGCTTCCTCCGCGGTGTTGATGAAATTCGTTTCCGATGGCGCCAGCGGCTCCAGGCAGATGGTTACGCCCCGTTCGCCGGCATGTTTGATGGAGGCCTTGAAAGTCTCGCCCGCCAAATCCCACGCCTTTTCATAACTCACGCCGTCCATCACGTTTCGCTGTTTGGGTGATCCAACCACAATCGTTTTCCCTCCAATATCCGCGCAAAAGTCCACGAGGTCGCAAAAATACTTCGAGGTCCGCTGCCGAACTGTCGCGTCGGGATGCGTGAGATACATCCCCTCGGCCTGCACCAACACCCAATGAATGCCGGAAATCGCAATGTTCTGGCGTTTCGCGGCCTCTTTGATTTCCCCGCGTTTAGCAGCCGTAATATCGGTCACGTAAGGTGCAATCGTGAACGGCGCAATCTCGATGGCATCATACCCGGTGCGGGCGGCGAAGCTCATTGCTTTCTCCAATTCCCATCCTTGGAAAATCTCGTTGCAGATGCCGAATCTCATCCGCGCAGGTTCGAGTCTCTCCGCTCAAACATCAAGAGTGAACTATGCGTGATTATGGTCCGGAATGCGTTGGGTGCGCGCACCTGAAGCGCTGGACTTGCGCAACAGTGAGGCAAATTCCATCCGGCATCGTTGATGCTAAAAACAAAACTCGCGGGTCGTTGATCGGACAATTGCAATGGAATGAGGCGCGAAATGAAATCACTGGCGTCGGTCTCCTGTAAGCAAGGCTTCACCTTCATCGATTTGCTCATAGTGTTGGTCACGGTCTGTTTGGCTGGGATAATACTTCCGGCACTAATCCCAACTCGAAGCTGCGGGGCTCCTCGCATTCGCTGCGTGAGCAATCTCAAACAGGTCGGGCTGGCCATGCGTATGTTCAGCTCGGATCACGACGACAAATTTCCGTGGCTCGTTGCGGCGACGAATGGCGGCACTCTTGAATACGCTGCTTCCAATTCCGCCTCCGTCGATTTTCTCACGCTTTCCAATGAGTTGTCTTTTCCCAAAGTCCTTGCCTGTCCATCCGACACGAGCCGCAAGAAAGCGACGCTATTCGACACCAATTTCTCCAACCTGAACCTGAGTTATTTTGCGGGGCTGGATGCCGCGGAGAATGATCCGACTACCTTACTCTCTGGTGATCGGAATCTTACGGGTGGAACCTTCAGCAATGCCGTCCGAACCTACCTGACTCAATCGAATCAGGCCGGTTGGGGACCAGAAATGCATGTAAATTCCGGAAACATCGCTTTGGTAGACGGAAGCGTTCAGCAAATGACACCATCTGGATTGAACAAGCAACTGCAACTTCTCACCAACGAAACGATCCGGCTCCTCATCCCGTAACCCTATGAAGAAACCGATCCGTGCAACCAGGAGTGCCGGTTTTACCTTCATCGATGGCCTCATCGTAATCGCTACAGTGGTTCTGGCCGCGATCATAGCATTCAGTTACGTCAATCGCCCGAGAGGATGTCCTATCAACTGCACATCGAGGCTGAAGCAAGTTGGGTTGGCCATGCGTATGTTTAGCAATGATCACGGCGACAAGTTTCCGTGGCAGGTATCCACAAACGAGGGTGGCACGCTTGAATTACTTAACGATGTCGTCGCTCATTACCAGGCCGTTTCGAATGAGATGGTTTCACCCAGACCGCTGAGATGCGAAACGGACACGAAAAGAACCGTTGCCACTACTTTCTCAAGCCTGTCCCGGTCGAGTCTCAGCTACTTCGCTGGTTTGGACGCGGATGAATCCAAACCACAGACCATTCTGAGCGGCGATCGCAATATCAATGGAGCTGTCCTCAGCAACGGAGTGTCGACTCTTTTTGCTCAATCCAACCAAGCGAGCTGGGGTCCCAATCTGCATAAGTATGCCGGAAACATTGGGCTCGGAGATGGCAGTGTCCAGAAGGCGACTTCAGCGGGTCTGAACAAACAACTGAGCAACGCATTCCTGGAGACCGCAAAATCGCAATTTCGGTTGGTCATTCCGTGATGATTGTATATGCGAAGCCGCGTGACTATTCACAGAGCGAACGGATTCACCTTCAAGGAATGCTTAATCGTGACGGTCACCGTTGCACTGCTTGGCATCCTGTTACTCGCCTATTTCGGTCAATTCAGAAATAGCTCAAACCGCAGATATTGCACCATGAATCTCAAGGAAATCGGATTGTGGATGAGGATGTTCAGCAATGACCATGGAGACCAATTTCCCTGGCAAGTGTCTTCGACCAATGGCGGCACGATGGATCGACTTACAGATTTAGTCGCGCACTTCACCTCACTCACAAATTAGATGAAATCGACCTGGGTTTTGCGCTGTCCCAACGACACCAATCGAATCGCAGCCGTTTCGTTTTCCAAACTATCCCGCACTAATCTGAGTTATTTTGTCGGGTTGGACGCACAGGACTCAAATCCGGCCACCCTGCTCACCGGTGATCGGAATATCCAGGGCGGAAACCCGATGAATGGAGTTTACACGCTGCTTACCCATTCAAACCTGGCCGGCTGGGACAGCAACCTTCATCATTTCTCAGGCAACATCGGCCTCGCGGACGGCAGCGTCCAACAGATGAACAAAACAAACCTGAACAAACAACTGCAAATCCTCACAAACGAAGTTGTTCGACTGGTCATTCCTTGATGGGTGCTTTAGGCTGTATCGAGCAATGCTAGAAGAATGAGCGCGCGTTACCACTTCCTTACAATCGGAGGCTATTCTCGCGCATTCGCCCAACGCACAACTCTGTTGGTTCTTGGGTTCCTGACAATCCTTTGCCTGTCCGCCTGCAAGGACGCAAAGAAAATGATGGACGGTTCGAAAGAAGCCTACCGCGCGGTGGAGGAGTTGGCCGGGCAAATTAAACAGGCCACTTTGTCGTTGAAGACAAATGACTTCAGCCAGGCCAAAGAGTTTGTCGCTGCGGCGGAGAAAAAACTGCACACGCGGACCATGTCCTGGGCGATGCAGGTTCTTGTCACGGAAGAAAAGGAAGGCGTCGAGGCAGCCAAAGCAACGATTCAAAAACTCAGGACCACTGAAGGGATCACCGATGACGAACTCGCCGCCTTGAAGGAAATGGATCGATACTACGAGTTCAAAGGCAGGGAACGCACCGGCGATATCGTGGTTATGGTCGCAGGAGTCGTCGTGGAACAGAAATATGGCAAGACCGCGCTCAAGGCCTTTCTCGCGCTCTGTGAGAAATACCGGACTGCGCCCGGAACCGTTTCCACCAACCTTACCTCCAACTGATTCCACGCCAAACCGCGGCCTCAGATCGCAGGGGGCTGCGAATGTGCTGGCTCCTTCTCAAATCCAAATTCCCTCATGAACTCGGCTGTTCGAGCCTCGATCCGAACTCGTTTGCGAGTAAACGGATCTATGTAGCCCAGCGAAACAGCTCGCAGCCCGAGCGGAAATTGGAACCTTCTCCCGATTCGTTTTGCGCCCGCCTTTCCATAGAGCGAATCTCCAACCACAGGAAAACCGCTCGACTCCAGATGCACTCGAATTTGGTGCGTGCGACCGGTCAGAGGCCGCGCCTCCACCAATGTCCACGTTTCCTTCGAGTCCAACACGCGAAATGCTGTTTCCGCTTCCTTGCCGGCGCGGTTATCGATTTTCATTCGCCCAACCTCTTCCGGGCAGGGGCCAATTTTCTGACTACACACCCATTCGCCTTTCTCGGGCCGACCTTCCACCACCGCCAGATATCGCTTCTCCATCTGGCGCGATTCGAACAGGTTTCCAATCGTATCCAATGCGCCTGTGCTCTTGGCGAATAAAAGCACTCCCGTCGTGTCCGCATCCAGCCGGTGAACATGCCGCAGAAACTTCAGGTTCCGTGATTTTGCCCAAAACGCCCCCGAAGCGATTGACGAAACCAACGCCGCCTGCAAATTGCGATTCGTCTTCTGCCAGCTGAACGGCACCAGCATCCAGCCGGCCGGCTTGTCCACCGCCAGCACACTGCGATCCTCGTACAGAATCGGGATCGTTTCCCCCTCCACCAGCTCGATGAAATTTGGTTTTCCCATGGCGACGCGGACTAAGGCATGGTCTCGCCCGGATTAAGAACGCGTCCAATGCGGCGCCGATCTTTCTTGGTTGGCCGGCCCGCTCCTCTCGGACGCGAAAGGATTGGCGGCTGAAACGATTTCTCACGGACCTTTTGAAATTCGGCAGCGGGAGTCAGATCTTCGAGGTATTGCGGCACCAATTTCGCGCCAACGCGTTGTTCCAGAAGCGCGATGACCTTGACTGTGCGATTCACATCGCCAACCACCGCAGAAATCATATCGCCAATTTTGACGGAGCGGGAAGGTTTGACCGGTTGGCTATTCACTTGAACCGCACCTGACTGGCAGGCGCTGGCGGCAAGACTTCGAGACTTGAACAGTCGAACCGCCCAAAGCCACTTGTCGATTCTAACATCCGGAGGCGAGTCCACATTGTTCCTGATGGCGGGCGGCAAAACTCAGGAGGGCGCGCCTTCCGGTTCTTCATCATCGTCGGAACGCGATGGCGGCGGCGCAGATTGCGATTGCTGCCGTGCCGGCGGCTCCCGGCGATGAATCTGGCGCAATTGCCGGCGCAACTGTTCAATTTCCCGTTCGTCTGCAAACTTCTGGACCTCGGCGTCCTCAAGCGTGCGCATCACGTGTTCCATTTCGTCCAGCGCTTCCGTGAGGTGTTCCACAATCTCCTTCACCTCTTCAATGGCGAGCGACACCGAAGCCGGTGAAGCCGGTTGTTCCGGAGGAGGCGGTGGTTGACGGCGTTGTTGATGTCGCTCCCTGCCTCGATCCCGATCCCGCGGGCGATCACGATCTCTCTCACGCTCCCGTGGTGGTTGTTCAGCGGGAGCAGGAGGCGCGGATTGTTCGACTTCGTGATTCGCCTCCAGTTCGGAAGCCGCCTCAATAGCCTCCTCTGTATCAGGTTTCTTCGCTGCTGGTGGACGGGCGGTAAGGCCCGATTTGGGCGCAAAACGCTGGCCGCGCGAGCGCCGGGGCGACCGGCGAAAACGCTGGCCGCGCGAAGCAGAGGGGGAATGAGCCTTAGGCGAGAGATTGGATTCGCCGGAATATTCAGGTTGTTCGTCTGGAATCATGTTCCGAAACCAAATTGCCGACCTCATCCCCAAAAGCAATGCCAAACTGCCTCGGATTTGCAGGAAAGTCTGGCCAAAAGGGTGTGGTATCTGAATAATTTCATTGAAATAGTGCGGCCAAAGCAACTAATGGGCATGGAAACTGTTACTTCCATTACCGTGCTGTGGTTTTGGCCCGACAAAGGCAACCAATGAAATTGTCCAAACTAAATGGCTTGTTGCTCGTGCTCAATTTGGCTGGGTTGGGCTACATCGGTCATTTTCTCTACCGCCAGGCTAACAAACCTGAAGTGACCGAACCGGAGCAAACGCCCTTGGTGCAGGCCAAGGAAACTTCACCCGCCACTGTTCCGACTCCAACGGTGGTGAAGGAATTCGTGACCGTGACGAATAGTTTTCGCTGGGCTCAGTTGGAATCCGAAAACTATCGAGACTACATCCAGCGGTTGCGAGCCATCGGCTGCCCCGAGCAAACGATTCGTGACATTATCATCTCCGATCTCGACAAACTCATCGCTCCCCGCGTTCAGGCCAACTCTGGCCGCCGGAAAGATCTAAAATACTGGCATCCGGAGGAGGAAGAGCTGGCGAACAATAACGATCCGCGCCGTCAGTCCAGGGAGGAACGGGCCATCGATAAAGAGAAGCGGCAGATCATTCAGGAACTTTTGGGCGTGGATCTCGTGCGAGAACGCATGAAGCAGAAGGGCCAGGAGGATTACTACGAACGCCGCCTCTCTTTCCTGCCCGAAGACAAGCGCAGCCAGATGCGCCAACTCCTGGATAAGTTCGACGACCAAATGCAGGAACTGCGCGACAAGGAATTTTCGGAGGGAACACTTTCCACGGCTGACCAGGAGCAACTTGCAATTCTCAACGCCAAGCGCCAGACGGAGCTAAATGCCCTTCTCTCCCCGGCGGAACGTGAGCAATATGAACTTTGGATGTCACCCACCGCCAATGCCGTCCGCCACTCGGTTTATGGCATGGAAGCGACGGAGGATGAATTTCTCGCCATCTACAAAGCCCGCAAGCAATTTGAGGAACAATGGAACAAGTGGGATGGGAGCCTCATGGACGATGCGACCTGGCAGCGCTATCAGGCCGCGCGCAAGCAATCAGACGATTCAATTCGCCAGGCGCTCGGGGATCAACGCTACGCCGAATACAGGCGCGGCGACGACGAGGAATTTCACCAACTCAACGCCGTGATTTCACGTTATCAGTTGCCCCGCACCGTGGCCGCGCAAGTTTACGAAGTTCGCAAAATTGCCCAGGATATGCGGCGCTCGGTGGAAGCCAATCAAACCCTACAACCCAGCCAGCGCGAATTGGCTTTGAAAGAAATGAACGAGGAAACCGAGCGCACTATCAAACAGAAGCTCGGGGACAAAGCCTACCAGTATTACCAGCACCGGAACTCAGGCACTGGTAACTAGCCGCAACCTCAGTCACGGCTAATTACCAGGCGTTGAATTCAAACCACTCGCTTAACCCCGATTCTTCAGCACGTCCCGAATCTCCATCAGGAGTTTTTCCTGCGTGGTCGGCTCTGGTGGCGTCGCTGGAGCTGGAGCGGGCTTCTTCTTCAACGTGTTCATCATCTTCACAATAATGAAGATGCAGAAGGCCACGATGATGAAGTCGATTACCACGTTGATGAACTGGCCGTAGGCGACAACCGCTGCGCCAGCTTCTTTGGCCTTCGCCAGGGAAGTAATGGGGTCGCCATTCGGCAGCTTCTTGCTCGGATCAAGATTGATGAACAGGTCGCTGAAGTTTACCCCGCCCATAGCCTTGCCAATCGGCGGCATGATCAGATCGTTGACCACGGACGTCACGACCTTGCCGAAGGCGCCGCCAATGATAACTCCGACTGCGAGGTCCACAACATTGCCTCGCATGGCGAACTCTTTGAACTCTTTAATCATTCCCATAGTTTTTGTGTGGTTGATGGTTGATCAGAACTTGTAGGCGAGCGCGGTCACCAGCTTCAGGTCGTTTTTCTGACGACCCGGAGCGGGTTGATGATCGTAGGTGTCCTGCAAATAACTGCGCAGGCTCAACTTTTGCGTGAGCGCAGTGTCGATGCCGATTTCACCGTTGACGATGTAATTTTCAACTCGGTCCACTTGCGGCAGAAACTCCAGGGTCTGCCACAGCTTGGTCTTTTCGTTGAATTTGTGTTCGAAACGTTCGGCGACACGCAAGGTCAGGTAACCGCGTTCCTGGGCCCCCTGCTTTTCGTAAACGAGGCCGGGACCTACTTCAGCACTCAGACGCGTGCTGTCGTTCTTGATGAAGTAATAACCGAGACCAGGGCTGACGGTGACGCGGTACTTCAAATCTGCGATCTCGTCGTGCAAACCATCGACGCGCAGATAGCCGTATAACCTTTCCGTGATGAAGCGATTGTACTGGCCATATCCATGCAGCGATTCGTTGTTCTTGACGCTGTTGTTTTCGCCGTAGGTGCCTTCCACTCCCAACAACCATTCGTCTTCCTTTGCTTTCCGGGTGGCTTGGAGGCTGCCCGTGAACAACAGTGTGTCGCTGTTACCGCGCGTCAACGTCAAACCGAGCGCGGCCGATTTTTCCCAGACTGGCGGTTGCGCCGCCTGGGCGAGTGAACTTGCCGTTGAACCAGCCAGGATCAGGCCGGTGATTGTACTGAGACACAACAGATGTGATGATTGCATAGATGATCGCTGACTAACTTTGTTTGATTGAGTTTGGTGCATTGACGGGATTAGCGCCAACGGCGCGAGGGTGTCTGGGTGCAATTACTGCGTCAACCAAATGTTTTATAATCGCACATTTCACGGCTCGCGATGGCACAAATTGCCGGGCTTGACCCTCGACCCTGAATCCTAAACAATCCTTTCACCGCAGCTTTCCGGGTAATTCCGGCGCAACAGTTGAATTTTACCCAACTTTGCGCCGTCCGAGGCTGCATCAACATCGGACATTTATGAACAAATCGTCATTCTTTGCTTGGTGCGGAGTTATCTCAACCACACTTTTTCTGAACGCCGGAACAATGTCAGCCGCTGAGCCGGAACCCGGTTTTCGCAGCTTGTTCAACGGCAAGGACTTGACCGGCTGGGCCGGACGCACGAATCACTGGTCGGTTGAAGACGGAGCCATCACCGGCATCACCACCAAGGAAAATCCGGCCAAGGGCAATAATTTTCTGATCGCCCAGGAAGGCGGCACCAACATGATCGTGGACGATTTCGAGATCCGCTTCTCCTACAAATTCTCCAGCGCCTGGGGCAATTCCGGGCTGCAATATCGCAGCAAGGACAGGAAGAACTTTGTCGTGAATGGATATCAGGGCGACTTTGAAGTGGGCCAGACGTATTCAGGCATTCTCTACGAAGAAGGTGGTCGCGGTATTCTGGCGCAACGTGGCCAGAAAGTAGTAATCTTTCCAGCACATTGGGATCCTAAGCTTAGAATTCCACGTGGACAAGTTGTCGCGGCCGCTTCTATAGTGTCACCTAAATACTAGTGACTCCAGCGTAACTGGACTGGCCACAGTTAGGCCGCAAATGTAATCACACTGGCTCACCT
>JADMIO011398636.1_pt1 | contig 34195 bp, 35 predicted proteins | sample 8958161 | NCBI WGS metagenome assembly JADMIO01 (sample SAMN16585339, study PRJNA669376) | soil metagenome | isolation source: Crop rotation soil | place: USA: Cullars Rotation, Alabama | collected 2011 | reverse complement strand
GCCGCGACTTCAAGTCACGTGAATTCCAAGCTTCGGATCCCACTGTGCTGGAAAGAGACGCCTTTACATCCAAACGCCGTATTGATATTAATGGAAGCTTGGGATGCAGTTTGATTTGTAAATATTGCTGGCATCTAGGCACAACCGGAGACATGATCGTTGAGAAAGATGACGCCTCGGGAGAAAATGAAGTCCGTTTTACATACGGTCGTAATATACGCTATCACACTGCAGAATATATTGTTAAGATGGTCAAAACATTGGTTGAACGATATCAAATCGATTTTGCGAGTTTTATTGACGAGAATATGATGACTATGCATGTGGCCAGCGGCCGACGCTGGCTTTATGATCTTTGTGATTTGTGGATCAAAGAAGGCCTTCAGCCCACCTGTGTTCGAGACGGCGTTGAGCATGATGAAAATTGCCGTGGAGTCCATTGGGGAGGAACAAGTCATGCGGGGCTTGCGGATCCAGATATTTTAAAAGCGATGCGTAAAGCAGGATGTGCGCATTTAGTTTATGGCCTTGAATCGTTTGATCCAAAAATTTTGAAGAATTTGGGTAAAGGGTCCAATCAGAAAGCTAATGTTCGTAGTATTGGGATGACGCTCGAAGCCGGCATTGCACCAATTGCTAATATTATTATTGGCTTTCCGGAAGAAAGTTTTCAAAGCATTCGCACGACAATGGAGTGGATGATAAAACTGGGAATCCATGCAAAACCGCATTTTGCCACGCCTTATCCAGGTTCTGAGTGGTACTACACATATAAAGATTCTATTATGGAACAATATAATGGCGATCTTGAGCGTTTCATCGAGGATTTAGGAGATGCCTCTAAAATTACAGCGGTTATTTCTCATCGTTTTTCTGGCATGCAACTCTTAGGTTTACAAGAAATTGTGGCTCGACGCGATTTACGTTTGCTCGATCAGGCTGAAAAACATTGGGGAGATTGTGACAACCATATCCACCCTATCGTTAAGCCTAAAGAATCCTTTAATATCGTCAAAAAGAAAGTTGACGCCCCTATTGAAGAAGCCGCCCGCCCGATATAAAATCCCTAACTTCACGAAATGAATAGACTTATTGTTCTGTAATAATAATTTGACTTTAAAAGGTTAAAATCTATAATATGTTCAGAAATTGAACATTATTATGCCTCCAGAACCCTTAGACGAACGCGAGTTTGAACTCATTAATATTGTCGGCGCCAAGCTGGGTAGTAACCAGCGTGACCTTTCCCGCCAAATGGACATGTCTCTCGGCATGGTCAATATGCTTCTTCGCCGTTTAGTTTCCAAGGGTTACATTCGTATTAATCAACTCAATAAGAAAAAAGTCGAATATATTCTGACCCGCAAGGGTTTTTCAGAAAAGATGCGCAAGTCTGTACGTTATACGATTAAAACTATTTGTTCACTAGGGTTAATTAAACGTCGTCTAAGCGGAACACTTCAGGAGCTCATCAATCAAGGAGACCGAAAATTTATTATTTTAGGTGAATCAGATTTTGCTATTCTCGTTGAAATGGTCCTAAAAGAGGTGTGTAAAGAGTCCTTTATCGTCGAACATACGCTCGAGTGGCCCAAAAACGGCTTTGACGGCTGTCTGCTTATTTGTCAAGAAACCAATCAACCCGTAGCTAAACTTAATCGTCCCAAAACCGTTAATCTGGTTGAACTTTTAGCCCAAGATCATGCGCTCATGGGATTACAGGAGATCATTCGATGAAGGTTGTTATTCTCTGTGGCGGACAGGGTACGCGTATTCGTGATGTTTCTGAGGTTTTACCTAAACCAATGCTTCTGATCGGGGACAAGCCGATCCTTTGGCATATTATGAAAATCTATGCCCATTATGGATTTAATGATTTTGTTTTATGCTTAGGATACAAGGGTTGGATTATCAAAGAGTTTTTCCTCAATTATTATCAGAAGACAAAGGATTTTACGCTTGATTTTAGTCAACGCGGGGAACTCACCTATCATAATGCGGATGCTAATATTGACTGGAAAATTACCTTCGTTGAAACCGGAGAGAATGCTCAAACCGCAACGCGTCTGCTTAATGTCCGCGAGCATCTTAAAGATGAAAAAACGTTTGCCTTAACTTACGGCGACGGCGTCGCTGACATTAATATCTCAAAACTTCACCAAATCCATCTCAAAAATAATACTCCGCTAACAATTACCGCCGTTCATCCGCTCGGTCGTTTTGGTGAAATCGAGATCGCCGGTCCAAAAATTACAGAATTTAATGAAAAACCAAATGTCAGCTCTGGCATGATCAATGGCGGATTTATGATGTTTGAAACAGCTGCTTTTAAAAAATATTTTAATCCTAAGAAGAACGAATCCCTTGAGGGAGATGTTATTCCGCGCATCGTTAAGGACAAAAAGGCCTCGGTTTATAAACATTTGGGCACGTGGCAATGTGTTGATACATCTCGTGAATATAATTTTTTAAACGAGTTGTGGGCTAACAATAAGGCCTTTTGGAAAACATGGGCATAAATTCATTTTGGTCCAATAAACGGGTTCTGGTGACCGGTCATGAAGGTTTCCTGGGATCGAATATGACGAAAACGCTTCTCGACGCGGGAGCTCATGTCACTGGCGTTGATATTGTGTCGAACCCCAAGAACGCGATTCTTAAAGAATATCGTTCTACGTTTAAAGGGATCAAAGGTGACATTGCGGACTTATCTTTTATTAGAACGGTTATAACAACTCATAAACCCCAATTTATTTTCCATTTAGCCGCTGAGGCGATCGTCGGCATTGCTAATAAGAATCCACTACGGACGTTTGCGTCGAATATTGAAGGGACTTGGAATATCTTAGAAGTCGCTCGTCAACAAAAAGGTATAGAAGCCATCATTGTGGCTTCTAGCGACAAGGCCTATGGCTCGCACGAAAAGCTTCCTTATACAGAAAAAGCAGCGCTTCAAGGAGAGCATCCTTATGACGTTTCCAAAAGCTGCGCGGATTTAATATGCAGAAGTTATTTTATAACTTTCGAAGTTCCTGTGGCTGTCACCCGTTGCGGAAATATTTATGGTCCGGGAGACTATAACTTTTCGAGGCTCATTCCCGATGCGATCCGCTGTATTTTAGCCAACAAAGAGTTTCACATTCGTAGTAACGGTTTATTTACACGCGATTATATCTTTGTCCAAGATGTCGTCGATGCTTATATGCTACTCGCGCGTAAACTAAAAGTGCAGAAATTAGGAGGGGAAGGTTTTAATTTTAGCTGCGAAAAGCCGATCAGTGTCATAAGGCTTTTTAACGAATTAGGCGCATTTTTTCCTGAGTATACAAAACGACCCAAGATCCTGAATCAAGCCAAACACGAAATCAAGCATCAGTATTTGACGTCGGCTAAGGCCAAAAAAGTTTTAGGCTGGCGGGCTCAATACAGCCTTAAGCAAGGGCTTAAGGAAACCATCGTTTGGTATAAAGAGAACTTATGAGAGAAATCGTGCAAACAAAATCTTCCATTAGTGACATGATGATTTTATGGTATTTTTTTAGAAATCATCGAAAGGACGCTGGTTTTGTTTTAATCTTGATGGTTGTTTCCAGTGCTTTGGAATCTATAAATTTGATTGCCCTTTATCCGGTTATTAATTATGGTCTCAACATGCCGGCGGGGCATTCGCTGCGTGTTTTGGAAAACTTTCTCCATACACTTTCTTTTGATAATTTGTTTCTAGGCGCTTGTGTCGTTCTTGTTGTGCTAACGGCCTTGGCCACGATAGCCAAGATTTATTATCAATTTTTGGTCAATCGTCTGATTATGAAGGTCGTCGAAGAGAATCAAAATCATATTTTCAGTAAGCTCGCCGGCGCAGAGTATAAATATTACGTCAAAAGCCAGCAAGGTAAACTCATTTACGCCTCGACGGTCGCACCGATTGGTATTTCAATTAATGTGTTAAATGGGGCCCGTATCCTCAATTCGGCGTTGACAATCCTCCTTTTAATGTCGGCCATGCTTGTTTTAGCTTGGCAGGGGATGCTTTTTATTGTCGCTTTGGGAGGCCTTTATATTTTCTTTGTCCGAAAAATCCTTAATCGTTTTGTGAATCAATACTCACATTTAAGCGTTCACGAAGATGAACAAAAAAATATAATTCTTAATGAATTTATTAATGGGATAAAAACGATTAAGGCTTTTCATAAAGAATCGACATGGCAGGATAAATTCGCTGCAGCTGTTCATCGCAGCGTCGGATATCGATTTAAAGTCATGTTTGGACATGTGCTTCCGGATAGTTTTATAAAATTTATATTTTTTACAGGTATTGGATTGATGGGCATTTATCTCGCCCTTTACTCCAAAGGCGATTACATGACGCTTTTGCCAGCCCTTGGAACATTTGCGATTGTTACACTACGCTTAATTCCCTATATCAATCTATTAGGGAGTGACATTGTGTCTTTAGCGCGGTATATGCCCGATGTCAAAGTTGTTTATCATTTGCTCCACGAACAGATGGATCAACCGATGGTCGGAACAAAAATCGTTGAAGAGTTTAGACATAATATTCAGTTTAGGAATGTCACTTTTAAATATGACACAGCTGAAGGACCGTTATTTAAAGACCTAAATTTTGAAATTAAGAAAGGCCGGATGACGGCGCTCGTGGGATTTTCTGGCTCAGGAAAGTCGACAATTGTGAACTTAATTTTAGGCCTTTATCCTGTGACCGCTGGTGAAATTTTGATCGACGGAGAAAATATTAATAATTTTTCCAGAGACTCTTATTTAAACCATATTGGATACGTGAGTCAGGAGACATTTATTTTTAATGGAACAATCAAGGACAACATTTGTTTTGGCGACGCGCGTTATAGTGACCAAGAGGTCTTTGAGGCCGCCAAGCTCGCCAATGCTCATGAATTTATTTTAGCAACAGAAAAAGGGTATGAGACGATCGTTGGTGATTCTGGCGTTAAACTATCGGGTGGTCAGCGTCAGCGTATTGCCATTGCACGCGCTATTATTAAGAAGCCTGAAATTTTGATTCTAGATGAAGCCACAAGCGCGCTCGATAATATCTCGCAGGCCCAAGTTCAACTGGCTATCAATAATATTGCTGGCCAGACGACGATTTTACTCATTGCCCATCGGCTTTCGACTGTTCAAGATGCCTATATTTGTTTGCTTAGTGACGGACAAATCGTGGATCAAGGTTTATATAAAGACTTACTTGAAGGCAGCGAGCGTTTTAGAAAACTTTATGGTGAAAGCGAGCTCTATAAGACAAGTGAAAGAGGAGTAAGGGAATGAAAACAATTCTAGTCACCGGCGCTGGCGGTTTTATCGGGTCTCACCTCACAGAGTTGCTTGTTCAAAAGGGTTATCACGTTAAGGCCTTTGTGCGTTATAACTCAAATAGTTTAAAAGGCTGGCTTGCCCAATCTGCCTTTAAGAAAGATATTGAATTCTCTTTTGGCGATGTGCGTGATTATGATTCCGTCTCCAAAGCCCTAAAAGGTTGTGATAGTGTTTTTCATTTAGCTGCGCTTATTGGAATTCCATATTCGTATCAATCGCCACTCGCCTATATCAAAACGAACGTCGAAGGAACTTATAATGTCCTCGAAGCCGCAAAAAATTTATCTCTTAAGAATATAATGATTACCTCAACGAGCGAGACCTATGGGACGGCGCAATATGTTCCCATCGATGAACTCCACCCCGCGAATGCTCAATCGCCATATGCAGCGAGCAAAGTCGCTGCCGATCAGTTAGCTCTGAGCTATCATCGATCCTTCGGCTTAGCGATCAAGATTGTGCGTCCATTTAATACGTATGGCCCGCGCCAGTCGCTGCGTGCCATCATTCCAACAGTTATTTCACAAGTCCTCAGCGGGAAAAAAGAATTATTCTTAGGGAATGTGACACCAACGCGTGATTTTACGTTTGTTAAAGATACCGTGGAGGGTTTTCTAGCTATTGCCAAAAGTCCAAAGCTCAATGGCCAAGTCACCAATATTGGGACTAATACAGAAATTTCGATTAAGGCATTGGTTGAAAAAATTAGCAATCAACTTCAAAGGAAGGTGCGCCTAGTTAAAGATAAAAAGCGTTTGCGTCCAGATAAAAGTGAGGTCGAACGTTTGCGAGCTGATAATCGCAAGCTTAAGAAATTAGCCAAGTTTATGCCCAGCTATACCATGGATAATGGCCTCAAAGAAACAATTTTTTGGGTTAGAAACCATTTAAAGAATGTGGAGTCAGAAAACTATCATGTCTAACGCAATCCCTCTATCGGTTCCCGTTCTCAATGGGCACGAATGGAAATTCGTAAAACGTTGTTTTGATACGGGCTGGATTTCCTCGGTTGGACCATTTGTCGACGGATGTGAGGATGATATCCGCAAGCAGTTTAAAGTTAAACATGCCGTAGCCTGTGTTAATGGAACGTCGGCGCTCCATGTGGCGCTCCATGTGGCGGGTGTAACACTCAATGATGAAGTCATTGCGCCCACAATCACCTTCATCGCTCCTATTAATGCGATTCGCTATACGGGAGCGCATCCTGTATTTATGGATTGCGACCGCTTTTATAATATGGATATGAGTAAAACGTTAGAGTTTCTTAAAGGTCAAACTTTTTTTAAAGACGGTGTTACCTATAACAAAAAAACCCGGCGCAAAATCAAAGCCATCGTTCCTGTCCATGTCTTTGGTAATGCGCTCAATCTAGAGCCGTTGTTAAAGGTGACCCAAAAACTTAATATTAAAGTCATTGAAGATGCAACGGAAAGTATCGGGACTGTTTATACGTCGGGTAAACTTAAGAACAAATTTAGTGGCAGTGTGGGGGATATGGGTTGTTTTTCGTTTAATGGCAATAAGATTATTTCTGGCGGCGGCGGAGGGATGATCGTCACAAATAATGCCGAGTATGCCCAGCAAGCGCGATATTTAACGACTCAAGCACGTGATGAAGCGACATGGTTTGTTCACGATAACGTGGGGTATAACTATCGTTTAAATAGTATTCAAGCATCTCTTATCAGCGCACAGCTTAAAATTTTAAAAAATTATATAAAAATTAAAAAAAATAATTATCTCAAATATAAAAAAGAAATCGATGGGATCGGTGGTCTAAAATTAGCGTCGGTGCCTAGTTATGCTCAAAATAATTATTGGATGTATGCGCTTCAAGTGGATCATTACCAGTATGGACGTTCGATCGATGATTTAATTGCCTTCTTTAAAAGAGAGCAGATCGAAGTTCGCCCATTATGGTACCCCAATCATTTGCAGCGTCCCTATCGTTATTGCGAGACTTATAAAATTGAGTCAGCGATCCAATTGCATCGCTCAACGATCAATTTGCCGTGCAGTGTTAATTTGAAAGACAAGGACATAAGTCGGATCGGTAAGTTATTAAGATCTTGGAAAAAATAGTTTATCGATTGTAATTTTTATTCAACATTAGACGCAAGGAGAATACAATTTATGGCTGTTTATGATAAGGACATTTTAGCTCATTATAAAATGGTGGCACAGAAAAATGGTTTGGACCCGTCATCGACGATGGAAGACCTATTGACGCGTCAATATGAAACGGATTTGATTGTGAAATTTGTAGGCGATGTTCTTAAAAACAACAAAAATAAAAAGAAAAAACTTATTTTGGCCGACGTTGGCTGCGGGAATGGGTATAGCTTGGATGTTATAAATAAGGCCTTCCCTCAACTGCAAATGATTGGGTTTGAATATTCTCCGGACTTATGCAGCTTAGCGCAACAACGGTTTTCTAAGAACCCTAAAGTACAAATCAAGCCGGCGGATATTAGGGACAAGAAAAGTTTTGGGACCTCTAAAGTCGATATCCTTATTTCACAACGCGTCATTATCAATTTGTTAGATCCTATTGACCAACGAATGGCGCTGAACAATTTAATCTCGATTGTTAATCCAAAGGGTGCTCTACTTTTTCTTGAGGCTTTTCGTAGAGGATTAGAGGAGCTCAACGACGCACGTTCTGAGTTTGATATGGCCCCAATTCCTGCGCCCTATCATAATTTGTATTTAGAAGATGACTTTTTTGCGGGAGCATCAGAAATTTCCAATTCGGGTAAAGTTATCGTTGCAGAGAATTTCTTATCAACACATTATTTTGTTACCCGTGTTTTACATCCACTCATGCTCGGAGATAAAACATTCAAACGTAATTCTCATTTTGTTAAGTTCTTTTCATCAGCTTTAGCCAAAAATGTCGGACGGTATTCACCTATTAACGCTAAGGCATTTATAAAGAAGTAATTTATGCAACGTCATTGTTTTATTATCGCTGAGGCCGGTGTCAATCATAATGGCCGACTTAATTTAGCTAAGAAACTTGTTGATGCGGCCAAGCGAAGTGGTGCCGACGCCGTTAAGTTTCAAACCTTTAAAGCGGAGGAAGTTGTTTGTGCCTCCTACGGAAAGGCTAACTATCAGAAGAAAACGACGGCCGCCGATGAGAGCCAATTAACGATGTTAAAACGTCTTGAACTTAAAGAGGTCGATTTTCGTGAGTTGTCCAATTATTGCCAAAAGACAGGGATTCTTTTTCTATCGACGGCATTTGATATGGCGAGTGTGGATGTGTTAGATCAATTGGGCGTGACGCTCTTTAAGATTCCTTCAGGTGAAATTACAAACGGGCCTTTGTTAACACATATTGCGAAGAAAAATAAACCCATAATTTTATCGACCGGCATGTCTACGCTTAAAGAAATTGATCAGGCTTTAAAAATACTTCGCCGTTTTAATAAAAAAAATATTTCTTTGCTTCACTGCGTGTCTGAATATCCAGCGCCGATGGAGGACGTAAATTTAAAGGCCATTCCTGCGATGCAATCCCATTTTAAGTTATCGATTGGATTATCAGATCATACTTTGGGTATCGAAGTGCCAATTGCGGCCGTTGCGTTAGGAGCGTCGATTATAGAAAAACATATGACGCTGACTAAGACTATGAATGGTCCTGATCATCAAGCCTCGCTAGATCCTCAAGAGTTTTCGGCTATGGTCAAAGCTATTCGCCATATCGAGAAAGCACTTGGGAATGGTCATAAGCAGCCTTCTAAAAGTGAATTAAAAAATAGAATAGCGATTCGAAGGAGTTTAGTTTCAACTAAAGATATTCCCAAAGGCAGTCATATTGAGCATGCCGCGATTGCCATTAAACGTCCAGGATCCGGAATCGCACCCAATGACTTAGGTAAAATTTTAGGACGACAAACCAAGCGCTCAATTAAAAAAGACACAGTGATTAAGTGGGATTATCTCGCATGATAACCAAAAGAAAAATTTGTGTTGTGACAGGATCGCGAGCTGATTACGGTCACCTTTATTGGCTTTTGCGGGCAATTCAAAATGACAAAAAGCTACGCCTGCAGCTTGTTGTCACGGGAATGCATCTTAAAAAAGAATTTGGCTTGACCTATCGTCGTATTGAAGACGATGGTTTCAAAGCCGACGCGAAGCTTGATATTCTAAGATTTTCAAATTCTGAAGAGGGTGTGTCTCAGTCGATCGGGTTGGGGGTTCAGCTTTTTGCAAAAACATTTAAGAAACTTAACCCGGATATGGTCATTGTGTTTGGCGACCGTTTTGAAATGTTGAGCGCGACAATTGCGGCGTATGTCGGTAAATATTGTATTGTACATTTGCATGGAGGAGAGAGGACGGAGGGACTCATTGATGAAGGCATCCGACATTCGATTACAAAAATGGCTCATATTCATTTAGCCGGCGCGGAAGATTATAGGACACGTATTATTCAAATGGGGGAACACCCGTCTCGTGTGTTTAATGTGGGAACCATTGGATTAGATCATGTCTACCGTACGCCATTATTTAATAAAAATCAGTTAGAGGCATTTCTTAAATTTAAACTCGGACCAGCGTGTGCTTTAGTGACGTTTCACCCTGAAACATTAGATGCTCAAAGCCCTGTGGCCCAAATTAAAGAATTACTTAAAGCGCTTAAGACAACACACTTAAATCTTATTTTTACTAAGACGAATGCAGATCCTAATGGTCGAATAATCAATAAGGTTATTGGTCAGTTCTGTCGTCAGAATTCACAGCGGTGCAAGCTTTTTGATAGTCTAGGACAAAAGGGATATTACAGTTGTTTAAAACACGCTCATTTAATGATTGGTAATTCTTCAAGCGGATTGATTGAAGCGCCGTCCTTTGGGCTGCCTGTCGTTAATATTGGGGAACGACAACGAAAACGTTTAAGAGCTGAGAATGTGATTGATGTAGATAATAATCAAAGGGCTATTAAGCGCGGGATTGACAAGGCGCTCTCCTCAGCGTTTAAGGCTAAAGCCAATTTGGCCCGTAATCCCTATGATTGTTTTCGCGACGGACGCTCCAGTGGGCGTGTAGTCCGCGTTTTAAAGCAGATTAAAATAAACGACGCGTTAATTAAAAAAAGTTTTTACGATATTGTTTATAACCAGGGGTAATATGCGCATCATATTTATCGGACAAGTTGATTTTAGTTATCATTGCCTGTCCGAGCTTTTGAATAGGAGAGAACATATCGTGGCTGTCATTTCTAGAAAGATGGCGAAATTATCATCAGACGATAAAGATTTGGCTCCTTTGGCCACGCAATATCAGGTGCCGTTTTACTCCATTGATAATATAAATTCAAAAGAAACCATACAGATCATTAAAGATTCTAAACCCGATGTCATTTTTTGTTTTGGATGGCATCAGATCATTAAACCGGACGTTTTAAAATTGGCACCTCTAGGGGTAATTGGGTGTCATCCGACGCGCTTGCCCGAGAATCGTGGTCGACATCCGATCATTTGGGCCTTAGTTTTGGGACTCAAGCAATCGGCTTTGACATTTTTTAAAATGAATAACGCGCCAGACGCGGGAGATATTATTTCCCAGAAGCTTTTTATGATAACGTCAACCGATACGGCTCAAAGCATTTACGCCAAGGTCAAAAGGCTTGCCAGCCAACAGTTAAAAGAATTTGTTCCACAGTTAAAAAAAGGACGAACCCGATGGCTCAAGCAAAAGAAAATATCGAATGTTTGGCGAAAGCGTGATGTCCGAGACGGTATTATTGATTGGCGTATGACGATGCAGGGCATTTATGATTTGGTTCGTGCTTTAAGTCATCCTTATCCGGGAGCATTGTGTTTATATGAAGGAAAATATGTTACGGTAACGAAAGTTAAAAAGGTAAAAATAAATCTAAGAAATATTGAGCCAGGTAAAGTTCTGACACGCACGGAACGGACCATGACGGTTAAGTGTTACGACGGCGCGGTTGAACTTTTGGAACACGGATTTCATAAGCGACCCCTTAAAGGAGAGTATCTGCGATGAATATAAAAAATGTGATTGTGGTGGCTACGCATCCCGATGATGAAACATTAGGATGCGCAGGAACCCTGCTTAAACTTAAATCTCAAGGCGTAACGCTCAATTGGTTGATTATGACCGATGTGGTGGCCAATTTAAACTTTTCTTCAGAGTTTGTCGGCCGACGCAAGAAAGAAATAAAGAAGATCAGTCAAATATTTGGTTTTAAGAAAACCATCCAACTGAAATATCTCACGACTCAACTTGACCAAATCGCACGTGGGGAATTGGTCGGTGCGGTATCGAAAGTGTTCGCAGATTTACGGCCAGACACAATTTTTCTGCCTAATCGCAGTGATATTCATTCAGATCACAAGGAAACATTTCAAGCTGTGATGAGTTCAAGTAAGACATTTCGCTACCCATTTATTAAAAATATTCTTATGTATGAAACAATTTCGGAAACGGAATTCGCGCCGGCCTTGCCCGAGAGTGCATTTACACCCAATGTCTTCGTCGATATGTCACGTTTTCTAGATGCTAAGATCAGGGCGATGAAAATTTACAAAAGTGAGATGGGTCAACATCCTTTTCCTCGAAGTGAAGACAACATTCGGGCGTTAGCAACATTTCGTGGAGCAACCATTAACGCAAAGGCCGCCGAAGCTTTTATGTTGCTTAAGGCGATTATCTAATTATGAAAGACCAATTTATACCAGAAAAACTGAGCGTCAAAGAAACCATGCATCTGATGGGCAAAGTCGCCAAACGGATCCTGTTTGTCGTTGATAGCCAAGAAAGGCTTTTAGGGACCGTAACAGATGGCGATATCCGTCGATGGGTTCTTTCCGGAGGGAAATTGTTAGACCCCATTGCACGGGTTTATCATAAGAATCCCGTCAGCTTAAATGAGAAATATAATTTAGAGAAAGTTAAGAAAATGATGATTGACCGCGTCATAGATGCGATCCCAATCGTCAATAAAGAGCGCAAGATCATTAAAGTTCTTCTTTGGAATGAAGTCTTTGGCGAAAAAATACGTGTTCCGAAAGTGAAATTAACTGCGCCTGTTGTCATCATGGCCGGAGGCAAAGGCACGCGCCTTGATCCGTTTACGCGGGTGTTACCTAAGCCGCTCATTCCCATCGGGGAGCGAACGATTCTAGAGATGATCATGGAAAAATTTAGTTTTTATGGGGCCAAAGAGTTCTTTATTTCCATCAATCACCGTTCCCGGATGATTAAGGCGTACTTTGAGGAAAGTGGAACTTCTTTTAAGGTTAATTTTATCGAAGAGTCAAAGCCCCTTGGTACCGCCGGAAGTCTAAGTTTATTATCATCGAAAATGCGTGGGCCCATTGTCGTTTCAAATTGCGATATTATTATCGAAGCGGACTATAACGAGATTATCAAATTCCATCAAACGCATAAAAATGATATTACCATCGTCGGATCATTCCGCCATTTTACGATTCCTTATGGAATTTGTCATATTGAAGATGGTGGAGCACTCATCGATATTGAAGAAAAACCCGAATATGATTTCTTAGCCAACACCGGCATGTATGTTTTAGATGCGAAAACATTGGCATTAATTCCCAAAAATGAATTTTATAATATGACAGAATTGATCAAATTGGTTAAACATAAAGGTGGAAAAGTCGGCGTTTTTCCCGTCGACGAAAAATCTTGGGTTGATGTTGGTCAACTGGGCGAATATCACCAGGTTTTGCGATCTTTGGAAATGGAGATTTAGTGAGCGAGAACATTTTGGTATTTATCGGCGCGCGCGGAGGCTCGAAGGGTTTGAAAGATAAGAACATTAAACCTTTAATGGGAAAGCCTTTGATTGCCCATACAATTTTAACGGCCTTAAAGTGGGGCAAGGCGGCCCGGGTAATTGTTTCGACGGATTCGCTAAAAATTGCAAATGTAGCTAAGCATTATGGCGCTCAAGTTCCTTTTCTTAGGCCGGCAAAGATGGCAACGGACAAGGCCCCCAAGGGACCTGCGCTTCGCCATGCACTTGTGGAGTGTGAGAAAATTTTTAACGAACGATATACTGTTGTCGTCGACCTTCAGGTAACATCACCTGTTCGTCGCATTAAAGATCTCGATCAATGTTTGGATTTGTATAAAAAATATAAACCTTCAACGCTTTTTAGTGTCGTTGAAACACATAACAATCCGTATTTTAATTTGGTCGAACTGGATAAGAATAAAAATGTTAAACGGTCTAAATATTTGCCAAATCATATTTACCGACGCCAGGACGCGCCTAAAGTGTATGCCGTAAATGGGTCGATTTATTTTTATAGCCGAAAGCATCTTTTGGCCTCTGAAAATCCATCGGTTTTCAGTCGGAACCAACGTATCTATGTCATGGATGAAACAGCCGAAATCGATATTGACCGTGCCATCGATTTCAAAATACTTGAGGTCTTGCTTAAGACAAAGTTTATAAAAATAGAATCATTATGAAAAACATTCGTATTATTCCAAGGCTTGATATTAAGGGGCCTAATCTTGTCAAAGGCATTCATCTGGAGGGGTTAAGAACCCTTGGCAAACCGCATCGGTTCGCGCGTCATTATTATGAACAAGGGGCCGATGAACTTCTTTACATGGATGTCGTGGCCAGTTTATATGGACGCAATAGTTTGGAAGATATTATTAAAATTACTTCTCAAGAGATTTTTATTCCTCTGACTGTGGGGGGAGGATTACGGACACTAGACGACATTCGTCGTGTCCTTCGCGCAGGGGCTGATAAGGTTTCAATTAATACGGCGGCCATAGGTAATCCCTCTTTTATTAAGGAGGCATCGCGCGAATTTGGGTCTTCGACGATCGTGATTTCAATTGAAGCCATTCAAATGCCGGATGGAACCTATGAGGCCTACACGGATAATGGCCGTGAACAAACGGGTGTGAATGCACTGGAATGGGCTCGGACAGTGGAAGATCTGGGCGCCGGAGAAATTTTAGTGACGTCGATTGATCGTGAAGGCACAGGCATGGGGTATGAAATTTCCTTAACAAGACAAATTGCCGATGCCGTTTCGATTCCTGTTATTGCCTGTGGTGGTGCTGGTCAACTTAAAGATGTGTCTGATGTGATTCGTGGGGCACGGATCGATGCTGTAAGTATGGCGTCAGTTCTTCATTATCATGTGATTAAACATCATGAATTTGATGACGATTTTAGCAGTGAGGGGAATACGGAGTTTCTTAAAAGCGGACAAACATTTCGTAAAATTCAGGATACGACATTGCCTGAAATGAAAAATTATCTTAGAAATCAATTTATAGACGCAACACAGGACGTTCTTATTCGATAAATGAATAATTCAAGCTTAAACATTGTGATCGTGGATTTTGGTATGGGGAATCTTTTTAGCCTTAAAAATGCTTTTGCACATTTGGGTTATGACGTTAAAATTACTTCCCGCAAAGAAGATATTGCGAGTGCAGATGGAATCGTTTTGCCCGGCGTCGGAGCCTTCGGTAAAGCCATGGAATCTTTAAGAGACCGCGATCTGGTTAGTGTTCTTAAAGATACCATTTATTCCGGCCAGCCACTATTGGGAATTTGTTTGGGATTACAACTTTTAATGAGTAAAAGTTATGAATTTGGTGAATACGAAGGATTAAACCTCATTGAAGGAGAAGTTAGGCGATTTAATTTTCCGTCTCAAGGACATCATCGATTTAAAATTCCCCATATGGGGTGGAATAAAATTTATAAACCGGTACAATTGTCGTCTTGGTCTTCGACCATTTTAAAGAATATAGGCGACTGCGCATTTATGTATTTCGTCCATTCCTTTTACATACAGCCGAATGATTCCAGATTGGTCTTGTCAATGACCACCTATGGCCAAACCGAGTTTTGTTCCAGCCTTCATTATAAGAACATATTCGGATGCCAGTTCCATCCGGAACGCAGCGGTCCTGAAGGAATTCATATTTATAAGAATTTTATCGAATTTGTTCAAACCAATAAAGAAAAGGTCAGAAATGCTCAAACAAGAACTTGAGGCTAAATATGGACTGCCGACTAAAGTCGTTTTTTGCAAGCGCTGTGTGATGTCTAACCAGCGTCCTTCGTCGACACCGGAGTTTAAACATACGACGGCGCAAAAACATCAGACATTAAATATTAATGAGGAAGGGATTTGTGACGCCTGCAGGTACGCGGAAATCAAGGCGAACATCGATTGGAAAAAACGTGAAGAGGAGCTCCTTCAACTTTTGGATCAATACCGCAGTAAAGATGGATCCTATGATTGCGTGGTTCCTGGAAGTGGAGGCAAGGACAGCGTGTTTGCCGCGCATGTTCTTAAATATAAATATGGTATGCATCCTTTGACCGTCACATGGCCCCCACTTATTTATACAGATGTCGGATTAAAGAATTTTAGAAATTGGATCTATAAAGGGGGCTTCGATAATATTAGTTTTAATTATAATGCCAAAGTCCACGCGTTACTCACGCGTCTTGCGATTGAAAATATTTTTCATCCTTTTCAACCCTTTATTTTTGGACAGAAAAACCTTGCGCCCAAAATCGCCAGTAAATATAAAATTCCACTCATCTTTTATGGAGAAAATGAAGCTGAATACGGAAATGCGTTGGGTGATAACCAAACGTCTTTGCGTAATAAAGCCTACTATGCCATTAATAATCTCGACAATGTCCACATTGCCGGTGTGTCGATCCCAAGATTAATCAGTGAGTATGGGCTTCATAAAAATGACTTAATGGCCTATCTGCCTGCGGACGCTAACGAACTCGAGGCCTCAAATATTCAAGTTCATTATTTGGGTTACTACGTGAAATGGGTCCCTCAAGAAGTTTATTATTATGCCGTCGAAAATATTGATTTCCAAGCCAATCCCGTGCGGTCCGAAGGGACATTTAGTAAATACAATAGTCTTGATGATCGTCTTGACGGATTTCATTTTTATACGACGTTTATTAAATTTGGAATCGGCCGTGCCACCTATGAGGCGTCTCAGGAAATTCGCAATAAACATTTAAGTCGTGACGAAGGTGTCGCTCTTGTCAAAAAATTTGATGGCGAGTTTCCTCAAAAATATTTTCATGAGGTTATGGAATATATCGGCATGAAACCCGAACGGTTTCTAGAACTCTGTGATCAGTTTAGATCTCCCCACTTATGGGATAAGGTCAACGGAGAATGGAAGCTGCGTTACCAGGTTGAGTAAAATGAAAATCAAAACAGATCAAAACGGCGGAATTAATGTCGCCTGGGTTGACCAGTTAAGCCTTTTATCAATGGTTGCCTTGTTGAGACTTCATCGCGTGAAGTCCTTTACCGATGTTTATTTTTATAAAGGCCAGCCGTGGGTCGAGAAGCTATTACGAATAATTTGTCCGTCCGTGCGATTTAGCTCTATTGAGATCATTGAAACCCGTGTTATTTTGTTCGATGAGATTGAACGCATGAGCGATGAGAATTCACAAGGCCTGTTAGATAACTTACGTAGTGACGTAAAACTTATTCTTCAAAAAGCCGATCATAAATATGATTTTGAAAAATTGCTTTTATATTTTACCCAAGAATTGGCTGTTGAATTGAAACCTGCGATCCAATTGATCCACCATATTCGCTATTTTAATGAGGAGCGTCCGGACAAGGCGAACCATGTGGTTTTATTAAGAAATAACTATTGGATCTCTTACATCAAGAAAGCCTACCAAAACCGGTTTGATGTATTGACCATATACCCCAATTTCCGAAACTCTATTAATCTGGTCTATTTTTCTCTTAAGGTCATGTTGGAAAGTCTCATTAATACGGCCTTATGGTTTTTTAAAAGAGAGGACAAGGTTGTTTCTCCGGAGCCAAGAATTGCCGTCTTTTATTCCCATGGAGTTAATCTAAAAAAACGTTGCGATTATTTTTGGTATCCAAAGTCTGAACTTAAAAGAGACGATCTCTTGCTCTATTTTAAATATCATAACAAGAAACCCGATGCCGAAACGATTCAAATGGTCGAAGACATGGGCATTCCATGGATTAATTTCTTTACTTTTAGGGTAAGTGTATTAGGTAAAACGTTTCTTGAGTTGACCGTTTTTCCGACGCGATATTTCTTAAATGCGCAGGCTGTCCTGCTCTCTAATACATTGAAATTGGTTGCGGCTCTTAAAACCATGCCGCATCGTTTTAAATGGTTTGTGTCTAAATATTTGCAGTTAAGTAATGACATTTGTGCATTTGAGGCGTTTTTTCATAAATATAATATTAAAATTCACTATGCGAGTTACGAAGGGGGGCGTCATTTATTTGCCTCAAATATTGCGATCGATCATCTGGGAGGAGTCGATTTAAGCCATCATTGGTCCGTCCTTGATGTCGTAGACGTTGATATTGCCAAAGTGCAGGATTTATATTTTACATGGGGGCCTTATTTTATGCGGCATTATTTCCGTAAGTCTTATTTTCAAGCTAAGAATTTTGTTTACTCCGGATATCCTTATGACTATTCGTTTAGTTCTAATAAAGAAAATGCCAAGATATATCGCCATAAACTTAAAGAGCAAGGGGCACAGTTTATTATCAGTTTTTTTGACCAAACAACCTTTGGGACTAATTCGATGTGGAATAAACAACAGGAGAAAATATGGGAATATCTTTTGCGTCTTATCGTCGCGAATCCTCATGTAGGTATTATTATTAAGCCCAAAAAGGCCAATAATGTTTCTGATATTTATAGTTTATATCCTCAATTACAACCATTGTTTGAGGAAGCATTGTCAACTAAACGTTGTTTAGTCCTGGGCTCACGCTCGTATCCAAACGAGGCGGCTCAGGCGTCGGATTTGACCCTTGGCGTCGGGATCGCCAGCACGCCATGTATTGAAGCGGCTTTATTAGGAATTCCAGCGATCACGTATAATTTAGAACATGTTGTTAACCATCCGTTTGTGGCCGATGGCATGGACAAGATTATATTTTTTGACTTTGAAAAATTGACACAAACACTCGATGCTTTTATCCGCGGTGATCATCAAATCGGCGTGGGAGACTATTCGTACCTGCTCAATGATATCGATCCATTCCGGGACGGCGGAGCATCCGGACGCATCGGTTTCTATATTAAATGTTTATTGGACAGTATAAAAAAAGGGGACACAAAATCCGAAGCCATTTCCTATGCGAATCGAAATTATCAAGAACGCTATGGTGTAGATAAAATTTATCATCCATCTCATGATGTATTAGAAGGGAGTTTATATGTCCGAGAATCCGCAAATCATTGAAGGGGGTATTGCCGTTGATGACCGTGGTCAAATCCAGTTTTGTAATGGATTCGACCTAAGTGTGCTGCGTCGGTTTTATATCGTTTCCAATCACGACGCCCAATTTGTTCGCGCCTGGCATGCCCATAAAAAAGAAACAAAATATGCTTTTGTTTTAACAGGAGCTTGCATTGTTTGTGCCGTTAAAATCGATAATTGGGAAAAACCCAGTAAATCAGAAACCGTGCACCGGTATGTTCTTAGCGACAAGAAAACAGCTATTTTAAAAATCCCGGCGGGCTATGCCAACGGATTCAAAACACTGACCGCTAATACCAAAATTATGTTTTTTTCAACATCAACGCTTGAAGAAAGTTTAGGAGACGACATCCGTTATGCGGCCGATTATTGGAACCCTTGGACTGTTGAACCCCGTTAATCAAAGGAGAAGGCGTGGAAGATCGTATAAAGAAAATAGAACTCATTCCAGTGACGCAGTTAAAGAAAACTAATACCCTGCGCGATGCTTTGCAAATGATTGAGGATCGTTTCTGGATGATTATCGTTATTGTCGATGACGACCAAAAAATGTGTGGGATCGTTTCCTCCGGAGATTTGCGTAAGGCCATTTTGCAAGGCGCCTCCGTCAATGCGTCGATTGAAACGGCAATGAATGCGGACCCCATTTGTATTAATATTAGCCATCTGCGTGATTTAAATGACGTCAATCAGGTTTTTGATCATTTAAAACATCGTTACGGCAATAACTCTTCTGTTTTGAACGCCATGATTCCGGTCGTCACTCAAGACAAAAAAGTTTTAGGACTTATCAGTTACGATATGCTGACCCTAAGTGTGTCATCGTCTGAGATGACATCCTATAACCGAACGGTCTTGGTCGTCGGCGGTGGTGGATATATTGGGTCTGTTTTAACGCGAATTCTGCTCCAAAACGGTTGGAATGTCCGTGTTCTAGATAAATTTCTTTATTCCGATGATTCGCTGGACGGGCTGAATTCTTCTAAATTTACTTTAATTAGAGGCGACGCGAATAATATCGACACGCTCGTTAAGGCCGTGGAAGATGTTGATGCTGTCGTATATTTGGCGGAGTTGGTCGGAGATCCGGCCTGCTTAGCCGCACCCCAGACTACGTTAAAGACCAATTATCTGGCCGTAACTTCCATTGCGCATTTGTGTTCGCATTTGAATATTAATCGGTTTGTTTATACATCTTCCTGCAGTGTCTACGGAGCATCAAGAAATGCCAATGATTTATTATCTGAAGAATCGCTCCTGGATCCGTTGTCGCTCTATGCACGTATGAAAGCGCAAGTCGAGGAGGCTATCCTATTAATTTGTAACCTTCAGAACCCATTGTTTGCCCCGACCATTTTGAGGCTGGGAACCGTTTTTGGATATTCCTATCGTCCGCGCTTTGATTTGGTCGTCAATACCTTTATTAAGAACGCTTGGCAGAACAAACGGATAGAAGTTTTTGGCGGCGATCAATGGCGTCCCAATGTTCACGTCAGCGACGTAGGACGTGCCATTCTGACCGTTCTTGAAGCGCCCATTGAAAGTGTGCGTAAGCAGGTTTTTAATGTTGGTAGTAATCAACTCAATTATACGATTAACGATCTCGCCGATTTTACAAAAAGCGTAATTCCTGGAACTGAGATCATCAAAAAAGACAACGCCGTCGACAAGAGAAATTATAAAGTTAACTTTTCTAAAATTGAAAAGGCCTTAGGGTTCAAAGCCAAGGTCGGAATTCGTGAGGGAATGCTGGAAATCAAGAATGCGTTCGAAAGCAAAAAGTTTTCTTCTCATGATTTGGACTCATCGCAATTTAGTAACATTAAACGTTTAAAAGAACTCAACCTTACTTAAAAAGAAAATAGCTATGACCCAGAAATTTATTCCGTACGGCAAACAAATAATCGAAGATGATGATATTCAAGCGGTCGTGGACACTCTTAAAACCGACTGGTTGACACAAGGCCCTAAAATTCCCGAATTTGAAAAAACCGTTGCGTCTCGGGTTGGTGCTGCGTTTGGATCAGCCATGGCGACGGGAACGGCGGCGCTGCATTGTGCTTGTTTTGCCGCTGGAGTTGGACCAGGCGATGAGATTATAACGGCGCCGATTACATTTGCGGCAAGCGGAAACTGTGCTTTGTTTTTAGGGGCTACAGTTAAGTTCGTCGATATTCGTCCAGATACGTATTGCATCGATCATAAAAAATTAGAGAAAGCGATCACAAAAAAGACCAAAGCCATCATTCCCGTCGATTTTACTGGACAGCCCTGCGATATGGATGAAATTAATGCGATTGCCAAGAAACACGGCCTTTATGTCATTCAGGATGCGGCCCATTCGCTAGGGGCAACATATAAGGGAAGGCCAGTCGGTTCATTAGCCGATATGACGATATTTTCATTTCATCCCGTCAAGCACATTACAACAGGTGAAGGGGGTATGGTTGTCACCAATCACAAAGACCTCGATCAGAAAATAAAATTATTCCGAACCCACGGAATCACCAACGACGAATCGCTCATGGTTTGCCGTGATCAGATGGCGGATAATGAAGGATCTTTTAAGGGAAACCCTGCGACGAAAGCGGCCTGGTATTACGAAATGCTGGCCCTTGGATATAATTTCCGCATTACAGACATGCAGTGCGCGCTGGGACTTAGCCAATTTAGAAAGTTAGATCGTTTTATCAATCGCCGACGTCAAATTGTAGACGCATATAATAAAGCATTTTCAAAATCACCATTCTTGATTTGTCCTTATCAGGACAAAGACAGAGAAAGTGCCTGGCATCTTTATATGCTGCGTTTAAAGTTGGATAAGATCAAGAAAGGTCGTCGCCAGATCTTTGATGAGCTGCGTGCGGCTGGAATTGGTGTTCATGTGCATTATATTCCGCTTCATTTATTGCCATATTATCGTGAGAACTTAGGATTTAAGCGTGGAGATTTTCCTGAAGCAGAAAAATACTATGACAGTGCGCTGACCATTCCGCTTTTCCCGGCGTTAACCGATGCGGATGTCGAACGTGTTATAGAAAATGTTTTGAAAATAGTTTCCTAGGAGAAATGCATGATTACGCTTCCGGATTTTAATAAACAATTTGATTATGAGAATAATTTTTATCTTTCAAGCGACATCTCACGGATGGGCAAGGTCATGGCCCATTATGAGCTTTATAAAAAAGCTCATGAGCTTCCAGGTGATATTGTTGAATGCGGGATTTTAAAGGGATGTTCTTTCGTTCGTTTTGCCACATTTTGTCAGCTTTTGGGAAATCGAAACGCAAAAAAGCTGATCGGATTTGATACCTTTGGAACTTTTCCATTGACGCATTTGGAAGAAGATAAGGCCAAACGAGAAAAACATATCAAGGATTGCGGTCCCGAAAGCATTTCCAAGGCCCAGCTTTTAGAGGTCTTAAAGCATAAAGGTATTGATCAAAAAGTTGAATTGATCGAGGGAGATATTACCAAGACGTTGCCTCTTTATTTAGAAAAGAGTCCAGATTTGAAGATTTCATTTCTAAATATCGACGTTGATATTTATGAACCGTCCAAAGTCATTTTAGAGTTGTTATATCCTCGGGTTGTGAAGGGCGGGGTTGTTCTGCTTGATGACTATGGTTTCTTTGCTGGGGAAACTCAGGCCGCGGATGAATATTTTAAAGGCCAAAACGTTAAGATATCTAAAATGCCTTTTGCCGAAACGCCATCGTATATTATTAAACCATGAAGACACAATCAAAACCAAATATAGGCTGCATTATTCAGGCGCGTATGAATTCAAATCGTTTGCCTGGCAAAATTATCAAGTCGCTCATGGATAAACCGGTGTTGGAACATATTGTTGAACGTATACGTTTGGCGAAGAATATTTCTTCCGTGACTGTGGCCACAACGACAGGGAGGTTAGATGATCAGGTTGAGAAACTTTGCACAGCAAGACATATTGCGTTTAGTCGCGGCAGCGAACATGATGTCCTGGCGCGTTATTATGAAACGTCCAAGAAGGCAAAACTCGATGTCGTCATCCGTGTGAGCGCCGATTGCCCGCTTATTGATCCTCATATTATCGATCAGCTGGTTGAATGCTATTTGTCCAATCAATATGATTTTGTGGCGAATGTGCATCCCGATATTTCTCAGCGGACTTTTCCCCGAGGAATGGACGCTGAGGTTTTTGGATTTACGCTTCTCGAAGAAGCTTATCAAAAAGCGAAAGAAGATTATCAGAAAGAACATGTGACGCCATACATGTATGAGCATGCCAAACGTCAGCTTTGTTTAAAGAACCAGAAAGATTATTCATTCTATCGATTGACTCTTGATACGCCGGAAGACTGGAGAGTCATCGAAATAGTGTATAAAGATTTATATAAAGGCCGACATGACTTTTTTCTAAAAGAGATTGTTGGGTATTTGGAAAAACATCCGGACGTCAAAGACATTAACCGTGGCGTTCAGCAAAAAGCTGTGCGTTAAAAAACGAGATATTATGATCGCTATCATTGATTATGGACTTGGCAATTTGAGATCCGTCGGCAACGCGCTCGAATCGATTAAAGTCGATTATAAAATTACGCGTGATCCTGAAGATATTCGCCAATCTGAGAAAATTATTCTTCCTGGCGTCGGTGCGTTTGGTAAGGGAATGGAAAATTTAAGAAACATGGGATTAGTCGAGGTCCTGACAGAGCAAGTTCTCAGGCAAGGCAAACCTTTCTTGGGAATTTGTTTAGGCATGCAGTTGATCTGTAAGAAGAGTTTTGAGCTCGGTGAATTTGAAGGATTAGGATGGGTCGACGCCGAGGTTCTGCCCTTAGAAAATTATGTGACGGATTTATGCATTCCTCATGTCGGCTGGAATGATATTTACATTCAAGCCGATTGTCCGATCTTTAAAGGAGGGCGGCAGCCACAGACAATGTATTTCGTTCATAGTTTCTTTGTTTCTCCTCGGGAAAACGTCATGGCGGCTGAATGCGAATATGGTATTAAATTCTGTGCGGCTTTGCAAAAAGACAACATATTTGCGACACAATTTCATCCTGAGAAAAGTCAGCAGGAAGGCATTGATATTTTAGAAAAATTTGCGCACCTGGGGGCGGAAGTCGATGCTTAAAAAACGCTTAATTCCTTGTTTATTTCTTAAGAACGGACATTTGGTCCGAAGCCAGCAGTTTAAGTTTCACCAATTGTTAGGCGATCCGGTCCAACAAGTCAATCGTTTGAGCGATTGGGGTGCCGATGAACTTATTTATGTCGATATCAGTAACGAAGCCTCCTACGACTTGCGTCGCGATGATTTAAAAATTAAGCGCATGGAAAATATATACACGATCATTGAACGCGTTTCTAAATCCTGTTTTATTCCATTAACCTTTGGCGGAAATATTAAAAGTATCGATGACATCCGCCAGCGGACAATGCGTGGGGCTGATAAGGTCGTTATTAATTCCCAGGCCTTTAAGCAGCCGGATTTTATTTCCGAAGCCGCAACCGTTTTTGGCAAGCAGTGCATTATCGTCGGCATTGATGTGAGGACCAATGAGCAAGGCAAATATGAAGTGGTCATTGACCATGGCCAAACATCCACAGAAACAGATCCTGTCACTTGGGCTTTGGAAGTCCAAAAGCTTGGCGCTGGTGAAATTTTTCTTAATTCGATTGATCGGGACGGTACAGCTGAAGGTTACGATATTAAATTGATCCGCTCGATTGTGGATGCCGTGCGCATTCCCGTCATTGCTTGCGGAGGGGTTGGAATTTTTGAGCATTTTGCGGAAGGTCTGAGAGACGGTGACGCTGATGCCGTGGCTGCCGGAAATATATTTAATTTTACCGAGAATGCTGTTATTACGGCCAAGAAAATGCTTATTCGCGAAGGCATTGATATAAGACCTGTGATTAAACATAAAAAGAGAGAACTATTAAAAGAACATCGGAGGTAATGAGTATGAGTAGCAGACCACCCAAAATGAGATATTGTACCCGCTGCGTCTACCCTGCGTCATCAGCGGTGCCGCTTGTCTTTAACGCATACGGCGTTTGCAGCGGCTGTTTGGTTTCTGATCAAAAGGAAAAGATTGACTGGGGAAAACGTGAAGAGATGTTTAAGAAAATTATGCTTAGCTATAAGGCCAAGGGTGCGCAGTATGATTGTATCGTCGCTGTCAGCGGAGGCAAAGACAGTTATTTTCAAACGTGGTATATCACCGAGGTCCTCAAACTTAAGCCTCTTTTAGTGAATTATCATGGAAATAATTATCTCCCAGAAGGGCAGAAAAACCTTGATAACATGAGAAAAGTTTTTAACGTCGATGTTTTGTCCATTGGTCCAAGCATCGAGGTGTTAAAGAAGCTTAACAAAAAAGCATTTATTATGATGGGCGATATGAATTGGCATGGTCATTGCGGGATCAATACCATTCCGATGAAGGTTGCGGCGATGTTTAAAATTCCTATTGTTATCTGGGGTGAGCACGGGTATACCGATGTCGGCGGAATGTATTCCATGAATGATTTGGTTGAATTCACCTATAAATACCGTACGGAACACGCCTGCCGTGGTTATGATTGGGACGATATGATCGATGAAGAAGTCGGACTCACGGCTCAGGATTTATGGTGTTATAAGTATCCAACAGACGAAGAGATCGACGACGTCGGCGTCCGCGGCCTTTATTTTGGCAATTATATTTATTGGGATGCCAACGCACATGCCAAGAAGATGCTCGAACAATGTGGGTTTCAATTGTCAACGAAACCATTCGACCGCACATATAGAAAGTTTTCGAACTTAGATGATATCCATGAAAATGGCGCCCATGATTATTTAAAATTTATAAAATTTGGATATGGCCGCGCCTCAGATCATGTTTGTAAAGATATTCGCGGTGGGTATTTATCCCGTGAAGAAGGGATCAAACTGGTTCAGCATTATGATCACGTCAAACCCAGTGACATTGCCGGACGTTGGTTAGAATATGTTGGCATGACCGAAGCTGAATTCGACCGTATTGCGGATACGTTCCGTGATAAAAATGTCTGGTGGAAAGACGACAATGGCCATTGGTGCAAAGACAACCTTTGGGATGCGGACCAGCTCGACTACCAGGAAAAAATGTTAGAAAAGATGAAAAAAGACGGTGTTGAGTTACCATCGAACAAGAGAAAATACGATAAAACATTGATCGATGTCCAATCATAGATTTATGGGTATGAAGACATTTCACGACTATTTAAAGGCCTATACACAATTCACCGAAAAGGTGGTTAAGCCGGACTATAAAAAAATCCGTGTGGCCGTCGTCTCGAGTTTTAATACCAAAGGTTTTAAAGAGGTTTTGTTTGTGCAGTGTCATGATAACCAGATTGACGCCAATATTTACCTGGGAGAGTATGCGCAATACAACCAGGAGATTTTAAATCCATCGAGTGGACTTTATCAGCATGATCCAGACTTAACGATTCTATTTGTCGATGTCCATGCGTTCTTAGGCGATTATATGTTTAATGCCTATGATTTATCCGCTGAAGGCCGTCGAAAGGTGATTATGTCTAAGTTCCAGGAACTTGCGCAGTTAATTGATATTCTGGAAAAGAAAACGCGCGGAAAAATTATCGTCCATAATTTTGAATTACCTAGCCGTTCCATGATGGGAATTCTCGAGAATAAACAAGAGTTTGGCCTCCGTGAGAGTGTTGGGGAGCTTAACGCGAGGCTAGAAGCGCACTATCGTTTGAATTCGAGGGTCTATGTCTATGACTACAATGCCAGAGTCAGCGACCTGGGTCAATCGAACGTGCTTGATCCCAAAATGAATTACATTGGTGATATCAAAATTGGCCTTCAATCCATTGCCAATATTACTCAGGATTATCTGGCGTATATAAAGCCAATGGTAGCCATGTCCAAAAAATGTCTGGTTCTGGATTTGGATAATACGTTATGGGGAGGCATCCTCGGGGAAGATGGTATAGAAGGCATTCATCTTGGGCCAACGCCCCAGGGCCGGGTTTTTTGGGAAATGCAAAAATATATTCTCTCGCTATTTAAGCGTGGAGTGATTTTAGCGATCAATAGCCGTAATAATAGAGAAGAGGCCGTTCGAGTATTTAAAGATCATCCTTATATGATTTTAAAGGAAGAGCATTTTGCTTCGGTGCAGATCAATTGGGACGAAAAAACTTTGAATATGCAGCGCATCGCCAAAGACCTAAATATTGGACTGGAAAGTATGGTTTTTGTCGACGACGATAAATTTATGACCGAAATGGTCGCTAGGGAATTCCCCCAAATGCGAGTCATAAGACTTCCGGACGATCCCGCTTTGAATTTAAAAGTTCTTAAGGCCATGGATGATTTTTCAGTCTTACAGATTACTGAAGAAGATAAAAATAAGGGCCGCATGTATGCGCAGAATCTCCAACGTCAGCAATATGAAACGACCGTGACCAATATAGATGAATATCTCAAAGGACTCGACATGAAAGTGACGATCGTTAAGCCCAATGATTTTACAATTCCCCGCTTGAGCCAGTTGACGCAAAAAACTAATCAGTGGAATATGACAAACCGTCGCTATCTGGAAGAAGATATCAAGCAGATGTCCGAGCAGAAGTCATATCTTGTCCAGGGCATTCAGGTTGAGGATAAGTTTGGTGATAATGGGATTGTCGGGCTTGTGATCGTTCATAAGAAATCTTCAGAATGGCATATTGAGAATTGTTTAATGAGTTGCCGGGTGATCGGACGGAATTTAGAGCATGTTCTCATTGGAGACGTTATCAATCTCGCGAAGAAAGAAGGCGCCCGTCGGGTTACTGCAGAATTCATAGCCAGTAAGAAAAATGATCCGGCCAAAGATGTCTATCCTCAATTAGGATTTCAAAGTCAGAACGGACATTATTATTACGACACAGAGAAGGGATTTTCTCTTCCGGATTTTATGCAGGTTCAAAGGTGAGATATGGATAAATTAAATAAAATTTTGGCGGACGTATTAGAAATCGAGGTGTCTGCAATTACCGATCAAACATCTCCTGAGACAGTCCAGAACTGGGATTCTTTTAATGCGCTGATCATTGTGTCAGAGCTTGAAGCGAAATTTAATGTGAAGTTTACGATGGAAGAAATTGTGGCCGTTAAGAATGTCGGAGACATTCGCGCCGCTCTCAAAAGGCATAAGGCTTTATGAAACCCATGGCTCAACTTAACTTTAATGATATTCCTCTTAACAGCGTCTATGAATTCGAATGGACGGTCACCGAAGACGCTGTGCATAGATATGCAGACCTTGTCGGTGATCATAACCCTCTACATGTGGACGAAGAATTTGGAAAGAAAAGTCAATTTAAGAAAAATATTGTCCATGGGATGCTCGCCGGAAGTTTATTCTCACAACTCGTCGGAATGCATTGTCCAGGACAGAACTGTTTATATTTAAGTCAAACCCTTATGTTTAAAGGCCCCATCTTTTTTGGAGACAAATTGATCGTCCGTGGAACTGTCATTTTGAAAACCGAGAGTACTCAAATGATGGATCTTAAAACCGAAATTTTAAAAGACGGCAAGGTGGTTATCACGGGGCAAGCCAAGGTCCGGGTGAAAGACCATGTCTAAAACGGTATTAGTTCTAGGCGGCACAGGCGGTGTCGGCGGCGAGGTTATTCAAAATTTAAGCCGCGATTATAAGGTTTTCGCGACATATTTAAAGAACGCGTCACGTGCTAGTACGCTTCAGTCCTTAGCGACCATGGTTAAGTGCGATGTCCGTGATCAAGGGCAAGTCGAAAAGTTGGCCTCTAAGTTTAAAGATGTTTCGGTTGTCATCAATACGTTAACGCCGGCGATAGTTCTTAAGAAGTTTCAAGACACAACCGCTAAAGAATTTGATGAAATCCTGGATACGTTAGTTAAAGGAACGGCCAACGTATACCGAGAAATTATTCCTTTAATGACAAGCACGCCCGTCCTTGTTCATGTGTCATCCGTGACGGCCATTGAAAAATTTGTCGATCGTATGTGTGTTTACGCGGTTGCTAAAACAGCTCTGGCGCGTTTACACGATTATTTGGCTGCGGAACTTAAATCTTCGCTTCGCGTTGTGACGTTAACACCGCATTTTATTGAGACGAAGGCTTTAGCGGTTTTTCCCAGTAAGCTTCTTGAACTTGAGCGGATGAAGATGCCTGGGAATGAATTTATTCAACCGAAAGATTTGGCGCAGCTCATCCGAAGGGTGGTTGAAAACAATGCGCGATATCCTAACGGGACAAACTTGATATTAAAAAATAATGTGGATGTTAACAATGCCTGAAATTGTGTCTAATCCAATTTTATTTTCGCACGACGGTCGAGACTACCGCATGGACGATGTTGTTCAATCCATCCGTGCACTGGGCGTAGAACGTGGAGACACGATTTTTGTCCATTCGCAGCTTAAATTTCTGGGAAAGCTTAATGCATCTATTTCAAAACAGGATTTTACGTCAGCTTTTATTCACGCATGCCTGGAGTCTGTTGGCAAGACCGGTAACGTGATTATGCCGACATTTTCCTATTCATTTTGTAAAAATGAAGATTATAACCCGCTTGTCACGCCGTCCACCGTTGGGTTGTTGACCGAAGCCTTTCGTGTCATGCCGGGAGTTAAACGAAGTCTTGACCCAATTTTTTCTGTTGCGGCCTATGGACCGGACAAAGATTTTTATACGAATGTGGGGACAAACTGTATTGGTCCAGGTTCAGTTTTTGAAAAGCTCTATCATCAGAATGCCAAGATTATTTTTATTGGAGAACGATTCGATCTGACCTATATGCATTTTGTGGAATATACCGTGGGTGTGCCGTATCGTTATATCAAGGAATTTTCCGGAAACGTGATCGAGCATGGAAAGAAAGTCCCGCATACGGTGCAGTATTATGTTCGTAATCTAGACATTAATCCGCATTATGCTTTAGAAGACATTGCGAATTATTTGAACGTTCAGGGTGTGTTAAAGACAGTTCCGCTTGGACATAGCAAATTACGTTTGGTTCAAGCGCAGGATGCCTTTGAGAAAATCAAACATGGATTAAAAGTCAATCCAGGACTGCTCTTAGAGAGAAATTCAGAAAAGGTTTCATTCCCATCATGACGAGCACATTTAAAATATCTGGTAGCGAAGGCGCCGAAATATACGGCTTGGTCAAAAGACTGTTTCCGATTTGTCGAAGCCTGACAGGACGTGGCGTCAGAGAGTCGCTGCGTGTCTTTCAAGAATATTTGCCTTTAAAGATGGTTGAAGTGCCGACGGGAAAGAAAGTCCTCGATTGGACGATTCCAAAAGAATGGAATATTAAGGACGCTTATATAAAAAATAAGGCCGGACAAAGAATCGTCGATTTTAAGAAGAACAACCTTCATGTGGTTGGATATAGTTCGCCCATTCGAGAGAAAATGAAATTAGCGGAATTAAAAAAACATATTCATACTTTGCCCCATCAACCCGACAGTATTCCCTATGCGACATCGTATTATAAAAACTATTGGGGTTTTTGCATGTCGGAGCGTCAGTTTAAGACGTTAAAAGATGAAACGTATGACGTCGCCATTGACTCGACGCTTACGCAAGGCACTTTGACATATGGAGAGTACGTGATGAAAGGTCAGCTCAAAGATGAGTTTTTATTGAGTACGTATATCTGTCATCCTTCTTTAGCTAATGATAATTTAAGTGGTCCTGCACTGACCGCTGTGCTGGCCGCGTATCTTTCGAAGTTTAAACTCAAATACACCTATCGGTTTTTGTTTATCCCTGAAACAATCGGCGCCATTGCCTGGCTTAGTCAAAATGAAAAAACATTATCCAAGATTAAACAGGGATTAGTTGTCACTTGCGTCGGAGATAAGGGAAAGTCGACGTATAAAAAAACGCGGGCCGGCAACCACTTGATTGACCGGGCAGTCGAGAAGGTTTTGATTGATTCGGGTGAAGAGTATCTCATCCGTGACTTTTGGCCGCAGGGAAGCGATGAAAGACAATTTTCGTCTCCGAGCTACAACATGGCGGTGGGGTCACTCATGCGAACCCCGTATGGTTGTTATCCCGAATATCATACGTCTGCCGATAACCTGGATTTTATTACAGCGTCAGATTTGCAGAACACTTTTGAGAAATATATTCAAACGCTCGACATTATCGAACACAATGGCGTGTATATGAATCTTATTGGGAAAGGCGAGCCGCAACTTGGCAAGCGCGGACTGTATGGCAATGTCGGCGGGCAGAATCAACTCAATAAACGCCTTGAAGCGCAAGCGTGGGTCCTTAACTTTTCTGACGGACAACATTCTCTTTTGGATATTGCTTACAAATCCAGGTTAAGGTTTGAACTCATCCGTGATGTTGTCCCGCCATTACTCGAACATGGCATCTTAAAGAAAATCGAATAGGAGGAAGTGTGCAGCCAGAATATATTAAAGTTATCGAGTGCCGTGTCTGCCATTCAAAGAATATTTTAGATCTGGGAATCAAGAAGAACTTTTTTCTTCTTAACCTTAATCAAACGGTGACTTTATCCTATGGGATATGCTCAAATTGCCATTTCATATTTCATAACGAATACGTAGGCGATGCGTTTTTAACGCATTACTACCAGCAAAGCCCCATGCTTAGACGCAAAGAGTCTAGTCCTGAAGAAAAAAGCCAGTATCAGCGACAGGCCGGTTTTTTATCCCGGTATATCGATTTAAAGCAGAGCAAGATCCTTGAGATCGGCGCACATACAGGAAATTTTTTGGTGCATCTTAAAGAAAAATATAATTGTGATCCGTATTTTGATGAATTAAGCGAAGAGGCGAAGAAAATTCTTTTGGAACAACCGGGATTAAGAGACTACCGGGCCGGGCAGAGTACTAAAATTGATGTGGTTATTTTAAGGCACGTTTTGGAACATATCTTTGATCTGGATGGATTCTTGAGTTATGTGAAGTCGATTTTGTCGCAGCACGGAACGCTTTTTATCGAAGTCCCGGATTGGAGCGCCTTTGATGATCACACGGATCCACTTATTTTTGAACATCTCAATCAATTTAACAGTTTTAATTTAACGCTTCTTTTAAAACGCAACGGCTTTAGTTGTGAAACGATGGAAAAAAGTATAATCGCCGATGATCCAGCGACGCCTAATCGCGTTGTTAGGATTTTAGCTAAACGCTCCGCTGTGAGTGAACTCGGCAGTCCCAAGATTGTTGATGACGTGCAGCAGTTTTATGCGGCCAATTATGATTACGTCAATAAAGCTGTAAACGCCTTGGTCGCCAAATTAGGATCTCAAAAGACGGTTGCCCTTTATCCGGCCAGCCACCAAACATTTATGACACTCTATGAAAGCGATTTAATCAAGGCCAATATTATTGGCATGTTTGATATTGATGCAAAAAAACATGGCAAAAAAGTTCGCGGTATTGAAATTTTTCCGTCAGAAAAACTCAAAGAGGTTCAACCAGATGTTATTTTGCTTTTGACTTTTGGTGCTTTTGCTTTTGAGATTATTAAATATTTTAAGTCCATGGGACTCAAAGCCGACGTCATAACGTTAAATCAGATTTTGGGAAGAGAAGCTAGTCCGGATGTTGCTCTGACCACGTAGCGCTTATTATAAAAATATGAAAAATGTAAACGTTGTTTTCTTGACGGAGGGCGGACGAAATATCGGATTAGGACATTTGTCCCGCTCTATTGCGATTGTTCAAGCGTTCGAGCGTGAAGGCATCAAGCCCGAAATGATTGTTAACGCAGACGAAACCGTACGACATTTTCTTAAAGGAACAAAATATCGCATTTATAATTGGCTTAAGAATTCTAAGGCTATATTAAAGGATCTGGAGGACATTGAGGTTTGTGTGGTGGACAGTTACCTGGCCCCTGCGAGTTTTTATAACGCTCTTTCTAAGAAGGTCTTGGTTCCTGTCTATGTTGATGATTACAAGCGTCTTTCTTATCCTCGGGGCGTGATTTTAAACGGCAATATTTATGGCGATCAGTTGCGGTATAAACAAGCGTTTGGGTTTAAAAATTTATTAGGTCGTCGTTATGTCTATTTGCGTAAAATTTTCTGGAAGACTGAGCCGATTCAGATTAAAAAAGACGTTAAGCAAATTTTTGTCACACTGGGAGGACATGATATTCTCGGTTTAACAGCCCCTGTTTTAGCATCGATAACAAAGCAATTTCCAGATATCGGGAAAACAGTGATTATTGGTCAGGGATTTAAAAATATAAATCAGATCCGCCAAGCGGTTGATCGCAAAACGCGCTTAGTGGTCCAGCCGTCAGGCGAAAAGATGAAAAGTTTAATGTTGCGTTCGGATCTGGCCATTTCGGCTGGCGGACAAACGATTGCCGAATTAGCACGTTTAGGAATTCCAACGATTGGCCTTATGACAGCGGACAATCAAAAGTTTAATTTACAATATTGGAATAAACATAAGGCTATAAAACTCGCGGGAACATATCTTAAGCCCAAGGATATTTTAATGAAATTGGGTCAAGAGATAACGAATTTACAACCGCGTAAGGCAAGGGCCGCACTGTCCTTGCGAGCGCGCCAGCTGGTGGACGGTCAAGGTCCTCAGAGAATTGTTCAGGCGATTTTAAAAGCGATTTAATATGATTGAACATAAAAATTATAAAACCAGAACGCACGAAGCCGTTAATTTCGTCTCTTTAAATGCTCAAGAAAAGGATTTGGTCAGGTTATGGCGTAATCATAAAGACGTTAGGCGGTGGATGTTGACGGATCATTTGATCAGTGTCGAGGAACATGTGAACTTTCTAAAACATTTGCGAGCAAGCCGTAGAGATTCCTATTGGCTGATTAAAGAAAGTCAGAGCGGACGTTATGTGGGGGTGGTTTCTCTTAATAAACTCAACACTAAACATAAAAATGCTTATTTAGGCATTTATGCGGGAAGTCAAAACCGTCAAAAGGGTGATGGCCATGTGCTGATGGATTTTTTGAAGATGATCGCCTTTGAGAAAATCAGGCTTCATACGCTTAAATTAGAGACATTTGAGACCAATGTTCGTGCCATTAAATTTTTTCAAAGAGAAGGTTTTAAGATGGAGGGGGCCTTAAAAGAATTTATTTTAAGAGACGGACAATATCTGGATTTTATCATTATGGGGTGTGTTAATCCCCGAGGACGTCAAAGATGAAAATAAAAATTAAAGACAGATTAATCGGCGACGGGCAGCCGGCGTTTTTTATCGCCGAGGTGTCAGCCAATCATCGGCAAAATTTCAAAACCGCCGTTGATATCATCAAACGTGCCAAAACTGCCGGTGCAGATGCCGTTAAGTTTCAAACGTACACCCCGGACACATTGACCATTGACGTTGATAACAAATATTTCCGTATTAAACATAAGAAGTGGGGAGGACAGACGCTTTATCAGCTTTATGATAAAGCGCAAACACTTTCCAGCACATTGGGATCCTAAGCTTAGAATTCCACGTGGACAAGTTGTCGCG
>JADMIO010941410.1_pt1 | contig 34197 bp, 24 predicted proteins | sample 8958161 | NCBI WGS metagenome assembly JADMIO01 (sample SAMN16585339, study PRJNA669376) | soil metagenome | isolation source: Crop rotation soil | place: USA: Cullars Rotation, Alabama | collected 2011 | reverse complement strand
GACAACTTGTCCACGTGGAATTCTAAGCTTAGGATCCCAATGTGCTGGAAAGGAGATGTGACTGCCCGCCATGGTGTGGGAATCTCTGAAACGTCGGAACGGTGGCGGAATACTGAGCGTCTTAGGGCGTGAACGCAAGGGCGTCTTCCACCCGCTCCTTCAGCGAAGGGTGGCTGTAGAACCAGTAGTAGATGAATCGGGGCGGATCGGGGTCGTCGAAGTTGTATTTGCCCAGAGAGACGAATGCGCGGGCGGCGGCTTCCGGATTGCGGGTGAGGTTGAGGCCGAACCGGTCGGCCTGGCGCTCCTCAATTCGGGTAATCGCAGATTCGAAAGGCGTCTGCAGGAAGAGCATCAGGTAGATCACCATCATCACCAGCGGCAGGCCGGCCAGGTCGTCCACCCTGTGCAGCCCCGCACTCTCGCCGAATCGAGCGAACACCCACGGGAGCAGCCGCGAGAGCAGCCCGAGGAAGATAAAGCCGCCGAGGATATTCACGGCCACATTCACCCATATGTGCCGCAGCACATAGTGGCCGATCTCGTGGCCAACGATGGAGAGCACCTGGTCCTCCGGCAGCTCGCGGATGGTGTTGTCCCAGATCACAATTCGCTTCGTGGGGCCGATTCCCGTGACATAAGCGTTGAGCTTGGTAGTGCGGCGAGAGCTGTCGACGCGGTAGATTTTTGCGTCGCCAATTCCGGCGCGGTCGGCGAGCTGCTGGATGTGGCGGCGAAGGTCGCCCGGCGGCAGCGGCTGGAACCGGTTATAGGCGGCGTCTACCACGGCCGGCGCGATTGCCGTCGCCGCGACCGTACACGGAACTGAGATCGCCCAAAGCCAGAGCCACCACCTGCGCGGCGAGCGGGCCAGCAGCAGGTAGCCGATCCAGACGGTTGTGATCGTCATCAGCCCGAAGAGGTATCCCCGCAGCCGGTCCAGCGCCCAAAGCCCCAGACCATAACTGGCGAAGCCGTATGAACGCTCGATTCCGTACGAAGTGAGCCCGACAGGAAGACCCCAGGCCAGCATGATGAGGCTGTAGCCGGCGTAGAAGAGGGCCGCGCGCAATAGTGGGCGGAGCAGGCGAGGGGTTCGTGGGGGCAGCCAACGATCGATCCGGTCGGTGAGCCTCCGCCCGACCTTCAGCTTTACTATCAGGCCCAGGCACAGAAGAGTCCACGCGGTTCCAACAAAGTAGAGCGCATACCGCGAGCGGGTATAGGCGATGACGCCCGGAGATGCAGGGGGCAGAATTACGCTCGCCGATGCGCCGGCGGAAGGGCGGACCTGCTGCCCCAAAGCGGCCGGATTCGGGCCCGCGAGCAGCGCCAGGAGGGCCAGCGCGGCCGTTAACAAAAATTTATTAATGTGAATTAAGAGATTTTCACCCGCGCTGGGAACTCTCAACGATTCGAGTCCGCTTGCATGTTTGGTGGATTCGAGTATTCTCGGATCTTGCCGTTCAAGCTGGGGCAGGGGATGGGTCGACCCTGCCCCTACTTTTCGTCTGGATGATTATGGCCTGGAGGGCGTCCGCTCCGTCGGCGCCCGGACCCAACGATCGCGCGATACCATCAACAAAAGGCACGCGCCGACGGAGCGGACGCCCTCCAGTTAGGCCCCAAGGTTTTCTGGGTTCAGGCCTGCCAACTCCGGCAGGGTGAAGATGCCGTTCTTCCGCACCAGCACGTCGTCGAAATAGATTTCGCCGCCGCCGTACTTCTCCGTCTGGATCATCACCATGTCCCAGTGGACCTGCGACTTATTGCCGTTATCCGCCTCCTCATAGGCCTGGCCGGGGGTGAGGTGGAATGAGCCGGCGATCTTCTCGTCGAACAGGATGTCCTTCATCGGATCGGTAATGAATGGATTGAACGCAAGCGACCACTCGCCGATGTAGCGCGCGCCTTCGTCCGCGTCCAAGATTTCGTTCAGCTTATGGGTGAGCGCGCCGGCCTCGGCATCGACGATCTTGCCCTCCTTGAAGGCGAGCCGAATGTTGTTGAAAATGGTGCCGCGGTAGAGCGTCTCGGCGTTAAACCGAATGGTCCCGTTCACGCTCTCTTTGACCGGGCAGGTGAACATCTCGCCATCCGGGATGTTCCGCTCGCCGGAGCATGGGATGGTTGCGATGCCCTTTTTGGAAAAGGTGAGGTCGGTCCCCGGACCGGTTATGTGGACGCGATCGGTCCTATCCATCAGCTCCCTCAGAGGCTGCTCGGCCTTCTCCATCTTGTCGTAATCGACCCCGGCGCAGACGCGGAAGTAGAAATCCTCGAACGCCTCCGTGCTCTTCCCGGCCGCCTGGGCCATGGATGGGCTGGGCCAGCGGGTGACTACCCACTCCGTCTTGGGCACGCGCACCTGGGTGTGCACGTAGTCCCACCAGTGCTTCTCGTACAGCGTGTACCGCTCGGAGGGGACGTCGGAATACTCGGCGATGTTGTTGCTCCCGCGGATGCTGATGTAGCACTCGACGCCCTCCATCCGCTTCCGCTCGATCTCGCCGATGAAGCGCATCTGATGTTCGGTGGCGTGGTTATACAGCGCTCGCAGAACCGACTGCTGGTACGTGGTGCAGACGGGCAGTCCGCCCGCGTCCGCGATCACCCGGATCAGCTCGGCGGTGAATTCGGCGGGCGTTTCAGTCGCCTCCACCAGCACCTTCTGCCCCGGCTTCACCTTGAGCGAATGGTGAACCAGCACTCCTGCCAGTTTGGTATATCGTGGGTCAAGCATATCGTCTCTCCCGCAGGATTGTTATGGTTTGGGAGCCAATTGATCGGTTGAGGTGATCGGTAAGGCGGCCAATCACTACGTTGTACGATGCGTGCACGGTACGGCGACCGTTCACTACGATGTCCGATGCGGGCACGGTACGGCGACCGTTCACTACGCAATGGGCCGCGGCGCCTTCACGTTGGGATCGGTCGCCGTACCGATCCCGTTCGCCGCACCGATCCCGGTCGCCGTACAATCATCGTTTGCATGAGCATACCCGAACGGCATTCGCCGTAAAGGATAACCGTCCCATGCGCACTCTCGTCACATTTCAAAGCAGCGCCTTCAACACCACCGAGACCAGGGAGCATTACATCAACCCCGGCTGCTTCGGCGACGACCTGTGCGAATGGATGGTCGCCCGGCTGAAGGAGAACGGCGTTGAGGCGCAGGAGCCCGGCCAGGAGGACTTCGGCTGGTACTTCTACTTCACGATTTCGGACGGCGAGCATTGCTTCATAACGGGCTATCGGCCTGAAGACGACGAAGACGCAGGAACCTGGATCGGCTGGCTGGAGAAGAGCAAGGGTCTGCTCAGCTCCCTTTTTGGCGGCCGCAGCAAAGGCATCTCGCCGGCCGCCGCGGCTGCTATCCACTCGGTGCTGAGCGCATCGCCGGATATCCGCAACGTCCGCTGGCATGAGAAGGCGGATTTCGATCGGGGGCTGGAAGAGGGAAGTCCAACTCCTTAGAACTTGGAGGCATGAATTTGAGAGCACGGTCGATTCTGGTATGTTCGGCACTGCTTTTGCTGCCGCACGGCGCTGCGTTCGCGGATGCCATCGACGACTTCATCCGGAGCGAGATGGCCAAGCGGGACATCGCCGGTCTTTCGCTCGCGGTGATTCAGGATGGCAAGATCGTGAAGGCGTGCGGGTATGGCGTGGTCGACAAGATGAGCGGCACGCCGGTGACCACCGAAACGCTCTTCCAGGCCGGCTCCATCAGCAAATCGGTGGCGGCGATGGGCGCTCTGAAGCTCGTGGAGCAGGGCAAGCTGTCGCTGGATGACCCCATCAACCGATACCTTCGCTCCTGGAAAGTCCCAGAGAACGACCTCACCAAACAGGCGCCGGTCACGCTGCGCCGCATCCTCAGCCACACGGCCGGAATGACGGTTCACGGATTTCCGGGCTACGACGCGAGCGGGCCGGTCCCCTCCCTCATCGAGGTCCTCAATGGCGCAAAACCTGCCAATACGGCGCCGATCCGCGTCGATATCGTGCCCGGCAGCCAGTGGCGCTACTCCGGCGGCGGATACACGGTGATGCAGCAGGCGATGATCGATGTCACCGGCCGGCCGTTCGAGGAGCTCATGCGAGACAGCGTCCTCAAGCCGCTCGGAATGTCGAGCAGCACCTACCAGCAGCCGCTGCCCCACGCGCTCGCGGTGAAGACTGCTTCGGGATACTACCAGGAGTCGAAGCCGGTCCCGGGCCGGTGGCATATCTACCCGGAGATGGCGGCCGCCGGTCTCTGGACCACCGCGTCCGATCTGGCGAAGTTCGCCATCGGCGTGCAGCGCTCGTTTTCCGGCAGCTCGAACCCTGTCATCACCAGGGAGATGACGCGAAAGATGCTGACCGTCGAGAAGCAGGGCGGCGGTCTCGGTCTCTTCCTGGGGGGCGCCGGCCGCGAGCTTCGGTTCTCCCACAACGGCCGCGACGACGGGTTCGACGCCAATATGGTCGCCTATGCGCAAACCGGCCAGGGCGCAGTCATCATGATCAACGCGAACGAAGACTCCCGAATGGTCTCGCGAATGCTGGAGGTCATCGCAAAGGAGTACCACTGGCCAGGCTACCCCATTAGCCCTGCCTACCGGACGATTACTGATAAAGACCCGCAGCTGACAGCCCGGCTGAAGACTCTGCTCTCCGAGCTCGCGTCCGGCAGGTACGACCGATCGCTCTTCACGCCAGACGTGCAGAAAGTGATCGACCAGCAGCTCGGCCAGGGAATGCGGCTGTTCCTTACAAGGCTAGGACCTGTTCAATCCGTGGAGCTGGTGGAACGGAACGACCAGGGAGCCGGCCGGGCCTGCCGTTATCGCGTCACCTACCCGAAAACCACCATGCTCATGCCTTTGACGGTCAACCGGGACGGGAAGATCGCGACGATCACGCTGGAACCAGAATGACTTACATAGTGAGGGCTGCGTCGAACGCGATCAAATAGAGGATAACCAGCCTCCGGGCCGGAATGGCAATTGTAGATACTCGTACTCCACCTCTCTCGACCGGCGAGATGCAGCGTCGGGGTGAGGGCCTCTGGAGGCGACCGTGATCCATTCCGCAGCTACCTGTGCCAGCCCGCCCGCCGACAGACTGAGCGCGGCGTCGGCAGCCCGGCTCCTTGGCACTCTGCTTCTGCTGTTTCTCCCCCAAAGCGCCCATGCGCGATTTCGTGCGGACCACCGCGACGGAACAATCTTCGCATTGCCCGGAATCAATCATGGAATCGTCATGGTTCGCCAGGGAGTGACCAGCCGGACGTGGCAGTTCAAACCAGACGCAGCGACGATGTCGGACCTGAGGAACGGAGCCGGGATTGAGGTGGATAACGGCGGACAGGGCAATATCGTCCGGGTCAAGGGGAGATCCTATCCGCTCGATAACCTCGATCCCTCAACAACTCCCCCGCCCTCTTGCCAGATAGACCGTATTCTTCGCCTGTCGCCCCCTAACGGCAATTCTGCCAGCCCCGACCCGAAGTCTTCCGGCACCTATTACCTTAATAGTATGGGGATCATGGTGAGCACAAAAGGGCCGAATAAGGCCGCGCGATCCTCGTACCACGTAACTGTTAGGAACCGGTCGGCTCTGGATGCGCTCAAGGTCGGCCACGACGTGTCGATGGTTACCGACGCCGGGCCTGGTGAATGGGCCGGCCGTAACTGGGCAGTAGTCCGCGTGGAGACCGGCGGCAGGCTGCAGGCCTACTCGTTCCCGGTCAGCATAGATGCAAATCCTGAAGGCCCCTCCTCCACGGTCATTTTCACCGACTCGGCCGCGCGAACGGTCACCATTCGCGACAATAAGACCGGCCGCACACTGCAGTTCAATGCCGGGACTACGCCCCTGGAAGACCTCCACCCCAATACAGGCATCGAGATCAGCGGCGGCAACAACAACCTTATGGGAAACGTCGATAGTATCAGAAAATTCTACGCGCTGAATGAGCCGACTCCGGGCGCGCCCTGCTGCTCCGTCTCGGTGATCAACGGCGGCGTCACCACGGTGGACAAGGCTGCGGGCGCGACGCACCATATCGCGGTAGACAACCTCGCCGCCAAAGCCGCTATCAAGGTGGGGCAGACCGTTTCAATGGACCCGAGCGGGAAGTGGGCGCTTTTCCAGTTGAAACTGGATGGCCAACTGTCGACCTACAGCTTTCCCATCGACAGCGAAGGCAAGTCGACCGAACATGCGGCTGAGACGGTCGCGTTGTGGGAGATAAAGCCAAACGCCGAGCTGAAGGGCGCGCTGGGCCGCCTTGTCTTCGGGTTTACCGACAGCGATGCCATTGGCGCCGCCAGCATCCGGCCCGTGGGGCAGAAAGAAGAAGGCAAGCTCGTCTTTTTTGATGCGCAGGTACCGCTTCCTCCCGGCAAGTACGAAGTTAACGCCAATGGCGCCCTGGTACGTGATGTCCCGGTCGAATACGGCATGGAAACGGTGATAAAGGTCGGAGTGCTCAGCGTCACAGCGGGCGTTAAGGCGGGCATTTACGATAAGTCGAAGAATAAGGAGCTCAAGTTCGTTGACGGCGGCAAGACGATTCTGCCCATTGGAACCTACTATCTTAAGGTCAACGGCGTGTTCGCTCTGGTGGTGATCAAGGAGAAGCAGGTGACCGAGTTCTAGACCCACCGGCACACCACGCATGCCGGCCGGTATCTGTTGTATAATGCAACACGACCCACATAAATGCCGGGAGACCGGGCAGCCCCAGCCGGTCTCTCCTGTCCCAAAACTTACCCTAGCTCAAAGCCCAACGCCCGAAGCCCAACGCCCAACACTCAGGACCCAATACCCAAACCGGAGCTACCTTTGAACCGTTCCGCTAGAGCCGCCGCGGCGGCGTTCGCACTCCTGCTGGCTATGCCGGCGGCCGCTCAGAAACCACGATCTTCCACAAAACCCGATATCAGCTACGCCCGCGCCAGGGTCTATCCGGCCCTTGTGAACATCACGGTTGTGATGCGCTACTTCAGCGGCGGCCGCGCTCAGCGGCAGCCCGGAGGCGGCAGCGGCGTCATCGTTACGCCGCAAGGCCACGTTCTCACCAACTTCCACGTTGCCGGCAACACCACCCGAATCTACTGCACCCTGCTCAGCGGGGAGGCCATCGAGGCCAGCGTGGTAACCCACGATCCCGCGACCGACCTGAGCGTGCTGAAGCTGAAATTGGAGAGCCGCGCCGATCCCACGCAGCCGATCCAGTGGGCTCCGCTGGGCAATTCGGACGATCTGCAAGTGGGCGAAACCGTGATCGCGATGGGCAATCCCCACATGCTGGCCTCCTCGCTCACCGTAGGGGTCGTCTCCAACGCGAAGCGGGTCTTTACCGATTTCACCGGTACCCAGCTGGAAGAGAGGGAGCTGGAGGAGGATGAGAAGACCGGCATGTTCACCCGATGGATTCAGCACGACGCGCTGATTCAGCCGGGCAACTCCGGCGGTCCGCTGGTCAACCTGAGGGGCGAGGTGGTCGGAATCAACGAGCTGGGCGGCAATGGAATGGGGTTCGCCATACCTTCCAACACGGCCGCCCGCGTCCTCAAGCAGGCGCTTGCATATGGCAAGGTGAAGCGGGGCTGGCTGGGCATCTCCGTAATGCCGGTCAACAAGCTGGAGCGTAGGAAGGGCGCGCTCGTATCCGGGGTTGCTCCCGGCAGCCCGGCAGAGCAGGCCGGAATCAAGCCCGGCGACTTCATCATGGCGCTGGACGGCAAGCCGACCGACGTGCGATTCTTCGAAGAGGTGCCCGTCCTCTATCAGCGCATCGCGGATATGAGATCCGGTACGAGCGTCACGCTTCGGCTTGAGCGGGGAGGCGCGCCCAAGACGGTCACGGCGACGGTCGGGACCATGCGCCCCTTCACCGGCGACGAAGAGGAGCTGCGGAAGGCTGGTCTCACCGTCAAGTCGATCACCGAAGCGATGGCGCGCTCCCACCAGCTCCATACCGCGGAAGGCGTGCTCGTAACCGGTGTGCGCACCGCGTTCCCCTTCGATACCGCAAATCCGCGCGTTCAGGAGGGCGACGTGATAACCTCCATTGGCGGCAAGCCCACGCCCGATCTGGCGGCATTCCGCAGCGCCGTGGGACGACTGACCACCAAGGAGACGCCCGTTACGTTCTACCGCCAGGATGAGAACCTGGTCACCTCCGTGAAGCTGCCGGAGGACAAGTCAGACGAAGAGGGCGGCGAGCTGCCCAAGGCCTGGGTCGGCATCAAGACGCAAGTCGTTACGCCGGATGTTGCCAAGGCGCTGGGAATGTCGGGTACGAAGGGCTTCCGAATCACCGAAGTCTACCCGGAAACCCAGGCCGCGAAATCCGGACTGATGCCGGGCGATGTCATCACGACGCTCAACGGCTCCAAGCTGGACGCATCCCGGCCGCAGGACGCGGACGACCTGAAGCGGACCGTCGAGGACCTGGACGTGGGGACCAAGGCCACATTCGGCATCATCCGCAAAGGAGCGCCGAAGACGGTGGAGGTGAAGCTGGAAGGCACGCCCACATCCGCTCCGCAGGCGCACAAGACCCGGCAGGACGATTTCGAGTTCGCAATCCGCGACATCACCCAGATGGACCGGATGGAGCACCGCTGGAAGAAGGATCAGCCCGGCGTGCTGGTGATCGACGTGACGGCAGGCGGCTGGGCCAGCATGGCCGGCCTCCGCGTCGACGATGTGATCCTGGCCGTCAACGGACAGACCATCACCGACCACGACAACTTCAAGAACGTGATGAAGGAGGTCAGCGCAAAGCGGCCGAAGGTGGTGAGCATCTTCCTGAAGCGCGGCATCCTGACCCACTTCGTCTTCATCGAACCGGATTGGAAGAAGATCACCGCGTCCAAGTAGCCAGTACTTAGTGATCAGTCAACAGTCATCAGAAGTCATCCCAAGGCCCAACGCCTAACGCCCAACGCCTAATCTCGAAAGGCAGAACACATGTTAACCGCTCGACATGCGGAGATTCGTAAACATCGGCCATTGTCGGTAGTCCATCGGCTCGTTCCGGCGCTCGCGCTCGTCACCATGGCGGCGTCTGCCCGCGCAGATGAGCAGGGGGCGCAGATCCAGGCGCTGATCGACAAGCAGGCCGCGCCCATCTGCACTGTGAAGGCCGTCATCAAGACGGAGATGAAGTTCGGAGGGCAGTCGCAGGACCAGGAGTCCAGGATCACCCTCTCCGGTGTCTGCGTCGATCCTGACGGCATCGTCATGCTCTCGAATATGCCCCTCTCGCCAAACCGCGCCATGGAGATGTTCGGCGGCGGCCGCGAAGGTGGCGACCAGTTCAACATGAAGGCGAGCGCCACCGGTTTCAAAGTGACCTTTGAGAAGGAAGAGAAGGAGTACGACGCCTTCCTGGCCGCCACCGATACCAAGCTGGACCTCGCCTTCATTAAGCTGGAGGGTCTTGAGGGCCGCAAGCTGCCGTTCGTCGATTTCTCGTCCGGCACGGAAGCCGCCATCGGCCAGCAGGTCGCGACGGTCGCCCGGCTGCAGAAGGGTTATGACTATGCGGCGTACATCCAGACCTCGCGGGTAACCGGCGCCATCGCCAAGCCGCGAAAGGCATGGCTTCTCGAGGGCGGCGTTTCCGAGCTGGGCCTGCCGGTCTACTCCATGACGGGACAGGTGATCGGCGTGCTCACCACTATCCCCGCCGCCGGCAAAGACGATTCGGGCGACGATTCCGCCAGCTTCGCCATGTTCATGCGGATGATGAGCGGCGGCGGAATGAAGATGGGCGGCTCGTTCCTGGTCCCTGCCGCGCCGGTGAACGGCGTGATCGAGCTGGCCAAGCAGCGCGCGGTGACCGTCGCAGCCGAGCGGGCCAAGAAGAAGGCGGAGGCCGCCGCGGCCCCCAAGAAGCCGGCCGCCGGCACGCCCACGACGCCTCCAGGAACCAAGCCGAAGAAGCCGTAGCGTGGAGTTCTGTGATCGGTACGGCGACCGATCACTACGGGTGGAAACTGTGAACGGTGCGGCGACCGTTCACTACGGTTGGGGGCCGCAGGGGTGATTGCGTAGTGAACGGGCGCCGTACCGTTCACACCGGGTTATGCCTCGACCGCCCGCAGGTCCAGGAATATGCCGTTTGCAGTGACCGGGTCGAGCGGCTCGCCGCTGTGCGGGACGTAGTAGACATAGAGGGCGTCCAGGTCGCGGCCGGAGACTTCGTAGAGCTTGCCCAACGTTTCGAGGGCGGCGTTGGTGTCTCCCGCTGTTAGCGTTGCGGCTACGCTGCGTTTGACGGTAACCACGATGGCCGCGATGCAGGCGTCCGCCTGCTGGGCCGGGCCGCTGCCGTGCTCCTCCAGCTTCACCCCCGTGCCCTCCGGCGTTGCAATGTTCACCTGGTCCGCGCGGATGCCGAGGTACTTCATCTGCTCGCGCGCCACCTGCTCCGCGCGCTCGCCGCTCTTCTCTTTGTCGCCCATGCGGCTGCGGATCGATACGAAGCCATCCGCGACGTCGGCCGGCTCGACCATCTTGGCGATGCGGTGGAGCGCCTTCGCCCGTCCGCCGGGCTCCGACATGTCCGATTCGCCCAGGATTGCGTCCAGCTTGCGGGCGTAGCGCGAGCCGCCGCGCAGGTTGAGCCCCAGCGCAACGGTGGCGTACCGTGAGGATGCCCATCCGGCAACGCCGGCAGCCGCGATGACGACGATGACGCCGCCAACCAGGACCAGAACGAACAGTCCGCTCACAGGTGAGTAGCCGTAGACGCGCGGGCCCCCGAAGTAGATACCGCCGCCGGGCCGGTAGCCCCCGCCGTAACCGGGTCCGCCAAATCCGCCCCCTCCACCACGAAAGCCGCCCCCTCCACTTCGAAAGCCGCCGCCTCCGCCTCGCCCTCCGCCAAATCCTCCGCCCCGCTGGGCGAGCAAAGGCGACGCGAGCGCAAAGGTGAGCAGAAGAGCGATGAACCAGAAATGTTTGCTGAAATGGGGGGTCGATTTGCGTTTCATGGCCTGATGATTACCCGTTTCGGTACGGCGTGTCAAGCGCGGCGGCTGATGGGTCGACCCGCAAACGGGAACCATCTGCGCGTATAATAATGTACACACCCTGCGTAAGAAGTACCCATGATTACCCTCGAGCTGCAAGAGAAACTCGCCTCACTGCCCCCCAAGCCCGGCTGCTACCTGTATAAGGACGATTCCGGCCGGGTCATCTACGTTGGCAAGGCCGTCAATCTGCGCAACCGCGTACGATCTTATTTCCAGCGATCGGCCAATCTAACGATTAAGACGCATCGGCTGGTGCAGGCGGTCCGAGACCTGGAATACATGGTTGTGGCCACCGAGCTGGAGGCGCTGGTGCTCGAGTGCAATCTCATCAAGAAGCACCAGCCCCACTACAACGTGAGGCTTCGCGACGATAAGCAGTACCCCTATCTCTGCGTGACGACCTCCGAGCCGTTCCCACGGCTCATCCTGACCAGGCGGGTTCGCAGCGACGGCAACAAGTACTTCGGTCCGTACTCGGGTTCGCGCGCGGTCTACGCGACGATGGATATCATTAAGCGGATCTTCCCCATCGTCTCCTGTGGAAAGCCGTTCACCGGCCGCAAGGTGCAGGCCCCCTGTCTCTACTTCCACCTGGGCCAGTGCCTGGCGCCCTGCGCGGGACTGGCGGATAAGAGCGAGTATCAGAACGCGGTGAAAGACGTAGTCGCCTTTCTCGCTGGGCACCCCGAGAAGCTCGTTCGCGATCTGCGGAGCCAGATGGAGCAGGCGGCGGAGAACCTGGAGTTCGAACGGGCCGGCCGGCTGCGCGACCAGGTACTGGCGGTGGAAGAGGTGATGGCGCGGCAGAAGGTGATCAGCGGCCAGGCGATCGACCAGGACGTGGTGGCGGTGGTGGGCGACGACACCAACAGGTGCGTCCAGATGTTCTACATCCGGGGCGGCAAGCTGATCGGCCAGAACTCATTCCTGCTGGAAGGGTCGGGGGTGGATGAGCCGGAGGAAGATGAGGAGAGTGACTCTGCTAGCGTGTATGGGGGTATGGGTGTGGCCCCGGTACAGCAGTCGGTCACCCACCCACCCACACATACGCACACCTATTCACCACTCACCACTCACGACTCTTCCCTCGCCGTTCAGGAGTTTATAAAGCAGTACTACCAGAACGCGGCTTATGTGCCTCAGGAGATTCTGCTGCCTTGCGACATCGATGAGGTGAATATCGTGCAGCAGTGGCTTCGCCAGAAGCGCGGGGCGAAGGTTGAGATCACCGTGCCGTCGCGCGGCGATAAGAAGAGGCTTGTGGAGATGGCCGCCGAGAACGCGACACATGCCATGGACCAGCTGAAGGCGGAGATGCGGGCCAAGCTGGACAATACCGAGCGGGCGCTGGAACAGCTGGCGGATGAGCTGGGGCTGGAGGCGCCGCCGCGACGAATCGAGTGCTACGACATCTCTAACTTTGGCGGCGAGCACTTCGTGGGGTCCCTGGTTGTCTGTACGGACGGCAAGATGGATAAATCGGAGTATCGCCGCTTCAAGATCAAGTACCACGAGAACAAGCCGGACGATTTCGCGATGATCCGAGAGGTCATCACACGCCGGCTGGCTGAAGGAAAGGCGGGCAATCCCAAATTCGCGCGAATGCCGGACCTGATCATTGTGGATGGAGGGAAGGGACAGCTCTCTGCCGGGGTTGCCGCGATTGAGAATTCCGGCTGCGCGGTTCAGAGCTCAGATGATCGTCGGTGGAATGGGACCGCGCGCAGGCTGGACGATGGCTCTTTCGTGGAGAAGGCCGAGGCTGGCAATCAGTTATCAGTGATCAGTGATCAGTTTGCCGGCCCAGCGACCCAACAACCCAACGACCCAACGACCGAGTTACGGCCGTGCCTGCCGATTGTTGGTCTGGCGAAGCGGTTTGAGCATCTGTATGTGCCCGGTGAGCCGGATCCGGTGATTCTGCCGCGCGCTACGCAGGCGCTATACCTGATCCAGCGCATCCGTGATGAAGCGCACCGGTTTGCAAACGCCTACCGCGTGGTGCTGCAGAGCAAGAAGCAGACGCAGAGCGCGCTGGACAGCATTCCGGGGATCGGGCCAACGCGGCGGAAGGCCCTTCTGAAGCACTTCGGCTCGGTGGAGAAGGTGCGATGCGCGTCGCTGGATGAGCTGGCCTCCGCCCCGAAGATGAACAGGCCGGCAGCCGAGACGGTGTTTGCCTGGGTACAGCAGAGCCGCTAGACCAGGTATGTAGTGGCGCGGTCAGGAGACCGCGCCACAACGGGGCTAGACACGCGCCACAACGGGATCGGGTCAGGAGACGCGCGCTAATACGCGTGTCGGTAACACTAAGTACATTCCTCTATTTGACCTGCGGGAGCAGCATGGCGATGAGAACCCCGGCAACCGGCTCAGCGTACTTCTGGAATGTGGCGCTGTCCATGCCGCCCATTCCATTAATGGTAATGGGCTCACTGCGCTGCTGACCTTCCCAGGCTACGGAGCCAGTCCGAGTATTCACCAGCCTAGCTGCGATGAGGACGGCGATAATCTGCTGTCCACTGCCGGCCCGGCCCCCTGCGCCGGCCCTCCTTCGGCCTCTGCGGTGGCCGATGGGATCGCCGTCGCTCGAAAGCACGGTACGAATCGATCCGGTTAGTATATAGTCCGCACCGAGCTGCCTTGCGATCATCCGAGGAGTGCCGCCCGCGCCGCGGGATCGCCGCCCGGAAGCCTGCCCGGTTGACGTATCTCGCGGCGCTGAGATTTCGCACTGGCCCATTGCTTTCGACTTAATGCCGCTGATCAGAATGTCCTGCAGTACGATAGCGCAATTGGTGGGCAGTTTGTCACCCGGCTGAGCGCGAAACTCCATGACAGCAAGGCGCGGCTTGGTACCTTCTCCTAACGCAAGGGTCTTTGGCACGGTGAACAGAGATGCGGCCGCAGTGGCCACGATCATCATGGTTGCTAGTTTCATTTCTACACTCCCTTGATAGAATTGAGCCCGCTCGTGTCGTATTGGTTGGTCGGCTGAGCCGGGCCTCTCTTGTCCTGGCTCCCGTGGACTTTGAGAGGCCGGCTCCTCTGCGTCAGGGCAGATAGATGTTTTCCAGCTCCATGTAGTCCAGGGCGAACGACCAGTCGTTGATTGGCTCGCCGCCCTGTTTTGTCACGATCATCCGGACCCGCAGAGAACTCTGCTCGACATAGGGCAGCAAGAAACGCTCGGGATCCGGAACGGTTACCGTGCGCTGGAAGTAATCTTGGGAACTTACGATCGACGCGACGACCTGGTCGACCACCACCCACTCTTTGATGTCGTCGCGATAAACCTGGGTGACAAACGACAAGGATTGTACTTCGGCGCTCTTCTTTGCGGCGATCGTTCCGCCAAACGATATCGTCCCGGGCATCCTCCGGTCGGACGGCGGCGACAGAGGCCGGAAGCCAAATTCCAGGGCGATTGACCGAGGGGCCTGCTCCTTACGCGGCGCGAAACGGAGATCGCTTCCATCCCGCGAGTAGATCCCCGACAGGTTGCCTGCGTCCTTATCCACCAGCAAGCCAATTAGCACGCCGATGATATTCGGAACGTCAATTCTGCCGGGTATCAAGATTGCGGCATGGGTGACGGTGTCGGCGCCGTGCCCGAGGTTCACGCCAATTGTGCCGCCCGGACTGGTACAGACGCCGTGTACCGTGATCGTCTCGTTGTTGTCGACCGTCTCCGTTCTAAGCGAGTCCAATTGGAACGGGTCGTCAAATTTGGGATGGCCGACCAGATCGCCAAACGCCCGCCGATCCGTTTCCGTGTTCCAGGCAGTTCCCACAACCATCTGGTCGTCGCCGTCGCGTCCGTTGAAGATGATTCCGCGTGCCTGGCTGCTCCGATAGCCCGCCAGCTCGGAAATCATAATTGTGTTCGACGTTCCGTCTACTGCCTGCATCCACACGGCGCCATGGGACCTGCCGTTCTGGCCCGTAACGCTCCCTGTAACTGCAAAGGCTCCGTTGGCGGCGTCCGATATGCTGAGGGCGCTGCTTTCGGCGGAGGGGGGAGTCGGCAGCGTTCGAACGAAGTAGAAGATCCCCTCCTCTTCCATGAGGTGAACCTCCCAGACCGCGGCGACCGTCCGGCCGTTTGCCGTCTGCGATGAGCCGACGACGCGCCAGAGGAGGTAATCGGCGGCGTCTACCAAACCATCTCCGTCCGCGGCCGAGCTGTTATGCCCGCCCGCAGTGCCAAGGTCGTGCAGCCGCCATACGCCGCCATTGGCGCTCCCGACGTAGAAGCAGGCGTGCGTATCGCCGTTGTCCAACTGATAACGGCCGCAAACTACAATGATAAGACCGTTTGGCGTCATCTTAGTGGCCACACCTGTTGCGACGCCAATATGGTCGTCGAGAATGGCGCCTGTGAACTGTCCTCCGGCCACTTTCCTCCAGATGGCGGGATGGCTTATGCCAGGCTGGCCGAAAACGGACCCGACGATGACCGGGCGGTCGGGATCGCCTCCAAGGAACGCCACATCCGAGGCCTCAGATGAGAGGCCGTCCGCTGCGGGAAGAGTGTGTGAGGTGAAGTCTACACTATCGCCGTTCACGTCGCCGGCCGCAACGCGGACACCCCAATAGTGTGCCGACCTCGCGCCCGAGTTGTCAGCGGTCCAGCCTGCGACGCCGTACCTTCCTGCCCCGTTATTGGTCGTCGCTTGAACCGAGCTCGACAGACCACCGTCCGGCAGGGTGATAGTCCGATACTTCTCGATGGCCAGGGCGGGCCTGGATTGAGACGTTCCTGCGGTGGACAGGCCGAGACAGACCAAGAACCTGCAGACAGTTATGCCAGATTTCACGATAGTTCTCCTTGCGGTGCTATCAGTGCGATATGCACAGTCTTCGAACTCTCTATTCTAGGTTGCGCTTACACGCCCACGAAACCCTGATAGATCTTCAAGCACGGCCAGCGCATCGCATCAATCAATGTCGCTGCCGGCCGAACTGAAATAGGTGTGACTCCTCCGGGTTCACCCATCCGGCTGTTCCAGGGTATCGATGCTGCTTGAAATCTGGGCGCTGTGGATTACGCAGCAGTACTCGTCCAAACGCGGTACCCCGGACTGATATCCGAGCCGAATCCGCACCGCGCCGTGGTCATCCACGTGCGGTGAACGGCGGCCAAGCCGCGCGGGCAGGCTAATGGTATATGGCTCTGCATCCGAGGCGAACGCACCGCCAATCGGGTCGAATTCGTCCGTTAGAAAGTTGAAAAGCGATACCGTCAGCGTAATGTTCGCTTGCTCAGCCGCCCCGGTGGAGCGTACAGCCACAACTGCACTATCCCACTCATCCGCATGTCCGAGACTGGCCGACCCAACGATTTCCACCACGCCGTGCGCGCTCTGAACGGTGAGCCCTTCTTCTCCGCTGTCGCAATCTCCGGACGTCGCGACGAGCGTTCCGCGGTCGATGCGGATGAACTCCAGCGGCAGGGCGAGCGGCAGGAATTTGCTTTGGTCGGACGGGAGAGATCGGTTCATGTTCTGCGAGCCTGTTTCGCCGGCGAGATAGGTGCATTATCGCGGCAGCGCATTTCCAAAACCGTTTCCAACCGCAAAGGAAAAGCGTGTCCAAAACCGAAACCTGATTCGAGGGGTCTCTTGGAAACAAAGCAACCTAAGTTAGATGAAGGTCAAGCGCCCGCGCTTGAGATACGATTGTTTGGCCCGATGGAGGTGCGTGTAAGAGGCGAGGCTGCGCCGACCCCTCGCACCCGCAAGGAGATGTGGCTGCTGGCTCTGCTTGCTCTTCGAAGCGGAGCGCCTATTGAACGCCGACGCCTGGCAGGACTCTTGTGGCCGGACAGCACGGACGAGCTGGCGCTCTATAACTTGCGCCGGAGCTTGTGGAACTTGCGCAGTCTGCTTGGGACGGAAGCGCACCGGCTGGTCTCGCCGACAAGCCAAACAGTCGCGTTGAACCTCACCGATTGCTCCGTCGACGTCCTGCTCTTCGACTCCGCTGTCGGAGGCGGCTCCACGTCCGGAATGGAGCGCGCAATTTCCCTCTATAGAGCGCCTCTCCTTGAGGAGTGCAGTGAAGACTGGGCTCTCTCAGAGCGCGAGCCCCGGGCGCTCAAGGCGCTCGAGGCGCTGGAAGCGCTGGGCGACTATTCGCTGAATCGCTCGGATTTCGCGACTTCCGAACGGCTGTGGCGTCGCGCATTGAGCCTGGATCCGCTGCGTGAATCGGCCCTGCGGGGGCTCCTCAAGACTTTGCAGCTGAATGGCGATTATGCCAGCGCTACGCACGCGTACCGCGAGTTTCGGTACCTGCTAATGAGCGAGCTGAACGTAGAGCCTTCGCCGCAAACGGCAGAACTCTATCGGAGTCTGCGGCAGTCACCCCACAAGACGTCGATGTTTGAGGTTCGGCAATCACTTCCGAAACGCTCGAATGAAGGGAACCTCCCGGTCAATCCGCTGCCGATCATCGGACGAGTAGTGGAGGCCGCCGCTATTCGGCGCAGCCTGCTCTCGCATAGGATCGTAACTCTGACCGGTCCCGGTGGTGTCGGAAAGACTCGCCTTGCCCTCTCAATTGCCGAGGAAATGCAGCCTCTCCTTCCGCAGGGAGCGTGGTTCGTAGACTTGAGCGACCTGTCCGATGGGTCCCATGTTCGAAGCTTTGTCGCGCAGCATCTGAAAATCCAGACTGTTTCCCAGGAAGATGCCTGGGAAACCCTACTCACTTCACTCGAAACGGCATCTTCGCTGCTGGTACTGGATAATTGCGAGCACCTGGCAGACGAGTGTGCAGCAGCGGCAAAGGAGCTGGCGGCCCGCTGCGCTTCGGTCTATCTGCTGGCGACCAGCCGGCACATGCTCGATATTGATGGCAGCTCCGTGATTCCCGTTCGACCGCTGCCCATTCCCAAATCTCATCTCGTCTCGCATCGGCAAGGACTTACAAGCCTTGCCGATGAGCTGATGCAGGCGGAGTCTGTTCAGCTATTCGTTTCTCGCGCCAGGCAGACGGTCCCGGACTTTACGTTAGCCGACGATAACGCGGCTGCCGTGGGCCAGATTTGCGAGAGACTTGACGGCATGCCGCTCGCGATAGAGCTTGTCGCCGCCCGCGTAAGGGGAATGGCGGTCCAGGAGATCGCCTCTCGGCTCGATAACATCATCGACCGCCTTTCTAACCGCGGCGCCGCACGCCGACAGGAGTCACTGCGAGGGGTCATGGATTGGAGCTGGGATCTCCTCGATCACCGTGAACAGGCGCTCCTCCGACGGATCAGTGTGTTTGTCGGCGGCTGCTCCCTGGAGGCCGCCGAGGCGGTATGCGCGGGTGGTGAAGTGGATATCGGCGAGGTTTCAGACCTTCTGCTGCAGCTGATCGATCGGTCACTCGTTCGCCTCGATGAGGTAGAGGGTGAAGGCCGGTATACCATGCTGGAGACGGTCCGTCGATATGCGCAGGCCCGGCTTGCGGAATCCGGTGAGCTCGCAACGGTCAAGTCACGACATGGAGAGTACTTTCTGTGCCTCGCCGGGCAGGCGCAGAGAAGTCTTTCAGGCCCCAGAGAAAGCTACTGGCTGGGCCGCCTGGACCGTGAATACGACAACATTCGCGCCGCGCTTGATGGAGCTGCAGATGGAACGCTTCTGCAGCAGCTTGCCGGGTCCATGTGGCGGTACTGGTATTTCCGGGGATACCTCGCGGAGGGCAGCCGCATACTGGAGCGGGCGATCCAGGCAGAGGGCGGGACGCCGTCATCCCGTTCGACGGCCCTCCTGGGAGCCGCAGTGATGTTGTGGAAGTTCGGTGACTACGCAGGCGCGGATGCGAGGTTCGAGGAAGCGCTCGGTCTCTTTCGTGAGCTCGGCGACAGAACCGGCATCGCGATGGCCCTCAACACACAAGGGCTCGCAATGGTTGAGCGCGGGCAAACCGATGAAGCTCGAAGCCAGTTTGAGGCGAGCTTGGAGATCTACAGAGAGCTTGAGATCGGAGCTGGTATCGGTTTCACGCTGGAGAATCTCGGGGTGGCCGCGATTGGCTCCGGCGCGCTTGACCAAGCGGAAGAACTTCTGCAGGAGAGCCTGCGCCACTTTCATGCCGCGCAATGCGAGCAGCTGAGCGGGACGGTGCTGAGGCATCTCGCACAAATCGCGGTTACCCGGCGAGACTTCGAGGTTGCAAGCCGGCTGCTGGAAGAGAGTGTGAAGATTCATGAACGGTTTGGGCACAGGGAAAACCTTGCCCTTGCAGCTTTGCGACTCGGGGCCGTCAAAGTGGCTCTCAACCGGCCGAACGCCGGGCGGCTCGATCTGAAGGTCGGGCTGGCGAGGGTTCTGGAAACTGGAAGCCGCCGCGGAATTGCTACCGCTCTTACTGCATTTGCGCATCTCACGGCCTGCGAGGAGGATTGGCGGCGCGCGGCGACGCTGTTTGGAGCTGCGGAGGTTCTGCGTCAAGAGCTCAAGTTTCCGCTTGCGAATTCATGGGTCGAAGAACATGAAAGACGGCTTTCACAGGTCCGCGAGGCATTAGCTCCGTCCGACTATGAGGCAGCTTTGGCTGAAGGTCGCAGGCTCTCAGATAAGCAGGCCATCGAGCTTGCGTTCCAAAAGATGTATGGTGAGCAGAGCAATCATGAGCCTGATCAATCAAGCCCCTGATCTGTCGGGATAGACCTTAGCATCACAGGCCTCTTCGCCATCCGAGGGGCGGAGAAGCAGGTCCTGAGCGTGTACCGCATGTGCCGGGATGTGCAGCAGTCTGTCGTTGGGTCCCTGCGCCTGATAGGTTGGCCGCAGAAGCACCGCGGAATGAGCCTCGTTTTTCTTGCGCTCTTCCAGAATGGCGAGCGTCTCCCGGGCCTTATTCTTAAGATCAGCGGGAACAGGCCGCCCCACAAGCCACTCAACCTGCTGAATGGCCGATGCGCCTCCAACGGCACAGAGCGCGTTCAGCGCGCCAGCGATCACTTTTGAGTCCTGATGCGTTAGCGCTCGGCATAATCCCTTGATGGATTGCGAGCCGGCGGAACCGTAGGGAAGCGCAGCCACCGAGCCTGCTTTTCGGATGAACGCCTGGATAGCCGCGCCCCGCAGCCGACTGTCTGCGGCGCCTATCGCCGCCGCGAGCGCCTCGATACCCTCAGCTTCCGGCCGGTCGCCGAGGGCTTTTGCCGCCTCCATCGATTCAGCGGAATGAATGGTCTGGTGGTCGCTCCACATCGTGGTAGCCACCACCCAGAACGGCAGCCCGGCGAAACAGGCGAGTCCAGCAAGCTCATCCAGGATTGGGATGTGATTGAGATCTGTGATCACATGGGCGAGAATCGCCGCAAGGACGAACAACCCCATGGACATTCCGCCGGAAAAGAGGAGCTTTACCCTTCGATCGCGGTCGATCGTATTCAGCTCGACAGGCATTAAAGACCGGGAGAGGGCTTCGACGACCGACGGAAGCTGATCGGGTGAGATGGGAATCACACCGAGCGCCCAAGCGGAGACGGTGCGTTCGGCGCTGGTGCGGCCCTCCAGCAGGCCTTCGATGAGTACGCCAGCGGATGGGACGGCCTCGCCATCGAAGTACCGAAGGATGGCCGCCTTGACGAGACTGTGGCGCGGGAGCGAGCGGGTGAGCGCCGTGATGCGCTCCCGCTCGTCCGGTTCGATTTCCAGGGGCGAAAGTTCGGAGGTCTGCGGTATATCCATCTGCGGCTCCGAGACTATTATTGCATTTTATGTGGCAGCACGCCTGCCGACCGACTAACACCCCGGAATTCATCCCTGGGCGTGCGCAGGGCGTATTACGCAGTTGGGTCACGCGCTAATGCCGTCGTTCGTGCGCAGCCTCCGGAATTAATTCCTGGACTGGGTGGCGTACCGCCGAGTGTCGATCTTCATCGACACACTATCGGGCCGGTTCTGCGCTCCACTCTTCAAACCGCCTGCGCATCTCCCGCACGTGGTAGGCGATGTTGGGCGACGTACAGCCCAGCCGCGATCCGGCCTCGCGCCAGGTGAGGCCCTTGAGCAGGCAGGAGAGTATGGCCCGCTGGTTCGGCTTCAGGCTTCGCGAGAAGTCGGTTACTAGTATGCCGCTGTGATCGTGGGTATGCGATTCTTCCGGCACGAGCTCGATCGGCGCGCAGCGGCGCAGACGGGCTCGCTTTATGGCATCCAGAACGCGCCAGCGGGCACGCTGGATGAGAAACTGATCTGGACTTCCGATGCGCAGATCGAGCATCGGCAGCGATTCCAGAACGGCCAGCCAGGCCTCCTGCTGCAGGTCGTCCGGGTCCTCGCCGGCTCGCCGGGCGTAGTGCGCCGACATGCGGCTGATTCTCGGGCGGAGCAGATCGACGACCTCGTCGACGGCCGACGGGATGCCTGCCCTCGCCCGCACGTATGGTTCTATGTCCAATGCGTTCTCCAGGAATGTGAAAAAGGGCCGCGAGCACACTGCCCGCGGCCCAATTCAATTCCGGATGAACCTGCTCGTCAATCGAGCGATGAGGGGTTCAGGCGGTAAAGGAAGGCGCGCCGGTCGGTGACTTGCGGTGCGGCGGTGCGATGCGGTTTTCGAAGATCACAGACATGACGCGCTTCCTTTCTAAGAAGTGGTGGTTCTTCAACTCCATTATAGACCAGGTTTTGCCGGATGCTAAAGAGAGTTGAAAACTATTTTGCATCCGCGACTTCGGTTGGGCGGAGGATCTTTACGCCGGCCTTCTCGATCGCTTTGACCAGCTTGACGGGCAGGTCGCCGTCGTAGTCGGCCTTCAGCGTGATGATCAGCTTCTTGCCGCCGTCGATGGCCTCGGCCTTGCCGCCGCCGACCGCCTTGGCGATGGTTGCCAGGTCCGCGGGCGTCTTGCCGTCCAAGCCCTCGACGGAGAGGAGCACCGTTCGGCGGTCGACCCAGAGCGATTTTAGCCCGGACTTCGGATCGCCGGGCGTGTTGAACGTCGCCTTCATCGCCAGGCCGACCGGGAAGACGTTCATCACCTCGTCCATGGTGTTCTTCTTCAGGTCCTTCCAGGCGATGCACTCGGCGTTGGTCTTCGTGCAGCCGCAGACGCCGCAGGTGAACTTGAACTCCTTGAACTTGAAGGGCTGGTTGAGCATGCAGTGGATGCAGACCCCGCCAAAGCCGGTGTCGGCGCTGGTGTTGAAGGTGACCGGCTCCGCCGAGCCGGCGACGACGAGGACGACGGTATCGCCCTGCTTGGGCAGCGACCAGAACGAGGTGAAGACGGTGGGCGCCTTCGCCTTTTCACCCTGGGCGGCGTGCGCGACCGCGCCTACGTAGAGTCCGACGATGACAACCGCGCCTATCGCGGCTAGGGTCTTGAAGTATCTTGCCATTCCGTTTCCTCCAGCGCCTGTGCCGGAGTACGCATCGGCCAGAGCGCGAATTTCGTGCCGGCCCCCGGTCTGGGAAACCGGTCTCTTAACTCTGATTGTGTACAGAGAATGCGCCGCGCGCATCCGCCGTTTGGCCGATTGTGAGGAAATGCACGATGTTGGCGGAGTTGGCTGAGATTGGCAGGGTAACATCGGGAAGTGGAAGGCTGGCAGGCTGCGACGCGGCGCCATCCGGATGTTCTGCACAGCAGTTGCTGCGGGCATAGGGGCAGTTTGGTTGACCGCGCCGGCAGTCTCAACAGGCGAGTCCGAATGCAAGCCGAATTCCGCCTCATTTCTTTAGAGTCATTAGCACGCCCGCCCCGATTACTATGCAGCCGATCACGGTATTGACCGAGACCTTTTCCTTCAGAAGGACGAATCCGAGTACGACCGCGATCACAAAGCTCAGTTTGTCGATCGGCGCGACCGTGGAGACCGGACCGAGCTGGAGGGCGCGGTAGTAACAGAGCCAGGAGGCGCCCGTCGCGACGCCGGATGCCGCCAGGAAGAGCCAGCCGCTCTTGGTTACCGCGCTCAGCTTGGTCTGGTGCGTGATCCCCGCGATCAGGAAGGCGAAGACCAGCACCACGGCCACGCGGATGGCGACGGCCAGGTTGGAGGGCACCTCCTCAACACCCTTCTTTCCGAGCACAGCCGTGATTCCGGCAAAGAGCGCGGAAAGCACTGCCCAGGCTTGAAACGACATTGGGGTATCCTCCAGACATTAGATTGTCGATTTGTGATTTGTGATTTGTGATTTGCCGATTGCTCAACCACCCGCTTCGCTCGAGACACCGAGGCGCGGAGAACGGCCGATCAAGACGACGAGTTCGATGACGAGAACGATTCCCCAACGACCCAACGACGAAGTTACCCACCATGTCCATTCGACCAGTTAAACGGCTCATCAAATCCAAGCCTACCATCGAGGGGGCGGGGGTTCATCTTCGCCGCGCGTTCGGTTTCGGGAGTACTTCCGACTTCGATCCGTTTCTCCTGCTGGACGACTTCCGCAATGACATCCCGGAGGACTATCTGGCGGGATTCCCCTGGCACCCGCACCGCGGGATCGAGACCATCACCTATGTGCTCGCGGGCGAGGTCGACCATGCGGACAGCATGGGGAACAGCGGCGCGATTGGGCCGGGAGATATCCAGTGGATGACGGCCGGGCGGGGGATCATCCATCAGGAGATGCCGCGCGGCGACGCCGAAGGGCGCATGCACGGATTCCAGCTATGGGCCAACCTCCCCTCCGCGCTGAAGATGACCGCGCCCCGGTATCAGGAGGTGAAGTCCGGAGAGATACCGCAGATCACGGATGACGACGGCACCCACGTGCGCGTCGTTTGCGGTACGTTCTGGGGACAGAAGGGGCCGGTAGACGGCATCGCGGCAGACCCGATCTACCTCGATGTCTCCGTCGCGCCGCGCAAGCGGAAGACGCTGCCGGTCGAGACCACGCGGCATTCATTCGCCTATGTTTTCGCCGGGTCCGGCAAGTTCTGCAACGCCTCCGGGCCGCTGGCTGTGCCGACCGAGGGCGTCGGCTGGCTGGAGACCACGCCGCCCGCCGAGGCCGACGATCGCTCGCTGGTCCTGTTCGACAGCGGGGATGAGGTGGCGGTCGAGGCTGGGGAAGACGGTATCCGCTTTCTGCTCTGCTCCGGCAAGCCGCTGCAGGAGCCGGTCGCGTGGTACGGCCCTATCGTAATGAACACCCAGGACCAGCTGCGCCAGGCGTTCGAAGAGCTGCAGGAAGGGACGTTTCTCCGCGAATCGTAACCCGCGATTGCTGCAGGATGAATCACCAGGCTAACTCTAGAATAGGCTGCTGACCGCGCTGGAATCGACTGTAAGATGCGCGGCCTGCGGGCATTCAGATGGCCGAGCGAACGCAAGAACCTCCTCCAACCCTCGACCCCGGGACTCTCCAGGCCTGCCTGGAAGAAGAGCGTGAGGCCAGACAGGCCGTTGAAGCGGCCTACCGGAGAACGCTTGCGGAATCGCGGCTGCTCTACGAAGCCGGCAACTTGCTGGGGAGCACCCTCGAGCTCGACCAGATCTACGCCTACCTGCGCGATCTCATCTCCGGCTGTATGGAATGCACCGGCCTCATCGTCTCCCGATACGATGCTGAATCCGAGATGATCGGCTGCTCCTACGCGTGGGTAGAGGGGGTATGGCTGGATCCGGCCGGCTTCCCGGCAATTCCGCTGGCCGTGGAGGGTCGCGGCAGGCAGAGCACGGTCATACGGTCCGGCCGGCCGCTGATGATCTCCGACACCGATTCGCCTGACTACGCGAGCACGACCGAATACCACGTCGACATCGAGGGCAACGTTCGCGATCTGCCGGAACGGGAGAAGCCCAGAACGCGCTCGCTGATGATGGTGCCGATCAAGCTGGAGGGGCGCGTTCTGGGAATCGTGCAGGTCCAGTGCCACAGCCAGTCGGCCTATACCGAAGACGATCTGAGGCTCCTGGAAGCCCTGGTACTACAGATGGCCGCCGCCGAGCGGAACGCCTTCCTCTACCGCCGCGCCAAAGAGGAGATAGAGGAGAGAGTCCGCGCGGAGGAGGCGCTGCGTGAGCAGCAGTCGGAGGTCCGGGAGTTGAACGAGCGGCTGAGGCGAGCCATGGTGGAGACCCACCACCGCGTCAAGAACAATCTGCAGATCATCGCCGCGATGATCGACCTTCAGATTGCCGCGGGCCGGGAGTCCGTTCCGCGCACTGAGATCGAGCGGATGGCCGGGCAGATTAATACGCTGGGTCTGGTCCACGACCTTCTTACCCAGGATGCCAAGCAGGAGGGAATGGCCGCCGCGCTGCCGGCCGCGAAGCTGATCGGGGCGCTGCTCGAGCTGATGCGCCGCGTCGCCGAGCCTCTGGTGATAGAAGCTGAGCTTGGCGACTTTAACTTTCCCACCCGGCAGGCGACCGCGCTGGCCCTGGCCGCAAACGAGCTGGTGAGCAATGCCATTAAGCACGCAAAAGGCAGGATAGGAGTCGTTCTGCGGAGCGAGGAGGATGGACTGCTCTTTCAGGTCGAAGACGACGGACCGGGCTTTCCGCCGGACTTTTCACCCACGCGCAGCCGCAACACCGGGCTGGACCTCGTGGAGCATATTACGTCCTGGGACTTGGGCGGTTCGGTGACCTACAGAACGTCGTCCTCCGGGGGCGCGCTTGTGAAAATCCGTTTTCCGGAACCGGCTGTCAAGCCTGGTTCGGTTTCCACTCCTCAAACGCATTGACGCGCCGGAACCGCCCTTTCGGGGACATCGAGTTGTAGAGCTTGTCCGCCCAGGCATATGTCTCTGGCGCGTTGACGATTACCAGCTCGCATGGATAGAGCAGGCCCGCGACCTGCGGCAGGTCCGTAACGCGGAGGCAGTTGAGAATTTCGATGGCCGGGCCTTTTCCGTCCGCCCGGCTGGGCGCGTTCTGGGTAGCGGGCGGTGAATCGAGGAAGAGCGCAGAAACGCGGCCGTCCAGCAGAGCCGCGTAGAGCGCTGGAACGCACATTTCTCCTTTGGCCGCGAGAGAGAGCTTGTCTCCCTGCACGCCGTCCAGCAACCGGGCCGCCTCCAGGCCCCGGATAATATCCAGGGTCCACATGCCGGCCAGCGTTCGGCCGGTCCAGGCGCTTGCCCGGCGTAGGTGCCACTGCTGCTCCTCGCTCCAGGAGGTTTCTCCGGAGCCGCGCGGCTCGATAACGATCTTGGCCCAAGGCGCGCGGATGGTATTGAGAACCGACTCTGCCCCGTTCCGGTCTTCGCCCGCCATACGCAGCGCGATGATGGCGGGGACCGGGGGCATGGCCTCTCTTGGCATCATTTTCTTTCCGTGCAGCCTCCAGCCGGCCTCGGGCGTGTAGGCGAACCGGGTGCCGGTCCCGCCGTCCAGATAGTACTCCTCGGTTACGTCCAGCGCGGGTGGAGGGGACGGGAAGGCGCCGAACGAGCCGGCGCTCAGCGCTTCGCGAACGCGCCGCCGCTCATTTCCAAGCGCCTGGCCATCGCCGATAGTCGGCGGCGCGGGGAGCTTGATGAACTCGTCCTGGATGGTCGCCACGCGGTTGTTGGCGGGCGGGCCCTGCACGTAGACCCGCAGTGTCTCCTCGGTCTCCTGCTTGGCGGGGGTCTCCTCCACGTCGCCAACGTGTTCGGGCGTGACCTCCTTCCCCATGAGGTGCTTCATGAACCAGGAGAAGATGGCTGTGCGCGATTTCGAATGGTACGAGTGTCCGCCCGGAGTCTCCACCAGCTTGATCTTGTCCGCATTGCCGATCATTTTGTAGAGCGCCTGCAGCTGTTCGAATACCGTTCGGATCGATTGAATCGTGAAGATGCCGTCCCGGTCGGCGGAGGCGATCAGCAGCGGCCGGGGCGCGATGAGCGCGCCGACATCGGCCAGGTCCCACAGCCGGGAGTTGGGCCACCACATGCAGTCGCAGTGGCCGTCGATCGTGCGGTCGTAGATGTGCGAGCCGAGCGTGGCCGTACCGCAAACGGGCGCGGCGGCCTTGATCCGCTCGTCGCCCGCCGCGATCCACCAGGTGGCCGCCCCTCCGCCGGAGATACCGGTGACGCCCAGCTTGTCGGCATCCACCTCCGGCCGCGCAGCCAGTAGGTCGAGACCGCGAATGCCGTTCAGCAGCTCGACGGCCGCCGGGGAGTAGCCGCGGCTGTACCAGTGGAACCAGCCCTCTCGATAGCAGCCGTGGTGATATCCGGTCGCCTCGCCCAGCTGCACGGTCTCGACGATCAGGCAGACGAAGCCCAGCTCGGCAAACCTGCGCGGATGGGCCTGGTAGTGGACCTTTTGCTTCTCGGCGTGGCCGCATACGTAGAGGACCGCGGGCATCTTCCCGTCCTCCGGCTTTGCTTTCGGCACGTACAGGTTGGCTGTGACGTGCAGATTGGGCAGGGACTCGTAATGGAGCTTCTCGATCGTGAACGACGGCCGATCGACCTTTCCGGTGATGTGGACCGGGACCGGAGAACGCTTGTCCGCCGCCTGCAGATCGGCCAGACCCATCATCTCCATATACTGCCGCCGCCGCTCCGGGATCAGCTTGGCGAACGCTTCGGGATCCTTCAACCCGCGCAATGCGGAGTTTGTAATTCGCTGCGCTTCGACCGACAGATAGTCTCGAATGTTGAGGCTGGGGGTTATCACCCGCGGTCCGGCTGGAGTTGGCGGCTCGATTGCGGCTTCAGCCGCCCGGTCCATTGAGGTAGTGATTGCGCCGGCGATGCCGGCCGCGCCGAGGCCCAGGAATTCGCGTCGATCCAAGCTCATCTCCCCAATCTATTCTTCATAGTGCTCTGGTTTCCTATCTTTAGAGGCTCGATTTATACCTGGGGTAACACGCCAAAGAGGCCGGTCGTTTGACCGGCCTCCTCTATATGAACGGTCGACAGTCCTTACCCTTGACGGTAAACCCTGTCTTCCTTGTCCCGGCCCTCCACAGATTCCTGGGTGAAGGGCTGTCGGTTGTTCGGCTGCATAAGTTCTGTCCGCCTCCTGCCCGAGACGACCTAAGGCGGACACTTTATTCGATTGTCTCTATTCGGTTTTCAGTATTCGGTTTTCGGTATGCGGTTGTCCGTATTCGGTTGTCGGTATTCGGTTGAATTTTACGCTTGTCGTCCGCTCTCGGCGGAACTACACCCATATAGACGAAGGCCAAAACGATTTGTTCCACCGCCTAAACAAAAATATTTCCTGTTCGCTTTATGAGGTGGAGCGGCCGCATGAGTGGTCGGCCTGGCCGCGGCGAGAACTCGGCCGCTATTCCAGGTTGAAACGCGCAGGAACCGTATCAGCGTAATAAGGGTCTGTATCAGCATCTGTCCGCGCTGATCGTACTCCAAACATCACCTCGAAAGGGTTCCCATGAAGGAACTGATAGACATTATCAACTGTTGTAACTCCCTGCCTGACGGCGAGCGGGCCGCGCTGGCGACCGTGGTGCGAACCTCCGGATCGACCTACCGCAAACCGGGCGCCCGAATGCTCATTTGCGAGAGCGGCCCAACTATCGGTTCCGTGAGCGGCGGATGCCTGGAGCGCGACCTGTGCGAGCGGGCGGCGCGGGTAATGAAGTCCGGCAGCCCGTTGGTTGTGCGGTACGACGACGGGGCGGACGATCCGATCTTCGGCCTTGGGCTGGGATGCGGCGGCGCGGTGGAGGTGTTGATCGAGCCGGTCAGCCGCCAGTCTGACGGCGAGATGATACCTTTTCTCTCCGAGTCCCAACGGTTGCGGGAGCGGGCGGTGATTGCAACTGTCATTACGGCTGAATATGGCAGTCAAGCTCCCGTGGGCGCTCGGCTCGGGCTGCGCGGTGGACGAGTTCATCGTTTGGACCGCTCCGAGGAGCTCGGGGAAGAGATTACCGCCTGGCTCGAGGACGAGATGGCGGTTGCGGCTGACGAGGATCGCAGCCGAATTGCAAACCGTCGATTTATCAACGGATTTGTGGAGGCGTTCGTCGAGGTCGCTGCTCCCCCGATCTCTCTGGCGGTGTTCGGCGCCGGCTCAGATGCCGTCCCGCTGACCGAATTTGCCAAACTGCTTGGTTGGAGCACCGTGGTCATCGACCACCGCCCGGCGTTCGCCAATCCTCAACGCTTTCCTTCAGCCGACGCGGTGTATTGCGCGCGGCCAAACGGAATTAAGGACCTCATTCCTTCCGTAGACGCCGCCGTGATCATGACCCACAACTATCTGGCGGATGTGGGCCTGTTGAAACAGCTGCTGGCGATGCCACTTCGCTACCTTGCCGTCCTCGGCCCGCGCGCCCGCACAGAAATGCTCTTGCGGGATTCCCGCGAGCACGGCGGACCGGCTGCTGCCCAGGAGATGAAGCGCCTCCATGGCCCGGCCGGATTGGACATTGGGGCGGAATCGCCGGAGGAGATCGCGCTCGCCATCGTCGCGGAAATCAGAGCGGCGCTTGGCGGCTGCTCCGGAGGGAGGCTGCGAGACCGGATGGGGCCGATCCACGATCGCTCTCAGGAACATTCTCCGAAGCCGGTCGATCTGGCGCGAGACGCCAGGCCATCCAGCAAGCCGGAGGCGGTGCTAGCGATGGTCTAGCGCGTGCGAACGCCGGCCGGCATGCCGCATTCCACGCTCACCATTTCCGGCTCGGATTGCGCTTCGATCTGGTAGCTGAACGGCAGCTTACTTACTACTGCGGAGCGGCTCTTCGCTTCGCCGTTCTCCTTCCACCGATGCGTGACCGTGAACGGATGGAAGTTCGTCGAAGCAAGTGGATCGCGATAGTCCGCATCCACGCGGAAGGTGAAGATTCCGACGGTATTACTGCCGGTCAGCTCATAACGCAGAAGCGCTTTTCGGCTCTTCGGTGGCACCGTGTCGAACTTGAAATAGCGTGTCGTGCCCGGCGTGGGACCGGAGATTTTGGCAGCTTCTGTCCAGCTCTTGCCATCGTCGAAGCTGAGGAGCATCTTAACAACGTCCTTCTCGCCGCGCGCCCGGATATGTGCTCCGAAGCGGATGGCGGTCAAGTCTCCTGGCGTTTCGATAGGCACGGTCATCGTTCCGACCCCACCCTTCCACCAGCAGTTTCCGTCCTTGACGTCCAGGTTGTCGAACTGTACGCCCATGTCAGCGGTAGTTTCGTTCTTCTTGAAGTCTGCGTTGGGCGAGATCCGACAGTTGATCGTTCGGGTCGCAATGACTGTGTCGGTATCGGCGGCAACCGTAATGGTGTTGCTGCCCTTCTTGAGCCACGGAAGAGTGCGCGGCGCATGCTGTATGTCGTTCTCGATGGAGAGGCCTTCAAGGCCAACGTTGGAAGGCGTGGAGGCGGCCTGCATCTCGATCTTCAGCCAGTAAGCGTATCGCCGTAAGACTCGGTCCTTCAGGTCGATGGTGGCTTCTGCACGGCCGACCGTGTTGTCCGTCCAGATGGGCGAGAAAGTACGGCCGTTGTTGGTGGAGAGCGAAACAGTGAACCGGTCGTCCGCGGTTTTGCGCAGCGCTCTGACATGGACGCGACCGCCGAGGTAGACGTAAGGGGAAGCCATCTCAATGACAGAAACCGCAGCCCGGCCGTTGACCGTCGGGTGAACGGCCGGCGAGCCTCCGGACTGCAGGTTGTAAGTAAACTCTGAACCGGCCTGTAGATCTCCCGCCGCCAGATTTGGAGCGAACCGGTGGTATCCGTTGCCCACCAGACCACCGTTGTAGCCGGGCATGAACTCCTTGAGATAGACCAGATCGGCTTCCGGAGCTCTCGATTTCAGGCCGTCCCACTTCGGGTCCGATTCCATGTTGACGTGGAGGCCATGGCTGCCGGCTTCGCGCACGAACGACTCGCCCGGCCTTAGGGAGAATAGCGCACGATGCCCCAGCTGATAGCCGTATTCATAGGTCTCGCTCTTGCGGTCGTACTCGTGCATGGTGGCGTCCCAGCCGTGGGTGCGGGCCGGCAGATAGCCCGCGGTGTAGAACGGACAGTTAGCCAGCAGGGCCGGCCCTTTCTTGAAGCCCATCCATCCTTCGCTGCGCATCAGCTCCATCAGCTTGCCGTCGTTGCCGTGGTACTGCGGGTTCTGGACGTACCAGCCCTTGATGGCTTCTGAGATTTCGTCTACCGAGGCCAGACCGCCATCGCCGGGCTTGGGGAAGAGCGTGATGAGCGAGCAGTCGTACATGTGCCAGCCGTCGGCGTACTTCACCTCCGGCACGCTGTGGCCGTTGAGGATGCGGCCTCGGGCCTCGCGCCCATCGAGCCGGTTCAGCGCCTCAATGATCGACGAGCAGCAGCAGCACATGCAGTAGCCGTAGACATTGAAGATCTTGACGGGATCGTGCGCCTCCCACTCATCCGAGAGCATCTCATTCGGCGGCGCGGTCTGATGCCGGTAGCGAACGGCGGCTGTCCAGATCGCCTTCGACCTCTCGGCATCACTCATCCCCGGCTTGACGAACGACTTCAGGATATTGTCCGCCGTCGTCACGTCGTCGATATTGCTGGAGAGGATTTTGAGGTTGTTTACGCGGCCAACCCTGGCTGGTGCGATCTGGGGCAGCGTACCCTCTGCGCACAGGAGAATTGAAAGGAGACTGAGAACGATGACCGAGGGTCTTGCAGTCATAGTATTCTGATTATACAGCAGGCCGAACAGTATGGACGAGCGGAGACGAGACAAATCTATGGACCACTTCGACGCAATCGTCATCGGAACCGGGCAGTCAGGCCCCTACCTGGCTGAGCGGCTGGCGAACGCGGGGCAGAAAGTCGCGATCGTTGAGCGAAAGCTCTTCGGCGGCACCTGCGTAAACACCGGCTGTATCCCGACGAAGGCGATGGTGGCCAGCGCGTACGCCGCCCATATGGCCGGCCGGGCCGGCGAGTTCGGCGTCAATATCGAGGGCCGTGTCACGGTCGACATGGACCGGGTGAGCGCACGCAAGGCGGAGATTTCCGCCCAGTCACGCACAGCGGTTGAAGAGTGGCTGAAAGGTCTGAAGAACTGTACGGTCATCCAGGGCCATGCCCGGTTTGCCGGCCCGCACGAAGTGATCGTGGACGAGCGGCGGCTCACCGCCGAGCGCATTTTTATCAACGTTGGCGGTCGGGCGAATATCCCCGATCTGCCCGGCCTGGATCAGGTCGAATACCTCACCAACTCCTCCATGATGGAGGTCGACTTTCTGCCGCGCCACCTCATCGTCGTCGGAGGCAGCTACATCGGGCTGGAGTTTGGGCAGATATTCCGTCGGTTCGGAAGCGAGGTGACCATCATCGAAATGGCGCCAAGGTTGATTCCAAAGGAAGATGAGGATGTCTCGGCCGCGATCAAGGAGATCCTCGAGCGAGAGGGCATCCACGTTCGGCTGAACGCCAGGTGCATTTCGCTCGAGCGGCGTGGGGAGAACATCGCGGCCGGAGTGGATTGTACGGCCGGCTCGCCGGAGGTGATCGGCTCTCACCTGCTGCTTGCGGTGGGCCGCCGGCCGAATACGGATGACCTGGGGCTGGACAAGGCCGGCGTTGCAGTGGACGAGAAGGGCTACATCCAGGTCGACGACAGGCTGCAGACCAGCGTAAAGCACATCTGGGCGCTGGGAGACTGCAACGGCCGCGGGGCCTTTACCCACACCTCCTACAACGATTTCGAGATCGTCGCGGCCAACCTGTTGGACGGCGAAGACCGGAAGGTGACCGACCGCATCACCGCCTACAATCTCTACATCGATCCTCCCCTGGGCCGGTGCGGGATGACGGAGGCCGAGGTCCGCAAATCCGGCCGGCCGGCGCTCATGGCAACGCGTCCCATGAGCAAGGTTGGCCGCGCGGTGGAGAAGGGCGAGGATCTAGGGTTTATGAAGATAGTGGTCGATGCCGAGACCAAACAGATACTTGGCGCATCCATCCTCGGCACCGGCGGTGACGAGGTGATCCACTGCATCCTGGACACCATGTACGCCAAAGCCCCCTACACCACGCTGCAGCGTGCCACGCATATCCATCCGACGGTGTCCGAGCTTATTCCCACTATGTTAGGCGAGTTGAAGCCGCTTTAGCATGCAGGTGCCGGTCAGAGCGCCGCAGAATCGTGTCTCATGCGTGTCACAAGTTCGATCCTGCTATTGCTCGCTCTCTGCAGCCGAGCCTGTGCGCAGTACTCCAACCTCCATTACTACTTTCCGCCCGCGCGTGACACCAGGCAGGCAACCATCACCGCGGACATCTGCGTCTATGGTGGAACGGCCGGCGGAGTGATAGCGGCTGTCCAGGCGGCGCGGCTGGGACGGAAGGTCGTGCTGCTGGCGAACGGGGACCATCTGGGCGGGATGACAACCGGTGGGCTGAGCTGGACCGACTTTGGAAACAAGGCGGCGATTGGAGGCATCGCGCGAGAGTTCTATCGGCGACTGGGCGGATATTACGGCGTGCCGGAGGAGTGGAATTTCGAGCCGCACGCCGCCGAGATGTTCCTTGACGATATGGTTAGGGAGGCGGGTGTGCAGGTCTACCGGCGGCAGTTCATCAAGTCAATCCGCAAATTTGGCGCCCGCATCACCTCCATCACCACCGAGGCCGGTCTCACGGTCCAGGGGGGCATGTTCATTGATGCGTCATATGAAAGCGACCTCATGGCGAAGGCCGGGGTTTCATACACGGTCGGGCGCGAGGCCAACTCCGTGTACGGCGAGTCCATCAATGGAGTACAGATCGGTCCAAGCCACCAGTTCGACCGGCCGGTAGACCCCTACGTCAAGCCGGGGAATCCGTCCAGCGGGCTGCTGCCGGGAGTTAATCCATCGGTCGAGCCCACTGGTACCGGTGACAAGCGCATCCAGGCGTACAACTTCCGGATGTGCCTCACCAGAGACCCGGTTAGTATGATCCCCTTCCCGAAGCCCCGCCATTACCAACGAGAGCAGTATGAGCTTCTTGCTCGACACCTGGCCGCCGGCTGGAACGAGATCTTCCGCAAATTCGACCCCATCCGTGGCGGCAAGTTCGACAAGAACAACCACGGCTCAGTCTCGACCGACTTCATAGGGATGAACTACCGATGGCCGGACGGCAGTTACCGCGAGCGCGAGCGAATCTTCCAGCAGCACGTCGATTATGTGATGGGCTGGTTCTGGTTCCTCTGCCACGACCCGGCCGTTCCGGAAGAGATTCGAGTGAGGATGAACCAGTACGGCCTCTGCAAAGACGAGTTTAAAGACACAGGCGGTTGGCCGCACCAGCTCTA
>JADMIO011227219.1_pt1 | contig 34214 bp, 29 predicted proteins | sample 8958161 | NCBI WGS metagenome assembly JADMIO01 (sample SAMN16585339, study PRJNA669376) | soil metagenome | isolation source: Crop rotation soil | place: USA: Cullars Rotation, Alabama | collected 2011 | reverse complement strand
CTGTGTTTACAGGATTCACCACTGCTGTTACAGGGTTTACTACTGTTACAGGGATAACGGTAGGTCCGCTCACGCAAGGTGTTGCGGTGCTATATACTACTGTATAGTTCGTGTTAACTGTCGGGTTCACCCAGATTGATGTTGCTGGTGTACCTGCAACATATGGAATTGTCGCTGCTGAGTTGGACCACATGGTATTTGGTGCTGCTGGTGAAGCTGTCCATACACCGGCCGCTGGTGCGCCGTAAGTGATCTCGAGCGTCCAGTTATTCAATGTACCCTGGTCAAGATTGTACCAGTCTGATAAACCTAACCGCCAGTTACCATTCAGCGTTGTATACAACAGGTTCCATGGCATACCATTCGGGTTGGTCTGGTAGTTACCTGAAGGGCCATAGCCACTCAACCTGTCAGCAGCAAATGTACCTGTACGAGGAGCTGGGGCACCACTCAACGCAGTAGTTCCTGATGAACTTATTACTGTATTTGTAAAGTTATCTGTACCATTTGAGCCTAGTCCACCATCCAGTTCACCGATCAGGTTCAGGCTAACGTTATTCGGTGCGATCAGGTTGATCTCAAGGTCACCTACAAAAGTATGGCTGATGTTCAGCTTAACACTTACATTGGTAACGATCGCCCCGGCAGGAATACCTGCAACGGCAATCGTGCTGTATACTCCCGCAGGTGTACCATCAGGAATCACGAGCGGTGTTGAATTGGTAATGCTCAATGTTGTGGGTGATGTCGCATTGGTCAATGACAACTGCTGGATCGAACCAGTACAGATCGATGCCGATGTCGGGTTCACAGTTGCTACCAGCGGGTTCACTGTCAATGTTGCTGAGCTTGACACATCAATACCCGTACATGGTCCGGAGATCACTGCACGGTATACATAACCATTCATGGTTGATGGTACATTGGTCAGGGTCAAGGTCGCTGTATTAGCTGTCGTATATACGCCAGTGTTATTTATTATTGGCAACCAGTTGGGTGATGCCGCACTTGTTTTGTATTCCCATGAATAGGCAAGCGCTGACCCTGTTGCAACAACACTGAAACTTGCATTACCGGAACACTGGATCGTTGCGTTGGAAGGACCTGTTGTGAACTGGCCCGGTACGCAAGGTTGAATATTAACGGTATAATCTTCTACTTCACCATAAGCCGCAGTTCCGCACGGGTTATTCAACGGACCGAAAACAGCATCATGCAATCTTACCCTCATGCGGGTAGAACCAATAGAAGCTGTCAACGGAATGGTGATACTACCGGTATGAGGACCTACACCTTGTGCAGATACATATACCTGCTCACCTGCATCAACCCAGTCACCGTCCTGGTTAAAGTCGATCCATACAAGGATCTGGTCGGATGTGAAAGCTGTCGAGATAGAAGCAGAAAAAGGCACTACTTGTCCACCTACAACATTCGTTGAGATCGCTGTATAATCAGAATATGGTGTTGTGGCAGCACTGTTATTATTAATTGTACCAAAAGTAACATTAGAGATCTTCTCATCCAGTGCGCTGGCACCACCGCCGGCACAATAGCAACCAGTTGTAGGCGTGGTCAACACCTGTACCGGGGTTGATATACCTGTATTAGCACCGCAGGTAACCCTTGCCCTGTAATAAGTAGGTACAGATTGTTGCCATACCTGTGTTGCGCTGTTTCCGCCAAAAGCGGTCCATGGACCACCTGCACCGGTAGTGCTGTATTCCCATACGTAAGAAACACCTGATCCATTCGTTGGGTTCTGCAATGACAATGTGAAGTTAGTGGAAGGACATACAGTCGGAACAGAAGAAATTGTGTTACCGGGAGCTGGTGTGCCAGTGCAAGGTGAACTGGAAACATCTACAATTATTCTTCCCTGAAAGTAACGCGGGTTATTAGCCGGTGAAGGAAATCCACCTGCATAGCCAATTGTCAAACCGCCGCCTAATTGCGGACCGTTCATCAAACTAACCCCGTTAGAAGTAAAAATGCTAACGGCAGGTACTCCTGTACCACCACCGCTGTAGCTGATACCAGTAGAACCCTGGAAGGCAAAACGTACCATGGTACCAGCAGGAATAACATAACTCATACCACTGAGTACATTATAGTACCCCGCAGCCGGGAAGTTTACTACCGGTCCGGTTGCTACCGTTGTCCATGTCGGGCCGGCAACAGTAGGTGCTCCACCCAACGATGTGGTAGAAGCCCATAAAGTAGGGGTCGTACTTGTTGAACCAATATCGGCCGGGCTAAAATAACAATCCAGGCCTTTCAATGTAACAGGGAAACCATTCGTGTTGTTGATCGCGAATGTGATCGCAGAGTTTACCGCTCCAAAGGTGTTAAGACCGTTGTAAGTGGGGTCGGTCTCCGTTGTGATAGTGATGATCTGCGATTTTGCGCTGCCTCCCCAAAGGCAGAACAACATCAGCAGTGGCGTAAGCCGGAGAAATTGCCATGTTTTTTTCCGTGTAAATTTTAATTGCATAGTGATCAATTTTGAGGTAAATAAAAATACCCGTCATCTTTATGACAGGTACTGTTTTGAAATTCTTATTTGGAGTGTAGAAAATGTATTCATAATCCCGCTTTTTCCGGTCCGCAACCGATACACTTTTTGGTGTTTCGTTCAGCTGTTCTGTTGAACAGGAACAGGGTTACCACTTGTCGACCTCTTCTGTGTTATTGTTAACATTGGTAGTGTCTGCTTCAGCAATCGGTGCTGCTTCTTCCGTTTTCGCAGTAATCGGTTCGGTAGCAGTTTCAGTTGCCTCTACACCATTTGAACCGTGGTTCATTTCATCAGGGTTTTCATCATGGTTGAATGCATCAAAATCGAAATCGGGCATCAATTCCGTTTTAACATAGTCCACTGCTTCACCCAGTGCTTTGATAAACTTGTTGAAGTCTTCTTTGTATAAGAAAATTTTATGACGATCGTAGCCGTTGTCATCAAATCGTTTACGGCTTTCTGTAATGGTAAGGTAATAGTCATTACCGCGGGTAGCTCTTACATCAAAGAAATAGGTTCTTCTCTTTCCGGCACGTATACGCTTACTGTAAATGCTCTCCATTTTCTTGTCATTGTTCTCGTACGCCACTTGTATAAGTTTTTAGCAGTTAAGGAATTGCTTTGGTTTCCCGCAGGGGTCTGCGGCGAAGTCACAAATATAGAGATGTTTCCGATATAGCCAAAAATGTCATAAAGTTTACCACCCCAGCCCGTTAAACCAGGTTTTTGGTATCCGGCCGGCCGCTAGGGAACCTCTTCCTCCGCATCATTCTCCTGTTTTTGCTGGCGGGCATAGAGGCTGGCATAATAACCGTTCAGTCCCAATAATTCCGTATGTGTGCCCTGCTCCACGATGGCCCCGTCTTCAAGCACAACGATCTTGTCAAAACTAAAAAGGGAAAAGATCCGGTGCGTAATAATAATGGCCGTCTTATCCTCCAGGTATTCATTGAGATTCCCGATGATCTCCTTTTCGGTGCTGGCATCCACAGCGCTCAGGCAATCGTCGAAGATCACCAGGCCCGGATCCTTGATCAGTGCCCTTGCAATGGAGATCCGTTGCTTCTGCCCGCCGCTCAGCGTAACACCCCTCTCCCCGATCATCGTTTCATATTGCTGCGCAAAGCCGGCGATCTCTTTATCGACACTGGCTTGCATGGCCGCTTTTTTTACAGCGCTGTCACCGGCCTCCTGCAAACCAAACCCGATATTGTTCTCCACCGTTTCACTGAATAAAAAAACATCCTGTGGTACATAACTGATCTGTTGTCGCAGGGCCCGCAGATCATGTTGCCGGATATCTACACCGTCCAGTTTGATCATGCCGGAACTGGTATCATACATCCGGAGTAATAATTGTGCAACCGTCGATTTGCCCGAGCCTGTCCTGCCCACGATAGCGATCTTTTCTCCTTTCTTAACCTGCAGACTGAAATGTTTCAACGCTTGTATTCCGGTATGAGGATAGGTGAAGCTGACATCATTGAAATGAATATCGCCGGTTAATTTCACCGGAACAGGATCGATGCTGTTACGGATCGTTGGTGTTGTTTGCAAAAACTCATTGATCCTTTTCTGGGATGCTGCTGCCCGCTGGATCATACTGGCCGTAAGACCGATCGCACTTACCGGGAATGTCAGCATATTCACATACATCACAAATTCCACGATGGTGGCTAGGTCGGTTTTACCGGGATTATTGATATGATGAAGACCACCGATCATGATCGTCAGCAAAGTGCTGAGACCGATCAGCAAAGTGATCGAAGGAAAATAAATGGCTTCTACTTTTGCCAGTCCCACCGCATTCTTTTTATAGGTCTCGCTGTTCTTCGTAAAAAATCCCAGCATCGCTTTTTCCTGTACAAATGATTTGATCACGCGGATGCCCGAATAGGATTCCTGCGCATTAGTGGTCAGGTCGGACAAGGATTCCTGTATCTGTTCGCTTTTTTTATTGATGGTATTGTTAACAAAATAAATCGTGATAGCGAGGATGGGCAATGGCGCCAATACATACATGGTCAGTTCCGCATCTCTTTTCAGCATAAAGAACACACTGAGTGAAATGATGGCTACCAGGTTGGCGAGATACATGATGGCGGGACCGGTAAACATTCTTACCCGGCTGATGTCTTCGGCAATACGATTCATCAGGTCGCCCGTGCTATGCGTTTTGAAAAAAGCAGTGTCGAGTTGCTGGTAATGTTTATATACTTCGTTCTTCTGGTCGTATTCGATATGCCGGCTCATGACGATGATCGTCTGCCGCATCAGGAAAAGAAAGAATCCGCGGAGCAGGGCCAGTAATAATATCGTGATGCCACAAAGCGCTACTACTTTTAACCAGTTCTGCCCTCCCCAGGTTTCGATACCACTGGTTAGTTTGGTTACCACCGGGTCGTACTGCGGCGGGCGTTCCGGCGGTATATATCCTTTAAAAAGACGCTGGACAAAATCGATCACAAAACCGGTGACCTGTGGTGAAAGGACGTTGAAATAGTTGGAAAGAAAGACAAAGACAATACCTCCCCCGAGACGGACACGGTATCTCCAGAAATATTTATTGAGGGCTCGTAACTGTTTCAAGAATGCGAAATTAGATAATAGATAAAAGATAAGAACTAAAAGATGACAGATGATAACGGATAGATGATAGCTGGTACTCACGGGAGCTTGTTTCACCCCTGCTATTGCCGGATTATGTAAACGAGTATTGAAAATGAAGGAAAAAATGGCGTTGTGAAAAAGAAATCCTTAAAAAGACAGATTGATTTTGAACAAAACGCTGCTGCCCTTATTTTTGCGCCGGTCCGCAGGATGCCGTGCAAGAGATGGCAGAGCGGTCTTCCGCAGGATCCAGTGGAAATGCGGCGGTCTTGTCCGCAGGATTCTGTGAAAAAACCGTTGACCCAAAAGGTTCGGTATTTTATTCTTCATTTAAGGGTCTGTCCTTGACCTTTTATACTTACATATTGCAAAGTGGTAAAACCGGGGCCTATTATTTTGGCCATTGCCATGATTTATCCTTAAGGCTTTCAGCACATAATGGAGGAAAAGTCAAATCAACAAAAAATAAACGACCCTGGAAAATTCATTATTTCGAAAAATATACTACAAAATCTGAAGCCTTTCAAAGAGAACAGTTTTTCAAATCCTTTGAAGGAAGAAAATGGTTGTATGAAAAAGAAATTCTTAAAAGGACAGAATGATTTTGAACGGAACGCTACTGCCCTTATTTTTGCGCCGGAGAGATGGCAGAGCGGTCTAATGCGGCGGTCTTGAAAACCGTTGACTCAAAAGGTCCGGGGGTTCGAATCCCTCTCTCTCCGCCAAATATGCCCCGAAAGGGCATTTTTTGTTCCCGGGAATAACTGGAAATATCAATGATCCTTATTCACCACCACCTTGCTTTCCAGCATCACTTTTTTAGGAATGCTCTCATCCTCTCCTTTTGACTGTATGAGCTGGAGTAAGATACCGGCCGCTTTTTCTGCCTGCTGGTAAGGGAACTGTTCTACGGATACCAGTGGCGGATCATCGAGATAACTGGTGATCGGGAGATTGGCATAACTGACAAAAGAAATATCCTTGTTGATCTTCAATCCCTGGCTGCGGGTATACTGCGTGGCATCGAGCGCCACATAATCATTGAAGGCGATCACAGCAGTAGGCCTGTTCTTTAATGCCAGCAATTTATGCATCGCATCCTGTGTTTTCTTTTTGCTGAGATCGGTGGACACCACGAAGGCATTATCCGTTTTCAGTTTGTGTTTTTTCAACCCATCGTAATAGCCATTCAATCGTTGTTTGGAATGGATCAGTGTATCGGGTCCTTTGATAAAACCGATCTGTTTATGTCCCTGGTTGACGAGCCAGTCTACCAATTCCACTGAACTGTTCTCCAGGTTACAGGAAACCGAATAACTGTCCGGCATATCTGGCACCCGGTCAAAGAACACGACAGGTATCTTGTATTTTTTCAACAATTCGAAATGTTCGAAGGATTTGGTTGTCTTGGCCAGTGACACGATCATTCCATCGACCCGTTGCCGGCGCATGGCTTCCGTGATCTGTTGTTCTCTTTCGGTATCGTCATGCGATTGACCGACCAGTACCGTGTATTTATTTTGCGTAGCCACATCTTCGATCCCATTGATCGCCATGGAAAAAAATTGTTCACCGAGATTGGGAAGAATAGCACCCAGGATCATTGTCTTGCCCTGTTTGAAAGAGATAGCAGCCTGGTTGGGTTCGTAGTTGAGTTCTTCCGCCAGTTTCTGTACCTGCATCTTGGTACGGAGCCCGATACTGGGATGATTATGCAGGGCCCGGGAAACAGTTGACACCGACACATTCAACCGGCTGGCAATTTCTTTTATGGTAGCGGGTTTCTGATCCATAAAGCGAAAGATAAGGCGGTTAAAGGTATAAAATGCAAATGATTTTTTCCCCGATTGTTTATACCTTGAACAGATGAAATCCCAAAATGACAGGAGGTGGATCGCCATCATGGTACTGATAGCATCCCTGTTCTTTTTTATCATGGGTTTTATGTTTCCCCTGCTGGAAACCGGCTTTGGTATTGGTCCTTTTACTATTAAAAGCGATCGTGTCTATATCAGCAGTTCCTTCCGTTATTTCTTTGATAAAGGAGAACCGTTCATCGGTTTCTTGTTGCTGTTTTTCACTATCATCTTTCCTGTTGCTAAGTATATTTTCTTATTCCTTACACTGGCTGGTAAAAAATTGCCCCGGCATGGGGCCGTGGCGACGACACTGGAGATCATCAATAAATGGTCGATGCTCGATGTATTCGTAGTGGCCGTGCTGATCCTGAACCTGAAGTTCGATTCCGATATCATCGTATCCAAACTGGAGAGCGGCACTACCCTGTTTGCTATTTCGGTTGTATTGCTGATGACGAGTTCGTTTATCGCGGGAAGAATGATAAGATCATCAAAAGATCGAAGCGATATTGAACCAACGACATACACATAGCCGTATAAAAACTTTTTGGATGCGTTATATCTTTTCGTAAATTTCAAGTAGAAACGATTGCAGTATGAATACCGTAGCGTCTGTCATCACCAGGAAAAAAATAGCACCGGTAACGGTGGGTCCTTCAACAACAGTAGTTGAGGCATTAACGATCATGGCAGAAAAGAATATCGGCTCGGTGGTGGTGATCGAGAACGGGAATTACAAAGGCATCATGACCGAAAGAGACTATTCCCGCAAAGTGATACTGAAAGGAAAGAATTCGAATACAACAACAGTGGAAGAGATCATGTCGACAGACCTGCCTTCGGTAAGTCCCGGCGACACGATCGAACATTGTATGGAGCAGATGAGCTCAAAGAATATCCGGTACATGCCGGTATTTGAGAACGGGCAACTCACGGGGATCATATCCATGAGTGATGTCGTGAAAGAAACGATCCTGGCCCAGAAAGAGACCATCGATCAACTCCAGACCTATATCAGCAGCTGACTTACATACTCATTAAATACACAGAGGCCCCGTAAGGCCTCTTTTTTTTTGGCCGCCCCCTCTACCTCCCCCTCCATAATGAGGGGGAGAACTCAAAGACACAACGAATCAATGATTCAATGACGGCACGTCATTGCGAGCGAAGCAAAACGATTTGTCAATGCGAGGCGAAGCCGAGGCCCCCTATCATGCAGAGCGAAGCGAAGCAATCTGTCATTGCGAGCGAAGCGAAGCAACCTATTCTTTATTTTCTTTCTCTTTAACCACCACTAAATCCTTCAACTCCACCTGCATCGGCAACAACCCGATCTTCACCACCGCTTTTTTACCTCTCAGCTCCATCACTTCTCCCACCTGGTGATTCTTTTTCATTTTTACTTTATCACCAACTTTGATCTCTCCTCCCACTTCACTGAATTTTGAATCAAGTTTTTTCTGCATCTTGCTCACCACCTTCTTCTCATCTTTTTTAAAGAGCAGGGCTTCCATCTGCTTCAGCACTTTGTTCTTATTGTCCTCTTTACGCCATTCGATCTGCAATTGTTTCAGCTTTCGCTCCATGTCTTTCAAATAAGCGATCCGTTCTTCTGAAACCCGGTTCTGTTCTTTCAATAACTCCACCTGTTGCCGGTGCTTTTCCTTGTCGAGGGTCTGCTGCATTTCTTTTTTCAGCCGTTCATTCTCCTTCATCAGCTGGTGCAACTCTTTTTCTTTTTTCTGGAGATCCTGGAGATCCTGTTCGGTACGGTTCAATAATTTGTCGAGCCGGAACTGATCTTCATCGATCAGTTGACGGGCCCGGTTGATCAGGTCTTTATTCAACCCGATCCTTTCGGCGATAGAGAAAGTATAGGAACTGCCGGGTTTACCGATCAGTAATTTATATAAGGGCTGTAAATTCTTTTCATCAAAAGCCATAGCGCCATTGATAATACCTGCTGTTTTACCCGCCATCACTTTCAGGTTAAGATAATGCGTGGTCACGATCCCGAACGCATGTTTACGAGCCAGCTCCTGCATGATGACTTCCGCGAATGCGCCACCCAGGTTGGGATCGCTTCCACTTCCCAGTTCATCGATAAAGAACAACGTGCGACCATTAGCTTCTTCCATGAAATGTTTCATGTGCAGTAAATGACTGCTATAGGTACTCAGCTCGAATTCGATGCTCTGTGTATCTCCGATATGGATCATCAGCTGTTTGAATATCCCGAACTGTGACGAAGGATGCACAGGGACCAGTAAACCGCTCTGGACCATCATTTGTAACAGGCCGATGGTCTTCATCGTAACGGTCTTTCCACCGGCATTGGGACCACTGATCACCAGTATCCTTTTTGCATCATCGAGTGTGATCGTAACAGGAATGGTTGGCTTGCCACTCTTTTGATTATAGAGGTATAATAGCGGATGGTATGCTTCTACCAGGTGAACATGTGCCTTATCGATAACAGCGGGATATTCTCCTTTGATCTCGCCAGCCAGTTTGGCTTTAGCCCTGATGAAGTCGTATTCGCCAACAACGCTATGCCATGTGTTCAATAAAGAGGAATACACAGAAAGTTTACCTGTCAGTTCACGCAGTATCCGGTATACTTCTTTTTGTTCATCGCTTTCCAGTTCATACACGGCATTGTTCAATGCTATGGTTTCTTCGGGTTCTACAAAAGCCGTGCGACGGCTATCGCTCTCACCATGCAGGATACCCTTCACTGTTCTTTTTTGTTCTGCGAATACGGCCAGTACACGGCGGCCATTCATAAAACTTTCTTCTATCTCTGCAAGGTGGCCGAGCTTATTCATTTTCGCGACGATCTTGTCAAACAATCTCCGCAGTTCATTCCGTTTACGGTAGAGGTTCATCCGGATATCTTTCAGTTCCGGCGATGCGCTGTCTTTTACCTGCCCATACTCATCGATCACGTCGTTGATCATCTCCGCGATGGCCTTTTCATAGTACGTGTCTTTAATGATCAGGGCCAGGCCTGAATAAGCCTGTTTTCTTTCATTGTCAAACCAGCGGAATATCTTCTCCATACTTTCCGATAATTTCCGCAACTGCTGCAATTCCTCCCCGCTCAACACGGCACCGGGTATGGACAATAGTTTTAATTCCCGGGAAAGATTCAGGATATAGTCGTTGGGAAAATAAATGCTGTTGACCACCAGCTGGCGGTATTCATGCGTTTGTTTCAGTTCTGTCTCCACGAATTCGATACGGGTATGGATACGCAACTGCAGCGCTTTGCTGCGGGCATGTTCGGTCTGGCAATAATTAGCGAGCAGCTCTTTTACCTTATTGAATTCAAGTTGTACAGCTGCCGATTCGGGAAAAAGTTTCAAAATATCCTGGTATTAAATTCAGGAGTGCAAATTTCGGGAAATAAGTCCGAAGCTTCGGACCGGAGTCTGAAGACCGGAGTCCGGAGACGGTCGTTCAAAGAAGTGGTTTCTCGCGGAGATCGCAACGAGCGAAGAACGCAACGCTTTGTTCTATTGAATCATTAGATATCTGTTACATAACTTTTTCATTCCTTTGCTTCGCGTTGCTCGCAATGACTCAATGATCCGTCATTGCGAGGAGGTACGACGAAGCAATCATTCCTTATTCTTTATTTCTTTCACCTGCAACTCCTCCCACGGCGTCGTCCCATCCTTTTCCCTGGTGAACTCAAATTGATCTGTGGATTGGAGAACGATCTCCGCGGTTGTATAGATTTTACATCCCGGTACCAGGTGTCCTCCAATTGTCTTGCCCGTACTATCGCTGATACTGATATGCAGGTGTGAGCCATTAATGCTGACTGTACCCGTAAGACTTACGATCTCGAAATGTCCTGTACCGCTGCTCCCGGCGGGCTGGTTGGCAAAGCGGATGGTATAATCCGTAAGACTTCCGACACAGGTGCTTATCCAGCCGGCTTTGATATGCTTTTCCTTTACGATCTTTTCGATGGATTCTTTAAGGTCTTCCCCCGGTTTGAGCCGGAAAGCATGAATGGTAGTATCCTGTTTCATTGTTGTAGTTTTACAGGCGGTACAAACAAGTATTGTTAAAAGAAAGACCGATAACTTCATCCCGCATCTTTTTTGCTGAACAGTCCGTAGATAGGTTTGTTATACTAATATACTGTTAATGAAACCGAAAAACCGAAGCAATGTCATGCAACTTACAAAACAAGGACCAGTCATGACCCTAAATTGCATTAAATTCAAAACCTTGAACTTAAAATTGATCACTATGAGGACGATGTTATCGACAGCCATCATCGGTTTGTCAACCCTGTTATCCTGTGCACAGAATAAACCTGCAACTACTGAAATAAAAAAGGAAAACAATACAATGGAAACAAAGAATCAGAATGCCTTGCCGGCCGTGGAGATCGCCACATTTGCCAATGGATGCTTTTGGTGTACCGAGGCCATATTCGAAGAACTCGATGGAGTGATCAGCGCCGTATCGGGCTATACAGGCGGGAAAACGGCCAACCCGACCTATAAAGAAGTCTGCAGCGGCAAAACAGGACATGCCGAAGCATTGGAGATCACCTATGATCCTACCAAGATCAGCTTTGACGAACTGCTGGCTGTTTTCTGGGAAACACATGATCCTACTACCCTGAACCGCCAGGGAGCGGATGTGGGTACGCAATACCGCAGTGGCATCTTTTATCATACGCCAGAACAAAAAGAGAAAGCAGAGAAATATAAAGCAGAGCTGGATAAAAGTGGTGCCTTTGACAAACCGATCGTTACCGAGATCACTCCCGCAGGTGAGTTTTATGCTGCCGAAGATTATCACCAGCAATATTTCGAACTGAATGAAGGTTCCAATCCTTATTGCACGATGGTGATAAGACCCAAGCTCGATAAATTCAGAAAGGTCTTTAAAGACAAACTGAAACATTGATCATTTTCTTTATATCTTTTTTAACGGCCGGTTTTATCCGGCTTTTATTTTTTGTTCCCATCTTTATGCAAACGATTGCGTATGAAAAAGCTTCTACTCCCAGCGGCATCCTTCCTGCTGCTTTCTGTTTACCTGTCCGCACAAACAAAGTCATTACCCGTAAAAGAAAACAAATACCGCATCAATCTCCCCGATTACTGGGGGAAGGGCAAGAAAGCATGGCAGGTATTGAGCGACAAACTTCCGCTTATCTGTGATGAATTGAAAGACAAAGAACTCTGCGGGGATGATTGTAATCCGAAGTACACAGTAGAACTATATATCACAGAACCGGAGAATCTCGAATACTACACGAGGGATATTCCTCCCTCACCGTATACGAATACACGCTATCTCGCCAACAATAACCTGAACAAGCCGGGCTACAGTATTTACGATTACTTATATAATCCCGCGAACTCGTATTATGCGACCAATGGAGGCAAATGGAAAGTGACGACCAGCTATAGTTTCCGTTGTTACCTGTTATTGGTAGATAACGATCAAAATATCCTCTCCAGGATGATACTGGTCGATACAAATGAAACATGGAGTGTTACCCGGGCTCTCTCTACTTTACAGGATGGTGTTGATCTTTCCACTAAAACACCCGATGCCATCATTGAGGGGAACAAGGACAAGATCAATCCTACTTTAAAGGAACTCTACGCCATTATTGACGAGAAGATATTATTGCTCCGGGAGGATGATTAATTCAGCCTCACCCGCCGAAGTTCGAGCAGGTTCAGGGCATTCGGGTTAAATCCTTTTACATTAGGCTGAACAAGCCAGACAACTTTATCGTACCAGAGCGGGACGACCGGTGCATCTTCTATCATGATCTTATCGGCTTCCTGGTACAATTTATACCGGATTGAATCATTGTCTTCCCGGATCGCTTTTTCAAAAGCCGCGTCGAAGGCTGCGCTTTTATAGCGTGTGTAATTCGGTGGCGCGGGGTTCTTCGAATAGAACACCGACAAATAATTTTCGGCATCGGGATAATCCGCGATCCAACTGGCCCGGAAAAATGCCGCGGTCGATGTGGATGTCTTGGTCAACAACAATGATTTCTGGATGACTTCCACCTGCACAGGTATCCCCGACTCTTCTAATTGTTTGGCGATAAAATTCGCCATATCCGCATAGATAGCCACTGTAAGCAATTTAATGACGGGCAATCCCTTTCCATCCGGGAATCCCGCTTCGGCTAATAATTGTTTCGATTTCGCAGGATCGTAATAATATCCCTTTACAACCGATGCATCAAATGATGGAAGCCCCATGGGTACAAAACCGGATTCGGCCGGTGTGCCCAATGAATTGCGGAGATAGAGCGTCATCTTTCTCCTGTCAAATCCATAATTGATCGCCTGTCTTATTTTTTTGATCCGCATCGGCGAGTTACGCACCAGTTCATTGGTTGAATCCACCAGTATGCCGAGGTATTCGATATTGAGATAAGGATTGGTCCGCAACACGATCTTATTATCCCATTCGGGCCGAAGCGTTCCTCGCTTGGTCAATACTTCATCCTTAAAAGAAGCTTCGATATCATTGATGAATTCGAGCTGGTGCTGCCGGAACAGGAGAAACTCGGTTGCCTTGCTGTCGTAAAATGAAACATTGATACCATCCACATAAGGCAAGCGGTTGCCGGCGCTATCTTTTTCAAAATACCGGGGGTTCTTCTTTAATACCAATGCCTGTCCTTCCTCCCATGCTACGAATTGAAAAGGCCCGCTTCCCACAGGATGCCGGCGAAAATCAGTTCCATATTTTTCCACAGCTTCTTTGGCCACCACCGAACAATACTGCATCGAAATGATACCCAGCATGGGAATATAGGGACGTGCCAGTTTTAACTGAAAGGTCGTATCGTCGATCGCTTTGAAAGCTTCCAGCGAATCTACTTTGCGGTTGAATATCCAGGAGCCGGGGCTGGCGGTTTGCTTGTCCACGATCCTCTTAAAACTATACTCGACATCGGCGGCTACCAGTTTCCTGCCTTTTCCTTCCGGGAATGCAGCGTCGTCATGAAAAAAAACATCATCCCTGAGATGAAAAATAAACACGGTCCTGTCAGCCGAAATATCCCAGCTTTTCGCAAGGGAAGGAACAATATGGAGGCTGTCGTCAATCTCCACCAGTGTATTGAAGATCTGGTGAGAGGACCACATCCCTGACTGGCTTTTGGCAAAAGCCGGGTCCAGCGAGGCAAGACCGTTAAATTCATTATAATGAAAAATATTCCGCTCCTGGTTCTTCTTATTGTAACAACCCGTTAAACCGGCGAGTACTACAGCAACGGCAATGATTTTTATGTAATTAGTTTTAACTTTCATCTTATCAACCAGGGCTTAAATTTACATTAACAAAACATATCATTGTGAAATACGTTAGCCGCTTACCCTTATTGTGTTTTTCTTTCTTACTGGTCCAGTCGGCCTGTGCGCAGCCACTTAATAAAAAAGGAAAATTCACCCGGCAGGATACATTGCGGGGAACCATCACGCCTGAAAGGGCCTGGTGGGATGTGGCTTCGTATAATATATATGTAGCGCCTGATTACAAGGCAAAGACCATCAGCGGGTGGAACCAGATGAGTTTCGATGTAAATAGTGAAGGGAAGAACAAGAAGATGCAGATAGACCTGCAACAGCCGATGGAGATCGACAGTATTATTTTCGAAAAGAAAAAGATCAGCAGTTTCAAACGTGACGGGAATGTCTATATCATCGACTTTGGGGATTTCCGTTTCAATGTTGCCAAAACATTAGCGGTAAAAGACAAAGCCATCCCGCTTTATTCGATCAAACTATATTTTCACGGCAAACCCCGGGAAGCGGTCAACCCGCCCTGGGATGGGGGATGGATCTTTGCAAAAGATGCCAAGGGAAGACCATGGATGACGGTGGCCTGCCAGGGATTGGGCGCCAGCGTATGGTATCCCTGCAAGGATCATCAAAGCGACGAACCTGATCTCGGTGCTTTGATACAGGTAAGAGTACCCGATACACTCGTGGCAGTATCCAACGGGAAATTTTATGGAGAAGATGATCAGAAAGACGGGACTAAATTATATACCTGGCAGGTGAAGAATCCTATCAACAATTATAATATCGTTCCTTATATCGGCAAGTATGTTCATTTCTCCGATAATTTCATCGGCGAGAACGGGAAAAATCTTTCATTGGATTACTGGGTGCTGGATTATAACCTGGAGAAAGCTAAAAAACAATTCGGTCGCGATGTAAAACCCATGCTCAAAGCTTTTGAATACTGGTTTGGTCCCTATCCTTTTTATGAAGACGGGTATAAACTGGTGGAATCATCCCACCTGGGCATGGAACACCAGAGCGCTACCGCGTATGGCAATCATTATATGAATGGTTATTTAGGTAATGATCTTTCCGGTTCCGGCTGGGGATTGAAATGGGATTATATCATCGTGCATGAAAGCGGTCATGAGTGGTTTGCGAACAATATCACGACCAATGATATTGCCGATATGTGGGTGCATGAAGGATTTACCATGTATTCAGAAGCCCTGTTTGTGGAATACCATTATGGCAAACAGGCAGCCGATGAATATGTGCAGGGTATACGCAGGAATATCAGCAATGACAAACCGCTGATCGGTCCATATGGCGTGAACCAGGAAGGTAGCGGTGATATGTATAATAAAGGAGCGAATATGCTGCATACGATCCGGCAGGTGATCGATAATGACAGTGTATTCCGCCAGGTATTAAGGGGCCTGAACAAAGATTTTTATCATAAGACCGTCGACTCAAAAGATGTCGAAGCGTATTTCTCCAAAAAATCAGGAAAAGATCTTTCAAAGATATTTGACCAGTACCTGCGCACGGTGCAGATACCAGAGCTTGAGTATAAGCTGGTACCAAAGGAAGGCAGCAAAGGATATTTTATCCAGTCCAAATGGACCAATACCGTGAACGGTTTCAATATGCCGGTCAAATTGATCATTGACAAAAAAACTGTCTGGATAACGCCGGGTACCGGTAAGGATCTTTTTGTAGCGGGAAAGATGCCGGATAAAATAAAGGTTGACGATAATTTCTATATCACACTAAAAGAAAACGGTTCAGGCAAAGGCAAGAAAGGATTTTAGTTGCTTCCGGCTTCGTTGCTTCCGGCTTCGTGGCTCGCCGTCGCAATGACGCCATCCATTCATTGCCTTGCTTCGCGTTGCTCGCAATGACGCTTGCCTATTGCAAATTGCCTATTATCTTTATGGCATGAGCAATATCCGCCGGCAAAGCATCATTTCTTCGCTTATCATCTATGCAGGCTTTGCTGTCGGCTTATTGAATACCTATTTCTTTACCCGCGAAGGTTTTTTTCATTCGTTCAGCAAGGAGCAATACGGGCTTACGACGGTCTTTCTCGCCATTGCCTTATTGATGAACAGCCTGGGAACACTGGCCATGCCTTCCTATATCTACAAGTTCTTTCCGTATTATAAAGACAATCTCAAGCCCAAACAAAACGATATGCTGAGCTGGGCCCTGCTCATCGGGGTCATCGGTTTTAGTTTGGTGATGATCGCCGGGGTCGCCCTCAAGGAACTGGTGATCCAGAAATTCGGGACCAATTCTCCCCTGCTTATCACGTATTATTATTGGGTCTTTCCATTCGGCCTGGGGCTGACCATTTATTCCATATTGGAAGCCTATACCTGGGGCCTGGGCAAGCCGGTGGTCTCTAATTTTTTCCGCGAAGTGCAGTGGCGCTTGTTCACGACCATTCTTATCGTTCTTTTCCTGACCAATACCATTACAGATTTCGATCTTTTCATCAAGCTCTTTGCGATGACCTATCCGGGGATCGCCATCGGTCTTTTTATTTATCTGCTTGTTACAAAAAAGATCCATTTCACATTTAAGCTGAGCAAAGTAACCCGGCGCTTTGGTAAGAAAATCCTGATGCTTTGTACATTCTTTTATGGCGCGGCATTATTGCAGGCATTGTCAAAGGTCTTCGATTCATTTGTGATCGCTTCCAAACTGGATGACGGATTGGGAAAGGCGGGGATCTTTGCACTGGCGACGGTGATGACCAGTATTATCCAGGCTCCGCAGCGGGGGATCGTTTCCGTATCGATGCCGCATTTATCAAGGGCCTGGAAGGAAAAGAATATGGGGCTGTTGCAAAAAGTGTATCAACGTTCTTCTATCAACCAGCTGATCTTTGCCTGCGGCATCTTTTTACTTATATGGCTCAATTTTACCGACGCCCTGCTCACTTTTGGTTTGAAACCCGAATACCTGGCCGCGGGACCTGTTTTCTTTATACTCGGTCTGTCCGTGATCATTGATATGGGTACGGGTGTAAATGGACAGATCATCGCCACTTCCGTCTTCTGGCGTTTTGAACTGATCAGTGGGATCATCCTGATCATCATCGTGCTGCCGCTGACGTATTATCTTACGATCAATTATGGTATTGTGGGACCTGCTTATGCGACACTGGTATCGCTGACAGTCTATAATATCATCCGGATTATTTTTCTGTGGAAAAAATTCAAGTTGTTCCCACTGACGATACAATCACTGTATACTATCCTTCTCGCAGCCGCCTGTTATGGCATTTGTTATTTTGCTTTCAGGGATATGAGTGGTCTCGTGGGCATGACCGTTCGTAGTTTGAGTTTCATCATCCTCTATGCGATCGGTACGGTCTATATGAAATTGACACCGGATATACAACCGGTGATGCAGTCGGTGAAGAAAAGAATGGGGATCAGATCGTGATTGGGAAATTTTGGAATTGGGAAATTTTGAAATTACTCTTAATCCTAATCTCACTTAGCAAATCAAAAAGTCTGATATGTGGAGGGAATTTTGCGATAAAGACAATTTCCCAATTTCCTCCTGAGCGAAAGTCGAAGGATCGGCTATTTCAAAATTAATTAGATGCTGAAACGATCTGCTTATCATCAAATCTTCCCGCCCCTACATATCGTTTGATATAGTAAGGCTCGAAAAGACCACTCACCATCACACCTCTCGAGACAGAAGCATGGATGAATTTATTATTGCCCAGGTAAACACCAACATGGGATACGCCCCTGCCATTGGTATTGAAGAAGACCAGATCGCCTTCCTGTAATTCTGTAGTAGATATCTTCCGGCTGGTGCGGTATTGTTCACGGGAAACCCTTGGCAAAGCAAATCCATATACAGCGGCATAAACAGCTACGGTAAAACCGGAGCAATCGACACCACTCTTGGTATTGCCACCTGTACGGTAACGAACACCATACCATTCGTCCACACTTTCCAGTAATTCTTTGCTGGGTAATGATTCCACTTCCGTGTTCATCAGTATCGCGTATTTCAATTGAACAGAAGAAGCGGCTTCAACGGTAGCGGCGCTACGGCTGGCCAGGATCTTTGATATTTCGCTATTATCCGTTTTACTAACAGGAGCTTCGGGACCAGACAATTCACGGGAAGTCGATACAGTTACCTGCGGCTCGGGTTTGACTGTTGCTGTTTTAGCAGCAGACACTTGAGGAGTTACTGTAATATCTTCGATAAATTTTGCCTGTGATGTGGTTGCCACCGGATTGCTTACCTGCCTATTGCTGGTAAAATTCAGGGGCTTGAAGGATGAGCAACTGCTCAGGAACACAAGAATAGCCAATGCTGGAATAAACTGCTTAACCATTACGTCTTTCTTTTTAGGATGATTTCATGGGGTTTCTCATCGGACCCTCTGCCCTGCAACTCAACGTCTTCAGACAGAGTCTTCCTTTCGGGAAGTGGGCAAATTTAGAGTTTAATGTCCAAAAAAAACCACAAACTGTAAACGAATTTGCCCCTCCTATATTGCCATACGGGTAAATCCCTGTAACAAAGTGATTTAGAATTCGTAGGACTACGTGATTATTGAGAGAAATCAACTTAATTTACAGGGTCTTTTTTTAACACCTTAGTTAGACGAACCATGTATACCATCTTATCCTTTCTGAGTTTATTTTTCCTGGCATCGGGCTGCCAGAGTTCCGGCAGCACTAAAAAAAATATTCCCGACACAGCACTGTTATTAACGGCACACATGTCCAAGGACACTGTTCCAACGCCAAAAGCTCCGGAGCCTTATGACAAGATCACGTATAAGGACAAGGAAGTACTTCATGCAGCGGGGGGAACAAAATCCGTGATCTTTAACTCGACCGGTTCAAAGCTCTACGCCATGAACCTGGAAGGCATGAGTGTATACGAGTTCGACCAGGCCACCAAAAAACTGACCAGGGAATTCAAATTCACTCCCACTAGAGGAATGGGTTGGGATTATAACAAGAGCCGCCCGATCGCTTCTTTCCAGGAAAAACCGGTAGAAGCTTGTTTTAGTCACGATGATAAAATACTCTGGGTCTCCCTGCACAATGCAGAAGGCATCGTACCGATCTGGGTGGACGATTTTTCCAAAAACAATGCAGTGACCACGGCTGATCAAAAGACAAAACCTGTTACCGTGGTTTATCCCGGGTCTTCAAAAGTTGATTCCTTCCGGGTACCGCTGATCGAGACCGGCAAGACACCTAAAGTAATTTCAAGAACTGCCGATAGCAAATACCTGTTGGTGAGTAACTGGCACTCGAGAACAACCAGTGTGCTGGAAATGAACGATACGGCATCTCCTTACGGCAAAGTCATCAGCACCATTGCTGTATCAGCCATCCCGAGAGGTATTGCGGTAGATGATAAGAATAAAAAGTCCTATATCGCTATCATGGGTGGCGCCAGTCTGAACGTGGTGAATAACGATACCTGGAAAAGCGAGAGCATCATGAATGTCTGGAGCAGTCCCCGCCATATCGTGATGGATACCAGCGGGCATTTGTTTGTTTCCTACAATAGCCTGGGCACGATCGCCTGTATCGATGCGGCATCCGGGCAACAATTGTTCACTGCCAAAACACATGCGCAGCCGAGGACCATCGTATTATCGAAAAATCACAAGTTCATCTTCGTAACCTGTTACAGCAGCGACTATGTAGATGTGTATAAGATCAATTCCGACAACTTCGAGAAAGTGGCATCTTTGCCCTGTGGTGGACACCCGGTTGGTGTGGATGTATTTGAGGATGATAAGAAACTGGAAGCCTGGGTGTGCAGCTATAGCAGCGGATCGATAAGTATCTATTCGTTTAAAAAGAAAGATTAATTAAAATAAGAAATAAGGAACAAAAAACACGGAATAATGAAGTATTGATACAATGAACCAATGTCACAATACTTCCTTATTCCTTATTCCTTATTTCTTGTTTCTTATTTGATATGAAATTTTCACATTTACACGTCCACACCCAATTCTCCCTTCTCGACGGGGCAGCCGCCATACCCAATCTCTATAAAAAAGCGATCAAGGATGGGATGCCCGCACTGGCTATCAGTGACCATGGTAATATGTTCGGTGTTTTTGAATTTGTGGCAGAAGCTTACAAGAACAAAGATGAGAACGGGAAAGTGAAAGTAAAACCGGTGGTGGGTTGTGAATTCTATATCACCGAGAACCGGCATATCAAAACATTTACGAAAGAGATAAGAGATAAACGCCAGCACCAGATATTACTTGCCAAAAATGAACAGGGTTATAAGAATCTCATCAAATTAACATCGCTGGGTTTTATCGAAGGGATGTACAGCAAATACCCCCGTATCGATAAGGAACTGATCTTGCGTTATCATGAAGGATTGATCGCCACTACCTGTTGTCTCGGCGCTTCTGTGCCACAGGCCATTTTACGAAAAGGAGAAGAAGAAGGCGAGAATGAATTCAAATGGTGGCTGAATGTATTCCAGGAAGACTATTATGTAGAGTTGCAGCGTCACGGTATGCCCGAACAGGATAAGGTGAATGAAGTGCTGGTGAGGCTGGCGAAAAAATACAAGGTGAAGATCATTGCCAGCAACGATTCGCATTATGTAGAGCAGGATGATTTCAATGCCCATGATATTTTACTCTGCATCAATACCGGTGAAAAGATCTCCACTCCCGCCCTGCGTGATTTTGTGGATGATGATGTGAGTGTGAAAGACAAACGCTTCGCCTTTCCCAACGACCAGTTCTATTTCAAGACCACGGAAGAAATGGGCAAGGCCTTCCACGACCTTCCCGAAGCATTGGATAATACCAACGAGATCGTTGATAAAGTGGAATTGTTGAGCCTGACCCGTGATATCCTGCTTCCCAATTTCCCGATCGAAAAAAGATTCGAACTGCATACCAAGGAAGAAAAAGTGGGCAAGTTCATGGTATCTGCACAATCGCAGAACCAGTGGGAATACCTGAAACATCTTACTTATGAAGGAGCTGCCAAACGTTATACTGAATTAACCGATGAAATAAAAGAACGACTGGAATTTGAACTCTTCACCATCCGGATGATGGGCTTTGCCGGTTACTTCCTGATCGTAAGTGATTTTATCCGGGCAGGCAGGGAGTCCGGTGTATTCATCGGGCCGGGTCGTGGTTCGGCCGCGGGTTCGGTGGTAGCTTATTGTATCGGCATTACGAATATCGACCCGATCAAATACAATTTACTGTTTGAGCGTTTCCTGAATCCCGATCGTAAATCGATGCCGGATATCGATACCGACTTCGATGATGAGGGAAGACAGAAAGTGATCGACTATGTAGTAGAAAAATATGGAAAGAACCAGGTAGCACAGATCATTACCTATGGTACCATGGCTGCCAAATCCAGTATCGCGGATGTGGCAAGAGTTATGGATCTTCCATTACCCGAGAGCAGGGCATTGACCAAACTGGTGCCCGATCGTCCCGGAACAGAATTAAAAAGAGTGCTGCATGCCCCGATGAAGATCAAGGACGGCGAGAAATCGCTGGAAGAAAAAGAAGGAATGGGCAGCGACGATATGGAGAATGTAAAAAAGCTCCGCGAGATCTATAAAGACAAGGATAATATACTGAGCCGCGTATTGCATGAGGCAGAAAGATTGGAAGGTTCGGTACGGAATACGGGTATACATGCGGCCGGTATCATCATTGCGCCACAGGACCTGACCGAGTTGATCCCTGTTGCCACTTCAAAGGAATCTTCACTCTGGCTTACACAGATCGAAGGAAATGTGATCGAAGAAACCGGTATCCTGAAGATGGACTTCCTGGGATTAAAGACCCTGACCATTCTCAAGAATGCGCTTGCATTGATCAAACAGATCCATGGCGTAGAGATCGATATCGATAAGATCCCACTGGACGATAAAAAAACATTCGAACTATACCAGCACGGATCTACTATCGGCACTTTTCAATTTGAAAGTCCCGGGATGCAGAAATACCTGCGTGAACTGAAACCGGATAAATTCGGTGACCTGATCGCAATGAACGCCTTGTACCGCCCGGGTCCCATGGCTTATATCCCGAATTATATCGAACGTAAGCATGGAAGAGAAACCATCACCTACGATCTTCCTGAAATGGAAGAATACCTGCAGGAGACCTATGGTATCACGGTGTACCAGGAACAGGTAATGCTGCTGGCGCAGAAACTGGCGGGCTTCAGCAAGGGTGACGCGGATGTATTGCGGAAAGCGATGGGTAAAAAACAAAAATCGGTGCTGGATAAGATGAAAGCCCAGTTCATCGCCGGTGCGACAGAAAAATTATTACCTGCCGAACGACTGGAAAAGATCTGGACCGACTGGGAAGCATTCGCCCAATATGCGTTCAATAAATCACACTCCACCTGTTATGCCTATGTGGCGTACCAGACCGCTTATTTAAAAGCCCACTATCCTGCCGAGTATATGTCGGCCGTCCTGAATAACGCCGGCAGTATCGACAAGATCACTTTCTTTATGGAAGAGTGTAAACGGATGGGATTAAAAGTGCTTGGTCCGGATATCAATGAATCTTTAAAAGGTTTTGCCGTCAATGATAAGGGCGAGATACGTTTTGGACTGGGCGGGTTGAAAGGAGTGGGTGAAGCGGCGGTAGAAAGTATCATTGAAGAAAGAAAAAAAGGCGGCTCCTTCCCCAACATATTTGATTTCATCAAACGTATTAACCAACGCACTGTAAATAAGAAGACGCTGGAGAGCCTCGCTTATGCGGGAACCTTTGATTGCTTTACCGAGCATCACCGGGCGCAATATTTCAATGTGCCGGAAGGCGAAGCGATCAACGGGCTGGAAAAGATCATCAAATACGGGCAGGTATATGCAACGCAGAATGCAACGGCCACCAATACCCTGTTTGGCGATCTGCCGATCAGCATGGAGATCCCTCCTCCACGAATACCCGATTGCCCGACCTGGCCATTGATCGTTCAACTGGACAAGGAAAAAGAAGTGACGGGGATCTTCCTGAGTGGTCACCCGCTGGATAATTATAAGTTCGAGATGCGGCATTATGGGGTTACACCGATCGCAGATTTCAACGAATTCAAAGATGCGATCAAGTTACAATCTAACCCGGGCCGGCCATTCCGTATCGTAGGGCTGGTAGCAGATGCACAGCATCGTATCGCAAGAAGCGGGAATAAATATGGCAACTTTGTTATTGAAGATTATTCCGGTAAGACCGAGTTCCCTTTGTTCAGCGAAGATTATATGCGGCTCACACCTTTATTGCAACAGGGATCCACGGTGCTGATCAACGGATATTTCAAACCCCGGTATAATAAAGAAGAATTCGAGTTCAAAGTGATGAGTGTTTCGTTGGCAGAGACGATGAAAAAAAATATGACCAAGCAGGTCACGATCGAAGCGCACCCGCAAACTATCAGCCCAGCAATGCTGGAATTCTTTGAGAAGAATATGAAATATCATAAGGGCAAGACCGGTTTACGTTTTATTCTGACAGAACCGGTGAACAAGATGAAAATCAGTCTTGTGACGATGAATACAGGCTTCGAAATGAACGACGAAATGATCCAGTTTTTGGAGAACAGCCCGGAACTGGAAGTGCAGGTTTTGACAGTATAAATGGCTGTTAATGTCGGCCAGCTGACAAGTCCAGTTTAAACTTTTGGCAGGCTTTAAACGTTAATATGACAAGTTTTACACAAATTCACGTCACTAATTCATGATAAAGCCAACGGGCCTAAATTTGCAGTCTTTGGCTGTAGAAAACAATTAAAAAATTTAAAACCTATAAAAATGGCAAAAGAGTATAATGACAGTAATTTCCAGGCAGATGTGCTGGCTTCAGATAAACTGACCGTAGTAGATTTCTGGGCAGAATGGTGTGGTCCTTGCCGTGCTATCGGACCCGTTATTGAAGAACTGAGCAAAGAATATGATGGCAAGGTGAATATCGGTAAGGTGAACGTAGATAATAACCCCAACGTATCTATGAACTATGGTATCACTTCTATTCCTGCGATCCTGTTCATCAAGAACGGCCAGGTAGTTGATAAATTAGTAGGTGCACAACCGAAAGGAAATTTTGTGAAAAAGATCGAAGCGCATATCTAATGTGTTGAACATGTAATTGAAACCCCGTTCGTCCGAATGGGGTTTTTCTTTTATCTGCCTGTGTAATTTGCATTATATCGGAATCTGGAAATAACAAACACCAAAACTGCATGCTGTCCCGCCTTCTTTGTTTATTGCTTTTTAGCCCGTTCACGGGCTTCTCCCAACTCGATTCGTTGAAAGGCCGGGTCAGGTCAATAAAGGATACACTTATCGTGGACAACAAACTTGAACAGGGTATTGTGATCCATCATCGCGAGATGGATTTTGGCCAGTACCGGCTGACGGATGAGACCATTTTCGATGGATTTAAAAAAGGGATGTTTCCGGGGTCGCTTTCTACAACCAGCTTCAAAGAATACGATGAAAAAGGAAAATTGCTCAGCTATTCAAGAAGGTATTCGAAAGGAGGCGATGCATATACTGAACGCTATCGTTATGATGAGTATGGGGACCTTGTACAAAGAACATACGAAGGGGGAACAACCAATATGGTCTATTTACCACTAGGAGATTCCATAGATCATATCATCTCATCAGTAACTTATGGAAATGATCCGGAGAGTTTCTGGATGAAACAATATTTCTACAATAGGAGATCACAATTGATCGAAGAACATGAATTGACAAGCTTTCATCATGACACAAAGATCAATTACAGATATGATGAAGAGGGAAGGAACATTTCAAAGATCTATTCTAATATCGAAAGGGGTTTTGATACCAATAAAGAACCCCGGGGGCAACATTTGAACGATAGCACAACCATCTACTACCAGGAAGATTTTATGTATAATCCCGATGGAAGTCTACAGGAGAGGATCAATGGCTGCAATGCCCGTGTGGTTTCTGCCGCCTGCCAGCGATTAAAGTACAGATATGATGAAAGAGGCCGGAAATCGCTTGTACAATTTTACCAGGCAGACTCACTTTTCAGCTATCGCGAATATGAATACAATGAAGACAATACCCTGAAAAAATTATCCTGGTCGTATAAGGATAAGCTGGAATACCACAATGATGCGGAATACTTCTATAAGAATAAAGAACTGACAAAAGTCATTTTTCATGATATGGACAAGACGATTGTTATTGAATTCAGTTATAAAACAGACAAGCAGGGCAACTGGACCGAACAGACCAAGACCATTGATGGAAGAGTAAATTACGTTCGAAAACGGGATATCCTCTATTGGGAATGAACACTCATACTACCAGGTCTTCAATTCTGTTTTCTTAAACCACCATTCCGGTGTGTAGATCATCGAAGATGTGTCGATCGAGTACCAGGGGCTCAGACCCGGGTTAATCGGGTTGTTCAATACATGCATATCCTGTGCAGGTTGGTATCCCTGTGCAAGCATATATATTTTTTTCCCGCCGGCATCGGTAGCCATATCAACCACCGTGACGGCATGTCCCGGGAATCCTCCGTGAACCAACACATCGCCGGGTTGTATGGCATTAAAATCTTGCACCCGTTTCAGTTGCTTTTCCAATGAAGCCGAGCCACACCAGTTAAATACTTCCAGGAGATAGTTGTCAAACCGGTTACGGTCAGCCGCACCATTCCACCTGTACCATTTGCGATTGTAATCCATAAAAGCGATATCGTGGTATTTTTTCTCCTTAAACAAATACTCCGCCCGCAGACGCATTACGGCATCAGCACATTGTTGCAGGTCTTTATTGCCGACCGGAATATCGATGACGGCAAACTGGGCAGCCTGGTTCTGCTTTTTTGTTCCGTTGTACAAGTAAACGGTCTTATCTTTTTTGAGTGGGATTGTGCGGAGCCAGCTGGTAAATGATCCATCGGTAGCAGTGATCCTTGTATAGCCGGATGGGGTTTTAATCTCTCCTATTGTTTTATAAACAGGCGTTGCCATGTTTGTTTCTTTTGTACTGGCGTCATTATTCGCTGAAGCGGTCGAAGTGGAAGATTCCTGTCCACAGGAGCTATACACGGGCAGGAGGAAAAATAAAAGGATCTTTCTCATATCCGTTGAGAGTGATTTATGGGGATATTCCATACAAAAATCCCAGGTCCTGTTGGACCTGGGATGCTGTTAAAATAATTTTAACTATTAATGGTTGATCTCCGCTACTGCTTTGGGATCATGTTTGTGCCGGAACAGAAGGGCAAACAGTACCGCTACCACGGCAGCATAAATAGCAAACACAAGCCAGATACCCATTCCATGCCACTCCTTCGCGCCTGAAGGCGTAGTATAATACGTGTCGATAATATAGCCGCTTATTTTAGCTCCGAGGAATGCGCCAAAACCATTTGTCATCATCATGAACACGCCCTGTGCGCTGGAGCGAATGGAAGGATCGGTAGTTGTTTCCACGAACAAGGAACCCGAGATATTAAAGAAGTCAAAAGCCATCCCGTAGATGATACAGGAAAGAATGATCATCCACAAATTATCACCCGGGTCACCATAAGCAAAGAGACCGAACCGCAATACCCAGGCGATCATTGAGAACAACATTACTTTCTTAATCCCGAATTTCTTCAGGAAGAAAGGTATGGTAAGGATAAATGCAGTCTCCGATATCTGCGAAATAGACATGATGAGCGTCGAGCGTTTTACCACGAACGACTCAGGACCAAACTGTGGGTTGTTGGCGAAATCACTCAGGAATACATCGCCATACATATTAGTCAGTTGTAATGCAGCCCCGAGGAACATAGAGAATATAAAGAATAACGCCATTTTATACTTAGCAAACAGCGTGAACGCTTTCAACCCCAGTTGCTCGACAAGCGGCGCTCCTTTTGGAATATTCTTTTGTGGCGGGCATTTGGGCAGTGTAAACGAATATATCCCCAGCAGGATCGCAGAAACTGCCCCGATCAGGAACTGGTTAGTATTGGCCTTACTACCACTAAGATTGGTCGTCCACATTGCAGCAATAAAACCGATCGTTCCAAAAACCCTGATAGGTGGAAACACTTTCACCACATCATACCCCTCTCTTTTCAATATGGAATAAGAAATAGAATTTGACAGCGAGATCGTAGGCATATAGCACAGCATAGCCCCAAGGATCGCGTAGTAAAGTTTGTCTGCATCATGAACCGTTGTAACATAAAACAAAAAACAGCCATACAGGATATGAAGAACACCATACAGTTTTTCCGCATTGACCCACCTGTCCGCGATGATACCGGTAATGGGAGGCATAAATATAGAGGCAATGGCCAGTGTAGAAAAGATAGCGCCAAATTGGGCTCCTGTACCCATATGATTGACGAAGAAATAGGTTCCGATGGTTATCAACCATGCGCCCCAGACATAAAACTGTAAAAAACTAAGAATGGTCAGACGTCCTTTGATATTCATGTGCAGTTTTTTAAGTTAGCAATCAAAAGGGAAGATAAGGATTTTGTCTATCCAAACGATATTGGGCTAAAGCCCGTCCATGATTTTGTATTCTATCCCCGGTCTGAAGACCGGGGCAATTAAATCAGTAGAATTTACGCTATAGATTTGGGACGAAGGCGATCAATTGCCCCAGGTTTTAACCCGGGGATTGCAGGTCGATTTTTAGAAGGGCTTTAGCCCCCACCAAATCAATTAGCGGGCTGAAGACCGGGGGCAATTAAATCAATAACATTTTACTCTTTCCACGTTATATTTTGGATATGGACTATCCATTGCCCCGGGTTTTAACCCGGGGATAACAGGTCCGTTTTTAGAAGGGCTTTAGCCCCGTCAAATCAACTAACTTTGCATGTACTATGATCACTACAACCGATAATTCCCCCGACATCCAGCATATCGCCGACAAAGTAAAAGCCGGTCAACGTATCACCGACGAGGAAGGGCTGCTCCTTTTTGAAAAAGCCAGTCTTGGTTTCGTGGGCAGTCTTGCCAACGAGATCCGTATAAAAAAGAACGGCGATAAGGTTTTCTTCAACCGCAATTTCCATATCGAGCCCACCAATGTATGTGTGTTCAGCTGCAATTTCTGTGCATACAGTAAGCTCTATGCTCAACGCGAAGAAGGCTGGGAACTCAGCATCGAACAGATGCTGCACCTGGTAAAAAAATACGATGGCAAACCGATCACCGAAGTGCATATCGTGGGCGGTGTTCATCCAAAAATGAACCTGCAATTCTTTGCCGACCTCTTGAAAGCGATCAAAGCACACCGTCCTGAATTACATATCAAAGCCTTCACCGCGGTGGAATACGATTATATGTTCCGCAAAGCAAAGGTCAGCGTTGAAGAAGGATTGAAATTTTTAATTGAAGCCGGGTTGGACAGTATCCCCGGTGGTGGCGCTGAGATATTCCATCCTGAGATCAGGGAAAAGATATGTGCCGATAAAGTAGATGCGGATGGTTGGTTGCTTATCCATGAAACAGCCCACAAACTCGGTTTGCATTCCAATGCGACGATGCTATTCGGTCATATCGAAAAATTCGAACACCGGATCGATCATATGAGGAGATTGAGAGAACTACAGGATCGTACGCATGGTTTCAACACATTTATCCCGCTCAAGTTCCGCAACAAGGACAACGATATGAGTCATATCCCTGAAAGCACCATCACGGAAGATATGCGGGTCTATGCCATTGCCCGGATCTATCTCGATAATTTTCCTCACCTGAAGGCCTATTGGCCGATGCTTGGCAGGCAGAATGCCCAGCTATCCTTATCATTTGGTGTGGATGATATCGATGGAACGATCGATGATACCACGAAGATCTACAGTATGGCGGGTTCCGAGGAACAAACACCGTCGATGTCAACAGAAGAACTCGTTACCCTGATCAAACAGGCGAAAAGAACCCCGGTGGAAAGGGATACTTTATATAACGAGATAAAGAATTATGCTGAGCCTGCGGAACTGTTAAACTGATTTAACAAGCCCGTTTTTCGATTTCAGCAGAATTGTTTTACCTTACTACAAACGGATGATCGATGAAATTCCGCCAACAACTTACTGCAGCTTCTTTCTTCAGCTTATTATTTGCGACTAACGGGCTGGCACAGGTCAAGCGATTGACCCTTCGCAGTGATTTTCCTGCAAAAACGGTGATGGTATCGAATATCACCCAGGAGCTGGGTACAAAGTCGCCTTACCTGGTAGCAGCCGCAGTAGAAGAAAATGGAACGCAAAAAGAATATCGCTCACTCTTGCAGTTCAACTATGAGTACCTGCCGCCGATCGTTATGACAGACCCGCACATGATCATGACAGCGGAATTGGTTTTATACCCGGCCAATGCCGATTTCCTGGCAAACAAATACGACGAAACCAGCAAACTGGTTGTTAAACGGATCGTTGAGAACTGGTATGATTCGTTGACCGCCTGGGATAATCAACCCATGGTTGACTCGCTTGGTGTTGCTACGCTAAAAGTCAGGCTCAGTAAAAAACAACCTGAGATCAGGGTCGATGTTACCAGCCTGGTAAAGGACATGATCCTCTATGGCAATAAAGGCTTTATGATCTGCCAGAAAAATAAATCAGTGTCCAATACCATTAGCGGCCTGTCCTTTGCGTCATCACTCAATAGCGAAAAATTACAGCGGCCATTACTGGTCATTACTTATTCGGATGGACGCAATACATCTGATCTGCAACAAATGCAACAACAACAACGACAAAGCAGGCCTGTATCAGCACCCATCTATACACCGCCTCCACGGGGAGGATCCGGCACTTCGAACTGATCAGCGCAACGATCACATCAACGGCCCTTCTATCTCCTCTTTTTTCTCTTCTGATTCCGGGGCTGGCCTGTTGGTAGCACCATCTGTGTCTTCCGAAACATCTTTTATGGTCTGCCTGTCCATTGAATTGGAACCTGATCCCGTTGTTTCAGCTGGTTCTTCATTCTCGTGTGCAGCCACTTCTTTTATCTCATGCGCTTTATGTGTGAATTTCCTGATAGGACTGGCATTGGTATTATGTGCCATGTCCCCGGCCTGAGGAGGTAAAGGAGAAGTTACTCTTGGAGGTCTCTCTTTAACAGTTGCTTTTGGCTTATTTACTTTTTGAGGAACTATCTTTTTCGCTGCCTTTGCTTTTACCGGGCTTTTTTTGGCGGCTTTCTTTGCTACTTTCTTTACGGCTTTTTTTACAGTTCTTTTTGCTGCTGCTTTTTTGGGTGCTGCCTTTTTCTTTGTTGCAGGTTTTTTCTTTGTTGCAACTTTTTTCTTCGCTGGAGATTTCTTGCGAGCCGAAGCACTCTTCTTTGCTGCCGGTTTGATCTTACGGGCTGTCTTTTTTGCTGCTTTCTTTTTCGTAGCCATAATGTATTATTTTAAGAAGTTGATTTTAGCGGGGTATTAAAATTACTGCTTATTCATTTCAAATATCAAGCCATTCGTTATTTTCTTATTAAGTCCTTCCTGTTCATTCGTCCATTCATTTTATCTTTGGGATATGGCAGAAGATCTTCAACTGGCAACCGGTACAAAGACCGAACAATACGAATCACTGATCCCCCAACTCAAAGCATTGCTGGAAGGGGAACCGGATATTGTCGCCAATATGGCCAATACCATAGCGGCGCTCAAAGAACAATTCGGGTGGTTCTGGGTAGGCTTTTATGTTGTGAAAGGCGATGAGCTGGTATTGGCTCCCTTCCAGGGACCCGTTGCCTGTACACGGATCAAAAAAGGAAGAGGGGTTTGTGGCAGCAGCTGGGCCCAGGGCAAGACATTGATCGTGCCCGATGTAGAAAAATTTCCCGGTCATATTGCCTGCAGTAGTTTATCCAAATCGGAGATCGTAGTACCTGTGATACAAAACGGAGAAGTAGTGGCCGTGCTGGATGTGGATAGCGATCAGTATGATCAATTCGATGATACAGACCAGCGTTACCTGGAAATGATCACCCGTTTGCTTTCTTTTTAAATCCCTTATATGCAGTACACCTATCCCCATACCATCGAGAATGGTGCCGGCGAACAATTGACATTCCTGCAGCGAATACCCGGCGAGGGCGGCGATTGGCTGGAAGTGGAAAACCTGGTGCAACCCAATAGCGGACCCCCTATGCATGTTCACCATAACCAATCCGAAAGTCTCACGGTTATAAAAGGGAAAATTGGTATACAACGACCGGGGCAGGAACCGGAATATTTCGGCGAAGGAGCTACCGTCACTTTTGAAGCAGGTGATCCACATCGTTTCTGGAATGCAGGCAATGAACCATTGATCTGCAAAGGCTGGGTAAAGCCCGCGCATAATATCGAATACTTTCTCACAGAAATATACAAGAGCACCAAAGCGAATGGTGGCAAACAACCTTCGCAGTTCGATGCGGCCTGGTTATTGACGAGATACAAATCGGAGTTTGATATGCTCGTGATCCCCGGCTTTGTGAAGAAGGTCATATTTCCCATCGTGATCCTTACCGGGAAACTGGCCGGCAAACACCGGAAATTCGACAATGCTCCCGCAGCAGTGAAATAACATGAAACAAACTATCTCTATCCTGGTAAGTGGCAAAGTCCAGGGTGTTTTTTACCGGCAGAGCACCCGTGAAATTGCAATGGCCATCGGAGTCAATGGCCAGGTTCGGAATTTGCCGGATGGACGAGTAGCTATTATCGCGACAGGTACAAAAGAAGAATTGAATAAGCTGGTCAACTGGTGCCGGACAGGTCCGCCCAAAGCTGCCGTGACCAGTATCGAAACAAAAGAACTGCCTTTGCAGGAATTTGACCAGTTCCGTATCGATCGCTAATGTGTAGCATGCAGGTAACCTATGACGAGGATGGATAAATGACATAACACGATCAGCACCTGGCTCAGCAGCCAATATTTCCCGTGATGCTTTCTGATTTTCTTCACTCTTTCCTTATGGAATTTATGAATATGCGGCAGTTCTTCCATTTGCGGTGTCGCAGTCTTTCCATGAGGGACTTTGGAATTTGATTCCGGGAACACAGGGGCTTTTTTACCCGCATCCGTATCGGGTGCAGCCTGTGTTTTGACTTCTTTACTGTTTGTTTCAGTCTCCGTTTTAGCAGTATGACCGGCCGCTTTAACGGTAAGAGAAGCCATTGAAAAGATCATCATAAAAATGATCGAGGATAAGGTTCTTTGTGTCATAAAAAAGGTTTTATAACACAAATCTTCTTTCACAAGTGACCTTGAAACAAGGTAGGAAATGCGGAAAAATCAATTGACGTAGATCATCCTGTAAAATGCATTAACAATTGCGTAGGAATGCGGGTATCTGCAAACTGAGTACAAGTACTGTTAAAGGAAGGTGTAAAGACGGTATTTATGTCAAAAGGTTTTGAAAAGTCATAATGACATCTTAAATTTAATAGGAATCACCACCTTCGTTCCCAACGCATTCTAAAACCAACTAAACGAACTGTTATGAACTTCTTTAAATCACGCGGTTTCCTGGTCACCGCTACCGCTCTCGTGGTAGGTGGTGCCGTTTACCTGCTTACACCAAAAGCTCCCCCACCACCCAAACCACCGGACTCTACGGCAAACTGTATCACGATGCTAAGGGATGACTTTGCCAATGCCTGGCTCGACCCGGGATGGTATAACCCCACCAGCCCTAGTCATATCCCTTCTATTATGTTCGAACCTTCTACAGATGGGACCAGGATCAGTGTGGCGGCCTATCCCGTCGATGCCAATTGTGCCGCTGTCACCGCCAAGAAGATCAGTATGACCATCGGGTCCGGTTGCACCTTTCCGGCGGGCCTGACCGTCGGCAAGGTCCGCTATGACTTTACAGATGAGGATGTGGATGCTTTTGGAGACCTGATCAGCTTTAGTTATTTGCGACTCGTACCACAGGCCGATCCGACGGACCCCACCAAACTGGGATTCAAAGTAGAGTTTGTCAAGTTAAAAGGAGGTGGTGAAAGTGCAGTGGCAAAAGGTGATACCAAACCCTGTCCGCCATTCTGCCCGGTAGCCCGTTAAGTGAATTATCGATAAGCTGTTTGGAGAATAATTATTATGCTGGATACAATCATCAATTGGTCGGAAGTATGGTCATTGGTCATTCCCCTGCTGGTTGTCCTGGTATACCGGCCCAAGGGTCCGGGGGTTAATTGGCTGATCAGCTACCTGCTCATTGCGTTTACACTGAATACGATCGCAACGATCATGGTGGAATACTATTTTTCGATGCCGGCCTGGTTAAAGAACAATAATATTCTCTATAATCTCCATTCGCTGAGCCGTGTGCTCCTGTTGGGTTTTTATATCATGGCGGCCCGCCCATCGCCTTTTGCCCCCATGCTTAAAACGATACTGATCGCTTACGGAGTGTTTGTGGTATTCAACTTCAGTTTCACAGAGTCACCCTTTTTTATCAGCAGCCGGCTTTTTACCGCGGAGAGTATCATCCTGCTCATCTTTTGTTTCTCCTTCTTTTTCCGTTCCATGCAGGATGAAAGTGAGACCAATTGGCTGAAACACCCGGCTTTCCTGGTTTGTACAGGGATCTGTTTGTACGAAGTGACCAGTTTCTTTATTTTCCTGTTCTTTTATCCCCTGGTCCTGAAGAACTGGGAATTCGCGGATCTCACGATGAGCATTCACAATGTGATGTACGTGATATTTTGTGTATTGCTGGCGATCGCCCTTTATCGTTATAAGAAAAAGAATATAGCTACAGGTTAGGGGAAACCAGCCGCTACACAGGGGTGCGTAGAAGTACGGATTCTCACAGAGTATCTACCTGATCCGGGCCGGGACCCTTTGAAAGCCGCGGCGGGCTCTCTACATTCGATCAGAAATTAATCATTCCGATGAAC
>JADMIO011678498.1_pt1 | contig 34225 bp, 21 predicted proteins | sample 8958161 | NCBI WGS metagenome assembly JADMIO01 (sample SAMN16585339, study PRJNA669376) | soil metagenome | isolation source: Crop rotation soil | place: USA: Cullars Rotation, Alabama | collected 2011 | reverse complement strand
CACCCGAAGGTGAGCCAGTGTGATTACATTTGCGGCCTAACTGTGGCCAGTCCAGTTACGCTGGAGTCACTAGTATTTAGGTGACACTATAGAAGCGGCCGCGACAACTTGTCCACGTGGAATTCTAAGCTTAGGATCCCAATGTGCTGGAAAGTCCCCTCCCCCCGGAACAAGACGCGAACCAATGACAAGGTCGGCGTTCTTAGAGGCTTCGACGAGAGCGGGAATGTGGCGTGGATGATGCGAAAAATCGGCGTCCATTTCGAGGACCCAATCAGCACCCATACGCAAGGCTTCGCGAAAGCCTGCGATTCCAGCAAGTCCGCGGCCCTTATCCGTCATGCGATGGAGAAGATGAACTCGAGTGTTGTTCGCCGCGAGGTCCTTCACAATTTTCCACGTTCCGTCGGGTGAATTATCATCGACCACGAGAGCTTCGAGGTCCGGTCCTGTCGCGAGGATGGCCTCGATTAAGGGTGCGATGTTTTCGGCTTCATTGAAAGTGGGAATCATGGCGATAATGCGGGGCATGTTGACGAGAGAATCCAGAAATCAGAAGCCAGAATCCAGACTTAATGCGGAAGGGCCGGATTTGTGGTGAGCATCTTCACGAATGCGTGATCGACGTGAAGCGGGCCTTGGAATTGGAACGGCTCGGCGTGCTTTGCGTCGATCATGTGACCCCAGCGGCGCGAGCGGTTTTCCAAATATTCCCAGAACTCCGGGGAAGACAAGCGGGTTTGCGGTCCGCCGGAATTTTCGTCAGGAATGTAGAATTGCGTGCGGTAAGCACGGATTGCGTTGAGCTTTGTTTCGTGAACCGTTGTTATATCCACAATCCAATCGGGATTAAAGGTTCCCCGCATCTCGTGCGCGAGGAAGAAAATGAGTTCTGAGATTTTGTGGCGCGTTCCGGATGCCGCGTAGCCGCCGACGTTCGAGAGGAAACAGCAATCGCGCACAAGTTCGTGCGCACGGATGTGATCTGGGTGGCGGGTTTCGTTCATGTGAGTCATGACCACGGTCGGGCGAAGGCGGCGGAGGACTTCAACAACTGCCTGTCGGTTCGCATGGGAATTCTCAAGCCGGCCATCCCCTAGATTTAGCCCGACTCGTTCCGCGGCGCCCAGAATGCGCGCCGCTTCGATGCTTTCCTTCTCCCGGATTTCCGGCGTTCCGCGCGTTCCGCACTCGCCCCGCGTCAGGTGCAGCAATCCGACGCGATAGCCGCGCTGAGCGAGGAGCGCGAGGATTCCGCCGGCGGAAAGTTCAATGTCGTCCGGATGCGCACCGATGGCGAGAAGATGAATAGAAGGATGAGGGATGAGGGATGAGGGATGAAGAATTTCAGATTTGGCCTTTTCCGATTCATCCCTCATCCTTCAGCCCTCATCCCTAAACAATTTTCCGCCTTCAGCCTTTCAGGAGCGGCAATACCTTTTTAAAGGTCTCTGTTCCCGCGATCTGCATCCACTCCATCAGAAGCATTTCGACCGTGGCGGGGATGACGCCTTCCTTATACATCCGTGCAATGCCCGCCGCGCGATCCGACGGTTTGCGCGATGATACCGCGTCCTCGGCGAGCGCGACGCGCAGACCTTCATCCAGGGCGACCATTGCTGTCTGGAGAACGCAGACGTGAGCTTCGATCCCGCAAAGAATAACAGTGCGGCGTCGAAGCTCATCGAAGCGCTGCTTGATGTGGGGATCCGTGAGACACCCGAATGTCATCTTTTCGAGAGGCTTAGCGGCATCTCCGATGGCCTGCTTGATCTCCGGGGTCGTATCGCCGAGGCCTTTTTTATATTGCTCGGTCCAGATAATCGGCACGCCGAGAATCTTCGCTCCCTCGATCAACTTTGCCGATTGTGTGCTGACGCGTTCATGTTCGCAAATCGAAGGCAACAGCCGCTCTTGAATATCGACGACCATCAGAACGCAATCGTCTTTATCAATGCTGTGCGAGACCGGCATGGGCATGGGCAAATATCCCCCCTAAACCAGAGTTCTGATGCCCAAGGTTTTCAATTGTTGCGCATCCACGGGCGACGGTGCGCTGGTCATGAGGCAGGTGCCGCTCTGGGTCTTTGGAAATGGGATCACGTCGCGAATCGAATCGGTGCCGAGAAGCATCATGAGGAGCCGCTCGACGCCAAACGCAATTCCACCGTGTGGCGGTGCGCCGAACGAAAGAGCCTTTAGAAGGAATCCGAATTGCGACTCCGCTCGCTCCGGCGGAATTCCGAGTACGGAGAAAACACGCTGTTGGAGATCGGGGCGATGAATACGAATTGAACCGCCGCCGACTTCCTCGCCGTTCAGCGCCAGATCGTATGCCAACGCGCGCGCCTTGGGCGGATCGCTTTCAAGCAAATCGAAATGATCGGGCCACGGCGAAGTGAACGGATGATTCATCGCCGACCACTTCTTTTCTTCCTGATCCCACTCGACCATCGGGAAATCGGTAATCCAGCAAAGTTCGACGGCGTTCGGATCCATCAGGCCGAAGTCGCGGCCAATCTTGAGTCTCATCTGGCCCATGGCATTGGCGGCGACCTTCGGATCATCCACGATAATAAGGACGAGATCGCCAGGTTTGGCATCGAAAGCTTGAGCAAGGGAATCGAGAGTTTCGGGCTTGAAAAATTTCGCGATGTTTGACGCGAGCGTAAGCTTACTCCCCTCGCCCGATTCGGCTTTGAACCATGCGAGTCCCTTTGCTCCGAATCGGCTGGCGTGCTCGGGCAATTCGCCGCCGGGCTTAAGTTGAGTGTTCGAGTATTTCTCCCCCCCGCCGGGAACGCAAAGCGCGCGAGCGACGCCGCCTTTTTCAAAAACCGAGTTGAAGGCTTTGAATTCCGAGCCGGATAGGATCGGCGTCACATCCTGGATTTCCAGGGCGAAGCGCAAGTCGGGTTTATCGCTGCCGTATTTCAGCATCGCTTCGTCGTAGATCATCCGACGGAATGGGGATTTGAGTTCGATGTCCTTCATCTCGCGATAAATGGCCACCATCATGCCTTCAATGACGCGGTAAATATCCTCGCGCGTGATGAACGACATTTCGATATCGACCTGCGTGAATTCGGGCTGGCGGTTCGCGCGCAGGTCCTCATCACGAAAGCAGCGGGCGATTTGATAATATTTGTCGAATCCGGAGATCATCAGGATTTGCTTGAAGAGCTGCGGCGATTGCGGCAGCGCATAGAACGAACCCTGATTCATCCGGCTCGGCACGAGGAAATCCCGGGCGCCTTCGGGAGTCGAGCGCGTCAGGATTGGCGTCTCGAATTCGAGAAACCCGCATTCATCCAAGTACCGCCGGATCGTGCGGACAAGTTTCGTCCGCGATTTCATGTAATGCTGCATCTCGGGGCGGCGAAGATCGAGATAGCGATACGTGAGCCGAATGTCTTCGCTGGCGTGGGAGAATTCATCGATCTTGAAGGGGAGGACATCCGAGCGGGCGAGAATTTCGAAACTTTGGACGAGGACCTCAATCTTACCGGTCTTGAGATTCGAATTCTCGCTGCCTTCAGGCCGGATCCGTACCTGACCACGAAGCGCCAGCACGTCTTCGCTGCGGATTCGATGGGCCAGATCAAATTCCTCGGCGCTCAGTTGGGCGGGATCGAAGACGATCTGGACGATTCCCTCTCGATCCCGGAGCGCGACAAAAATCAGGCCGCCGTGATCGCGTTGGGATTGAGCCCAACCTTTCAGGACGACTTCATGTTCTGCATGTTCGGTCCCTACTTCGCCGCAATAACACGTTCGGGAGAGTTGGTTCAAATCCTGCTGCATGACACTTTCCGGGAAGCTGCTCGTTCGATTTGGATTACACGGGCGAGAGCGATATACTTCCGCCCCATGACCCACAAGCTTCCCTTTATAATCAAAAGTGAGCCGGATATACAAAGTAATATTGGGCATTCGATCGACTTCCCCATTGTAACCATTATGCGGATTCTTCGGAAACTAACGCGCGAGTGGCGACGGGCGATTGTAACCGAACTGCGCGATGATGGCGGAACGCCATACCAAATCCTGATCTCGACGATCTTGAGTTTACGAACGAAGGACAACGTAACTGGAATGGCCTCGGCGCGGCTCTTTGCGTTGGCGCGCACGCCGGAAGAGATGTTGAAACTCTCTTCGCAAGAGATTGCAGATGCGATTCGGCCTGTTGGATTTTATCCGACAAAGACGGACACGATTCTGGAGGTCAGTCGCAAAATTCTTGATGAATATGGCGGGACGGTTCCGAAAGAAATCGATGAACTTTTGAAATTTAAAGGCGTAGGGCGAAAGACCGCCAATCTAGTTGTGACGATGGGTTACGGGAAGCCCGGAATCTGCGTCGATACACATGTGCATCGAATCACGAATCGCTGGGGATACGTTGACACCAACACGCCGGACGAGACGGAGATTGAGCTTCGAAAGAAATTGCCAAAGCGATACTGGATCCCGATCAACGATTGGCTTGTGACGTTCGGTCAGCGAATCTGCCGGCCAGTCTCTCCGCTTTGCTCCCAATGTCCGTTATTTGATTACTGCGCGCGGAAAGGCGTTACGAGTTCGCGTTAATTCGGCTTGGGAATCAGATTGTTCTCGGCGATGAACTTTGCGAAGAGTTCCGCCTTCAGCTGGGACCCCTTTTCGTTGTTGTGGACCGAATCGGCATAATAATCCTTGCTCGACGGGAAAGCGGTCGCGAAATCGAAGAGACTCGCGTCTTTATTTTGGGCGACTTCCCTGAGGATTTGATTTGTCGCGGCGAGGGACGACTTGACCTCATCGGAGCTTATAAACTTGTCCTCCTCGAATTCGGTGGTGTAGACAAACGTCGCAAGGAGGGGCCGGATTCCGCGGGCTTTTGCCATATCCACGATGTTCTCAATATTTCGTCGAAAATAGATGGGCGGATTGGCCTCCAGCACTTGGGCCGCGCTTACCTTCTTAAAAATTCCTTTGGGGTAAGATCCTTTCATCTTTTGGCGGGTGAAGTCTTCGCCGTAGTAATTTTCCGAGGAAAGATCCCAAACCCGTTCGATCGCCGTCTGGGGCATAATGGCGCCGCGCTTCACGAGAATCATTCGAATCAGAGTGCTCGACTCCCAGATGCTCGCGGAACTGCTTTCCTCATTGGGAATGCCGCGCATCGCCGAATTGTCACTCTTGTAGAATTCAGGCGGCCAGACGAGGCGCGGCCTCACGTCGTTGACCCCTTCATAGTAAATGATCAGGTCCGGAGAGAGATCGAGGAGGTTCAGCTCCAAATTGATCATATTTTCGAGGCTCGCCCAGCCTGGAACGCCGGCGTTGATGACCTTAACGTTCGGGAAACCCCGGTTACGAAGCTCCTTTTCAAGCAGATCCGGATACGCGAGGTGGTAATCCCTGATTCTTGAGGAATATGTCGTCGATCCGCCCATGCAGACGATTCGAAATTCTCCGGCGGGTTTCTGAAGCGGAAACTCATCCCCCCGATACCCAAGAGAATTGTGCCGATCATCGCCCCGTTTGTAATTCGGGGCCGTCGTATAGCCGAGAAATCGGTGGCGAACGTATTTGGGCTCAATTCCCTTCTTTTCGAATTGCTTCAACGAGGCAAAGGAATAAAACGTCTCCTCCTCCGCGAAATACATAAGGAAAAGGCGCGCTCCACCCTCCAAAAGGCCAGCAAAAATGGCCATTGCGAGCAATGAAGCAGCAAGCTTAATGCCCCAAGACTTGATTTTGGATGTCTCCATTTCGTTCTCTAAATCCTCGAGGTGCTTCGTACGCACAATCCGCGGATCGGGGCTTCGAAACTTGCCTATGGGGGACATTTTGTCAAGAATCCAAGGATGGTTAGCTCACGTATGCAATCTCCGATTCAGAATCAATCCCGCCGAACTCAGATCGATCGGCTGGGAAATGACTCCTTCGATGTTCTTGTTCTCGGCGGAGGAATCTCAGGTGTTTCGACCGCGCACGTTCTTACGCAACGCGGGTATCGCGTCGGCCTGATCGATAACTCCGATTTTGCGTCAGGCACCTCGCAGGAAAGTTCCCAACTTATTTGGGGGGGCATCAAGTATCTGGAGAATAGCCATTGGACACTCGTGAATGATTTGTGCCGCGCGCGCAACGCCTTGGTTCGCGAGTACTCCCAGAGAATTGTCCCGCTCCGGTTTGTTTATCCCCACTTCCCGCACGATCCTCACCATCTCGTCACTCTCCTTGCGGGAGCGTATGCATATTGGGTGGTCGGTCGTGGGTTCGCGCACCGGCCGCTCCATCTCTCCACAAGCGAGATTCAGGAACTCATCCCGGCGGTGCGCACGCACCACTTCAACAACGGATTTCAATACTACGACGCCCGGATGGTGGATTCCGATGCGCGGCTGACGCTGGACTTTCTTTTCGATGCGATGGCGGCGGGACTCGCGGCGGCGAACTATGTCGGGTTCAAGAATATCCGCCGACGTGCGAGCGACGAGACTTTCGAGATCGAAGCTGAGGACATCTCGGCCGGGCGCAGCTTGACGATCAAGGCGCGTTGGATTGTGAACACGACGGGCGTGTGGGTGGATGAAATTCACCGGCGTTTCGACGTTGCACCTCCTTACCGGCATTTGTTTTCAAAAGGCGTGCACATCGTTCTTCCGAAAATTGAAACGCATGAGCGGGCGCTCACGTGTCTCTCCGAGGATGGCAGGGTTTTCTTTGTCATCCCGTGGGGCGAAGCGACTCTCGTGGGCACGACCGACACGCCCTTCAATGAGCCGCCGCAGCGCGTGAAAGCGGACGCGCAGGATATCGAATACCTGCGTTCGGAATGCGAGGCGAAGTTTAATCTAAAATTGAACGACTCGGATATTCTGAACACCAAAGCAGGATTGCGTCCCCTGCTGGCGCCGGCCAAGGGTGCGAAAGCCTCGAAGGAAGATTTTCTTTCGCTTGCCCGGTCGCATAAGGTTTGGGCCGACCCGAAGGCCCGCATCACGGCGCTCTGGGGCGGTAAGTATACCAACTGCTTTACGATGGCCCGTGAGATTGCCGACACAATTCCTTTTGCACCGAGAGGGACCCAGTTATCAAGAATATCCCTTCATGACAATCCCGTTCGACCGGATGACCGTATGTTGGGAAGTGAGGCATGGGAACACGAACGACTCGTCGAAGCGTGCCGGCGCGAGCTGGTCGTTACCTTGGAGGACCTCCTGCGGCGGAGGACAAACATTGCATTGAAGGTTGCGAATGGCGGACGAGGCGCTGGTGGCTTCCGATCGGTTGAGATGGAACGTATTGTGAAGGCCATCGAGGAGGCGAACCTAGAATAGGACCATGATGTTCGAGGTTCAAATGCGATTCGCGCAGTCAGAATCGATCCCGTTGCGAGACTTCAAGGTCCAGAGAGATGCGCAGCATACCGCCATGCGCATGGCCATCCAGTATCTTAAACCAAAGGATAGGCACGGAGAACTCAGGGCGTGGGTGCAAGTACCAGATCAGGTTCGATGGATCCGGAAGCGTTTTATGGAAGTCACTGGGGGGGATAAAGAAGGCTTCCGCGTCTTTGGCCGGTATTCCAAGCGCGAGATTAATGAAGCCAGGTACGTTGAATTCGTGGTCAGTGTCCCGAGCTTGGAACAGCCAGAAAAGCCCGCCCGCCTGAATATGTATCGCAAGATCATATGCGAGTCCTGCACCTGTCCTGATCTTCAGGTAGTTCCAAATCCGTATATCGTGAAGCGGCCGGGCTTTGAAGGGTATCGAATGTTTGTATATGCCGGAAATGGAATTCATCTTGTCAGTAGAGAACTATGGGAGATGATTGGGCCCGAACTGGCGCCTTGGGTTCAGTTGGGCAGCGTGGTTTTCGAAGACCGGCCCGGCGAGGTCACCGATCAATTCATCTGGATCCTACCCAAGGAAACCATCGGCCGATATACCAACAGTTTTGTTGTGGATAGCTGCAAGGCATGTGGGCAACCTCTTGAAGTTCGTGGTAGAACCGTGACCGATACGATGCTCTCCACCAAGGTTGTAACTCAGATCTCTTCCCACGCCCCGATCGTGTTGATCGGAAATTGGTACGGGGAGTTGATGCCGGATTTCTATGGGAGAAGGCTAACGGACATTCCTCCATGTGTTTATTGGGAGGTTGTGATCTCGGGGGAACTGCACGAACGGTTGAGCAAACTCAGAATCCGGCGCTTCGTGCCGGCGAAATCGATTCTTTATTCGCTTGCCGATGTGAAGCAGCTTGACTTGGGTCCCTTCGAGGAACTTCGGTCGTGAATCCTTGGACTTCTGTATTGAATGCGAAGTAAACTCGCGCAAGTTTTGTTCTGACATTCCGAAGTCGTGAAAAGGTCAAATGGATCTTCATTATTCCCCCGAAGACGAAGCGTTCCGCCAGGAAGTTCACGATTGGCTTGAGGAAAACGTTCCTCGTGAAATTCGCGACAGCGCTTCCTCGCGCACTACTGTTGCCCGAAAATACCGAACAAAATTTTATAAGGGACTTCGCGAAAAGGGTTGGATGTGTCCGAAGTGGCCGAAGGAATACGGCGGACCGGGCTTCACGACCAGCCAGCAGGTCATCCTGATGGAAGAGATGGGGCGCGTCGGCGCGCCGAATATGGACTTGGGCGTCATCATGGCAGCGCCGATGATCATGGCGTATGGAACGCCGGAGCAAAAACAGCGTTACCTTCGGCCGATGCTCGAAGCCGAGGAGATGTGGTGCCAGGGTTATTCCGAACCGAACGCGGGCAGCGACCTCGCCGCACTTGCGACGACAGCCACGATCGACGGCGATGATTTTATTCTGAACGGGCAAAAAATCTGGACGAGCAACGGGCATGAATCGGATTGGATGTTCCTCCTTGTCCGGACGGACTCGACGGCGAAGAAAAAGCAGGAAGGGATCAGTTTCCTGCTGATGGATATGAAATCGCCGGGGATTACGATTCATCCGATTCACCAGATTACGGATTCGAGCAATTTCTCCGAGGTTTTCCTGCAGAACGTGCGTGTCCCGCTGAAAAATCTGCTGGGTCAGCTCAACCAAGGTTGGGAAATCGCGAAACGCCTCCTCACGCATGAACGTGTCGGGGTCTATAGCGGCGATTTGATTCGGCGCGTTTTGGAAAGCGTGGTGAATTACGCACGCAACGAAAGGAACAATGGGGGAGCGCTCCTCGACGATCCTGCGATCCGACAGAGAATCGCGCAGGCCTCGATGCAGATCGATGCGGTGTGTGCGTTGGGCTATCGAAACACGACCCGGATGCTCAAGGGTGAGCCCCTGGGGCCGGAGTCCTCCGTGATCAAAGTTTTTGCGTCCGAGACGTATCAGCGCGTCTGCGATCTTGGGACCGAGCTTCAGGGTGCCAAGTCGCAAATCTGGACAGATCCCAACTTCACCGATTTCGACGTGAACATGCCGAAGCTCTCGATCTACAGCCGTTCTTTTACAATTTCCGGCGGAACTTCGGAGATTCAACGCAACATTCTCGCCGAGGTTGTTCTTGGAATGCCTCGCTAGCGCATTAACCTTAAGAAGGTAAATCGAGCGTGCGCAAGATTCTGCTGAATCTATTCATTGGAATCCTCTGGGTCGCAGGAAACCTTACACCATTCCTTTTCCTGTGGCTGACCTGGCCAAGAGTGCTTCCAATCGAGCCTTTCACTCATTTCAAAACTAATCCCCTGGTGCTGGATTTTGCTCTTGCGCTGGTTTTTCCACTTCAGCACTCGATTTGGACCCAGCCGCCAATCAAGAGAAAGTTGGCTTCAATCTTAGGCGAGTATTTTGAACGCCCGATGTATGTCCTCACGTCGGGCATTGCGGTGGCGTTGACGGCGATTTTATGGCAATCGGCGGAGGAAACTATATGGGCGTTCCCTAACTGGACTCTGTGGCCACTACGAACTTTATTTCTCGCTCTGATCGGCACTCAGATTTATTGTTCGACTCTGCTCGGCGCGAAGTTTCTTACGGGGATTGCTCATATCAAGGCATTGAAACTTGCCCGGCCATTGCGTCCGATCGAGTTCAAGGAAATCGGGCCCTACCGCCGAATCCGCCATCCGATTGCAGCCAGCCAGATTTGCATGCTCTGGATTACTCCCGTCATGCATTCAGACAGATTCCTGCTCGCCTTACTCTGGACGCTCTGGATTGTGCTCGTGACGTTTCTTGAGGATCAGCGGCTTGCCGAACAATTTGGAAACTCGCATGCGGAGTATCGACGGCGGGCGGGGTTTTTATGGCCGCGTGTGGGAAGAGCGCAGCTTTAGCTTTGATCCGACAAGAAGTTATTCGTAGGCGGTCCAATTCGCCGCCGCATTTGTGGGGATCAAGACTTGGATGCTCGCAATCAGTTCGTCGCCGAACGTCAACGGTTCCTCGATCATTCGGAGTCGGACGGCGCAGGCTTGTTCGGTTTGGGGAATCTGGATTTGCGCCAGGAATTGGTTACCGGCATTTGGAGGTACTGAAACGTCGGACGGCAGCGGAATTCGATTCGTGGAAAAGAGGGAACACGGATCGTTCAAAACGGCGAGTGCGTAGTTTCCATTGGTTGTCCATGTCGTGTTGCCCGTGTTTTTGAAAATTATTCCGATCCCGATGCTAAGCCCGGGAGCAACGACAGATGGAATCGTTTCCTGTACGAGAACAGCGTCGTCTACGGGCAACGGACCGGGAGTAGGCGTGGGCCCGGGGATCTCGATTGGGACGCGCGTGATGTTATTCCCGAAGTCTGCCTCCGGCAGGATATGTTCAGGATTGACCTCCATCTCCAGCGTGTAGGAACCCGATGGGACATTGGTGATGTCCACCCATTGGCAGGGAAGCGAAGCGCTGTAAACGTCGCCCCATCCCGCCTGGAGCCCTTGATAATCGCAGCCATAAACTCCGATTGGATTTGCCTCCGGGTCGAACCTGAGGGTATCGAGCACGCAGAAGCCTTCCTTGAAGCCTGCGGCCACAACTCCCTTCGTATCCAGCAAGCGATACTCAAGATAGCCGTGCATGTGATAATGGCCATGGCAGGGACTGAAATAAAAAAGAGGATTTCCGACCGGGTTGCCAAGAATGAGGTCGCCCGGCCCAAGATTCCGCGTCTCGGCATTGAAGCGCAGCAGCTTGCGCGCGCCAGCCTGGATGCATCCTTCGACAACAGCGCAATCTGTAGATGGGTACGTTTCGATAGAGATCGATGGAAGCACCGACGGTCCCCACACGATCAGATCGGCATCCGAAGGTGCATCGACGGTGAATGGTATGTACGCCTTGTCGTTGTCATGATCGGATTGTCCTGCGGCATTATTGACGTCTGCGTGAACCCAAACGAAATGCGGACCCGGCAATGCATCGGCGGGGACAATAAAGAGGAAATAGAAACTATGAGCGCTACCCGAGATAAGGCTCGGTATCGACAGGCCGACGTTCAGCGGTGGATCGTTCGGCAAGACGTCGATGTCCGAAGTGTTCATGCGCACATCAAGTGTACAGGGGGCCGAAGACTCGGTTCCCTGGTTTCTGACACTGAAACTGATGATGGCGCGGCCGCGGGCCGGCTTATTTGAAGGGTCAAGACTCAGTGATTGAACCACCAAGTCGGGTGCCGCGAAGGACATTGAGGCAAAGGCAGAAATCAGAAACAAAACAGCGCCAAGCACCTTAAGACGACGGGTGCAGGAGCCATTATGTTGAAATCTTGTCGAAGCGAGACAATCGCGTAGGTGCATCAACTTCCTCAAGAGTCCCGCTCGACAATCAATCCATGATAAACTCCCATCCAATACGGTAACAACCAGGCGGCCCCGTCTTCTTCGCCATATCCTTGATCGTCCCCCTCGTCCGCCGCATACGGATCGTGATTCCATTTTTGCGGACAGCGTTCGTCAAAACCGACGGGCTCCAAAAGCTTCTGGCGCCCATGTCGATTGAGGACAGGATTCAGAACCACGTCATCGCGATGACTGTTGCGGACACGAAAAGTTCGAAGATCGAGCGGCCATTCCTTCAGACTTTCAATTCCATCGGCGACGTGAGCCCACTGGGGAAATCCAACGGCGAAGACGAAATTGAAAAATGGAGATCTTTCCGGCACGTCGATGCGCATCGAGCGCACTGCTGAATACTGAAAATTGTAACGCAGGTTCTCGTCTTCCTCGGGATAAAGGAGCAAGGGATAATAAGCCAGCCAAGCCATCTCACTATCCGAGTGGTTCTGGCCAGCATACGGATTATTCGGAACCATTTCCTTCGCGAAGATCTGTTTGAGATTGTAATCCGACTTGTCAATCAAGGCGCGATAAGCTTCCTTGAACTTTGGGTCGTCGGTGATGTGAATGGCGACTTTGAGGTGCGAAAGAATGCACAGAGAGTGGAGGCCGATTTCATCGATCCAGAGGAGGTCGCCGTTCAGGAGCCGCGGGGAATAAACTGCCCAGCGGGTAGCGATGCCGTCAACATCGAGGAGCATATAATCGTGATCGACAAGATTATTCGTCACGCTCCGAACAAGTCGTCGCACGCGTTCTTCCTCCTTCGGGTCACCTTTCGCCACGAGGTCGTAATAGAGAGCCCATGCAAAATAATGGCCGACCAATTCGTCGGAGCTTGTGTCGGATTTCCATTGCCAGCCCGGTTCGACGGTCGATTCGTGCCACTCCCCCAACCCTTTGTATCCGTAGGATTCGTGTGAGCCGGGTTCAAATGTCATGGGGCGCAGGCTGCGCGAGAGATAGCCGTTCATTCCGTTGATCGTTTCGAGTCTCTCCAGAAAGTCAAAATGAACCTTCGCGAGTCGTTTGGCCTCCGGGTCTTTGGTGACGGCGTATTCGAAACATTTGCCGCCAAGATACATCGAGGTCCAAAGGCCGTCATTGTCGTTGTCGCCCATGAACCATGAATCTAGATCGCCCGGCTTACGAAAATTGCATCCGGTCACGGCTCCGTGACGAACATGCCGTTCCTGGGTGATTTGATCATAGATTTTGGCTTTCTCGCGTAGTGTGAGACGGCGCGTAAAGATACGTGTCAAACTGTCCCTGGTGAGAATCCACGCCCCGCCGTTCTCCAATGCCTCGACAGCGAGCACCTGATCTCCCACCATCCAGCGCGGCCCCATGCGGTAACTCCAGTGCCCCTCGGAAGAGCGGCGAGCTGCGCCAACCGCTGTGCCCACCCAAAGCGTTCCATCGGGGGCGAACGAGAGAGAGGTGGCGTCGTTGACCGGAAGGCCTCCCTCTCTGCCTGTCAAATGCTTCCAACCGCCCGCAGGTTCCAGAATCCCAATCCCCGAAGCGGTCGCTACATAAAGCGTGCCATCCGGACTCATCTTAAGATCTCGAACATCACTGTCAGGGAGACCATTTTTTCCATATTCAAGGACAGGATCCAGATCATCTCCCCGGCCATGAAGCAGTCGAGAGCCTTCGAGCTTGTAAGTCATCTCGCCGATCTGAACACGCTTCTCGCTGGGCTCCACAGATAGGGAAACCGCTTCTCCATCCTTGAATTGAAAAGCGCCGTCGGCAGTATCGATGATCACACTCCCGGCATCGGCGCGCAAAATCCCGAGCGGCTTGGAAAGCTTCAAGTCTTTCAGAAGGTATATCGTACGGTCATCCTGCGCAAAGGGCTCAACCTGCACGGGCGAACCGCCGCGCGGGAAGGAAGACTGATACTCGCGGGAAAGCATTCTCCAATTCATTTTATTTCGAGCGGGATAGTCGGCAACGTGCCATCCGGCGGGCCGCTGCTGCGCGAACGTCATCTGCGGGATAGCGGCAAAAAGAATAATCAGAATGAATGCTTTCATCAGGATGCCTTTGCTCAGTACGGTGATTGGGGGTCGGCTTTCTTCGCTCGTTTTTCTGATCAACTCGCGTTACAAATCTAACCGAGGATCAAATGCAAATGAAAGCATCGATTGCCGGGATTCGCAGGGGCTCTGGATTCTTTGCACTTCTCATTGCGGCAGCGGTGATCCCTGCGTGGCAAGCACTCTGCGCCGATCCCGCGTCGGCGCGTGATATCGACTGGCCAATGCGACGGCATGACGGACGGCTCACAGCGCAAACCGACCTGAAAGGAGATTTCAAACAAGCTCCCTCGATTGCGTGGAAATTTAAGCTCGAAGGCTTTCGGCATTTTGTATCGATCAATGATGGGGGTTCGGATGCTTCGGCAAAGCAAAGTGTGAACGACGCCGCGCTCCCCGGCAGCAATGAATACTTCAGCAGCGAAGAAGGGCGGCAGTGGACTCGAATTGCGTCGAACGGAAGGGATGTTAAAAGAGCGGAAGGCAAGGGCGCAAAGAAAAAGGTGGCCCGAAGCAAGGAGGCGCAACTCCTTCCGGACCGTCCGGGCCACCAGATCATCGAATGGGAACTTGTGAAGCAAGCGCAGGGGCTCGACGTGCGGCAGGCCGTCTGTACCACGCTTGACGCCGGAAAGAAGACTGAGGAGTGGCGCTCGGAGCCGTTCGATGTCATTCAGAATACGAATCACATTATCGCTGACGTCGATGCGGACGGGGTTCTGGATGTCGTTCTCGCACCGCATTACCGCGTCATCGTTCTCGACGGCCGGACCGGGAAAACGAAGCTCCTGCACAAGGTTCATGACCACCGGAACTATGGTTTCGTCTGCGCTGTGAATCTCGATGATGATCCGTTTCTTGAGTTCGTCATTCTGGCAGATTTCGCGATGCACATGGACGTGATCGATAACGACGGGAAATCGCTGAAGACGATCTGGCGCTATGATTTTCAGGACAATATTCAGAGCAAGAGCCGGATCATTCGCCCGGGCCCTGATCCAGTCCTCGATTTGGATGGAGACGGAAAGAAGGAAATCATTTTTAACTACTTCAATGAATCCGGCGACGAGCGTTGGCATGTTGCGGCCTATGATGCACTCACGGGCGAGAAAGTTTTCGACCTTTCCGAGACTTATTTGATCGGTACCGCAGATCTCAATGGAGACGAAAAACCGGAGATTTTCTGCACGGTGACTTCCGCGCTTTACACTCCAGAATCAGGAAAGCTTCGGGTTCTCGATGTTGAAGAAGGCAGGGCTATCGTGAAATGGGAGCATAATGGCGGACGGTGGCTCGAAGCCTCGCAGCCCATGCCGCTGACGCACAGCACCATCGTCGCGCGCGGAGATTGGAACTTGATCACGACCCCCAGCGGCGTGAAGGATCGGCTTTCCGCATTTTTCATCGAGCCCGCGACAACATCGGACGGACAAGTCGATCGTCTTGTGAGTGTCACTTCCGATGCAGATGGGATGCGGAGCATCAAGCCGATTGAGGATTTTGCTCGGAGCGGAAGACTCGATGCCGGTATTGAGGGCTTCAAAGAGAATGGCGAAGGGAAAGCTCCAAGCCTCCTGGTTTCTTTTAATTCCGTGGATGCGAGGGTTGACTCCAAATTGCACGGAGTTGCAACGGACGCGCTACCTGTTCCGAAACGAAAAGGAGTGATCGTCACTCATCTCGAAGGTGAGCCGATCATTATTGCCGAGGCGGGCGGACATGAGATTGTGGGTCTTCAACGATCAAAAAGCGAGAAGCAGCAGTTTGAGATCAAATGGCGACAGGAGGGAGTCGGGCCGGTGGCGATCGCCGATGTTACAGGGGACGGCAAGCCCGAGGCCATATTCAGCGATTGGAACGTCACCGGGGAAGGCGAAATCGTCGCGCGGTCTCTGGCTGATGGAAGAATTTGGAAGCATGTTATCGCAGGGTTTCCCAGCCCCGATCCCGAATGGAATTTTGGCGGAGTGACGACGTGGTCCGTGGGACATTTCACGGACGCGAAGCGAGATGACATCTGGTGCTCTGCTCGCCGGAGCACGATGCACAGCGATCAGGCATGGGTGCTGTCAACGTCCAGGGCTGAGCCAATTTGGAGCCGGCGCGAGGTGCGGACAAATAACACTAAGCCCGACGAGCGGGGTTGGGGTTGCGGCGGATCGGATATTTGCGCGTTCGATGTCGATGGCGACGGATTGGATGATGTCGTTTCCCTTTACCCTGTAAATTACATGGCTGCGAAGGGAACGGATGGTTCCCTGATCCAGTCTATCGATGCGGCGAGCGGGTTGTTTGAAGGTGTGTGGGGGGCATATTGCATGCCGAGCATTCGAGATTTCAACGGCGACGGGAAACCGGAATTGCTGTGGGCAGGACAATACCATCACGGATTGACCACGCTCGATGCGAAGGTGCTTTGGTGTCAACCGGGAGGCGCTGGCCCGGCAACCGCGGCCGACATTGATGGCGACGGTAAATTGGAATTGGCGAGCGCGGGATGGAAGGACGGCAAGGGATTAAGAATTCTGGACGCAGCGACCGGCAAGAAGCGTTGGGACTTCGAGCTGCCCTCGAATGCCGGTATCGAGATTGTGGCGGCGGATATTGATGGCGATGGGATTGAGGAATTCGTATTTCCCGTCGGCAGCGATCTTTATGCGTTGAATACCAAAGGCGGCGAGCCGCACTTAGTTTGGAGGGCGCCGCTCCCCTCACCCGCGACCGAGCTGGCGCTGGCTGATGTGGATGGGGATGATAAGGCTGAAATCCTGTACGTTGGAAACGATTCGACTCTTTACTGTCTCAACGGCTCTGAATAGAGCTTACAAGTTTTCTCTGTGCCTCTGTGGTTCTTCTCTTAGGCGTTTCTCGCGTTTGGCACCCCGGCGATGATCAAGTCCATACGCTGCGAAACATCCTTGAGATGTTCGAGGTTTCCCCCGTCGACCTCGGCGGTGAAGTATCCACTGTATCCAATTTCGTGGAATGCCTTCATGACCTCCGGCCAGTCGATCGTCCCTTCGCGGAGAGGCTTCCATTGCTTCTCGCCCTGATCGAAATCTTTGATGTGAACTCGGACGATGAGCTTATCAAGGGTCCGAACCCAATCCTGTGGATAGGCAAATAGGTGGACATTGCCGACATCGAACCAGACTTTCACGTACGGGCTGTTGATCTCCTCGATATATCTTTTGAATTCCAGCGGACTGAGAAGGAACTTATTCCAAACATTCTCCACGGCGATTGTGATTTTCAGTTCCTCTGCGAGTGGCGCGAGTTCTTTGATTTTCTGCTGTGAACGCGCGTAGGCGTCGCGATACATGACCTTCGGCGTGACCACGGCGGGAACGAGTAACACCATATCGCCGCCGAGCTCTTTGGTTTGCCGCATCGTTAGGCGCATGTTTTCCATGCACTCCTCGACCTTTTTGGGATCGGGATCGGAGAGCGGATGCGACCAATGCTTGCCGCAGATCAAGGATTCGATTTCAATCCCGACCTTCGCGGCGGCGTCCTTCATTGCTTTCACTTCATTCGGTCCGGCCAAAGTACTGGGCTGAATTCCACTAAAACCGGCATCCTTGGCGATCCGGAGAGTCTCTTCAATATTGTTCCCTCCTTTCACCATTCCGCTGACGAGGGATTTCTTGATGCCCGGCGGGTTGGCGGCTTTCGGTGCGGCATCGGCGGCGAAGGCTTTCCCCCCCCACCCAATCGCGACGGCGGCCGAAACACCTGCGCCTATAAAATCCCGGCGGTTTAATTTCGCATTCATAAGAGGCCATCCTGGTGTGAAGTCTTGTTCGAGGTCATGGTTGGAAACCTCGCGCGCGAAGTCAAATGCAATTGCGGGCTTTACTCAACGCTACGAAGCCATTATGATCACAAGTTCTTTGGCCTCCTGGTATCGGGGCGTGGCGCAGTTGGCTAGCGCGCAGCGTTCGGGACGCTGAGGTCGCGGGTTCGAGTCCCGCCGCCCCGACCATCTCTTTTTCCCAGAAACTTCGTCATACGGCGAGCATGAACTGGACGTCCAACGGCCCGCTGCTGATGCTTCTGTCGAATCTTTTGTTCGGCTTCGTGCCGATCATGGTTCGTCTGTCCTCGCGCGAGCAGATTAATTCCACGGAAATCACGTTCATCCGCTTCGTCATCTCGTGCGCCGGCGTAGGGATCATGTGGGGGCTGGGCTGGGGGGAGTTACGCGGCAGAAACTGGAAAGGACTCTTCTGGCGAGGGATTTTCGGGGCGATTTCCGTTCTGCTCTACTTTTACGCCGTTCAGGAAATCGGGGCGGCAAAGGGTGCGCTTCTCAACTACACGCATGCAATCTGGGCGAATCTTTTTGCCGTGCTGTTCTTCAGGCACAAGACGCCGAAGGGGTTCTGGGTTTTGATGGCAACAGCGTTTGTTGGCGTCTGGCTGGTTCTGGATCCCCATTTCAAGAGCGTTCATCAGGCCGATCTTTTGGGTCTGCTTTCGGGCGCATGCTCGGGCGGGGCGGTTCTCTCGGTGAAGAAGTTGCGGCAAACGGATAATGCGCTGACGATATTTGCGAGCTTCTCCGTCGCGGGTCTAATCGCCTCCGTCGTGATGGCGTTCTTTCCCAGCGAGGGAGCGGTGGAATGGCCTGCGGGTTGGAAAATGCCCGAAGGCCTCGACTGGACCGTACTTTTGCTCATGGGAATCTTCGCGACAGCAGGCCAAATGCTTTTCACGCATGCCTACGCCTATACGAGCATCACGCTCGGCACGCTCATGGCGCTCCTCGTTCCGGCCGTGGCGACTCTAGGAAGCCGGATTCTATTGAACGAGCCTCTCACGCCCCATTTTCTTCTGGGCGGAGCGCTGATTGTGACAACGTGCGCCATTCTGGGGCTGCAGGAAGGCAAGGACAGACTGGACGAGCCGGAATAAGCAGATTATGATGTCGGAGCGAAATACGTTAGGTATGCGCGGCATGCGGCGGTTGTAGCTCAGTTGGTTAGAGCACCAGATTGTGGATCTGGGGGTCGTGGGTTCGAGTCCCATCAGCCGCCCCAAAATTTACTGGCCCGTAGGTTTATTAAATGCAATGACTTACGGGCTTTTCATTTTAAGCTTTGGATGCGAGAGTCTGCGATATACCTGCCATAGATGCATCGTTGCTGCATTAACGCGGCATCGAGGTTTTGAACGATGCCCGATCAAATCCCGTCCGGACTCCTAAAAACCGCCAGCACGCGACGCACGTTTGCCCGCTGGGCGTGGCGCGCCGCCGTCATCCTCCTGCTCGTGGCGATCGCGATGTATCTAAAAGCACGTTATGATTATGAGACCGACGGCGGCGAACCGAGACCCGATTACAAGGGACGGAATTGATTTCGCGAGCTTTGTCCCTCAATGGAGAGGGCGCTTGTGATCGGGCGGACTACTTTGCGCAGCACGGCGCGCTTGCCTTCCGCGAGATGGGGCAGGACCCGCCCGTCGAGAAGATGGGACCGGCACGAAAGTGGATTCTCAAGCGGTGGGATGAAAGCGCGAGCAAGACTTCAAAACCGTGAGGGGAACCTTGCATGCCTTGATAACTTCCTCGCCAAGGTTCGGTCCTTGAGCCGATTCTGCACTCTATTTCTCTATTCGTAAACGGCCCAATCTACAGCGGCATTGATTGCGGGGCCGACGTTGGCGTTCAATTCGAAGGCCTCACCGAAGAGCTTAAAGGTTCCGTCATGCGTCTCGACCATCTGCATTCGCAGAGTGCAGTTTTGAGACGCCGCGGGAGCATGGATGAAAAACACAAACTGGCAGTTCTGATTCGGTCCATCCGTAGCCGGCACTGGAACGAGAGACATTCCGCCCATTAAAAGACATCCGTCTTGGAGGACACCCAACGAATACGTCGGGGGCGGCATTTCGGTTATCGTGTCTTGAATTGCGCCGGCATCGGCTGATGAAATCCACGTCGTATTGCCGGTATTACGCATGGTTACCCCAATGCCAACGGATTCGTCGGAGTTGAGGCGCGAGGGCAAAGTTGTCCTCATAAGCTGTGCCCCGTTCTGCGCCTCCACAACATTTAACGAAGCCTGCACAACCGGACCAAAGTTCCCAACGCCTTCCTGAATCATCTGAAACGTAATCGTTGAAATCACGCCGGGAGTATCGGGCCCATAAAGATTGAAAGAAAAAGTGTGTTGTTGGCCGGGGCTGATTTGATCCAGCGAATCGAGCGGTATTCGTAATGTGGGAGAAGAAAGTGAATTCGCGTCCTCCACGACGGCGAGCCCGTACCCACTGGCGGAATTCCAGATTGTGTTGCCGATGTTTTGAAACGTGATCTGAACCGGCAGTGCGTGATTCATCGGAATATCCGAAGGAATAAATTGGCCTGCGAGCTGGGCATCGTTCGCAACCGCGGGAGTGGGAGATGGAGTTGGGACGGGCCCGGTATATTGAAGAATGACAAATCCACTATAGGTCGCCAAATAGGCGGTCGTGCCGGCAGTTGCGATGCTTGTGAAAGGACGATAATAGGATCCCACTTCGAACGGCGAATGGAAATTCGAGACGTCCAAAACCCGCATGCGCTGCCCATATCCGCCCCCTTCGAATAGAAGAGAACCGGAGAATGAAAGAAGCGGTCGGTCATTAGAGCTGATCGTTGAAATCGGTGTTTGGCATGGAGAGTCATCAAAAAATTTGATGGAACTCCTCGAGCTGGCTCCTCCCGAACCCCCGATATTGTAGCTCGTGTTGCCAACAGCAACAATCGACCCGGAGACCGCGACGTCCGAAAACCAGCCCAAGGTGGCCGTCTGCGAGCAGGCCATAACTTGATTCTCCGGATCGCTAATGTCGAAACTAACAAGCGTGGACTGGGTGCCAAGAGGATAGTCGCCGCCGATCGCGGGCTCCATGTTGGAAGACAAATAGCTTCGGTTTCCAGAGACCGTAACGACGCTAAACCTGCCGTAATTTTCTTGGACCAGTACCGGGCTTGCCGGATTGGAGATATCGACCGTTTCATTCTCGCCAGTCAGGTAGCCATTTATGTAAAACTTCTCCGCAGTGTAGGCATAGTTTCCAGAGAGGGCAACGTCCAGCACCGGTCCCTTGGTTGTATAGGATCCGATGATGGTGGGATTCTGCGGATCGGAAATATTCAGCAAGTACAATTGATCTGATCCAACAGCGGCAGTTGCGCCGGAGATTGCAATGGAACTGATCGTTCCTCCGAAGGTATGAAAAAAAGTTGTCGTCGGGTTCGAAGGATCACCTACATCGGCAAGATAAATATCCTGTCCCCCACCAAGATAGGCGACATCACCCACCACTGCGACGGCCTGATACGACCCTGACAGCGAACCAAGGAATTGAACGTTCACCGGCCCCGGAGTCGCTGAAGGTGACGGGGTCGGGGAGAATGTTGGATGCGGTGAAGGAGTCTGCGAGGGCGTCGGCGTGACGATTGGACCATTGTCCGTGAATTGGAAAATCGGAGCGCCGATATTGTTTGTTGGCATGATAACGTAAGGGCCTTGCGCGCCGATTTGCTCGGCCCATACCTTGCTGCTCGATAAGCCTTTGAGAACGGGGACTCGCGGATCGCTGACATCCCATGCCTCGGCGGGTGTTTGTTCCCCGCTGATAAATAGGATGGAGCCGGATAGCGCGAGTCGATCGATATACCTCAAACCCGTGGTCGTGACATTTGCAATCAAGACGGGTGAGGTTGGATCAGACACGTCGAGGACATGAAACCCGTGGCTCCCCTCCGCAAGGTAGGCAATTGAATCCGAAACGACGATGTCTATGGAGAATGTCTGCTGAGGAAATGCATAGGCGCCCGCATATTCGGGTTGGGCGGGGTTGGAAACATTCACAACCTCCACGCCAAAGTGCTCCTCGACAAGAAAGACATGTGACCCCGACACGGCGAGCCTGTTCGGGATTTGCTGAGTTGAATACTGCCCGATCATAACGGGCGCGCGCGGGTTCGAAATATCGACAACTTTGAGCCCCGCGCTGGTCGCCAAATATGCAAGCGTCCCTGACATTTGCACGCCAAATGCGAACGGCAGACTACTGCTGGCCAGTGTGGGATTGGTCGGATCGGAGAGGTCAAGAACGTTCGTCGCCCCCCATCCCGGAACCAAAGCGAGCGTCTCCGATAGTGCGAATGTGAGAACCCCATAAGTATTGTTTGGAAAAACGTAAGCGCCAAGAAACGCAGGGTGCGCGATATCCGAAACATCATAGATTCGAAATTGATTGTCGATTCCGCAGTAAGCACGCCCGTCTTGAAGCGCGGCGGATCGATAATTATTGAAGACGCCAGGGGGGTTTGGGATTTTCGAAACGAGCGGCAGGCTGCCGACCTGAGAAAAGGCGCTCGCTCCACTTATCGCAATCCAAACGGAAACGAGTATGAAGCGATGCATTTGCCGAACGAAAATTTTCATATTGGAACCCCCAAACGAAATGTGTATTGCATCCTAATTAGACGCTTTCCGCCCGGGCACAAGCCTTCTTTATTCATACTCCGCCCAATTACTCGTTGCATTCGAGGGAGGCTCAACACTGAAAACCAGGTCGATGGGATCGCCGAAAATTGTGAACCCTGGACCGCGCAGTTCGACCATCCGCAGTTTCAGCGTGCATGTCTGAGATGCAGTCGGCGTGTGAACGAAAAAGATGAATTGCCAATCATGCTGGGTTACATCTCCGGCCGGCATCGGCACGATGGAGATTCCCCCCATCACGGAGCATGCATCCTCGATGACTCCCAGTGAAACCTGTGGCGAGCCGCCCGCGCGGGCGGCTGTATCGAATGAACCGTCATTATCAGACGGGAACCATGTGGTGTTGCCTGTGTTGCGCACCGATACCCCAATGCCGATGATCTGATTCGGTGGGAGACTGGAGGGTAAGGACGTGCTCATGAATTGCGCCTCATTATTCGGCTCGACTACGTTTAGCGAAGCTTGAATAACCGGGCCAAAAGTTCCGACGCCATCCTGGAGCATCTGAAGTGTAATCGTTGAAATCCCGCCGGAAGCGCTTGGCCCATGCAGTCGAAAGGCGAATGATGCCATCTGCCCCGGTGCAATCTCGTCGAGCGGATCAGGAGCGATTCGCTGGGTTGGAGAAGATAGCGAATTTGCATCCTCCAGAACGGCAAGCGCATATCCCTGCTCAAAATTCCATACGGTGTTCCCCGTATTTTGAAGCGTGATGTGTGCTTCGACGTCGTGCTGGGCCGGAATGTCGGTCGGGATTGACTGGCTTTGGAGAACGGCGGCATTCAATGGCGCGGGCGTCGGTGATGCCGTCGGCGTCGGTGAAGGAGGCGTGTAATCGAGAATTAAGAGCCCAAACGCGCCATCGATCAAATAGATCAACCCGTTCTCAGTATCGACTCGTGAGGGGCTCGTGTTGCCGTCGATCAGCGGATAGGATCCGCCAGAAATCGGCGTGGCGGGATCGGAAATGTCCAGAACCCTCAAGCGTTGGCCTGGTGTGTCCTCATCATCGTCCTCGAGGACGTAGACAATCTCTCCGTCGCGCGCCATGGATCCCGGCCTGCCGTCTGCAAACGTGCCCACGCGGACGGGTGAATGGGGATCGCTGTAATCGTAGGCATCAATAAATCCGTAAATCTTGGAGAAACCAAACGGGGGGCACTGGCAGTCGATGCTTCCAACGGAAAGAATGGAACCCGAGGCCCGCATCCCGTGCGGGTCTCCGGAAATTGAATCCACGTCGCCGATATGGACGGGAGAGGAAGGGTTTGAGATGTCGAGAACCGTGATTGGTTTGGTTTGCGGCGGCGTGGGAATCGGCACTCCATCCGGCTGTGGACCGGGACTCAAACTCGCAAAGAGGAGCGAACCATCAAGGGCGAGGCTGAGGCAACGATCGAGGAAGGGATAGGACTTCAATAATTGCGGAGACGTCGGTTGAGAAAGGTCCAGAACCGCAAGGACGCCACGCTGATAATTCGGCCACGGTGCTCCAAAGTTGTAATCCACCTCCCCAACGTAGGCAAGGTGGCCGTCGAGAATCACCGCCGTAATCTCGTGATCGCTAAACGTCGCCGCCAAGGTCGGAGCCGCGGAATCGGTCACATCCACGATCTTAAGCAGACTCGTCGGATCATCGTAAAGTGTAAGCACGACGCAGGCCAGGGAGCCCGAGACCGCGACCCGCCCGCTTGCGACAATGTTCGTTTCACCCCATTCCAGAGTTCCCAAACCGTGCGGCGCCAGGGGATTTGAAACGTCCACGACGAAGAGCCCGGTGTTGTTGGCCAGGTACGCGCGAGAACCCTCGACGGCGACGGATTTATATTGACCCGTCATTCGACCAACGAGAGTCACGTTTTCTCCCACGGGAACGGGAGACGGCGTCGGCGATACAGTCGGCGAGGGAGTCGCAGTGGGAATCGGAGTGGGAATAATGGGGCCGTTATCGGTGAACTGAAGTAAATAATACGAGTTGCCTGAAGGTGTGATGACATAATTGCCCTCGGCCCCCATCTGGTCTCCCCGAATCGATTGCGCCGAGATTCCCTTCAAAATGGGCGCCGCTGGATCCGACACATCGAGCACATGGAGTTGCGCGTTGAAAGTGGCGGCGTAGAGGTAATGACCCGAAAGCGCCAATAGATGAACACCACTCAAATATGGATCGTAGGTTGCAATCAATGTCGGGCTCGTCGGCTCGGACACGTCGATGACCTTGACTCCATCTGTGTTCGCGGCGTAATAGGCCACTGAACCGTCGGAAACAACATCTCCAAGGTTGGATTCGTCCCAATAAGTGCCAGCAAGCACCGGATGGACCGGATCAGAGACATCGATAATATGCAGTCCATGGTCACTCTGCGTGACGTACGCATACGAACCAACCACAGAGATTCCTCTCCCGTAATAGAGCGGATCGGGGGCGAAATACCGCGACAGAAGAACGGGGGCATGAGGGTCGGCAACATCGTAGATTTGAAGTCCGGAAGAAACTGCGATGTAGAGAAGTGACCCGATGACCGCCGCCGGCCCATTCCCTGCTGGAGTTGTGCTCAGAAGCGAGGGATTTGCGGGGTTGGAAACATCCAGCAGGAAGAGCGACCCGAACGATGAGATGTAGGCGACATTTCCGGAAACCGCAAATGGGGTGAAGACACCTGCATTCGGAAACGTATAGGAGCCAAGGCGCGTGGGCTGGGTCGGATTCGTAATGTCAAAGATCTCAAAAACATTGCTGGCTCCGCAGTATGCCCTGCCGTTTTGAATGATCCCATGCGTTTGGGTGGAGTTTGGATTTGTCGCCAAAAAAAATGCGAGTTTGGTCACGTTGACCCCATCGGCAAGAGCTTTGGATGTCCCCAGAACCAGAAGTAGGATGCAGATAATGCAATACCGCAGGATGTGGACTTGATTTCTCATGGCCGTGCCTCCTCTGGCACTCAATGCTGATTGAATAATCTCTTTCCAGTTTGTTCTTCAGACGACAAGAGATCGGAATGATACGTTCCCCACGCAATCCTTTTCATGATTTGTTGGCCTCCTGCATTTTGGCTTTTGAGAAATCATTGTTGCCCCGAAGTGAATTCGGTGCTCGGCCCTGCTGGACCTTCGGCTATGGGCGGAGGCCAATCGCTGTCTCGGCGGAGTATATTGAAGAGTATGGAGCAAAACTCACTTACTCCACCCTTATATACGCAACGAACCCTCAGAAATCGTACAGCAGAAAAATATTTCGGGTTTCCAGGCAGGTTCACTCGAACACCGACTCTCTTCGGGAGTCCTTTCACACCGAGTTGCCGCGCGTCGCGCAGTCCGAAGATGTGCGCACCGTGGACGGTCGAGTGATAACGGGGGGGTATGCGAGTAGGAGCCGAGGCTGAAGGGGTCGCTTCCCCACGCAATCCTTTTCATGATTTGTTGGCCTCCTGCACTTTGCCTTTTGGAAAATCATCGGTAATCCGAACTTACCCTGCGATTCGCCGGAGCCGGGCCTTCGACTATGGTTGAAGTATTTGTGCCCTTGAAGATGTAGGCTCGCCCCGACAACGGGGGACTTCCATCGGGACTCTCGCCATATGCTCCGATCGCGATCCCACCCATGCCGTCGCCATGTGAAGGAAATCCTGCAATAGCAAACCCACATGAGCCGGCATTCTGTGGGCGCGGCGATTCGAAAATGCGAAGAAGCACGCCAGTTTTTCCACTGAAGAGGTAGGCCGCCCCGGCACCCTCTGCCCTGCGATTCTCAAAGAAGCTTCCGATGAGGATACCGCTGCTCCGCGATGAATCGGCGTTAGGCACGACAGAGATCGCCGAACCGAACCAGCCGTCGGGTTGGGGGTTGGGGGAATCGAGCGGAAACACCAATCGGCCGTTGTTGAATACGTAGGCGCGTCCTGAGCGCGCCTCTCTGCCATTTTCAGCTTTGGTTCCAATCACAATATTTTCGTTCTCGGAGCCCCCGGGATCGGGGTAAGTGGCGATCGCAAATCCGAACCCACCGTTGGCGACCGGGTTTGGGGATCGAAACGTTTGAATGAGTTTGCCCCTCGAAGCGTCAAAGGCATACGCGGACCCTGAATCTCTTTCCGAAGAGTCTTCCCCTGGAGCTCCGATGATAACATTGCCGAGAGATGATGGGCCGTTGATTAATACCGCACCAAGCGCCGCGCCGAACTCGCCGGGACCTCCCTGGGGACCTTCGCTCTCCGGGTTCGGGGATTGTAAAGAACAGATGAGCGCGCCCGTTTTGCCATTGAAAACATACACGCGTCCTGCATGCGCCGCCCCGCCATGCTCGCGTGAAGCGCCGACGACCACATCGCCGTGCTGTTCTCCTCGAACGCTGGGCAAACCGGTGACGCTCCATCCAAAATTTCCTCCGTCGCCCGCAGGAATATCGGTCTCCAACGGATTGGGCGAATTGAAGACATGAAGAAGCGTCCCCGTTTTTCCATCGAATAAATACGCTCTGCCGATTCCGCGCGCTTCCCATGGAGCACCGACAAGAATCTCGTCGTATCCATCAAGGTTGACATCGGGGACGCCTGAGACGCTCCGGCCAAAGTAGCCTTTAGCTTCCGGATTGGGTGATTGCAGCGTCCGGATCAAGGCGCTGGTCGCACCGCTGTAGAGATAGATCCTTCCACTTTGTTTGGCAGAGGTGTCCTCTCCCATAGCGCCGACGATAACATCCCCGACCGAATCGCCATCCATGTCGCGCAGACCCGTCATGGATCGGGCGAAGTAGCCATTCGCTTGTTCATTCGGTGATTTCAATCGCAGCGCGGGAGGAGGAGAGAGGAGTCCGATGGCGTGGCTGGGTCGATGAGGCCTTTGTGCCATGGCGATGAAGAACATAATCACGAGCCCGACTCCGACCCCAATACCCACGCCGGTTCCCTTGAGAGCCGCCAATTTGGATACCAGCCCCAACTTCGTGGATGCAGCCGCGAAGCTGGAACCGCCCGAAGCAGCGATGGAGGAGGAAGCGGCTTGAAAGACCTCCGTCGCAGCCAGGGATGACGGAGGATAGAGCAGGTGCCCGGAGGCGGCGGCGGTCAGGACGCCGGTGGTGAGCACCTCGCTCAGACCCAAGCGCCTCGCGCGTGGCTTGAGCTGGGCGAGGGCCCGCTTAATTCGGTTTGTCACCGTGCTCGCCGGAACCCCCAGGGCCTGACTGATTTCCCGGTGCGTCATCTCATGAAAATAGTGCAAAAGGAGCGGGTCCCGGAACGCATCCGGCAGCTCGGAAATGAGCATTTCCAGCATGCGGGATGTCTGTTCGCGGGAAGCGACCTCGGAGGGATTCTGAGACGGGTCGGTAGGAATGCCCAAATTTTCCACGCTCGTTTCCTTTCTCAATCGCCGGCCCCGGCGCTTGCGTAGCGCATCCGCTTCGCGCACAGCAATGCTCTTGACGACCATTTCCATGTTTGAATCTGTCGAATCTTGCGACAGCGCCAAGTGAGCTTCAGGAGCAGGAATTGAAAGCAGCCGGCAATAGGCGGCCTGCAAAGCATCGGAAGCATCCTCGTCATTGCGGGTCAATCTGTAGCAAATTGTCCAGACGAGCCGGTGAGTTGCTTCATAGAAGGGCGTAAACCCCGCTTCCGAGGAGTCAATGCAGTATGCTCGCCAGGTCTCTTCAATTTGACCCATGATCTCGTCGCTCGCTCCTCGCGCGTCCATCCTCTTTGATCTATTTGGACGCTCGAGTCCTCCTTTGAACAAAGAAAAATGACAGATTGCAAAAATAAATTACCGTTGAGCCCGGAATAATCTCCTTTGCCGAATTGTGGCCGGATTCGGACCTCATGAAAGGACGGTGGTCCTTTTGTAAGTCCGACGTATATCGGTAAAAAGACGGCAACTCGGAACGAACCTATAAATTAAGGGAGATCATTGTCGCGAATCGGAAAGGCACCAGATTGTGGGTTTGGGTATCGTTGATTCAAGTCCCGTCGGCCGCCTCAAATTCGCGCCCTCGAATTTCTCCCGACTCTCCATCTTTCTGTTTTTTGAAGCTGACGGAGTCAGTTCAGTTAGAGGGACTTTCAACCGGTAAATGCAAAGCGTCCAGCTCAACAATTAGCAGTACGAGGAGTTGCACGAGTGCGAAGAGCACCTTGTTGGCTTCCTGCGCATTTTGAACGCGAAGAAGCTCAAATTCGGACCGGCGGCAACTCACGTATTTGAGATCGGATACTGCTCGGAGGCCCAGCGTCCGCTTCCGACGCGAGAGCAATCCGATGTCGCCCACAAAACACGGTGCGGAAAGCTGGGAGATAGCCCCGGATTCGGCCTCATCTGACGTGCCGACGGTTTCCAGAAGACCACTGTAAATGAAATAAAAGCCGTCTTCGAGGTTCCCGGCTTCAAAGAGAAGTTCGCCGGGCGGAGCAAACTTTTCAGAGAATAAATGCCGATAAGTCTCTTCCGCAAGAGGCGCCCTCAAGCTCTGCAAAACAGCACGAAGGTCCATCATCGAAGCCTGAATGTGCAAATCAGGGCCTTGGTACGCCGGCACTAGCAAAGACAATTTGCGACTTTGCTCCAGCTTCTTCTGAAGAATCGCTATAAGATTGTGTAAAAAGGTCATGAAGGTCTTGGGTTCGGCGAAAGCACGGATTAATTCGAAGGGGTTGCCAGGCAATCTAAAGACTCGGACATGGGTACTCGCGCGGACGGAGGCCGTTCGCCTCGCCTTCGGCAGGATCAGACCCATTTCTCCAAAAATATCATTCGGGCCAAGGCTCTTGACGAACACTTCTTTCTGATCGTCGTTCTTCGTGATCTCGACAGTTCCATCGAGAAGAATATAGAGTCCGTCCGCCTGTTCTCCCTCGCGAAAGATCTGTTCCCCCGTGGTGTATTCGCGAAATCCGCCGCTTTGCACGATGGCTTTGGCCTGATCCGGTGCGAGCCCATCAAACAGGGCCATGCTTTGGTCGGTACTTGAAAGCTGAAGCTGTGGAGGTGGCTCAGCTCCCCCTGCCGAGCCATCCAGAATTCTTGTTGGGTCACTATCCTCTCGTGCACGCGCACGGAGTTCGGAATTTGTTTCGCGGCCCCCAAAAAGCCGGTCGCCGCGAATTTGAAGGAGCCTCGTGGGCGCGGATGCGTCTGAGAGATGCTCCTGAGCTTCAGCGCCCTCCATGCCAGGGGAATCGTCCCTGATGGTGGAATTTGCCTTCAAGGTTGCCCACCTCACTCCAGAGATGGTCAATGAACGTCGATCCGCCTGGATCGACTCGCCAGATATGAATCGGCGTAAATCATCCGCAAATGCTCCTGCATCGTGATAACGGTTTCGAGCCTCCTTCTGGATCGCCTTCATGCAAATCGTATCAATTTCCTGGGGGAGGTCACGCCTCAGTTTTTTCGGGCACTCGGGAACCTCATAGATGATTTTGAATAGCAGGATGGCCGTTGCATCAGCGATGACCGGAGTTCTGGCCGTAAGCAATTGATAAAGAATAATTCCAAGGGAGAAAATGTCCGAATGCGGGCCAACTTCTTTCGTGTGACCCATCGCTTGTTCCGGTGACATGTATTTCATCGTGCCCAGAATTTCACCGCTTTGAGTGAGATTTTCAGAATGGTGCATCAACTTCGCCAGACCAAAGTCGGCAATTTTGGGAATTCCGGATTGTGTGATTAAAATATTTGAGGGCTTGAGGTCCCGGTGGACGACCCCGCGCCCATGGGCATAGTGCATGGCCCGGGCAAGGGTCTCGACGAGCGCGGCAATTTCGCGAGCCGGCTTTGTGCCGGAGGCCAGGAAGTCTTCCAGACTTCCTCCATCGACATACTCCATGACGATATAGGGTTGGCCTTCTTCATTGCGGGCATCAAGAAGGCTTACGATGTTGGGATGCTGTAGATCGGCGATCGCGGCCGCTTCTGTATTGAACCTTTGGAGAAGCCGCTGCTTCTGCATGTAGAAAGGGTAAAATGTTTTGATGGCAACAGTCCGCTGCAATTCATGATCCGTTGCGTGGAAAACGACTCCCATCCCTCCTGAACCGAGGACCCTCGTAATCTCGTAGCGCGATGGCAGAAATACCCAATAACCGCCTTCATTGCAGCTTGAGCATCGACTGGCCCTTGCATCCGGATGAAGGTTTTCATCTGCCCCGAGGGTTCGGACGTGGCCATTCGGGCATGAAAAAACAGCTGGCACGGATCGCTCCTCGATTTCGCACTCGGTCACTTCCAAAGAATATCGCACGCGGAGTTTCGCATCTACGCCAATCGAACCGATTCGCCGCCGAATGGCGGCCGGGGAAATTCGTTGAGTCGCCGCAACGCCGGAGGGGCCTTGGGCGCTTGACTTTTTCGGGATTTCCCATAGAATTGAATGAAAGGTGGGGCAAACGCTGGTTGCGTTGAAACTTTGGAATTGGCGTCTCGTTGGCTTCTTTCTGCCAAGGACGCGCAACGTGCAATGCTTCATTCCTTCCCATCCAACCCGCGACATAGTGATCTGAGTAGCGATTCAAGGTACTGAGTATCTGAGAGGCAGGGTAGAACCATGTCAGTTATCATGTGTCCGGTATGCGGTGAAATGACGGAAGGCGAGCCGGATGGGGGCTGCGTAGCGTGCGGGGCAACTCTGCCTCCCGCTCTCTTCGAGAAGGGCCGGCAGGAGGCGGAAGCCGAAGAAGAGATTCGGCGTCAACGAAAAGTACGGCGCACCGTTGATGGTGAGGAAACAGATGAGCTACTCGTTGCGTTTCGGGAACAATTCGAGCGCAGAAGAATTCGGATTCCCCCGACTTGGGCCGATCGCCTGCGATATTTAGCAGGCGAAGTTGAGCCAAGCCGCCGACTCGTCACTGTTATTTTTGTCGATCTTCGAGGCTACAGTCACCTGACAAGCCAGTTGACCGAGCAGCAATTTGATCGGCTGCATGAATGGTACTACGAACTTTGTACTCGCCGGGTCGAGTTACATGGCGGCTTCGTCGTCCGGTTCATCGGAGACGCGATCTACGGCGCCTTCGGCGCGCCGGCCTCCTTTGAGCGCGATGCAGAGTCCGCCGTTCGGGCAATGCTCGAGATCAAAGAAGAGATTCGGGAAAAGGGCACCTTTGAAGGACACCCGCTCGCGATTCGCGGGGGAGCAGATAGCGGGATGGTAAGTGTCCGCCCGATCGACATGCAGGGCAAGAAGCTCTTCGATCTGTTCGGATCAACGGTGAATCTTGCCGCCCGCCTTCAAGACCGCGCCGATACCGGCGAGATTCTCGTTTCTGAAACGGTTGCGGATCAGGTGCGCGGTATTTTTGAGCTTGAAGCAAAAGATCCCTTCATTCCCAAGAACTTTTCTCATGCGGTCACGCCTTCAAGCGTACAAGGAATAAAGCACGCCGAGGACATCGAGCGCCGATCCGAGTTCCGACTCGTCGGACGCCAATCCGAACTGGATGTGATCGCTGGATGGGTTGATCGGATTCAGCGAGGGGAATTTGTCAAGGCTCAGATACTCGGCGAACCCGGTGTCGGAAAAAGTCGTTTGATCAAGGAAGCGTTGGAGCGCATCCGTTCCCGCGGGATCCATACTGCCCGTTTCGAATGTGAGCCGCATACACAATACTCACTTCTTGAAGGTGCTCTATGGCTCGCCCGGAGCATCGCGACGGCTTCCCTGCCCGAACCCCGAAACGTCCCATTATCGGCCGAGGAAATCCTCGAGGCGATCCGGATCGGCTTTCCTGAGCTGGAGCCCTATGCATTACCCAACATCGCATACGCCATTGGTATTCCAACTTACATCGAGGCTTTGCGATTTCTTCCGACCTCCCAGATTCGATCACAAGTCGTGGGGTCTCTTTCCGCCCTAATCCGCGAAGCCTGTCGCCTCACACCGTGGATCATTTTTATCGATGATGCCCAATGGTGCGACCGTCTGACTCTTGAGGTTCTGGCTCGGGTCATCGAATTGAAACCTGCGGGCCTCCTCCTGATGATTTGTGGACGGTCTCGTGTAGCGGTATTGGAGGAGAAAGGAGAGGACGATTGGCAAAAATTACTCCTCAATCCCCTCCCGGAAGAGGCGATGCAGGAGCTGCTGGCCGAGATTCTTGATTTTCCCAACCTTCATCCGATCATTCGCAATCGATTGCTCCGCGAGACCGAGGGAATTCCCCTGTACCTCATCGAGCTAGCCCAAAATCTTGGTGGGAAGATCGATGACCCCACAATCCTCTCCAAGGGGTTATCCGAGCAGGGCGAGAATGTGCTTGGGCTACCTCCTCTGGTCTTCGACGTTTTGCAATCCAGAATTGATAGACTGGGCACCCAAAAGCGGGCGCTGCTGCAATGCGGCGCGGTTTTGGGACGACAATTCAGATTCCAGATGATCGAGCTCTTCGAAGAGGCTGAAGAAGATTTGCTCGGAGAACTTCTCGCCTTGAAAGGGCTTCGCCTGCTGCGAGACGAACCCTTGCCCGAGGACATTTTGTTTTACTTTACGCCGACAGTCCTTCGCGACGTTGCCTATCAGATGCTGACCGCGGATCAAAAATTGACGCTTCATCGGATCATCGCCGAGCGCATCGAACGGCGCTTCGGTGGCCGTCTGACTTCATTTTCGTTCGAGCTGGCTTTTCACTGGCTGAATGCAGGGGACTTGGTGCGGGCGCAACGGTATCTGAAAAAGGCCGCTGAGCAAGCAATTGTGCGAGGGAATCCGTACGATGCTTACGAACTGGTAAAAAAGGCGCTGAACTCGTCTTCGCGGCGTCGCAACGACGCAAGCGAGGGCGAACCCGCGGCCGATCTCCTAAATCTCCAACAAAAGGCGCTCTTGGAATCCCTCGCAGGTCAAGCTTGCAGACTTATGGGTAATTACGAAAAGTCCGACGAGCACTTCAACGCGTTTAAATATATTGCGGAGAATACCACAAACCCACGATGGACCGCGGACGTGAACTACCAATTGGCTGTCAATCACCATGATCAAGGCAGGTTTCATCTGGCCGAGGAAGAGTTCGGAAAGCTCAGCGTCGCAAAAGGTGGAGACTCTCTCTTCCACGCGAAGGTTGTGCATGCCCTCGGGTCCATCAAACTGAGAACGGGTCGCCACGAGGAGGCATTGGCGGATTTCGTGACCGTTGCCGAAGAGCTTGCGACTCTGGACCAGATCGTGCCGACCATGGCCGATGCGCTTGTCAATGCGGGGTTGGTCCACTGGCAAAAGGGAAACCTTGACGAAGCTGAAACCTACTTTACCAGGGGGCTTGAGTTATGGCGCAGATTGAATAATGTTTTCGGTCAAATTCACGCCCTATCGAATCTTGGAATGTTGGCCGACATGCGAGGAAGATTTAAGGACGCACAACACCATTATGATTCCGCGGGGCGGAGGGCCGAAGAAATCGGCTATTTGCGTGGAATTACAATCATCGAAGCAAATCGCTCCAATTTGTCCCTACTCTTCCAGGATTGGCGGGAGGCACAACGCCACGCTTCTCATGCCCTCCAAGCGGCCCGCATGATCGGCCATCCCTATTCCGAAGGTGTCGCCCTTGAAAACCTCGGTTTGGCGCTCGCTGGCTTGGGATTGATCGAGGAAGCATCGAAGGCATTGGAGGAGTCGATCGATTTGAGCACGAAATTGAACGATCCGGCACGACGCGATTCGGCACGTCTCTCGAGTGCCTGGGTTGCACTGGCCCAACGCCACTTTCCAGCACAGTGGGATCCGAAGCTTGGAATTCACGTGACTTGAAGTCGCGGCCGCACTGACCCTATAGTGAGTCGTATTAATTTAAATCATACCAACATGGTCAAATAAAACGAAAGGCTCAGTCGAAAGACTGGGCCTTTCGTTTTAATCTGATCGGCACGTAAGAGGTTCCAACTTTCACCATA